>Ga0213833_1002903_pt1 | contig 10780 bp, 2 predicted proteins | sample SWATP21_FD_160575 | JGI IMG/M metagenome (GOLD analysis project Ga0213833, IMG submission 160575) | Coastal seawater microbial communities from Marineland, Florida, United States - SWA TP2 #1 | ecosystem: Environmental > Aquatic > Marine > Coastal | place: USA: Florida | collected 2016-08-14
ACCGCTTCACCTGCCAAGGACACCGGCACTTGCACCGTCTCGGCATCGAATGCCAGAGGGTGGCGCTGTTTCCAGTCGTCTGGTGTCGCTAGCACCGCCCAGGCTCCCCCCACCGTGTGCGTGGCTTCGTCAAGACCCGCGTCACGCAGCGACAGCAACGTGTCGGTGGAGTCTCGCACCAGCGTCTGCAGGCCTGGTCGGTAGCGATCACCACCGGCATCGTCGGAGGTGAACACCAACGTCCACCCACCACCCGCGGTGTCTTGGTCGCAATACACCGCCACGGAACAAGCGCCTGTGACGGCACCCGATGGGTACACCTCATACCACCCTGACTCCGCGTGCCCAAGTGCCAACACCTCGCCGCAGTCACGCGCGGCGCCACTCAGGCTTGACACACCCGGCATGGACAGAGCAACAACGTCGGGGTGAATGCTGCTACTCAAGAACTCATCCACCACCCCTGGCACCACGCCAGGATGGTGCTGGGTCACACACACAGGCGGGGTGACAACGCGCTGCTCCAACGGCTCTGTGGCATCGCACTCGGCGCACGACGCAAACCCGGCACGACTGGTGACGTTGGCGCCCAAGGGGAACAGGCCGAAGCCACCAGGGCAGTACACGCCCTCCGGGGTGAAGTGGCTCACGAGCTGGGACACGGACGTGGCACCCTGTGGTGATGGCGCAACCGCAATGCCACCGACGGCTCGGGTGGCGCGCTGGCCAGCCTTGGTGGCGGCGGCAGACGCGCTCACGCGATCCGAGCGCCGAACAAAGACGGCCACCCTGACGTGCTGTGCGGCGCTGCCCAAATCGCTCATGTTGGCGCGGCACAGCAGCGGAGTGCCGACAGACAGTGCCTGCGTGTGCACCGGGGCGGTGCGGGACGAGGAGAACACCACTGCGCGTGGGGTTGATGCAACACGTGGGGACATGAACGCGCTAGACGATGCCGCGCCTGATGATGATGATGATGACGATGAGGAGGAGGAGGAGGATGAAGAGGAAGGTACGGCTGTGGCACCGTCTACATCCCACACCTGCTGCAACACATCCGATGGAGCCAACGACACGTTCACGGCCACCCCACCCTCGCCGAAGGACACCAAGGAGCCAGGAAAAGCCCCCACGGCCACGCCCACCGCGAAAGGCACGTCGTGTGCGAGGACAGACGAGCCACACCACGTCGGGGTTTGACGCACCAGCATCACCTCATTGAATCGCAGACCAGCCGTGTTGAGTGCCCGCCCGTGTCCCATGGACCCGCTCTCCCCCGCAACCACCGTCTTCTCTTCCACCGCAGCGACGTCGGGGTGTACTGGTGCCACCCCTACCGGCGCGACAAGTGTCCACCCCCCGCCCTCCAGCTCCATGTCGCAGTACACACGTGTTGGCGCGCGTGACCGCGCCCCACCTGCGCTCTGCACCCAGAAGGCGCCGCTGGGCGGGACGTAGGTGCCGCCACTGCACGCCGTGAACTCTGCCAGAATGTGTTGGCACGACGGTGCCGCTAGCGAAGCAGTGAGACCAAGTCGTAGCCCAGCGCCGCACACTGGGACGTCTTGCACCAAGGACCCCAGTGGTGACGCCGCTGCGATGGCTACCGCGCGCATCACAGAGGTAGGGCGGGGGACATCCAAAGGTGCCGTTGCGGCACCACGCACGAACATGTACATGTTCTTGGCCTGGGCTGCATGCTCTGAGATGAGCGAGCCAAACGAGTCCAACGAAGTGCCTGACGTGGCCAGCTGCATGGCTGTGCTCACCCCATCTGCACGGGTCACGAGTGACAGGGGCGATGAGGACACACTTCCAGGAGATGGAGGTTCGCTGAGTGGGGTTGTTACCAAGCCAGAGTACCACCCCGCAGCCACATCGTCGGGACCTGCGGTGACGTTGGTGGTGACGACACGGATCTCGTTGACACCGAGGCGTGGAATGGTGACGCCCACGTGGTACGTCGAATCAGGAATCAACGCCACACCAGGCAACACCGACGTTCCAATGCGGGGATGGTTATCAGAAAGGGACACGCCCAGGGTAGATGATGACGCCGACGCCACCAACGTCCAACCACCGGGGTAGGTGTCGTGGTCACAGAACGCAACGATGGCGTCGTCTGTGGATCCGCCGTTCGGGTCGATCCAGTCTGTACAACCCACGGAAACGCGGTCACAGGAGCGTGTGGTGGGGTGCAGCACACGGCGTTAGTGCAAAGGGGCGGGTTACAGAAAAGCAGACACCCACCCACATTCCACACCGAACATAACACAACACACACCATACCACATCACACATACACTCCACAACAAATACATGCTCACACCACCAACGTACAGGCTCCACTTTGCATGGCATGGTGCTGGACACGAGCTTCCCAGGCGGGCTCCAAGGCAGCACTACTAACGTTGACGTTGTACAGCATGGACACACCTCCAGCGGTGGAAGCGACAACACACGTACCAATGTGGTGCCAGTCTTGCGAGTTGACAGACCACTCACCCAGCGAGGACTGAGCTGGAACCGTCAGCATGACACGTTTCACCCACACTCCACGATTGGGAGAGCGAGCAAACGAGCCGGAAATGGGGGCAGAAAGGGACGGTTTGGTCTCGATGAACAAGTGGGGCCCTTCTGCGTCCGAGTTTGTGTCACTGTTGACGCGGCTCACGATGGCCGACACCTGTGCGGCGGACAAGTCCACTTCGAAGCGGCAGTATCGTGTCACCGCGATGCAGGCCGCACCCACTTCGCCTGGCGTGGTACCGTTGGACATGTCACCGCTCGCCACAACAAACCCAGTCTGATGCTCCACCACCTGCCACGTGAGCTGAGATCCAGACTCCACACGAGCATCAAACCCAAGGACGACTGACTGTGACTGTGACTGTGACTGTGACCGCAACTGTGCGTGCAGCGCGACGCCTCGCAACGAAATGGGCACCATGCGCACCCAATCACCCTGTGACGTCGCCCGGACAGCACCCGTGGCGCACCCCAACAACTGTGCCCGTGCAGTAGGCGCTGTGGGCGACGTCAAACGTGCTTGCAGCGCGAGCACGTCTCCAACACGAGCGTGTAGAAGGGGGCGCGAGAAGCGATGTGGCCACACCGCACCAAGGACAAGTGGGTGAGCCAATCGATGCTGTGACGGACCACTGGGTGAAGTCACCGTCATGCTCCCTTCATGCATGCCAGGTGCTCGTGCAGCACCACACGACAGCGGTGCGTCGCGACGTGCATTGAGCGTGAGGCGCCCGATGGCGTGGCACGTGAACACATGCGATGCATTGTGGTGGCGTGCCTCGGTGTGAGCCGCGCTCTCTTTCATCGGCACCGCCCACAGTGTGTCCGGTGCCATGTTCGCGTGCAACGGCGGTTCTTGCAACGCCACACCCATGTGGACCACGGAAAGTACACCACCGGTGACCCACATGCTTGTGCTGGAGCTTGACCAATCCATTTGCACGCTGTCGACATGCGAGGCACCAGGCGGCGCAACCACATGGCACGCAATGGTGGCGGCACCACTATCGCCTTGCGAATCGCGCACCAGCTCTTCTGACAGCTCCACCTGCACGAGTGCACGTGCAAGGGTGGCGGCACCATGGATTTGAGTCGAGAGGATCGGACACGAGCCGTGCTGGCAACGGAACGCACTGTTCACGCGCACAACGGCCTGCAACACGATGTGTTGACCAGGGCTCACGGGCGTGCTGCTGCGGTTGGTGTGCCATACGGAGTGTTCGGTGCTGCCCTGTGCAATCCCACCGGAGTGCATGAGGCACATGGTGCCTTCAGTGCACACAGCCACCATGCCCTCAGACGGAGTGGAGGGACCCGGAGTGGATGCCATCGTGGAGGCGTTGAACACGAGGTCCCCGATGTCATGCACGTTCGCTTCCATGCCGACACCCACTTGGCCCAAACCAGCACGTGCCAGTGCCAACAGCTCCGCGGGGTGAACCGCTCGATCATACACACGCACGTCGTCCAGGTACATGCCACAGGTGGTGAGGTTGCGTGATGGGTCGCGACCCAGGTTCAACTTGGTGGACGTGGAGAACAGGTGGTCGCCACCGCAACTGAACACAGCGGTGTCTGCTTGCACGCCTTGCACAAACAGCTCCAGCGCACACGTGGTTGCTGACGCTTGACGCAGCACTACTCCAACATGCACCCACTCCCCAGCAGCCACACTGTTGGCGGAGTGTCCAACTGATGCACTTTGCTGGAGCGCAGACGCCGTGATTTTGCCGCTACTGTGGTTGTAGAACGCCGCCATATGTTCTTGCGACTCGCCCCCGAGGTAGAACAATGGCATGGAGGCATCCACTTGGGCACCGATTGCTGCTGCACCGTGCCCAGCAACCCGGAACCAGAGCGACGTAGTCACAGGCATCGCCGAAGGTGTCACCGATTGGGTTTGCGAGGCGTGGCTTGTGGTCAAGAACGGAGCCACAGGCACAGTTTGAGGAGACGCAGAAAAGTTGCCCAAGGCACACGCAGAGGAGAGGAAATGCAGCGATGCCCCAGAACCAGAGGCAACACCAGTGTGAGCTGGGGAATGGTACACCAACGCAACAGACGTCATGTTGACAACACCTGCGCGCAGCGGCAGTCCGGTTGCAGTTGCATTCATATTCGCGGTGCCTTGAAGTCCGGCACGCCCAGTGTCCATGACCACCACCGAGCCAGACGCCACATGCGCGTCATCAAAGCTCCACACATGCAACGCACGCCGCGTGATGTCACCAGCCTCCCACGGCGTGCCGCGGAAACACACTGCGTCCAGCTCCCCAGTGGGTGCAGACCACACACCGGTCGGAAGGCACGTGCGAGTACCGACGGACGGTGTCGTGCCTGACGCACACACAAGGGTGCAAGTGTCGCCTGGCATGACCGAGGTGCCGGTGTGCACATCGCCATCACCACCATCATGTCGCGCGGCGCATGACCATCGACCCCGTGCAGGTGGCACCAACGCTGGGCAACGCAAGGCCGCAGCACGAAGTTGCTCAACTTCTGAGGCGGAAAAGGCGAAGGGTGCGACTCTGATTTCATCCACTGCCACCGAGCACGCAAGCTCGTGCTTCTCTTGCACTACTGCACCCGCTGTGGGTCCCCACGTGTCGCCACCAACCCGGATGTGGTCATGTCCCGGCGCACTGCGTGTGGCCAGTCGTCCCACGCGCTGTGCTGCCAGTTGAGCATCAATGTAGAGACGCGTGGTGTGGCCGTCATGGGTCAACACGACATGGGTCCACCGGTGAGACGACACCGGCACACGCATGGCGTCTGCATCGGGACGCAGGAACAGCGCATCAACGTCACCACCATCATCATCATCATCATCATCATCATCAGCAGCAGCAGCAGCCTCACCACAGTGGCGCCCCGTACGAGCAGCTGGCACCCCATTCACAAGCACAACCGCAAAGCTGGCGGCACATGCACTGGACACGTCGCCAGTGGAGGTGTTCACGTGCGTCCCTCCAAAGGAAACCACCGGTGTCACCACGATTGGCGAGGGCGATGGCGACGGTGTGGAGTGTCCCACGCTTGTGGCGGGTTGTCTCACCCAGACAGACACGCTCTTGGGGTGGTTGCCGCCCAGAAGTGCGGCGTCGAACGCCACAGGGGAGCGAAGTCCAGCGCCGCAGGTTGACACGGTGGCACAGTGACCGACCGCACATCCACCAGTGTCACGCATCCCATGGGCAGAGGGCGCGCCCACCACAACACCGTGCACACCACTGGAGGACTCCGCAACCAGCGCTTCATCCGCACCCAGTGCGGTGCCGTCAAACGTCCACGTGTGCAGCGCAGGGAGTGTGCTCAGTAACGCGGTTGATGTGGACAACGCTGTTGCCTGCGATTCCTGCACCTCAAACGGCGCGAGCGCCAAGCAACTAGGCTGGGCTCCGGTCCATGAACCGTTGCCAGAGCAGGTGCGAGTGGCGGGGCCAAGCAGTTCAAACCCTGCGTCACAGGCAAAGGTGCACGTGTCGTGGGCAGACACTGGACGCGTAGCAGGCGTGAGACTGCCCTCCAGTGTCGGACGGTCCTCCAGCCACGCCCACAGGTCGAAGTACAGCACCCCTGTGCCATCTTCCGCCGTGGCAGCGTCGCGTGCTCCAAACCAGGAGAACGTGAGCACGTCGGTTGCGTGCAACGTGAAGGACACGTTGCAAGTCAGGGCGCCGTTGCTAGACACCACCGGCGCACACCGACTGTCTGCGACGCCAGCACCCGGCATCTCCAACACGAAGGTGCCGTTGCGGCGCACATCCAGCCCACCTGTGCCGAGCGCGCCGTGGAACGGCTTGCACGTGTTCCACACCCACGCCTCGTCCGTTCCGGGCAAGCTGGCGTTGCACCCCAAGGCGCCCTCTCGTGGCACTGCGCGCAAGCGTGACACCACCACAGCCTCTCGGCCACCCAGGTTTGCAAACATGGGCGGGGCCAGATGCGACGGCAGGGCAGCATCCACCCAGGCGCTGCCCAGCAGCAGGTGCCAACCACGGCCACGAGAGGTGAGCACGGGGGGAAGCAGCGGCTCGAAAGACAACGTCGACGGGGAGTCGTCTCCGTCGTCATTGACATGGCGCGTCACGAGTGCCCACACATCCACCACGAGCTCCGTCTCTGTGTTGTCTTCGACATCGTACCCGATGCGCGCGTCATGCCACGTCACATTGACCAGGTCGCCGTGCCGCAGCGTAAAATCTGTGGTGCAGGAGACGTCCGTGAACAGCTCGGAGCCGGGGGGACCCACTGCGCACCCGGCAGCAGTTTCGTCGGCCGCACCCTGTTGCACCACCCCGATGCCGCCCACATGGAGCTCGAACAGCACCACCGGTGTGCCGTCCGCACGTGCGAACCCGCACCGGTTCCACATGTCTGCGTCCGATGCGTTGGCGTGCGCAGCGTCGGGGGAACAACCCAGGAAGCCCGACACAGGCACGGCGCGAACGGCGGACACAGTGAAGGTACCACCCACGCCGATGCTCGCGGCGTACCCTTGCCCTGCTTGTGCCGTGTACGACACGCCAGGCAGCACCTTCACCCATCGAGAGCCTGGCGAACAGCCGACGAGGCTCCCGTGCAGCGGGGACGCAGGCAGTGGGCAATGATCCTCCACGAACGCGTCCACGTCCACCGCCACCGAGCCCGGGCTGTGTGACGGAGAGACGTGGGGCCGCACGCCGAAGGTGTCGTCGGGGTGGATGGCGACGGCGGTGTCACACACCACCGAGCCGGCGCCGTCGACGGACTCGGCTGCATGATGGCACGCCGTCGGTACGTCCGTCACCCCACTGGACACGGCCAAGGCGTCTTCGTTGTGGTACAGGTCCATGGAGAAGCCGGCTTCGCCGGGTGCCAACGTGTACTGGTGACCGCAGCCGTCCCAAGGGTGCCACCCGATTGGCGGCTCCTGTTCTTGCCCGCCGCACGTCAGGTATCCATCGCGGTACGTCACCTTCAGCCGCACTGGATCCACGCGAGCCGAGGTCAGCACTTGTTGCGAAGCCAGACGGCGGGACCGGAATGTGGCACGGCGCAGCAGCGGCGTCCAAGCACCACCACGACTGCGGCGCACACCGATGCGAAGCGCCATGCCGGAGGTGTTGGACACGCAGCCAGGCTGCGGGGATTGCCATGCCCCAAAGCCTGCCGCAGCACCCAGCACCACAACCGGCAGACCATCTGGGGAGGTGGCAACGCGACTGTACACCACGTGCCCGCTGCAGTTTGTGTTGAGCAGCGGTGCCCCTGAGCCCACGTGCGCACGGTCAAACCCGCCTGCGTCCGCGCGCAGCACGGCAAAATCACCATGTCCCGCCGATGCCCCGGTCATGGTGTTCCACGCCACAATCACAGCGCCCGTGGATGAGTCGGAGCTGTGTGCGACGCACCGTGTGCGGCGTTCGGCTTCCAAGCCGGCGGCGAACCGGGGGCCAAACACCGCCCCACCGTCACATTTCGACAGCACAAGCCAGTTGCGAGGGCTCCGCCACAGCAACACCTCGGAAGCGGAGCCAGCACTGAGCGCGACCTTCACGTGGCGGGGCACGTTGTACGTGGCGTGTGGGTCGGTGGAGTTGGACAGGACGGCGGCATCGCTGGTGATCGCAACGTCGGAGTCTCCCCCGGAAGCAGTGTACACAATGGTCCACCCATTGCCGTCGGTGGTGTCAAAGTCACACCACACAGATACCCCATCCGCGTCCGAGGTGGGACCGTCTGGGTACACGACGTACGTGCCTGACGTCGCACCATGCTCGGCCATTGCTTTCACATCTTGACACGAGCGTGGTACTGAGTGCCAACAGCGATGCAAACAACGCAGACACGTCGCGAAGGTCAACACTTGGGTCACTGAGATCGCGGCAACATCTGCCTTGCATGCACACAACTCTCTCTGCCACCAGCACAAAACACATGCACACCCAGAGCACACACAAAACAACCCCACCAAAACGGACAACAACGAAAACGAAGCCAGCACACACCCCTCACTCACCGTGTGACAGCTCGCGCACGGCAATCATCATTGCAACACCACCACCTTCGGCGCCGTCACAAGTGCCTTCAGCGGACCAAGCTGCAAGGCCGACGGAAGAGCCGTACTTGGCGTCAGAGTCAAGCTGAGCGGAGGAATAGCTCCACACGAGCTGGTCACTGCACCCAGCGCTCACCAAGTCCGCGCTGGCGTGGGCAGAGCGAGACACCACAGGCGCCAACGACACTGTGAAGTCACCACCACCGGTCACGGATGAGGTGCTGACGCCCATGAAACCTGCCTCAGTCACCGGACCCGCGGCATTGGACGCGGTGATGGAAACCGGGAACACGTGGCGCACGGGGTGCGCTGCGGCAGAGCCAAAGTTTGCTGGGATGGGCGCGTGAGACACACGCAGCCAGGATGTGGAACGACGAATGAGCGTTTCCGACGGCTGTTTCACCAACCGCGCCTTCTCCATGCGATTCAGGTTGAACACGCCGCCTGACAAAGGTGATGTGTCACCCAGGTCAATGTGTGTGTCACTGGTGAAGGGGTGTTCGTTGTCGGCGCCAGAAGTGGACCACAACACCATCCAGCCACCGCCATCCGTCTCCATGTCACAGTAGACCGACACGACGCCACTGCCATCCAGGTAGACTTGGTACATGCCCGAAGGCGCCAGGGGAAGCTTGTCCTTGACCTGCTTGCATGATGTCGGCAAGCCATGGGCTGTGTGGCATGAACAACAGAGGTGCAACGGGGGGTGAACATCATCACGGGCAACGTAACAAGCACAAAACCCCACAACATCACTCTGGCCACATGCACAACAGCCTTCCGACCGCCTGTCACTTACAAAGCGGTATTGAGCACACAGGATACGCGGTGGCATCCGCACAAGACGCCGGACTCCAACTCCCGTCGGCCGCATGCATCAACGTACAGTCACGGGCCGGGTCGGCTTCCACTGTGTCCACCCCATCGGTCCAGTTCCACCACGTCGGCGCTTGAGCATTGGGCCACAGCGCCACGCCCTCGACATCCGCGTCTGACAGCCCAAGCCACGCAACCTCCAACCCTTGCACCATCCCCCGGACAGCGGCGTTGGTGTCTGCGCTGTCGACCATGACCAGGGCACCACCCGGGATCGAGGCACAGGCGGCAGCAGCAGCGCCAGCAGTGACACGTCCCACGTCATGCAGCACACCCACACACCCTCCGCGACCCTCCGCGACCAGACGAAACCCGGAAGGGCAAAGGGGTGGGCGATCACGCACCGCGACGCGGAACCCCAAGCTGCCGCCCTCAGCGTCCGCGCCACAGGTAGTGCTGCCACTGGGTGTGGTGGCGCCCCATGTGGACCATGATGTGGCCGCGACGTAGCCGTGATCGCCGTCAGCCTCCGCGGGTGAGTGACTGGCCACCAGCTGGTGGAGGCACCCCAGGTTTTTCATGGACGCGTTCACACCGAGGCCGTCAAACTGGCGCCCCTGCCCGAGCAAGAGACCGAAGTCACCACCGCGGCCAGTGTTGCTGCGTTGTGCAGAGAAGCCCATCCGGCCCCGTGCCTGCTCCCCCGTGTTGCTTCGAAGCGTCACGGCAAAGTCACGGGTGATGCTGTCGTCGAGCGTGGACTCGCCGCGCCCGAACACGGGTGCGTCCACCACAATCCACGACTCGGCAGATCGCCACAGCAGCGTTTCGGAGGCCAGGCTGCTGAACACACCCTTGAACGCGTGCGGCAGGTTGTAGTTCACCAAGTCGTCTTCCAAAGGCGACGCCTGCGTGACGGATGCGTCGCTTGTCAGCGGCACCTCGTTGTCTGCGCCCGTTGCCGAGTACAGAACCGTCCACCCGCCGCCATCCGAGGAACGCTCCATGTCACACCACACCTGGACCAGGCCCTGCGAGGTGGTGAGGGCGTAGACGCCAGACTCGGCGGCAGGGTCGGCGTCCAGGTGCTGGCGGCATGAGGCGGACGCAGACACTGTGGGCACCACGCCGTCCTCGGCCACCACCCCATCAATGGTGGCGACGCCCTCTTTTTCACCACTGTACGCCACTGCCTTGATGGTGACAGGGAACCCGATGGGCAAGTCGCTCATCTCCACGTCAGCGGTGTACGGCTCGGTGGTGTCCGTACCCAACGCAGTCAACTCACCGAGCACCTCACGGTAAAACCGAACACCGTCTGGCGCTGGCGCGTCCACGGTGTCCATATCTCGTCGTGCCGTGATAGTGGTGACACCAGTGCTGGGGAACTGGATC
>Ga0213833_1002904_pt1 | contig 10779 bp, 5 predicted proteins | sample SWATP21_FD_160575 | JGI IMG/M metagenome (GOLD analysis project Ga0213833, IMG submission 160575) | Coastal seawater microbial communities from Marineland, Florida, United States - SWA TP2 #1 | ecosystem: Environmental > Aquatic > Marine > Coastal | place: USA: Florida | collected 2016-08-14
ACACACACACACACACACACACACACACACCTCGGCGGAAATGCCTTGGACTCGCATCGCTGTTCTGTATTGCACCTCACCCGTTGCAACGGGAACAGACGGGTGGAACTTGCCGATGCCTTGCCCAGTGTTACACACACAAAAGGCAAACTCGTCTGACGACAGGCGTTCGATAACGTACATGACGGCGTGGCCAGAGGCACCTCGACCTTCCGGCACCATCCATCCTCCACACAACACATGGGAAGAGCCCACAGGCAGGGCTTGGAGTTGAGAGCGGAGGAAATTAATGATGCGAGAAGCCGCTCCTTGACTGGTCTTGATGTCTTGGGCTTTGCCGTCAAATCTCGCCGCAGCCTGAGTCGCATGCACAACACGCACACCACGCACACCACGCACAGATGCACAGTCAAGTGGCGGTCAAACCCCACCCCCAGAAAGGATGCAAAGAGCATACGTACGCTTAGCATCTCACAACACAGCGTGACGGTGGACAGGTCATCACTGGTCCACAGTGGCAACTCCTGGCTCGCATGGTTCACAAGTGACGCAATGGTGGTGACAAGGCCACGAATCACGGGCGAAATTTGTCCCCCCTGTCAGGCAACATCCACCCGTCACAAGCACTGTAATCCCATGTTCATCTGTAACGACGAACACAACGTATAGCTACCTCTCGGTCCGTGTGTTGCAGGTACGGGTCGCCGAACAGACCTTGGTGCACACAATGCCACCACCACACACACACAACATGGCATCGCAGTCCAACCCACAGCGCGTGATGAACAAGCACAGTACGCCATGAATGCACATGTGTCAACCAAAATGCAGCGTACCGTTCACAAAACTGCTCTGCCATGTGTTGCTGCGAGCTTCGGGTGTGGTTGCGTGTGCGCTGGCTTCTCCACCAGCACCGGCACCCACACCAGCGCCTGCACCGGCACCAGCACCCAAACCAGCCTGTAACGAGGAACTGTAGCCGGACGTCGCTTTTGGACCACGATTGCGTGATTGTTGCAGTTTCCGCAGTACCGCCTGCATCGTCACCAGCAGACAGCGGCGCGCGGAACGCAACTCCAGCCGTGCCACAAAGATATCAGCGCAGCACCCGTGGCGGTTATGATGAATACACATATTGTAGTTATTGTCTGTCAGCGGCAACAGCCAGACTTCCCGTCATCGAATCAAGGTCAAGTGGCTGGGCGCCATGCTTCCTGGGCAGTTCCACGACGTGTACTGCAGCCTGCACGGTGTGCAAGTGGGTACGCGCCAGTGGGCGCCGCCCACCTTGTTGGCCCACACAAGTAGTGGGGTGCTCTCAGAGCACGCTCTGCGGTCACAGCACTCCAAGCGTGGAGCACCTACATCCATGGCACACGTCATTTGAAGGCACATGGGAGCAACATCGAAGCAGGCAAATTTGCCAACTTACCACTGGCAAGGAAGATGTGTTGCCCTCAGGGCCTGAGGCTCAGGCAGCCTGGCAAATCGCCACTGGCGATTGACATGGATGGGATCAGAGTCGATAACCAGACTGACCCGATCATCAGACTGAGGGAGATGGTGGACAAGCCTATGTTGGGGGTTGTGGCGGTGATAGAAGCACCTGAACTCTGAGGAAACCAATGGTGGGAAGGCCGCGCGACCACTGCAAGAACGACTGGTGGATTGGATCCACTGGATCCTTGTCAAATCCACGCGCGGGCCATCACACGGTGCGCCACGGGATAATTACGGAAGAACACAACTCGCGCAGCGAGCTGCTCGCCAGGCACCACCGAACCAAGTTGGTTAAACCAATACGAACATTTTGTACCTCCCAAGTGAGTTGAAAGGTGTGCGAAAGCCCACGCCCTCGATCGTGTAGTGTGATTTTGTGTGGACAAGGTGACGTTGTGACTCACAACTTGTGACAGCACCCAGGCACGCTGCAGCCAGATATTCGCAGAATGGTCTTGATATTGTGCCTTTGCTCACCCAGCAGGTGTGTGTCAGCTTCCAACGGAGAGCGAATTCCCACTCAGGGACAGCTGCTGGCAGTCCTGGAGTGGACGCGTTGGAGGCGTTGCTTCGCCTCCTTGCCGCCATGGCCTGCAAGGCGACGGATGCAGCGCCACGTAGCGTGGCCCACGCCCCTTGCTTATCAATGGGGCACAGCCACCACCGTGTGCACTGCCTCCCCACGATGTTTCGTTACAATCGTCCACGTGACTTGACTGATGGGCCGGGGGATCCCGACTTTTCGCGCTGTTTTCACGGTTTTAGACGGATTTTCGGAATGCTCATGTTCGCCATGGTAGTGTGGATTGCCACGTGCAGAAGAAAAGACATGTACAGTATCATGTACAGTATCTTAGAATACTCAGCTGCCCAGCTAGCACGTCGGTGACCAGACGCAGCACCTGCGAGTGGGCCAAAAGCAACTGAGAGCACGGGCGGACGACGTTTCAAGGTCAAGCACGTTGTACTTTTGTTGGGTCCCTACCGTTGGGCGCCACAGTGTGGAGTCCACATCGCGGAACCACACAATCTTGCCACCTAGAACACCAGCTTGATCTCCAGGTTGTAGCAGAACAACTCAACACCCGAGTCGCTGTACCCGGTTGAGGTCGCGGTGGAGGGGGGGTAGGGTGTCGTCGTTTTCAACTTGAGTTTTGCGAGGTCAAACGTGGCAGTGAGGTAGAAGTCGCCTGTTAAAGGGCACTTGAGGCGACTTGATGATCCGCAAAGCGCCTGTTGTGGGAACTCGAAGGATTTGCCCAAAGCCTTTGCAGAGGTGTCAATGTAGCCACCTGTGATGGTGTGCTTGGTGAAAAAGCCGCCCTTCACTTCGACAGTATCCGCAAAAGTGAAAGGGCTGGGAGTCACAGTCAGCTCCTTGACAGTCACTGTCGTATTTGAGGAACTGCAAGGCCACCACGACGCCTTGTACTTGTACGTCCAAAACACCACGGAGTGGTGTTCCCACTCTGTGCCCACATGCGTCACAAACACCACGGCTGCGTCACCTTCGGGCAGCTTGGCACTTTCAGAGATTTGTATCCCGTCAGCCACAATAACCTGCCCACGTATTGCACGATTGCCAAGCTTGTGAGCCATGCTGTGCTGTCAAGCCGAGTGACCACTCTCCGAGGACGCACACGCACCGGACTGGCAATGCCGCGGCTCAACAAGGTGGTTGTTTCGGATGGGCAGCCATGATGGGGACTCAATGGAGTATAACGTAGTTCATACAGCACGGTTGTGTTCTGTGGCGCGCGAACAACCTTGTGCAGGTGCAAACGTCCGCGAACAAGGTGCGCGACGTGCGATACAAGGTGCGCTTGCAAGAAGGGCGTGCAATCCAGTAGCTCCTGTGCAGCCACAGACAAGCACACCGCCAACACCGCCAGCAGAAACAATGCAGACTTGGATCTTGGACACAGGGCAAACGTAGGAGGAGCGGCTCCTCAGGAGCCCGAAGCCAAGAGCACAGAGCAGGCGGCGAGTCGGCGACCTTGGCTTGAACGGACACTGGCTTGCAGTGGAACATGGGGTGACTTTGTGGAGTCAGCAAAGTTTGCTCCACAAACTTTGCGGCAAGTCTTTGCCACGCGTCCGGCACCACGTCCGGCCTGCTGGCATCATGTGGCAAGAGCGAGCTTCAGCCATGCTGGTTGTGATGATATACGTAACGTGGCTCTCGTGTGTTGGCAATGTGGTGGGGCTGAGCCAGGCTAGACAACGTCAAGGGCCGCTTGGTGTGAGCTGGCGCGAGCCTGTCGACAAACGGCCCTGTGCACCCGGCTTTGTACAAGGCGCTGGGGGCACTTGTGTGCCTCTGCATGTATTCCCCCGTGTTAGTGGCGTTGCTAACACGGTGGCGCCTTCCGTAGCGGTTCCCACGACTTCGCTCAAGTGCCTTCGGAGGGCGCCTGTGACCCGGAAGGTTGACGCCGCGGACGTTCAGGTGGCGGTGCAGGTCGGCTCGCGTATCCTCACGTTGTTCCTTTCCAACGCGACATTGAATGAGTTTAACATCAACTCGATGAAACAGCGAACGTTGCGCACCACTGGCACGACTTGGGAGCCTGTGCGAGGCAAGAACTTGCAAGGCTTCACCGCTGTGGCACTTGCATCACGATACGCGGTCGTTGTTGGTGGTTGTTTCGACACAGCCGTTACCAAGTTCCCTCCACACCCGTACTTTGTACTAGATGTGGCTCGCATGGCCTGGATTCAACCCAAAGTTGTGTTCGCGGCCAATACGCCGCGGTTGCAAGGAATCTCGCTGGCATCTGCGGTGCAGTTTTCGGAGACTGTGTTTTACCTCATCGGTGGTTCCCATACTCTGGCAACGTGCATGTCTGCCAAGATTGACGTGAAGCACACAGCGTACAGGGTGGAGTTGAAGGTCGCCAGTGTGTCTGGTGAAGGCATGGTAGTCAACGTGACCCGTATTCCTTCATCTGGCCTGCCTGGCGTTGGTATCACCACTCCCGCCTTGTCAACATTCACTACCAGCGACGGTAGAGTCGGCATCTTACTGTACGGTGGTAGCGTGTTCAACGGCACTGAATCGGCACCCCCACAGCCGACCATGTACATCGCCTTTCCGCAAATGGGGCGCCTGGACTGGAAAGAGGTGGTTACAACAGGCAAGCCGCCAAGTGCCAAGTACTTGTCCGCGTCCGGGCCGCCAATGGGGGTCATACGGTCCGTCAATGGGCACAGCTTGTGGTACTCGTTTACCAATTGGGATTCTGGCAACACTGGCGTGCGGTCGCACTATCTTAACATGTCATCGAGGGAATGGACAACCGTGCGGTCCTGGAGCACAGACCTGGACGGCCCCTTCAGCGGCAGCAGAGTTCAACGTTGCGTGTTAGCCCCCGCACCCTTTGCTGCCACCACCCAGTCTTGCACACCGCCCCTTGCTGGCGGCCGTTCTGCTGTGGTATCACCCCAAGGCCAGACCCCTGCATACTGCGTTGTGTATTGCCTCACGTCTGAAGGAGTTCCGGTTTTCGTTCCACAGACTGACGAGTGGATGGGTCAAAAGCCGTCGCAGGAAACTGAGCTCACGGACACGAAGCCGTCCTCCACAGCTGTTGGCTCGAACGTGGTGTTTGCGGGAAGCTGGCATTCTGTGGCGCTGTACAGCACAATCAGCCGAACGGTTCGCCACAACGTATCATGTGCAACGCCGTGTCCACTTCCTACCCCCAATGAGGAGGTGGATATCGCTTCGATCAACAACACGGTGTACGCAATCGGCACAAGTAGCGGCCAGTTGTGCATGTCGCATGGGATACCGCCGGGGCCGCTGCCACGACCGTCCAGTTTTTCCCTGCGCTGGATGTGTCCAGCATCTGCGGCTCTCAATATGGACCTCAATGGTTCTTTCGTCTCGATCACTTCCTTTGGCAGGAGCCATCTTGCACTCGCGGTGCTACGACCAGAAACACCCTCCACATCACAGCTTGTCATCTTCACACTGTCCCTTGACTCGAGTGCTGCTTTGTCTTGGAGCCCGTTGAATGGCACATCCTTCGACTATCCTCAAACTCAGCCGGCATCTGTTGAACTTGTCGCGGTCGGGCGCACGCTCTTCCTTCGTGCCACCGCGGAAGGCCCTTTTCAGTACACTCCACTCATGACGTTCAATCCAAGCTCGTCTCGTACGTCTCACCTGTGACTTGCACAGTTTTTCGCGATGTGTCTGTGGTGTTTGTTGGTTTGTGTTTTCGTGTTCGCGGTACATGTATGTATGACCCATCGTGCATAAGCCTAACACAAGCATCGTACAGAGGAGCGATTCCGCCCTGTCCGCCTGCCCCCAGGAACACAATATGTCGAGAAATCGAATCTACTGATAGGTGTGCACAAGGACAGGTTATGGCTTGTGGCAACTTCGTCTGCTACTATGGTGTCGAACACGTCGCTGTTTGTACTCGACGCAAGTGGCGATTGGGCTCAAGTTCCAGTGCACCTTGCTGGTGACATGGGTTCTAAGTGCAACAACAATCACGATCGCGGTATCACTGCGAATTCCAAGGTGGTGTTTTCTGGTTCGTTCCTGTTCGTCATGGGTAGCTCGGCCACATTACCGATTCAGCCGACGATCAAAGTGTTTCTGTTGGTACGTTCATCCCAGAGCGTTTACCAAGGCGTCGTGATGATCTCACAGTGCACCATTACCATGCGCGTGCGGCACGATGTGATGACAGCCTCGTACAGTTGTGGCTGCAGCGGCCTCCACTGTGTCGGAAGCATCGCTGTTCCTCGCAGACGGAGACACGCTGTTCGTGCCACCCGCGACAGCAACAGATCCCACAGTGTTGCGTTCCACGTTGTACACGGGGCCCGCGCGCGGTGCTTCGATTATTGGACTTCCAGGTCAAGGACGCGTGCCAGTGCTGACATCACATGGCGCGTTCCCATGTGTGAAACTGACGGCACCACTGCTTCCTCAGCGCTTCCCAACTTCGTTTGCCCAACTGTCGTTCGAGCGATGCGCGGGTGCCCTACTCTCGTCGAGAGTTGCAGTGGTGATGGTTGACATCGACGTCGTCGACAGCGCCACGAACACCACAAGCGCCGTGGAATTGCACAACGCCGTGACATGGAGCCTGTTGAAGCGCGCAATTTTTCATGACAACCATTGTGTAGGTTGTAACGGGGGTGCACTGTATGCGTATGGCGCGTCGGTTGCTGTGCGCAACAGCACATTCAGCAACAACACCGCTGCCAAAGGCGGGGCAGTGTGGATCGGGGGCGCCTTTATCTACCCCAGCATGCTTTCACTGTCTTCGGACAACGGTGGATATCGGCAGGCAGCCCATGGCGCTTTTGGCTCCCGCCTTCACCTGCAAGATTCCACGTGGAGACACAACCGTGCCAAGGCAGGCGATGGGGGAGCCATTGCAGCTTCTGGCGCTGCTGTGCTCTTCGATGGAGCGCCATTGTTCACCAACGCCGCGGTGCCGGCCGTGCGTCCCAACACCACCCTTCACGTCAGTGGGTGTGTGTTTGAGTACAACACTGCCTCACGCAGTGGTGGAGCACTGAGTCTCAGTGACAATGCCACCGCCGTAATTGGAAATGCAACATGGTTCTTGGGCAACGAAGCTGCGCCAAACGGAATCGGCGGCGCTGTATCCGCAGCTGACACGTCTGTGCTCACTGCCGCGAATACGGTTTTCTCGAGGAATATGGCGGGCAGCGGTGGTGCGATTGGAATTTCCCACAGTATGCTGGGTCTGCTCCACTGTAACTTGCAAGAGAACGCAGCCAGTGGCGATGGCGGTGCCGTATTGGCAGTGAACAGCAACGTGGGTATCACTGGGGGCGCATGTAACCGAAACAGTGCCACCAACGGTGGCGCCGTATCTTTCTCCGCCGCTTCTGCTGACGCCGGCGCTGATCGAGAAAGCAGCGCCCAGGTGTTGACTCTGGCTGCCGCCAGCATGCAGCACAACAATGCCCTCAGGTTTGGTGGGGCCATATGGCTGAATACGCATGAGTATCGCGTGTCAGCTGTGGTGGTTCAATTCAACACCGCGGGAATAGCTGGTGGGGGACTGTACTCAATGACGACGGGCCGGGTCATCATTGGGCACGCCAGCAACATCACCAACAACACAGCACTGGCCGGTGGTGACAACATTGCCACACCGCCCTCAGCTGCTACGGTGGCCAACGCTCACGAGTTGCAAGCTCATGCACAGTTCGCTGGAGTGTCACTACAGCCACGAGTCGTTGTACAGCTTCTCGATGCCCACGGCAACGACATCGAGTTTACCGAAGCCAACTCAGTGTTGGCTGTTGCGTCCGAAAATGTTGTCTCGAATGCCTCGTTCATATTGGCAGGGGTGGTTACTGCGCCTTTCGTAAACGGTTCCGTTGTCTTTGACAATCTACAAGTATTGTGCCGATCGCCGCGCGGAGTCAATGCATCTCTGTACATCGAAGTGCCCGCCTTTGACATGCGCACCCCACCCATTACTGTGCCGCTTCAGCCCTGCCATGTGGGCAGCTACCTTGACAAGCAACATGGAACGTGCGACTTGTGTCCAAGTGGAACCTACTCGATAGTCGAGGGAGCATTGGGAAGCGCTTCGTGCGAGCCATGCGTTACCCTCGTCGGTGTCAGCTGTGCGGGAGGGGCGAATGTGGCGAACATGCAAGGGCACTTCGGTGTGATGGACGGCACCAAGATCAAAACGGTGCCCTGCCCAACCGGTTACTGTGGCACAGAGGCAGAAGCAAGGGACGAAGAGAACCAGGAGGCGGAGGAGGGTCCCAGCAACGTAGACGACACTACCAAGGCTTGCCCTGGTGCGCAGCTCGGCTTCCACACCAAGATATTCACAGTGCGGCGGTCTCGCGGTCGCAGCGTGATTGGCGATGATGGCCAGGTTGTGGTTAAGCGGACAGCTTTGGAAGAAGTCGCTGCGCGACTTCAGCGTTGTGCTGAAGGTCGTGAAGGAATCTTGTGCACGCAATGCGCGAACGGGACATACCTGACAATGGACTCCGCCAAGTGTGTACCGAAGTCAGAGTGTGGGGGAGGCCTTGCAGTGGCCTACTGGTGCGGGTGGTCGCTGTACGTGGTGTTGTTGGCCGTCTACTTTGTACACATGGACGAGTCGGGTTTGGTGGAGGCGACATTCTTTTTCTACCAAATGTGGGATGCTGTCAGTGGGTGGGCAGAAGCCGAAGAAGAACAAAGTTCGATCCACTGGCTGATGTGGGCAGTGTCCAGTTTGTACACAATGGAAGTGGCCGTGCCAGGGCTCTGTATCATCCCTACGACGGCGATTGGCTCCCTTTTCTTGCGCTATCGTACACCTGCAGCCGTCATGCTCATCATTGTGTTCATGCTCCTGGTTCGTTGGGCACTGGGACGTACTCCCAAGGATCTCACGTGCACATGTCAGTGGCGACGAAGGCGGTGCCGACTGTGCCCTTGTTCTGGCAAAGTCAAGAACAGGGAGGAGAGGCAACGGGAGTCGCACGTTGATGTCTCGCGGCGAGACACAAACGCAAACTCTTTACAACGGCCGCTGTTGGCGCTGTCTCCGGTGTCATCATCTTCCAGTTTGTCCCTTCGGACCCGTGTGGAGAGGCGCCGCCGCCCTGGATCCACCGCGCTGCGCTCTGACCGGAGGTCGTCACAGCACGAAGAGAAATCAACAAACATTGCCTCACGTGCGCTGCCGCGTTCGTTGCAAACACAGCACCATGCATCAGCATCCTCCCGCCCTCGCTCGTCCACGTCATCACGGCACAAGTCTTTGCCGGGACGTGCTTCTTCGGTGCCAGTCATGCGCGGCTCGCATCGTGTGCAACCTGGATCTCACGTGCTCCAAATGTGGATTGCGAAAGCAAACGCGGCGGGCAAGATCGAATTGCAGAAAGTACCACTAAGCAGTGGACGGATCCGCACGTACGGCCACTTCACAGTTGTATTGCTCAAGCAAACAGTGGTGGGGAGGCTCAAGGCAGATATAGTCAAATTGGTGATGTTGGCGTACGACAAAGTGTCGGAGAACACATTCTCCTTCATCCAGCTGATCCCCATCCCCACAATTGGCTGTCGCCTCTTCTTGGACACCACCATTCGTTGTGACTCGCTGCTTGTCCATGCTATGATGGTCGTCGCCTTTTGTGTGGCAATGTGCCCGCTTGCCATTTTTTTCTACGTGCGCTACAAAGACGGCGGCTCGCGTATTCTGAACGCAAGGCAGCGCTTACTGGAGCGTGCACACGAGCGCAGATTGTCATCTCGGATGATTTGGTCGGCACCCTCGTTGACAAGTAGTGGTGCAGACATCGAATCAAAGGGCACCGAAGCGGAAGAAGGAGGGAGACAGGACGAGGAGGATGAAAGGGAGGAGAACCCTTGGGTTGAAGAAATTACACATCCCTACCGGGATGGAGTGTTGTCCACCCGATTCAACGTCAAGTTGTCACACGTTTGGACGCCACTACTAATGTGGGAGCGCCTGTCCCTCATCTTCACGCATGTTTTCATCGCGCACAGCCTTTCCCGACAGCTGGTTCAGACACTTCTATGTGTCGCTTTCTTGTGCTTGCACTCGCTGGTGTGGCCGTTCAAAGAGAAGCACGTGAACCGTCTTCAAACGCTCTACGCGAGTCTGTTGGTCGTCGGTGCTGGCTCTCGCCTCCCCACGGCCAGTTCCAGGGCCACATCGGCACGTTCCGAGGCATGGAGTGCTAGCATGAAATACGTGGAAGATGTTACACAAGCGCTCTTCTTTGTCCCTGTCGTCATTACCTTTGCTGTGTGCGGTTGGAACTGGTACGAGATGAGAAAGAAGGGTCAAAGCGCGGCGTCCAGCCACCACCCATCTATTCGTGCAAATCCACTCACCGCGTTGAGTCAACTCGCACATGATGGGCGATCGATCCGTGGCAAATCAACTGTTGGAGGTATGAAAACAGCCAGTGCAGACCACCTAGCACAGTCTGCTACAGCGCCGACTACTTCTTTGGTGATACAACCTGCACCCACTCTCGCATCTGCGACACCTGCCACACGCCCAACCTTACAACACGCACCTCTCCAAGCACCTCCTGTGTCTCCACTGACACCTGTTCCACCCTTCTCTCCACCGGTGCCAGGACTCAGGGGTTTACCACCCGCGCTGCCGTGTCCGCCACTGTCACCGCCGTTGTCGCCGCCATCACCTCCATCATCATCGGCACGTGCCCCACATCTTCCTCCAACACCCACCCAGACGCATGCTCCCCCTCCTCCTCCCCCTCCCCCTC
>Ga0213833_1002905_pt1 | contig 10777 bp, 1 predicted proteins | sample SWATP21_FD_160575 | JGI IMG/M metagenome (GOLD analysis project Ga0213833, IMG submission 160575) | Coastal seawater microbial communities from Marineland, Florida, United States - SWA TP2 #1 | ecosystem: Environmental > Aquatic > Marine > Coastal | place: USA: Florida | collected 2016-08-14
GAAGCGTGGGCCCACTTCCTGCTGACCCGCAGCCCCCTGGACCCGAGCGCCTACGGCGACTCCGGCTGGGACGGCAGCGGCGCGTTCGCGTTCGGCGAGGTGGAGGACCACCTGCTGTTCCGCCCGGCCTACGACATCGACTTCGCGTCGATGACCCTGTGGCGCCAGGACGTCGATTACGACCGCGACCGCGCCGTGGACGTGGCCAACGCCATCGAGCGGGAGCGCGTGCGGACCAACGAGCGAGTCACGGCCTTGTCCGCCATGCAGGCGAGCGTCGACGTCATGGTGCTCGAGGTCGCCGCCGCCGAGGCCGCTGCGTCCGCGTCCGCCGCCGAGGCCATCGCCGCCGAGAGCACCGCCGCCGCCGAGAGCTCGGCCGCCGCCATCAGCTCGGCCTCCGCCGCCGCGTCCGCCAGCTCGGTGACCTCCAGCAGCGCCAGCAGTGGGTGCGCGGTGGCCGATGCGTCCGCCAGCGCGTCTGCCAGCGCGTCCGCCGACGCGAGCGCCGAGGCGTCCGCCCTGGCCAGCGCCCTCGCCACCACGACGTCCAGCGTGTCCGCCGAAGCCAGCGCCTCCGCCGAGGCCGCCGCCGAGGCCGCCGCGGCCGTGCTCGTCGCCGCCGACCTGTTCCTCCAGATCCAGCTCGACCTGAACGTGCACCTGGACGCGCTCGCCGAGGCCTCTGCCTCTGCCTCCGCCCGCGCCACGGCCGTCGCCGAAGCACGAGCCCGCGCCCACGCCCACGCCGACGCCCTCGCCGAGGCCTTCGCGCTGGGTGGCTGGGCCACCGCCGACGCCCGCGCCCACGTCCACGGCTTCGCCACCGCCCGCGCCGACGCCCGCGCCTACGCCCGCGCCGCCGCGGACGCCGACGCCGAGGTCCGCCTGCGCATGGAGGCCGTGAGCGAGGCGTCCGTCCTGGCCGAGTCCACGCTGACGACCATCACCGTGGGTTGGACCGAGACGCTGGCTGCCACGTCCGCCGCGTCCGCGTCCGCGTCCAGCGCCACGTCCATGGCCTCCGAGACCGCCGACGCCGCCGACATCGCCGAGGCCGCGGCCGACGCGTCCGCCTCGACCGACTCCATGGCGCTGGCCCTCGCGACCAACGCCTGCGAGACCGAGTACTGCGGTACGTACATCAGCTCGGTGACGACGCTTCAGGCCGACATCGACCTGCTGACGATGGACCTGGTGAGCTGCGAGTCCCAGCTCCAGAACCTGCCCGGACCCGCCGGCCAGCAGTGCCTCGACTGGATGAACGCCGTCGGCGTCGCGCTCCCGGACGCGCAGATGTTCGACTTCAGCGGCGCGAACCTGACGGGCATCGACCTGACGGGCGCGAACCTCCAGGGCGCGGTCCTCTGCGGCGCGGACCTGCAGGGTGCGGACCTGACGGGCGCCAACCTGATGGGCGCGGCCATCCAGTGCCCCGGGACCATCAGCGCCAACTAGAGCCCCCGGCGCGATCACGAAGGCGGCGTTCCCCGAGGGGGGCGCCGCCTTCGGCGCTTGGGGACCTCGACCTCAGGATCCCTTTGTCCATTGGGTTCTCGACGAATTCCAAAAAAAAGATGGCCCTCACTTCGAAAAAATTTCGTCGGGGTCCATGAGCGAGAGCTCCGTGTGTGGGCAGCGCCTGGCAGGGCGCACCGGAGACGTCGCGGAATGGGCCGCGGCGTCTCCTCCCAACGGTCTCCGCTCGTGGACCGCGTCCCCCTGGGCGCGGTCTCGGGGGACGACCGATGACCCAGCGATCCACACCGACCCACCGCGGACTGACCGTCCTCGCCTGCCTGACGGCCTTCAGCGTCCTCGCCGCCCACGCGTCCGCCGGCGCGCTTCCCGAGATCAGCGACAACTCCGGCGCCTTCACGCACTCCGTCCCCATCGCCGTCCCTGACGGCCCATCCGGCGCCACCCCCGAGCTCCAGCTGCTCTACAGCTCCGCCGGCGGCAACGGAAACGCCGGCGTCGGCTGGTCGCTGCCCTACTCGGCCATCCGCCTGGACCAGTCCTGGGGCGTGCCGTCCTACTGGCTCGACGGGACGGATCCCTGTGATCCCAACCAGTTCGAGGGCCGGCTCTGGCTGGATGGGCAGGAGCTCATCCCGTCACGCCACGATCCGCTCGCCCCGGAGCAGTGCACGTATCGGACGCGGCCGGACAGCTTCACGCTCATCGTCCCCGTCCACGGCGACACCCGCTGCCTCACCGACGAGGGCCCGGACGTCGACCTGCCGACCGGGTACGCGGTGGTGCGGAACGACGGCACGACCTGGTGGTACGGCGGCACCAGCTGCGACTCGCCCTGGGTGGACCGGGCCGACGACGGGACCCCGACGCGCTGGCTGCTGCAGCACGTGCAGGACCGGGACGGCAACCTCGTCACCTACTGGCCCGAGCGTGGGATGGCGGCGAACGGGCCCGTCGGATCCTGGTGGAACGCGGCGCCGCTCCCCATGGATCCGACGGCAGGCTGCGACGGCTGCCTGCGCGCGGTCACGTGGGCCGCAGTCAGCAAGGACGTCACGGACTTCGCGTTCGACGCGTCGATCACCGGCAGCCCGGCGGACGGCGTCGTCCTCAACGGCGCGCCCTACGCGCAGCAGGAGGCGGGCCTCACGGCGAAGTTCGGCGGCTTCCTCGCCGACCCGGCGTCGCACTGGCCCCAGGAGGTCGGGCACTACTACATGGCGCGGGTGGACTGGGAGCCCCGCCCCGACGTCCGCACGAGCTTCATGAGCGGCGGCGCATCCCGCCTGGACCGGCGGATCCGCCAGATCGCCGTCTTCGCGGACGCCACGCTCGAGCGCAACCACTGGGACCAGCTCGAGCTCGACACCCTGAGCGCGACCCCCATCCGCACGCTGCGGCTGGACTACGACCAGGGCAGCACGGGCCGATCGCGCCTGACGCGGGTGTGGCCCATCGCGGGCATGTACGCGATGGACGCCGACTACAGCCCGATGTTCGGGGCCGGCTTCCCGCTGACCGGGTTCGACGTCTGGGAGCCCGCCGCGTTCGCGCAGAACGAGCTCGTGCCGAACCCGTGGGAGTTCGTCTGGAGCGACAGCACGACGCTGGATCCGGACCAGAACGGCGGACCCGGAGTGCCGGAGTGGGACGAGGAGATGGACCTCGCGAACGCGGACATTCCCTGGATGGGCGCGAACTGGCGGGAGGGCGGCTTCCCCACGATCACGATGGTCGACATGAACGGCGACGCGCTGCCGGACCTGGTGCAGCACGACCACCGTCTGCCGAAGTACCTCTCGGCCGCCGCGAACCTGGTGGAGATGTTCAATCCGTACGCCGACATCGTGTTCGGCGCGGACGAGGACGACGTCGCGATCGACGGCATCGCGAGCAACCGCTTCTGGGTGCGGTGGAACCAGGGAGACGGATTCTCCGCGCTGGAGCCGGGGCCGCTCGATCCGTTTGCGTTGCAGGAGGTCGCTGACTGGATCGCGCGCCCGGACCCCGATGATCCCGAGCTCACTTGGGAGCAGCTCCTGCCGAGCGGCGAAGACCTGCTGGAGGATGGTCTGGACGCGGGCGTCGTCGACGACATCGACACGTTCTTCGAAGCGACCGGTGCCGACGCGATCTGCGGCCTCTGGTGGACCGGTGCTCACAGCATGCTCCAGTGGCCCTTCCCGCCCCAGCTCGCCTCCTGGTGCGAGCACCGCTCGTGTGCGCCCTACTGCGAGGCCGGCACGACCGTCACCGCGAGCGCACACGCACTGGTCCGCGACCTCTACCCGGACGTGAACGCGAACGCGGACGACCTCGTCGTGCGGCAGACCACGACCCCGGATGACGGCAGCTCCGATCTGGTCTTGTGGCGCAGATACGGCGTCACGCGCGCGACCTCGGGCGATGCGATGGCGACGCTCGCGGACATCCCCTTCAACCACGATCCAATCCTGGCCGGGCATGGGTCCGACCTGGAGCCGCGGACCATCACCCGGTGGGTCGACGGCTACGCCAGGTCGTCGTTCCAGACGCGGATCGCGAGCGACCACATCGAGCAGATCCGACGTGCGCAGGCTCAGGGGCCGATCGACCTGGAAGAGCTGCCCTGGCTGCTCGTGCGCGAGGGCCTGGTCCACGACACCATCGACATCAACGGCGACGGCTACCCCGACCGGGTCCTGGGCGGCGCCGGTGTGCTCGAGCACCGCCTGAACGCAGCGCCCCGGGGGTACTCGGCGCCTGCGGAGGCGATCTTCAACCCCGACCCGCTCGCGCTGAAGGACGACGTGGCCAGCACGCAGCACATGCCCTGGTTCGTGGCGCTGTACGACCCGGAGCGCGCCGAGTTCGGTGAGATCACGATCTGGGAGCTGCCCCTCACCCACCCGTGGCTCCTGGGCGGTCCCGCGGAGTTCCCCAACCCCGAGCTCGACTGGAACGAGCCGGACGACCGGCTGTTCGGGTTCGACGGCGACTTCAACATGCTCGGTGTCTGGGAGAGCACGGCGAAGGTGTCGGCCGCGCCCGTGTCGAGTGGCGCGAGCGCGTCGGCGGGACCGACGGGCGTGTCCGCGGGGATGAGCGCGAGCATCGGGCCGGTTTCGATCGGCGGCTCCATCTCGGGCTCGGGCCCCGGGTTCAGCGTCGGCGTCGGGCCGGTCTCGTTCTCCTCCAGCTCCATGAGCGTCGGCCCGGTGTCCATCGACTACAGCGGTGGGGTGCAGACGGGCGCAGGGGCGGCGGTCGCGGCGGTCTGGTTCGTCATCCAGAAGGCCCTGCAGGTGCTCGAGGTGCCCTACAGCGTGGGCATCAGCGCGACGGCCGACGGGCTCGCGCTGCAGGCCGGGCCGATCGGCGGCGACTGCATCCACTGCCGCACGAACGTTCGTTTCAAGACGAAGGGCCTGGTGGACCTGAACGGTGACGGGCTGCTGGACTACGTCCGCACGATGCGCCTGACCGACGGCGACGACGGGCCCGACTGGGTGGTCGTGCTGAACGAGGGGGACGGGTTCAGCAGCGAGCCGATGGAGTGGAACGGCGTCCGGACGAACTACATGGACGTGTCCCTGACGGATCCGTACCGGGACGAAGCAGGCGCGAACTCGCAGCTGTTCTTCCGCCGCTCGCACCAGGTCGCAGGCCTGCAGGACATGAACGGCGACGGCCTCGTGGACTTCGTCTACACGGGGATCCGCGAGGGCGGAGTCTGTCGGTCCGCGCCGCTCTTTGCATCCGACTCTCACGGAGGCCCGGCCTGGAGCTGGCTGCGACAGCGTGGCGACGTGGACGACCTGCAGGACGCCATCACCCTCTGCGTGCAGCTCAACCACGGCCGCGGGTTCGCCGAGCCGCTCGACTGGTTCCCCCAGGGCGTCCCCGAGGCGGCGTTCAGCAACGCGCAGATCGTCCCGAGCCTGTCCGCGTCCCGCCTCTTCACCGAGCGCTCGCCGCTCTACAACGACGGGTTCGGGTTGGGAATCGTCGGCCTGCGCGACGTGAACGGCGACGGGCTCGTCGACTTCATGGTCATGACCCCCAGCGACGCCGGGGGCCCCGAGGGGCGAGTCCCCACGGTGTTCCTCAACAACGGCGAGCGGTTCGTGACCTCCGCGCTGGACGCGATGAGCCGCTATGGCCAGTTCACGCTGCGCACGGAGCCGCTGTTCGAGGAGCAGGCGCACCCCATGGGGCCGGTCCGGGCCATGCTCGACGCGGCCCATCCGGTCATCGACACGAGCCGCATCCACCGACGTCCGGGCGGACCGGTGGTGCAGTCCGCCTGGCTGGATCTGAACGGCGATGGTCGCCTCGACTGGGCGCAGAGCAAGGAGTGGGACGTCGACCTGACGGCGCCCGAGGCCAGGATCCGCCTGTACCCGCTGCAGGACGCCGTGCCCGATCTCCTCGTGCAGCTCTGGGAGCCCGGCGGCGGCACCCAGACGATGACGTTCCGGCCGGCGCGGGACTTCATGGACCTGCCGGACGCGCCGAACGGCGAGATCCTGCCCGGCGGCGTTCCCCTGACGGACGACCTGGAGGACGTGTATCCGGCGTCGGCGCAGCTGCTGTCGAGCACGACCGTGTACGACGGGCTGGGGACGCGCGGCAGCGCTCCCGTCGGCGTCGTCTACCAGTACGGCGATCCCGACTACGTGATGGCGGATCCTGCGTTGTCGGCCGGTGAGGGCATCACGCACCCGAGCTTCCGTCGTCGGCCGCTGGGCTTCGCGCGGATCACCGCCCAGCCCTGCAAGCCCGAGCACATCACCGAGCACGGCGCCTGCACGGATCGGGCTGCGGATCCGCCGGTCACGGTGGTGCAGGAGTACGGCACGGACTGGATGACGGCGTCGCTGCCGTGGGAGCAGCGGGTGCTCGATCGCAGCGGCCGCGTGCGCTCCCGGCAGACCACCCACTGGGACGCGAACGCGTTCACGGGCAACTACGCGTACGACTGGCGCCAGGAGTCCGTGTTCACCCAGTTCAACTGGCACCACGCGCCGCGGCTCGTGGAGTCGGAGGCGTACGACGAGCACGGCAACGTCGTGCGATCCGCCGTGCAGATGGCGTACGACGATCGCAACGGGATGGCGATCTGCACCGGGTCCGATCTGGACGGCGACGACTGGGTCGACCGCGTCGACTGGACGGTGTGGGACGACGACCTGATCCACGACGGGAAGCGCGACGCGGCGCGGCGGGAGGGCGTCTCGGCGCTGCCGCTGGGCACGCAGAGCGTGCTCGATCCGCCCGTCTGCGGGGAGCGGACGGAGGTCCAGAGCAACACGCACGCGGTCCGCACCACCCGCTACGTCCGGCACCCCAGCGGTCGCGTCGCCGTGGCGGAGACCGAGGACCTGGCCACCGGCGAGCTGCTCGCCGAGTCCTTCGACTACCTGCCCAACGGGATGCCGTTCGCCAAGACGGACATGGCCGGCGCCCAGTGGTTCACGCTCTACGAGCCCGTGACGGGTGTGGCCGCGATCGCCTCCGTGGCGCCTCCGAACCTGCAGGCGGGCGTGGAGTTCGTCACCGAGCGAGAGGTCTGTGGGCTGACGGCGCCGTGCGCGCCGGCCGCGTGGGGCCGGGTGACCGAGGAGACGAACGCCACGGGCCGCCGGACGTTCACGGCCTACGACGCGCTGGGCCGACCGACGGTGAGCGGCGACGACGTGCACCCCGAGGTCGCGGAGATGCGGTACGCGCGGCCGCTGCGGGTGGTGGCGGTCGACACGGTGCCCGAGGGCTTCGGTGGGGGCTATCCGGCGTACGTCGCGGCCAAGAAGCCGGTCGATCACGGCATCGAGGTGTGGACGCACACCTGGACGGACGGGCTCGGGCGCACGCTGCTCGTCGCCGAGGACTGGGAGGACGAGCAGGGCCACAAGGCCCAGCGGGTGTCCGGTGGGGAGATCCGCGACTGGCGCGGCCGCGTGGTGGAGACGCCGTGGCCGTGCCTCAGCCCCGGGACGGCGCTGGCGAGCCAGGGCGACTGGCTGCACTACCAGCCTGCGAACGCGGACTTGGGCGTCTGTGCCGGGAACGCGCCTCCCCGGGATCAGCTCGAGTACGACGTGCTGTCGCGCGTGAAGCGGCGGATCCGGCCGGACGGCGCCGAGGTCACGACGGACTACACGCACTCCGGCGGCGCGGCGGTGGCCGACGTGGAGCTCATCGAAGCGGGCACGTCGCTGACGCGCACGCGGACGGTCACGACGCCCCTGTCGACGTGGACGACTCGCTACGACGCGGTCACCCACGCGCACGATGCGGGGAGTCCGCTGCCGGCCGGCCTGGTGGCGGGGGCGACCGAGCTCCACACGGTCGAGCGGATGGACGCGCTCGGGCGCCGCACGGAGGTCTGGCGTACGGGTCAGGGTGGCGAGACGACGTCGTTCCGCTTCGACGGGTTCGACCGGCTGATCGCGTACGCCGATCCGGACCAGGGCAACTGGGAGTTGGACTACGACGGCGCGGGCCGCCTCGAGGCGCGTCGGCTGGTGGACCCGACGACGGGCGCGACGGACGTCGCGATGGAGTGGGCGTACGACAAGCAGGGCCGCGTCCTGACGGAGTGGTCCTACGACGACGCGTCCGCCTGGACGAGCGGGCAGGCCACGAGCTGGTGGGAGTGGACGTACGACGTCGATCCCGGCGCGCAGGGTCCGGTGCCTCTGGCGGCGGGCGGCGAGCGCGGGCAGCCGAGCGAGGCGATGCGGTTCCGGCGGGGCGGGTGCGGCAACCCGCAGGCGGTGGACGTGGAGCAGGTGCTGAGCTGGCGGTACGACCGCCGTGGCCGGCCGGTGGAGGAGGCGTTCGCGATGCACTCCTGCGCCTGGCAGGGGACGGGGGCGCCGGCGACGCTGGTGGCGCAGCACGGGTGGACGACGGGCGACGCGAAGGCGCGGACGTGGATGCCCTGGAGCGGCGAGGAGATCAGCTGGCTCTACGACACGGCCGGCCGGCCGCAGGTTGTGCTGGACAGCGCGGGCCCGGTGGCGACGGCGACGTACGAGGTGCAGGGGCGGTTCGCGCAGCTGGATTACCGGAACGGGGTCGAGCAGGAGTACGTGTATGCGGGCGGGCAGCAGAGCACGCAGGCGCTCGAGCACAGCCTCACGTGGAACGCGCAGGGGCAGGCGCTGTTCAGCCGCGAGTACGACTGGGACGCGGCGGGGAACCTGAGCCACTGGAAGGACGACGCGACGGTCGGGGCGCAGCCGGAGAGCTGGGACTGCGACTACGACGGGGTCGGGACGCTGCTCGGCTGCAGAGGGAGCCAGGGAGAGTGGTTCGAGTACGCGTACGACGCGCTGGGGAGCCTGATCAGCGAGGACGTGGAGTTGGCGGGTACGAGCCGGTGGGCGTCGCAGTACGGGCGGGGGACCGGGGGGACGCAGGACCTGCCTGGGTTCTCGGCGCCGCTGAACGCGCCGGTGGCGCGGGTGGTGGGTCCGACGAGCACGCCGTCACCGCAGGATCCGGGGCAGTCGTTCTTCTACGACGGGCGCGGGCACCTGATCGCGCAGCGGTACCACGACGCGCACCAGAGCGCGGGTGCGCAGGTGACGACGGGCGGGCTGGCGGGGCCGTCGCTGGAGCTGCTGCCTTGGATCTGGGAGCGGCGCTTCACGTGGAACGCGCAGGGCCGGCTGGACAGCGTCCGGATCGAGGGCGTGAGCGCGAGCGAGGAGGTCAGCCGGTACTGGTACGGGCCTGGGGGAACGCGGATCGCGGAGCGCGCGACGCCGCTCAGCAGTGAGCCGGACCCGACGTGGACGCAGAGCCGCCGGTGGGGCGGCGTGCGGACGGTGGAGCCGGAGCTCGAGGCGCCGCGGTTCACGCTGAACATCACGCTCGGGTCGACCGTGGTCGCGCAGAAGACGGTGCAGCCCTCGGGGATCGGTCAGGGCACCGAGACGATGCGGTTCCTCGGGGGTGACCACCTGGGATCGGCGTCCATCGTCACGGACGAGCACGGCGATCTGGTGCGCGGGGTGCGCTACGAGCCGTACGGGCGCATCCGCGTCGAGTGGGGGCCGGAGGCGAACGCCGACGACTACGCGGTGGCCGGGGTGGATGACCTCTTCAACGGCAAGCCACGGAACCGGAAGGCGTTCGGGCTGACGGGCGTGATGGGCGGCGACTACGCGCTGGAGGGGTACGACTACGGAGCCAGGATCTACCTGCCCGAGCTGAGCCGCTGGGCGAGCGCGGACAGCATCACGCCGGACACGGTGTGGGAAGCGAACGCGTTCGCGTACGTCCGCAACAACCCCCTGAAGTACGTCGACCCCGACGGGCACATGGCGTTTGGGAAGTACGAGAGCTTCTCAGACAACGGGCGAATGACTTGGTCGGACCCGACCGACGACGGGCCCTGGATCTGGGTCAGGCGTCAGATGATCCGAGGCATCGGCCTGGCAGGTGGAGGATTCACCCTCGCCACCATGGGGGCGAGCATGCTCAGGCTCGCGACTGCTGCCGGAACCGTCCTGGGTTCCGCGGAGAGCGGTGGCCTGGCGTTCGAGCTTGCCGCCAACCAGACGCTGGCCAACGGCGCCCTGGGACTCGGCGCTGGGCTCGGCGCTACGGCGGTGCGACTCGCGGCATACGGCCCTGCGATTCTGGACTCGCTGGGAGCACTCGGGCGGGGTGCTCGAAGGTCGCTGCGCCTCCCTTCGGGACGGTTTGGCCGTCCGGGACTATTCCGGCGCTCGGGCAGCTCGCAAGCAGGGATGCTGCGGCTGGGGCGGGGAGCGACATCCCTGGGCGGCTTCGCGAGAGGAGTGCGGCCTGGAGAGATCCACGACCTGAACCGGTCCTTTGGTGGGAGGACGGTGATGTCAGGGTCAGTCGAATCGGTGCTCAATAGCGCCGCCTACCACCGTGGGTTCTACCGAAAATCTGCCGCCGTCATTCGAGGCATCGTCGGGAGCCACCTGTTCGACAACGGCAACAAGAGAACCGCACACGCGGTGTACGACCTCTTGAGGTCGCGAAACGGGATCACCACGGGGGTCGAACCTGTACAGGTGCGGAAGGTCATCAACCAGATCGCCGAGGGTACGCTCACCGAGATCGACGACATTGCATCACAGCTGCGAGGGTTTTGATGACCGGGTTTCAGAAGGCGGTCGAGCGGTTTGGACTCAGTGTCGGACCCGACTGGTGTGGGCTTGATCCTGTTCTGCCCATCATTGACGCGATCAGAGGAGAAGGGGCGGTAGTCATTCTCAAATTCGATGGCGAGCGTGGCCCAGACGACAACGGCCAGTTCACGGTTGTGGCC
>Ga0213833_1002906_pt1 | contig 10772 bp, 3 predicted proteins | sample SWATP21_FD_160575 | JGI IMG/M metagenome (GOLD analysis project Ga0213833, IMG submission 160575) | Coastal seawater microbial communities from Marineland, Florida, United States - SWA TP2 #1 | ecosystem: Environmental > Aquatic > Marine > Coastal | place: USA: Florida | collected 2016-08-14
CGTCGCGTCCCACGCCCGGAGCCCCGCGTAGCGCCAGGCGCTGCCATCGGGGGCCGCGATCCGGACCTCGGAGTCCTCGAGCGTCGGCGTCCCGTCGACGTCCACCGCGAACACGAGCACGCCGTCGGACCAGGACGGCTCCGCCGGAACGTCCCAGCCCTGCCGAAGGCCCTCGGGCCCGGCCTGCCACCAGCCGACGACGCCGTCTCCGCTGATCTCCACCCGCCGCAGGCAGTCGCCTTCCAGGTCCCAGCGGGCCGGGGTGGCGCACGCACCGACGGTCGGCGCACCCTCGATCGCGGTCAGGGAGTCCATGTCCGGCCCCCATCCGCCAAAGGACAGCGAGACGGCGGACGCTCCGCCCTGCGGGCCCAGCGCCAGGGTCCCGCCCCGGAGGACTCCCTCGACGCGCCCCATGGAATGGACGAGCCGGAACCCGTCGCCCCGTGGCTGCGGCTGGAACTGCTGGATCGCGAGCCCGGCGCCGATGGACCGCTCGAGCTCCGACTGCGCGGGAGGGGCGTCGGGGACGGTCGGGCTGCCGCAGGCGGCGAGCCCGACGGCCACGAGTAGGAGCAATCGCCTCATCGTTCCCTCCGTCGCGCCGCGCCGACCCCCAGGCACACCAGCAGCAACACGATGGGGCCGCCCGGCGTCTCGGGCCCGAGGATCGTGCTCTCGCAGCCGCAGGACGGGTCCGTCGGCAGAGTGGAGTCGTCGTCGTCGTCCCCGTCCTCGACGCACCCGACGACGTCCACGTCCCCGTCGCAGTCGTCATCGAGCAGGTTCGCGCACACCTCATCGGCGGCGGGGTTCACCCCCTCCAGCAGATCGTCACAGTCGAAGTCGCATGGCGAGAAGCCGTCTCCGTCGACGTCGAGCCCCTCGTCGCGCAGCCCGTTGCAGTTGTCGTCGAGGTGGTTGCAGGTCTCCTCCGCGAGCGGATGCACGAAGGGGTTGCCCTCCCAGCAGTCGCCCACCGGCTCGGAGCAGGGCGCGAAGCCGTCGCCGTCGCTGTCGACGTTCTCCTGGGTCGTGGGGTCGCAGTCGTTGTCCAGCCCGTCGTTGCAGAGCTCCGGCGCCCCGGGGAACACCGTCGCGTCCGTGTCGAGGCAGTCGCCGGCGCAGGTGGTGGAGCCGTCGCCGTCCTCGTCGAACCCGTCGTCGATCGTGCCGTTGCAGTCGGTGTCGATCCCGTCGCAGGTCTCGGTGGCGCCCGGGAACACGTCGTCGTCCGCGTCGTCGCAGTCCCCTTCGCAGGAGCCGACGCCGTCGCCGTCTTCGTCCGTGTTCTGGTCGACGGTGCCGTCGCAGTCGTTGTCGATCCCGTCCGAGCACTCCTCGGAGAGCCCGGGCCGCACATCCGGGTCGCCATCGTCGCAGTCGCCCGCGCACCCAAGGACGCCATCGCCGTCTGCGTCGAACTCCCCGCCGGGCAGCCCGTAGCCGTCGCAGTTGTCGTCGAGGCCGTTGCACACCTCGATGGCGCCCGGGTGCACCTGCGGGTTCAGCGCGTTGCAGTCGGCGCAGTTCAGGTAGCCGTCGGCGTCCGCGTCCTGGGTCTCGCCGGGCAGGAAGGTGCCGTCGCAGTCGGTGTCGGCGCCGTCGCAGACCTCCTGGGCGTCTGGGTTGACCGCCGGGTTCGTGTCGTCGCAGTCCCCGGCGCTGACCGGGAACCCGTCGCCGTCAGCGTCGTCGTCGCCGACGACACCGTCGCAGTTGAGGTCAGGGCCCTCGGCCGGCTCCGGCGCGCCGGGCCACGCCTGGCTGTTGGCGTCGTCGCAGTCGCCCTCGCACTCGGCGAACCCGTCGCCGTCGTCGTCCAGCTCGGTCGCGAGCGAGCCGCCGTCGCAGTCGTTGTCGAGCCCGTCGCAGATCTCCAGGCCACCGGGGACCACGGTCGGGTCGAGCGGCCCGCAGTCCCCGTCGCAGGCGCTGAACCCGTCGCCGTCGCTGTCCACGGTCGCTCCGCCGGACACGCCGTCGCAGTCGTTGTCGAGCCCGTCGCAGTCGGTCTCCGCCACGCCGGGGTTGATCGTCGCGTCCCCGTCGTCGCAGTCCCCTTCGACGGCGGCGAAGCCCGGGTCCGAGCAGGGGCCGTTGGGGTTGAGGACCTGGACGGAGCTGCCGAATCCGTCCCCGTCCAGGTCCTCGAAGCAGGTCTCGGCGACGAGGTCGACTCCGTCGCAGTCCTCGTCGATTCCGTTCGACGCGATCTCCGTCGCTCCGAGGAACACGGAGCCGTCCGTGTCGTCGCAGTCCCCCGCGCAGCCGGACAGGCCGTCGCCGTCGGTGTCCGCGAACCCGTCGACGGACACCTCGAGCGTCATGGCGGTCACCGAGCCGGTGGCCCCCAGGTTCGTGTCGGCGATCTCGATGCTCCAGGTGCCGGTGGAGAGCGTGCCCACCAGCGGCGCGAGCGACTGCTCCGGGCCGTAGATGCCGGTGAACGGCGCAAGGGCTCCGTTGATGGGGTTCGCTTCGGACCAGTCGATCGTCGTGTTCGAGTAGTCCGCGCCCGAGCCGCCGTTGTTGGCGCTCAGGACCCACGGATCGCCGGCCGGGTCGCTGAGCGTGAGGACCAGGTCGCCGACCACGGGGTGGGTGATGTTGAAGTTGGCGACGACGCCGCTGACCGGGATGTCGCTGCTGACCTCGAAGTCGAGCTGCACCGACCCGCCGTCCGGGATGGCCACCGGCAGGGTGACGCCCTGGACCCCAGGCGCGACCACGCCGTTGTCCACGAGCCCGTCGCAGTCCGTGTCGGTGCCGCTGCAGATCTCCTGCTCGCCGGGGTTCACCGACGCGTCCGTGTCGTCGCAGTCCCCGGCGCTCGGCGACCATCCGTCCCCATCGTCGTCGATGATGACCACGGCGCCGGTGCGGACGTGGGTCCCGTGCTGGTCTCCCGAGGTCCCTCCGGCGACCCACCGGTGGTGACCGAGCAGTCCGAATCGAGCCGGGTCTTCGACCACGCGGGCGCGCCAGTGGTACCCGGTCGAACCGCTGAGGCCGGACACGGACAGCTCGTCGGAGAACAGGTTCGCGACCTGGGTGTCGAGCCAGCCTGACTGCTGGGTGCCGGTTCCATCGAAGGGCAGGTGCAGCGGCTTGACCTCGACCTCGAACGCCACCTCGCTCCGCCCACTCAGGGACCGGAGCCCGCTCGTGATCAGGAGGTCCCCCGCCGAGATGCCGTTGCGCGGGCGGACGGGGATCAGGGTCACGCCGTCACTGGCAGAGAGGCCCCCGTGGTCGATGGCGTCGGTGACTCCGTCTTCGCGGTTTCCTTCGAACAGGACGGCCTGGCCGGCCCCGCCGAGCGGGTCCGGGCCGCCGGCGATGACGTCCGGGAAGAAGTCGCCGTTGATGTCTCCCGCGGCCGCCACCGAGAACCCGATGTTCTGGTTTGCGCTCGTCGGGGTGTACGTCCACCCGGAGTCGATCAACATGCTCCCCATCGACCCCGTGTAGAGGAAGAGGCGCCCCCGCCCGGCGTTCCCGTTGGGGGCGCCGACGACGATGTCCCCGAACCCGTCCTGGTCCAGGTCCCCCACGGCCGCGACGGCGTGGCCGAGCTCGGCGTTGGCCTCCGCTCCCACGAGGTCGAGCGTGCTCGACGCGGAGGGCAGGCCCCCGATCACGCCCGGGAAGACCGAGACCGCCCCGCAGTCGGCGCCCGCGGAGCAGGTCCAGCCGGGCGCTCCCGCGACCAGGTCCGCCGCTCCGTCCGCGTTCAGGTCCGTCAGGGCGAGGTCCGACCCCAGGCGGTGGTCCGTCCCCACGCCCTCGATGGTGAGGTCCGGCGCCGAAGAGAGGCCGCTGGCGGATCCGAGGTAGACGTGCGCGGCGCCCGCCTCGACTTCCCCCGTGGTGCCGTTGTCCCGCAGCGGGTCGCCCACCACGAGGTCGTCGTATCCGTCGCGGTTGATGTCGCCACCACCGACCATGGAGGCGGCGAAGTCCAGCGACCCCGCCGGGGAGGCGATGGTCTGCACGTTCGCCGCGCTGGGCGGGGTCGTGCCGCCGGACCACCCGTGGATCTCGCCCGTCCCGGGGGCGGAGGCGGCGAAGTCGACGAACCCGTCCCCATCCACGTCGCCCGTCCCGACGATGGTCGCGCCCAGGCCCATGCCCGCAGCTCCCCCAGAGAGCGTCGCGTCGGGGAAGAGCGCCGGCCCGGTGGCGCTCCCGTAGAACACGTAGACGTTGCCACCGCCGATCGCGGAGGCGCTGGCCCCCGCGGCGCCGATCACGATGTCGTCGAAGCCGTCGCCGTTGAGGTCTCCGATCCGGTCGAGGCTCGCCCCGAGCTGGCCATTGGTGTGGTCCGACTCGAAGAACCAGGCGAACGTCGTGTTCAGCCCCCCCGTGCCGCCCATGAAGCCGTAGACCGCGCCCTCGTTGACCGCGCCGTTCGTGAAGTCCGGGGCTCCCACGAGCACGTCTTCGAAGCCGTCGCCGTTGACGTCGCCGACCCCCGCGACGGCGGTGCCGAAGTCCTCGTTGGCCTGCGCGCCGGTCCAGGTCGCCTGGGGCTCTTCGCCGACCAGACCCGGCCCTCCCTTGAAGAAGAAGAGGCCCCCCTCTTCCGTCCAGGTGCCGCTGTACAGCGGTGCGCACGCCAGCACGTCGGAGTAGCCGTCCCCGTTCGCGTCGGCACCGATCACGCCCGTCCCGAGGGCCGCGCCGGTGGAGCCGGACACGTCGAGATCCACCGAGTTCTGCGCGCCCCCGGCGGCGTCGCCGAAGTGGACCTCGGCGACACCTGCTCCCGCCTCGCCGTAGCTGTTCATCGCGCCGGGCCGGCCGACGACCCAGTCGGTGAAGCCGTCCCCGTTCACGTCACCCAGACCCGCGAGGCTCGACCCAAGCTCCTCGTTCGCGCTGCCGCCGACGAGGTCGACCGCCACGTCGAAGCCCTGCCCGGTGACGTTCACGCCGCCGAGGAGGAGCCGCGCCATCCCCGCGAACGGAAGCCCGCCGGGATCGTGGTCGGGTGCGCCCACGAGGATGTCTGCGAAGCCATCGCCGTTGGTGTCTCCGACGCCAGCGACGGTCTTCCCGAGCGCCGCGTCCGCGATGGGCGACTCGTAGATGGCGACCGTGGCGAACGAGCGCGAGGCGTCGCCGAAGAAGACGTGCACGGCGCCCGCCATCGCCCCGGCGGACGTCGTCTGCCCGGGCGCGCCGACCGCGAAGTCGTCGAACCCATCGCCGTTGACGTCACCGACGCCCGCGATGGACAACCCGAACTGCCCCTGGTCCTGGTTGCTGCCGGAGGACACGAAGCCGGCGGTCGTGCCCAGGCCGGTGGCGCTGCCGAAGAACACCTTGATCTGACCCGACGTCCCCCCCGTGGAGACGAACTGGGGGCTGCCGACGCCCAGATCTGCGAAGCCGTCGCCGTCCACATCCCCCAGGCCCGCCACCGCGCCGCCGAACTGCTCGCCGGCCGTCGGACCGGACAGCACCTGGAGCCCGACGTTGCTGTGGGCAGCCGCGCCCATGCGCACGAGCACGTCCCCGGAGTCGGTGCCGACTCCGTCGTAGCCCGGCGCGCCAATGGCGACGTCGTCGAACCCGTCACCGTTCACGTCCCCCAGCGCCGCGATCGAGGCGCCCACGTTCTCGTCGGTCTGCCCGCCGGTGTTCAGCAGGGTCGCCGTGGTGCTGGGACCCGCCTGACCGCCGTAGAAGATCCAGGCGCTGCCGGTGTTCAGCGCGCCGTACTCGGGCGACGCCACGAGGACGTCCTCGAAGCCGTCGCCGTTCACGTCTCCGGCCCGCGCGCCCACGTGGCCGAACTGCAGCCCATTGCCTCCAGCGTTGAAGATCAGGCTCCCGGCCGTGACCACGGGATCGACGGTGATCGGCCAACGGGCGCCTGCGTCCTCGACCTGGATCCGGATCGTGTCGCCGACCACCGACAGGCGCGCCGGCAGGTCGGCTCCGTCCGCGTCCCAGGCCCGCAGACCGCTGTACTGCAGCGCCCCTCCGCCAGCGAGCAACAGGCGCGCCGAGGTGGGCGTCGCGGCGAGGGGGGTCGCCCCATCGATCTGAACGTCGAGCACGACCGGGCCGGCCCCGTCGGGCTCCTCGGTCAACGTCCAGCCCTGCTGGAGTCCCGTCGGGCCGCTCCGCCACCACTCGCTCGCGCCGGTCGTCGCCCGCTCGGCCTGGGCGACGCAGCGCCCCGTCGCGTCCAGCGCGTCGGGCTCGAGGCAGCCCCCCAGGTGCGGGACCCGGTCGCCCACGGAGCGCAGCGCACCGGCGCGGCCCCAGCCGGTGAAGCGGAGCGTGAGATCCACGGACCGCTCGGCGTCCAGCCCCGCGATCCGGGTCCCTCCGGCCTCCACGTGGGCCACGAGGCGGCCCCAGCGACTCGACAGCGTGATGGTGTCGCCGACGACGCGCGGCTGACGCTCGGACCGGGAGATCCCCTGGTGAACCGCCGTCAGCCAGACCGGATCGGCCTGCTCCGTCGGCCCGACCCCGGGCGACTCAACGCAACCCACTCCCACGAGCACCGCGAACGCGACGCTCAAGCACCTGGTGGCCGTCATCGGCTACCCCCCCTTTGCCCTCCGGCCGGCGCCGAGGCGCAGTCCGACTGCAGCCCCCGCTCGAAACTGGAACCCGACGGGTGCGTCCGGCGTCAGCGCCATGCCGAGGCCCACGCCCGCCGAGACCCGGATCACGAGCGGGCCGCCGAGCGGCACCGCGTCCATGCCGCCGTCGATGAAGCCACGAAAGTCCACAGCGTGGCGCGCGTCGAACTTCGCCCGGTCCACGTCGCTCATGGTGCGTCCGGTCGCCGCCAGCGCCGCGTCCAGCGCCGCGGCCGCGTCTTCGTCCTTCGCGCCGATCCAGACGCCGGCGGTGAGCGCGCCGAAGGGCTGGATGAGACCGCGGACGGGATGCACGACGATCCCAGCTCCCACCCCGGGCAGCACCGCCACCGAGCCCTGATCGGCGTAGCCCTCGGTGCGGCCATCGAGCGGCTGGCTGAGCGCCAGGTCGCCCTCGATGCGCACGTGGAGCGGCCCCACGAGCCGCACGTCCACGGCCGCGGTGATGTCGCCGTAGTGCGTCAGCTGGAGGTTCGCGTAGCCGGCACCCACCGCGAGGCGCACCCGGTCGGGGGCCATCGCCCGACCCACCGCCACGCTGGCGGAGGCCCAGGGCTGCGTCCCCTCCATCGTCACCAGGTAGCCGCTGGTGGCGCCCGCCTCGGCGAGCACCGCCACGCCGTCCACGCCGGCCTCGGTCGCCACGGCCCGCAACATCGGTGCGATCGCCGCCGTGGCGCCCGCGTCCGCGAGACCACCCGCCAGCAGCGCGGTCCGGTCGGGGCCCCAGACGAGCGAGGCCGCCTCACCGCCGGCGGGCAGCTCGACCCAGGCGCCGACCAGCCCGCTGCCTGCGTCCCACTGGAGGAGGTGGCGGCCCGCGAGGACCGTGAGCGGCACCCGCGTCGCCGGATCGATCGCGGCGCCGTCCCAGTAGACGCCGCCGGCCAGCCCGTGGCGCACACCCACGGTGGACTGGGCCTGGTTCACGAACGACCGGCGCACCGTGTTGTAGAGCTCCTCGTACCCCGTGCCCGGCGGAGACGTCAGCGTGTAGCCCGGCTCCACCGCGAGCAGCCCCTCGTAGGCGAACCGGGCGTTGCCCTCGTGCCCCGCCACCTGCGCGGCCTCGCCCAGCACCTCGAACGCGGCGAGCAGATCGGCCGTGGGCACCGGCGACGCGGCGCACGGCAGGGTGCGGATCGCCGCCTCGAGGGCCACCTCCGCCTCCTCGGCGGCGAGCATGGTGATCTGCTGGCGGGCGGCGGTGACGATCGCGTTCAGGTCCACCGCGGAGGAGGCCTCCGTGCACGGGGACAGCCGCAGCGTCGACAGCCAGGCCTCCCCGGCGGCAGGCAGGCTGATGGACTGGAGCGTGTCGGCGCCCCGCTCGAGGCCCCGGGCGACCGACCCACGGTCCGCGTCGCCGGCCCCAGAGCCGTCCGCCAGGATGACGCCGGTGGCGCCCTGGGCGACCGCCGCCGCGAGGACGACGGACGCGAACGCTCCGAACGCTGGGATGCGCATCCTCACCCTTCCTTCTTGAAGAACACGAGCTCCTTGGTCGTCTCGCCGGGCTTCACCTCAACGGACACTTCCCGGCTCGGCTTGACGCCTTCCGGACACTGAATGCAGTCGATGCGGACCCGGTAGCTGCCTGCGGGCAGCTCGATCCCGCGGCCCGCCTGCAGCTGGCTGTACCGGCGGTGGGAGATCGACAGCTCGAACGGGCTATCCGCGCCGATCTGCAGGCGCCCCGGCTCGCCCGACGCGACCACGGCCGCGGGTGTCGGCTCCGGCGTCGGCTCCGGAGTCTCGGGCTCCGGCGTCGCGGGCTCGGGGGTCGTCGGCTCCGGGGTCGTCGGCTCGGGACGCGGCGTGCGCTCGGGGCGCGGAGTCACGGGCTCGGGCGTGGGCGCGGGCGTGGGCTCGACGAACAGCGGCTCCTCCGTCGGTTCCTCCACCGGCGGCGTCAGCTCTTCCGTCGGCGGCTCGACCACGGTCACGCCATCGTCGCTGGGACCGGGGTCCCTGGTGAGAAACGACACGGTGCCGGCCAACGCCACCACCGCTCCCAGGGCCAACACCAGGTAGCCCAGCCGTCCGCCCGGGGCGGGCCCTTTCCGGGCCGGCGCGGCCGGCGCACTCGCGGCCGCCCCCATCTGGCGGGTCACGCCGGGCTCGGCGGCGACGGTCTCCTGGCTCGGCGTCGCGCTCGGCTCGGTCCCGGTCGTGCCTGGCCGGGACGCGGGGGGAGCGCCCACACCAGCAGGGGGAGGAGGCGGCGCGCCCAGCTCCGACAGCGCGCTGGCGGACAGGTCGGCGGTCTCGTCCTCCACGCCGGCCGCGCCCAGCTCGATCCGCGTGACCTGCCGGCTCAGGAAGGCAGAGGCCAGCTCGCTCGTCGGCACCGCGTCGCGCAGGCGCTGCATCGCCGACACCAGCTGGGACGTGCTGGCGTAGCGGTCCTCGCGCGCGGGCGCGAGCAGCTTCCGCAGGACGGGCACGGCCTCGTCCACCACCCGGGACACCTTGTCGGTCCGGGCCTCGAGTTCGAACGCGGCGACCTCGTGCATCGCCGCGATCAGGGTCTTCGCGGCGATCATCCGCCTGCCGGTGAGGCTCTCGTACAGCATCGACCCGAACGAGAAGAGGTCCGACCGGAAGTCCAGATCCTCGCCCCGCACCTGCTCCGGCGACATGTAGTGCACCGTGCCGCGGATCATGTTCGTCTCGGTCTTGTCGACGAGGCGCTGCGACGCCTTCGCGATGCCGAAGTCCAGGAGCTTGACGGCCCCTTCGTTGCTGATGATGACGTTGTCCGGCTTCAGGTCCCGGTGCACCAGCCGCAGGTGCTCCCCGTCCACCTTCAGCTCGTGGGCGAACTTCAGCCCCCGCGCCACATCAAGGAGGATGTCGAGCGCGACGCTGACGGGCATCCCGCCGGCCTCCCGCCGCGAGTGGTCCTGGACCTGCCGCAGCGTTCGCCCCGGCACGTACTCCATCATCATCGCGAAGACGCGGCCCTCGGTGGGGTGCTCGAGCTGCCCGAACCACTGGACGTAGACGATGTTGGGGTGCTGCATCCGGGCCAGCAGACGCGCTTCGTCCGCCAGCATCTTCACGACTTCGGGGTTGCTGCGGGTGATGTGGCCGTGCAGCACCTTCAGGGCCACGTCGCGGCTGAAGCCCATCTCCCCTTCGACCACGGCGCGGTACACCGTGGCGAAGCCGCCGGTGCCGAGCTCTGCGACCACCTTGTAGGGGCCCAGGTAGAAGGGGAAGGTCAGGTCGCCCACGCAGACACCAAGTATAGCGGTCCGGCCCACCCCACTGCGGGTTCGGCCGGGCCCGAGGCAGATTCGGTCAGTAGAACCTCATCGGCTCGCGAGGGCGAGACTTGAGTCAGGCGCGGGCGCACTCCGAGGCGAGCTCGACCTCAGCGCGGTTCCCGATCACCAGCGGAACGCGGTGGTGCGCCCACTCCGGCTCGATCTCCATGATCCGCGTGCGGCCGTCGGTGGCCGCGCCGCCGGCCTGCTCGATGACGAACGCCAGCGGGTTCGCTTCGTACATCAGCCGGAGCTTGCCCTTCGGGGATCGGGAATCTTCGGGATAGAGGAAGATCCCCCCCATCAGGAGGTTTCGGTGGAAGTCCGCCACCAGGGACCCGATGTGGCGGTCGTTGAGACGACGCTTGTCCGCGTCGTTCCGGGCCAGCATCCGCCCCACGAAGTCGTGAACCCACCCATCCCAGTACGGCCCGTTGCACGTGTTGATCGACAGGACCTTGCACGCCGAGGGCAGCCGGATGTCCGGATGGCTGAGGATGTACTCGCCGACGGTCGGATCGAGCGTGAAGCCGTGCACCCCGTGGCCGACCGTGTACACGAACACCGTCGAGCTGCCGTAGATGATGTACCCCGCCGCCACCTGCTCGGTGCCCTGGCGGAGGGTGTCCCGGCGGGTGACCTCCGTGCCCGGCGACACCTTGCGGTAGATGGAGAAGATCGTCCCGATCGACACGTTGAAGTCGATGTTCGAGCTGCCGTCGAGCGGGTCGTAGGCGATCACGTAGTTGCCGCGGTCGGCCTCGGCGACCTCGATGATCTCCTCCTCCTCCTCGCTCATCAGCGCGCAGACGTGCCCGCTGCGTCCGACGATGTCGCGGATCGTGTGCTCTGCGAACCGATCCAGCCG
>Ga0213833_1002908_pt1 | contig 10770 bp, 5 predicted proteins | sample SWATP21_FD_160575 | JGI IMG/M metagenome (GOLD analysis project Ga0213833, IMG submission 160575) | Coastal seawater microbial communities from Marineland, Florida, United States - SWA TP2 #1 | ecosystem: Environmental > Aquatic > Marine > Coastal | place: USA: Florida | collected 2016-08-14
GGGGGGGGGGGGGGGGGGGGTGAGGTGTAGACTTTCAATGCAAGCCGAACCTTGCACACCGAAGAGTCCAGCGCAAGAATGCGCAGGGAAACAAGAGGGAGGAAAAGAGATAGAGAGAGAGAGGAGAACAGAGGGAAGAGTAGATGAAGAAAGTGGGAAGACAAAAGAAGCAAAGAAACAAAGTACGGAAGCAGAAACGGTGGTGGACACACAAGACACCCAAACACCCTGACGCGGCGAGAGGCGCGCATACTAACGCGCCTTTCCACCACACACAGAGGGCGGTTGGGTGGTGTGGTTGTGTCCACGCTCGTCACCGACATCCGAATCGCCGCAACCCCAGGCCACCAACCCACCTCCGACAGTTCGCCATACCACTTGGCGCGGCCATCCGCAGACCCACCATCGGAGGGAGGAAGCCCAAAACACTCAACTCGCACGCGCACACTTTCGAACAAACACGCACACACACACACACACACACACACATACACACTACACAAAACACACGGACGCACGCTACAGCTTCACACACACAAACGCACAAACACACTAGATTGGCGTGGCACAGCTCCTAAACATGAAGCTGACCCGCGACCACCAGTGTGCGTTGGGGGCACAAAGCTCTGGTTGCCGTGTGTTCTTTCATTGTGCAATGCACACGGCACTCCCATCTCAACGACGGAAGTCGTCACCGTTCGCATCCTCTTCTCGGCGGTAGTAATAGCTCATGGGCAACGCCTTGAGAGTGCCAACGGGATCGTCCTTGCTAACTTCCATCGCGTTGGCAAAGGTGTTCAACAGGCGGTCGTTTGTGAGGAGTGGCACACCAAAGTCCACAGCCGCACGGCGGATTTCGTAGTTGTCCGCCTTGTACACCGTCTGCTCATTGTGCAGGTTCACCACCATGTCGATCCCGGCATCCTTGATCATGTCCACCGCCGTCACATCACCGTCGCCGCGGCGCTGGCTCACGTGGTGCACCTTGGTGACATCCACGTTCGCGGCCTGCAGGAACTCCGCGGTGATGGCCGTGGCATACAGCTTGTAGCCCATGCGCGCCAGCTTGTGCGCCGGGTGCACCAGGTCATCCAGGAACGCGGACTGCGCGGTGAGCAGGATGTTCTTCTTCGGCAGGCGGAACGTGGCGCCCATGATGGACTTGAGGTAGGCTTCGTTCAGGTCATCGCCGTAGCACGCCACCTCCCCCGTGGACGCCATCTCACAGGACAGCACGGGATCGGCGCCGCCGAGGCGAGTGAACGAGAACATGGGCGACTTGACGCCGACGTAGGACGTGGGCCGCGGCTCGCTGTCCAGGTCTGGCAGGCCACCGCGGGGCAGGGGCTCGTCCACGAAGATGCGCGTCGCGAGCTCGCACATGTCCACACCGATGGTCTTGGAGACAAACGGCAGGGAGCGCGAGGCGCGAACGTTGGTCTCGATGATGCTCACGCGCGCGCCCTCCGCCAGCAGCTGCATGTTGAAGGGCCCAGAGATGTTCAGCGCTTCTGCCACCTGCGCGGCAATGTCCTTGACGCGCGTGATGTAGTACGGGGACAGGCTCTGCGGGGGCAGCACCAACGACGCGTCGCCCGAGTGCACACCCGCCTTTTCCAAGTGCTCCGCCACCGCGTGCGCCACCACCTTGCCGTTCTTCGCGACGCCGTCAAACTCGATCTCCAGCGCATCCTGGGCGTACTTGGTGATCACCACGGGCTTGTCCTGGGACACCTCCCCGGCCAGGTCCAGCATCTCCGACAGGTCGGCGTCGTTGTACACCACCTTCATGGCCGCGCCGGACAGGACGTAAGACGGCCGCACCAAGACGGGGTACCCCACGCGCTGGCAGAAGTTGCGGGCCTCCAGGTGGGAGGTCACGTCCGTCCACTCGGGCTGCTGCACGCCAATGTCGTCCATGAGCTTCGAGAACTTGTGGCGGTCCTCCGCGTTGTCGATCATCTCGGGCGACGTGCCCAGCACCTTGACGCCGTTCTGGTGCAGCGGCAGCGCCAGGTTGTTCGGGATCTGGCCGCCCACCGACACGATGACGCCGGCCGGGCGCTCCATGTCATAGATGTCCAGCACACGCTCCAGGGACAGCTCCTCGAAGTACAAGCGGTCGCTTTCGTCGTAGTCCGTGGACACCGTCTCCGGGTTGTAGTTGATGACGGTCGTGGAGTAGCCCAGCGCGCGCAGGGTGCGGATGACGGACACAGAGCACCAGTCAAATTCCACCGACGAGCCGATGCGGTAGGTGCCAGACCCCAGCACAACGATGCCGTTGTCGTTGAACGACAGGTCGTGCTCGCTGCCGTGGTACGTGGTGTACAGATAGTTCGTTTGCGCCGGGAACTCCGCCGCCAGCGTGTCGATCTTCTTCACGTGCGGCGTCACGAACAGGTCCTTGCGGCGCGCGCGCACCTCCGCCTCGGTGGCACCCACACGCTCCGCAATCTGCACGTCCGAGAACCCCAACTGCTTGACGCGGCGCAGCTGCGCCGCGTCGAGCTCCGCCAGGGACATGGTGGACAGCGCGCGGTCCACGGCGCTGATGTTGCTGCAGCGCTGCAGGAACCACCGGTCGACGTCGGAGTAGGCGTGGATGCCGTCGATGTCCAGGCGCTGGTGGTACAGCGCGTCGGCGATGGCGTACATGCGGTCGGGAGTGGGGTGCACCAGCTCCTCTGCCAGCACGTCAGGGTCGCACCAGTCGCCCGCGGGCGAGAACCCCTTCACCGACGGATCCGTCATGCGCAGCGCCTTTTGCAGCGACTCCTCAAAGGTCCGGCCGATGGCCATCACCTCGCCGACGGACTTCATCTGGCTGCCGATCTTGCGGGACACCGCGTCGAACTTGGCCAGGTCCCACCGCGGCACCTTGGTCACGACGTAGTCCAGGGACGGCTCGAAGAACGCCGCCGTGGACTGCGTGACGGCGTTGCGGATCTGAGGGAGCGTCAGCCCCATGCCGAGCTTGGCAGCGACGGCCGCAAGCGGGTAGCCCGTGGCCTTGGACGCCAGGGCGGAAGACCGAGACAGCCGCGCGTTCACTTCGATGATGCAGTACTCCAGGCTGTGGGGGTTCAGCGCGTACTGAATGTTGCACTCACCGACGATGCCCAGGTGTTGAATCACACGCACCCCGTCGTGCGCAGCATGTGGTACTCCTTGTCACTCAGCGTCTGCGACGGCGCGATGACGACACTTTCACCGGTGTGGACGCCCAGGGCGTCAAAGTTCTCCATGTTGCACACCGTGACGCAGTTGTTGGCGGCGTCACGCACCACCTCGTACTCCACCTCCTTCCACCCCAGCATGGACTTCTCCACCAGGATCTGCGGGCTGAGCGTCAGCGACTGCTTCGCCATGGCACGCAGCGCCGCCTCGTCCTTGCAGATGCCGGACCCCAGGCCACCCAGGGCGTACGCGGAGCGCACCATGCACGGGAAGCCAATGTCGGGTCGCTGCGCGGCGCGCACCGCCTCATCCACGGTCGACACCGCGACCGAGGCCGCCAGCTTTTCGTTGATTTCGTGGAGCTTCTCCGAGAACAGGTCGCGGTCTTCCGTGGCCATGACGACGTCAATCGGCGTGCCCAGCACCTGCACACCGTGCTCCTCGAACACGCCGCGCTGGTACAGCTCCACGCCCACGTTCAGCGCGGTTTGACCGCCCATAGAGCAGAGGATGCCGTCGGGCTTCTCGCGCTTGATGATCTCGGTGATGAAGTCCGCGGTGACGGGCATGAAGTACACCGTGTCGGCCTGGTGCTCCGAGCGGTGGTCCATCTCGTTGGTCTGCACGGAGGCGATGTTGGGGTTCACCAACACCGTCTTCACGCCCTCCTCCTTCAACGCCTTCACGGCCTGGGAGCCAGAGTAGTCGAACTCGCCAGCTTGGCCGATGGACAGGCCGCCCGACCCCAGGACCAACACCTTGGACACGTTGGGGCGGTGCGACACCGCGGACGGACCAGACGGGACGCGGCCCTGGTGCCCCGTTTTGATCATGTCCATGAAGGTGTCAAACAGAAACCGGGTGTCCTCGGGGCCGCCGGTGGCCTCAGGATGGAACTGCGCGGTGAAGTACGGCCGCGTCGTGTGCATGATGCCTTCGTTGGTGCTGTCGTTGCAGTTGGTGAACAACGGCTCCCACTCGCTGGAGAGCTTCGAGGCGTCGATGGCGAAGCCGTGGTTCTGGCTGGTGACGTACGCTTGGTTCGTGCGCTCGTCAATGACAGGCTGGTTGTGGCCACGGTTGCCGAACTTGAGCTTGCCAGACGGCGCGCCCGCCGCCAGTCCAGTGATGAGGTTGCCCATGCAGATGCCAAACACGGGCTTGACGTCCGCGTCGGGCACTTGGAGTTCGCCGCGCAAGTTCATGACGAGCTTCTCGCACTTGGCAGGGTCACCGGGGCCGTTGGAGATGAACAGGCCGTCGTACCTGAGTAAGGCACAGCACAGCACAGCACAGCACAGCACAGCACAGCACGGGCACACAACAACGTCGAGGTGTGCGTCCACAGCAGTCCATGTGAGCACACGGGGACACACCAGACACAAACAAACAGCAACCGAGGCGTGGCGAAGAAAGCAAACGCACCAGTCACGTTCGGACGCCAGATCATGGTCCCATGGCACGACTTTGACCTCCGCGCCACGCTGCACCAGCTCGCGAACAATGTGGTTCTTCATACCGCAGTCGACAGCCAATACCTTGTGAGGGTTACCAGCGCCGTAGACCTTCGGTGCCTTGATTGACACCTCATCCACCAGGTTCCGGGTGTTCGGATCCTGCATGGCCAGTTCACCGCCGGCGCCATCCACCTCCAAACGACCCAGCATCGCACCCTTGTCGCGGATGCGCTTGGTGAGCAGACGAGTGTCCACACCAGTGATGGCTGGGACGCCCTGTTCCTTCAGCCACGCTCCCAGGGAGGAAGACGCGTTCCAGTGAGAGTAGTCACCAGAGTACTCTTGGACAATCAAGCCCGCCACTTGGATCTTGTCGCTCTCGAAGTGTGTTGGCAGGCCAATGTCATCCAGCACGTTGCGGTCCGGCACACCGTAGTTGCCGATGAGAGGGTACGTCAGGCACACGATCTGGCCACGGTAGCTGGGGTCCGTCAGCGTCTCCACGTAGCCCACCATGGCGGTGGTGAATACAACCTCGCCTGCGACTGGCACATCCGCACCAAAAGAGTGACCCTCCAACCGGGTGCCATCCTCCAGTACTACAGCAGCGGGGGGACCATCCTGTGGGAGGCAACACAACCAGCGTACAGGTCATATGGACCGGACCACAACAGGTGAAAGAGAGAACAGGCAAACCCAACGACCCACAACCGCAACAAGCGAACCAAGCAGCACAACTCTGGGGGCACAACAGCTGGTTGTGCGTGTGCATGTGCAAGGGTGTGTGTGTGCATATGTGCAGATGTGGCTAGGAGGAGGGGGGATGGGGTGGGTGGCACACAACACCAGCCGTACCGTGTTGGGTCGGAAGGGGTCAGCTGTGGACATACTGCGGCTGGCAACAGCCCGTCCGGTGGGGTTGCTGCGACGGAACGCAGCTCCTAGACGCCCCGAAGAGACACGAAGGCCGGAATAGCCACGGCATGCCAATGGCCGGGCTGCTCGGCGCGCGGCACGAGCGACTGACGAGGCACTGCGGTGTACAGTCAACATAGTGTCACTGTGGCGGCTTTGCAAGAGGGGGTTTGCAGCAGCAGCTGCTTGCTTCGCAGAGCAGTGGTAGGACCAATCTGGTCGTAGAAATGTGTTCGAAGCGACTGCCACACGAGTTTGGGCCCCGGCCTTTCTACAGGCACACGGGGTTTACAGGTGAGGGCAGCGCAAGAAGGAAGTGAAACACTGGTCTCGTGTGGGGTGCATCGGTGGACACAGCTGCGAAAACGTCGCTTGTGGCGCTTCTGATTGCAAAACTACCACCCAATCCACCATATGACGCGCTGGTGCGGGGCGCGTCATCAAGAACGAGGGGCAGTAACAGCTGAATCCCCCTCATAGCCACTCGAGCACAGTAACACTCGTGGCGAATTCTGGAAATATCCAATCTTTGCAAAACTGCAAGTTCCGACGCATCCGTGTCGAGAGATCGGATCCATGCACACGCGCGGGCACCACTCGGCCGGTGGCGTTTCACAGCTTGGATCGCGTGTGAGGGGGTTCCGAGGGACACCTGGCGCCGCCTTCCAGGTGCGACACCCGCACACGGGACACAGCCGACGCCACACCAGTGGCACCATGGCCACACGCCGCCGTGGACACCACGTGCGAGTGGCGTTCCGCCGCAACCGGGTGCTTGTCATGTATGGTGTGGCAGCAGCCATGCATGATGGGATCTGTTTCAGCATGGAAGCTCAACACCGAAACAGACGCGTGGAAGGGAGTGTCGGCGCTGCTGGTGCCCACAAATAGCTGCAGCGGACCAGATTCGAGCGCCCATTGCATGTCCCGATCGAGGTACTGGCGACGTGCGAACGCACGCGAACAAAACCACCAGGGGCGGTGTCAGCGAAGCCAACAAACACGACGACACGATATCACACATCATACACAAGAGTGATGGTACGCACCAGCAGCGTCGTGGTTGGGATGGAGAGGTCCACGCGGACACTGCGCCCGGCGCCCACGTGCACGCGACGAAAGCACAGCAACTGCCGGGCTGGCCGCGTCACGGATCGGGCAGGGAGACGTGCGTAGCACTGCACCACCTCATCGCCATCTCGTGCGCCAGTGTTCACAATGGTGACACCCATCTCCAGGTGTTCCACAGGAATCACCCCCCGGCGAGGAGAGGAGGCGGTGATGTACGGCGTGGAGCAGTGAACGTCACGCAGCTGAAAGGTCGAGTAGCTCAGGCCAAAGCCGAGCGGAAACGCGTGGTGCCGCACCTTTCCCTTCTGTTCGATGGGAAGCGAGACGGGCAACCGACCGCCAGGTTGGGCGAGGCCGAAGAGCATGGAGGCAATGGCGGAACCACCTTGGGAACCCGGAACCCAAGCCTCGAGCAGTGCATCACATCCGGCAGCAAGCGCGCCCGGAATCACAACCGGTGCATCGTTGAGCAGCACAGCCACGATGCGGGCGCCTGTCATTGGACCACGTGGATCAAACACAGTGCAGACAGGAGACAGAAACGATGAGAAGCCTGTGCCAACGCCAGCCATAACATCCACCTCGCCCCGACCTGTTTGTTTCGCCTGGTGAAAGAGTGCGAGGTGGTCACTGGGGATGTGACGAAGTGAAACACTGCCACCATGACCTGTAGCAAGGTGGAACCGCCGGTGCCACAAAGTGAGAAAGAGAGAAAGAGAAAGGGGGAGACCAGGGGGATAGATAAAGACAGTTACACCAGTGCGCACACCCGAGTCCACCCCCACACGTGTTGTTGTCCACAACGCACAGACGCACCGGTTTCTGTGGAACCCAAAGCCAAGACAATTACATCGCTGCCAGCAGCTGCAGCAGGCGAATCGGCAGCGGCAACAAGCGTCGAATCCCACCCACTCACCCGCGCTGTTTGACGCACAGCATCCCACAGTGTGCACACGCCTGCCCCACACCCGCCCGTCATGACCGACGCCTCCACGGCGCATGGGCCCATGACAGCCAGTCGTGGGCGTGGTGCGCCAGCGGCATCAGAGGTGACGGGTGCACGCAGCAACGGGAGGGTGCGGTCACGATTCACCAGCAGGACAGCGCCCTGCGAAGCCAGCGCGCGTGACGCCGCCCGTAGTGCCTCACGGGCAGTGGATGAAGCCGGAACCCCGGGCGCACCACCGATTGACCCGCGCATGCGTCTGCGCGTGGGTGTGGCGTGTGTCGTGTGTGTAGCCGTGGCTTCTTCCTTCGCACCACCGCCCACGTGTGGCAGCAACCCCACACGGTGTTTGAGCCCCAGCACACGTGTCACCGCCGTGGCCATAGCACGTTGGATACGTGTCGCCGGCGTGCTTGAGGCACGTCGGGTGTCTGCGGGCAGCAGTGCACCGACGCTGAAGCAGTCTGCGCGCGGCAGCTCCATGTCCACGCCACTACACAGCGCCAGCTGTCCTGCCTCCGGTCTTGAGGCGCTCACGTCGTGGTGCAGAGCCTCCGTGCTGGCTGTGGCCCACCGTGTGGCCTGCGCAAGACGACTGCCATGCGGGGCTGTGGCGGCGGCGGAGGATGGGGTGCCACCACACAGGCCAGTGATGCCGTGGGGGTGTGCCATGACGACGCCACGAAAGCCCCACCTGCACCGCAAGGTGAGGTGCAGCAGCTGTCGGTGGCAGTGCATGGGAATGCCGTCCAGAGCCGTGGCGCCGGGCATCACCACACCAGCCTGGCCGCGGCACACCGCCGCTTCAAACGGCGCCAAGAGGGTTTCTGCAAACGCACGTGGGCCTGTGGACGTGCCCCCGGTTGCTTCGCGGGTCGCAAAGTCCTTGACGACGGCACAGACAGTGGACGGGCGACCGGAACCCGTGGCGGCACTGCCTTCCCCACCCGCATGCTGCAGGCCTTCGATGTAGGCAGTGGCCATCGCACACACAATGGCTGGGGAGGCACCGAACGTGCCCGACAAGCGCGTGCCAGGCCTGGTCGAGAATTTGTGGGACGTGAAACAAGCACGGCGTGAAACAAGCACGTGAGCCGCTTCCTCATGCAACAAAAACAAAACACATACAAACGAAACAAAGAACACGCACGTGCACATCTCCGACAAGTCACACAAACAACTACAGTCGCAACCACAGACACTGCATCGGGGAGCAAGCGGCTGTGAGTTGCTATTGTGGACACACCTGGTGGGTTGAAATATCGCCAACGAAGGAGCTGTCACTAGGTGGCCGCCCAGCTCCGACCACACTTCTCCTGTGGAAACGACGCAAGCACACATACAAACACATAGTGGATGTGAGAGTCCGTTGAGAGGACAAGTCTCGCAATCCTGCGGGCAGCTGCCGACCCGGCACTCACCCACAAGCTCACCGAACTCACGGCTCGCAGCAAGACTCCATGTCGAAGCCATGACAATGGGCTGCACAGCAACAGCCATCAGAATGAGATACTACAGCCCAACTGCCCCTCCCCCCTCGACACACACACACTCTACGCTCATATGCCACCCCACCCCCATGCAAACCACAGCTCCTCGCTCCCCGCGCAGGTGCCAAGGCGCCATCACCCAAGCCACACACACCAACACACACCTCGGGAGCCACTGGCATGCCACATGTTGCGCCCTCGTGTCCCAGAACGAGAGCCGGAATGCCCGATTCAGTGTTGCGAAGCAGCCAGTGCTGCAGGTCCGTGTGGAAAGCAAGTGTTTCTGCCGGTGACAGCCCCAGCTCCCCGCCTTGGCTGATGAGGCAACCCACCCCGTGCGGAATCAACTTGGATGCCTTGGTCTCATCAAAGACACGTCGAACGGAGGTGGAAGGTTGGCCATATTGTATCTCCCACCCATCCTTCAACAGTTCACGCATGGTGATACCACACAGCTGTGCCGCAACTTCGGGTTCGGTCAGCGTGGATGCTGCCGCGCTTGCCGCAGCACGCTCGGCGGAGGCACCTGTTGCGTCTTCATGGTCTTCGGCCCACCGCTCGGATTGCAGACGGGCCGCCCGATTGATGGATTGACCCATCAAAGAGCTCTCCAGGCGCTCACGCATGCCGTACACGCGACGCCGTGCCGCATGAGCAGCCATGGCGATCGAAGGGGGCACAGTAGCGGAATGAACACACGTGGGGGCGCCACAAGCGCGACTGTCGATGATGTTGAGGGGCGACGTGTGTGGTTCAGTGTCTTCACCAGCTCCGGCATCCGCATCCGCACCCGCACCCGCGCCCGCGCCTGCGCCTGCACCCCTAACAGGCGTGGCAGGATCGGTGCCGGAGGGCGTCCCAGTGGATGGGGCAACACTGGAAGCGCATGGAACGGCATTCTGGCACGCCCGTGTCGCATCGAAGGCGAGCTCCACCAGAGTGGCGGCCACTCCGAGTTGGTCATGGTGGTCTGTTGATGTACCCACAGTGGACACCAGTCACTCCTTGCGTGCACTACACACACGTTTCACATACCCACAACCAGAATTGTTGCAGCCAAGTGAAAACCCAACGGAAAGGCCGTACCTCTTGTGTTTGTAGGGCCGCTCGACACTGCCAGCGACTCTTCCACGCGATCCATCACCCTGTTGGCTTGCTCCAACAATGCTGCAACGCCACCAGCTGCGCGAGCCACGTGTCTGCCCAAGGTGGTGTCTCGAGGAGGCCGAATGTGTGGCGGCTGCTTCGTCGCCACACCAACAGTGAGTTGGCCCACGTTTGTGTCCAGAAGGCCGGCATGGAGTGGAGAGGAAATGCTAGCGCCCGACGACACGAGGGATGCTGCGTACCTTGCCGTCGTACCACCCGGCGTACAGGCGCCACATGTTTGCAACCACAAAAAACGGGTCGTCATACACAGGTCGCAAGTATGGTCGCGTGCGAAGGTCTGCGCGGGGCTTGACAGAGTGCAACACCTCATTGCGCGTCCACCCCAAGTTGATGCCCACCAGTGTTTGCTCGACAATGTCCTCGAGGTAGGATGCCACATCGGTGAGTGCTCGCCGCACACGTGCCTCGCCCACAACAGGCGGACCTGAGGAGAGGAAGGCAGCAGCACCACAATGAAGAAGTAGGCACGTGAGTGAGCGGCAGGGCGGGGGGGGGGGGGGGGGGGAAAAAAAAAAAAAAGAGAGAAAGAAAAAGAAAGAAC
>Ga0213833_1002909_pt1 | contig 10768 bp, 14 predicted proteins | sample SWATP21_FD_160575 | JGI IMG/M metagenome (GOLD analysis project Ga0213833, IMG submission 160575) | Coastal seawater microbial communities from Marineland, Florida, United States - SWA TP2 #1 | ecosystem: Environmental > Aquatic > Marine > Coastal | place: USA: Florida | collected 2016-08-14
GTGGCTTTGCCCCCCCCCCCCCCCCCTGCACGCACTCATGTGTTCAATCCATGGCACCCAGCACCGCCCTTCACAAAGCCCTGCGCAAGAACAGCTTCGGGCACCGCATCTGGAATCAACGTGCCAGAGATTCCCAGCGCGCGAAGTACCGTGCGGGTGGGCTTGCGGAAGGACGCAACCGACGTCGACTGTTTCTGTTGCCGCCGCGGAAAACGAAAACGGTGTACCGCCTGAAAAAGGTTGGACACTCTCCACCGTTGCTTCGGCTCGGCTTTGATGGTAGCCTGTCGCACTCCTTCAACCGAACGTCAAGTACCACCTCCCCAGTGTCGGCCCGATCAGCCCGGTCAGGCAGATTGAGCTCTCGCACAGCCACGCTTCGTCGTGAGAGCCGTGGTCCCAGTCCATCACATCTACGCCGCCCTCGGGATTCGCCGGGGCGTCAACGCTCAGTACGTGTTGCGTTGTTGATTTGGGCTGCGTCGGGCGTGTTGCTCGCATGTCGCTGGTTTTGCTTTCGGCTGACATGCGTGGGTGGTTTTGCACAGTCTCAGCCGTGCACGCCCCAGTCCGTTTCATTGGGGGGACGGTCCAACAGCGACAGCAACAACTCCACACATCGAGAATTGGTAACGCACCAGTCGGTGCCGTCTCATTTGAACAAGCTCAGCGACGAAGCCACCCTTGAGTTTTCGAAGTTTCTGCGCGAAACGCACAGTTGGAGCCATCCGAAGCGAAAGAAAACGAAAGGGCGGTCCAGCGGCCGCACTCCAGGGCGATCCTCGGGTCGCCACTCTCATCGTTCGGGCAACAACAACACCGACTTGTCGCGGTCGTGGCGCAGCAACGATGCAGACGGGCGCAGTCGCCGGGCAAGCAGACAACACAGCACCACCCCTGGTCGTAGACACAACAGCGGCAAGTTCTCCTTCCTGGTGCAGACGCAGCAGGCAGCGCAACAAGCAGCTCAAGCAGCTCAAGCCGCAGCGGAGAAGCGACAACGCGAGACAGAGGCTGCCATCGCGGCAGCAGCTGTTGCGGCAGAGCAGCAGCGCCACATGCAAGAACGGCGTGCAGTGGCAGCGTCACTGCAGATGAACATGGCGCTTGTGGCACCTGCGCCACAGTTTGGCGTTCCGTCCCCGATGGGTGTGGCGCAGTCCCCATACGGTACAATGTTTGGCATGCCCTCTCCCATCGCCATGCCGGGTGTGCCTGCCCCGCGTGTGTGGCCTGCTCCATCCTACGTCAACGCGATGGCGTCTCCTGCCGTCACTGCACGCCCCGGCGCTGCTGCCTTTGCCACAGCTGTGAGGGAAACGCAGCGCCGGGCACGGCCACGTGCCACCCACCAGCTTGCTGCAGACCATGCCGCGTTTGGATCAGGGTCGTTCCCGTTGCCGCCGAGTGGGCCGTCGACGTCCACCCGAGTCCCACTTCCGTCAGGTCCGCCACCCCGACTGGCACCGGGGTGGTAGAAGACCTCTAAGAAGGGGGATGATGATGGTAGTGGTGGTGGCTCGTGACGATTGGGGCTGCTTGTGGGCGTCTGCCGTGCTGTCGATCGTGTTTGTGTTCTATGTTTCCTTTTGCTGTGCGACGTTGCGTGTTTTGTGTGAGTTGGTGTTGAGGGAAGTGCGTCGTTCGTGTGTATTCCTCGAACAACCGAAAGAGCTGAATGGGTACATGTTTGACGTTTCGCTCGCCTGGTGGCAGTTGCAAGTTGCAACAGCTCGGCATTGTTGAACCTCGAACGATTTACAAAGGGTTGATGGTGGAACCTCGCACTGTCTCCATGACATAAGCTTACGTGGTCACCTTGGTGTTGTCCTTCTGGCCCGTCACAGTGGTGGGGTGCTTCCCCAGTCGCGGAAAGGAAGATGTTGGGACTGCCACCGCCTGTACATGTCCGGCAACTGCGCGAGTACCGCACCCTTGGCGCGTCATCGCCACCCAGTTCTCGCTTACCAGAAGCATCACCGATCCATGCATCCATGTTTGATGGGTCCAAACAACACGTACGGTCTCGAGGTCCTTCTGTGGCGTCTGTGCCGGCAAGCGTAAATGTCCCTTCCACCATCGACGAGCTGCAAGCTCTTGCCCAAGCGATGGGGCTGAGGAAAGGAGCAGGGGGTGCTGCGAAATCCAGCTCCGCCACGAAAAAGTCCAAGAAGGGAAAGAAGGGCAAGGGTAAGGGCAAGGGCAAGGGCAAGGGCAAGGGCAAAGGCACATTCAGCAATAAGAAGACAGAAGAAGCCCACCAGGGTGGACGAAACCGACACACGGCTTTCTCAAGCATGGACCCAGACGAAGAACATGAACATCAGGCCCCGCACCTGTGGGAATGTGGCTGTGTTCGTCGTGCTGCGCAGCACCAGCCATTCACACGGCACCAATGCAGCATGGATAGGAAGCGTGTGCCGGGCAGGCGAGACCGAACGGCAGAGCGGGAGCCACGGCTCGGAGGAGAAGCAGTGGCAGCACGCGCTCGCGATGAGACCTTGGAGACTTCATTCTCGCTGTTGTTGCCTCAAGAACGCATTGCTCTTTCTCCAAGTACTGTCCTTCAATTGGTGCTGAAGTACGAGCGGTGGCGGCTGGTAGGTTTCTGCAGCCACTGCTCAACGATACTAACACCGCTGGCCGTGAGGTTGCACCAGGTACTCTCTCGTGCTCGAGAATCTGGAGTTTCTGGAGCCGGATCATGCAGAGATTTTCACCCGACGGTCCACGCTGCTGCACATGTTGGAATGCTACGACGATTCTCGCATTGATGCCGTCCATGCGCTCGAACTTGACCCCATGTACCCTGCGGTGCGTTGGCATGTTACCGTTTGCACCCACTCTTCAGAAGACTCACTCTTTGTCCCCCTACCCAGGCGCATTTCCGGCTCGGAATGGCTTTGTTTTCGTTGCATCGCTTCACGGAAGCTGCTGATGCCTTTCGAGCGGTGCGCACGAATTCGTGTTGTAGTGGTGAATGTGCGGTCCTCTCACTTCGCACGTTCCGGCGCTTTGGAATTTGTTCAGGGGTTGGAGGTGGCACCCAATGACAAGTACTTGACTTCCGCGTGGAGAATGGCCACGCGAGAGGGGACACGTCGGCGATACCGGTGGGTTCTTGCCGCCGTGCTGGTTTTGCACACACGGCTCGTAACGTGCATGCTGCGTATTGCTGTTGAACAGACACACTCCAACCCACCGCACACCACTTGTGAACACTCCGCTCCGAACATTTGGCAGAGATCGAGATCGTGGCTTGTCGATCAACCCCGCAGGACTTCCCATTCTACCTTCCAGGTCCAGCACCGCACCGCCAAGTCCAAGTGCTTCCTTCAGAACGGGTCAAGTGGTTGGAACGGAGGTGTACAGCGTGGTTGTGCCGTTGCGACACGAGTCACGCAAAGAGTAGAGAACAATAACTCAACACATGCACTTCGACGCACTGGTGCAAGCTGTGCATCCGTGTGGTACAGGCTCATCGCTGTCATTGTCAATGACTCAAGCTGAGTACTGTGTGGTGATCGTATTGCAGTGGCAGTGGCATATGTGGCTGTGGTGTGGTGATCGTATTGCAATCGTGGCTTTTTTCGGTATGCTAACACCAAGCACAAATGCAACAAAACAAGAACGACGAAACAAGCGAAACATCACCACGCAAGAAAGGCGTGATGGGCAAGATTGGAACAGAAAGCAGAACAACGGACAGGAGCACACTCAGGGAACGACAGCATGACGACGGCGTTTGAACCCCGGTGTGTGTGAAGACATCGCAGCTTGGGCTTGCGAGGTGGGCGGATCGACACCAAAGCCGTACGCATCCTGCTGCACGCGCAGCAACTTGCTGTTGGCAGCAAGGAAACACCGTGTGGAACGTTTCAGCGGTGATGTGGGATGCATGGTACGCTTGGTGGCCGGTTTACGCGGTGAGATGCACGACACTGCCGGACGGGCCGCTCGCAACATGGTGACACGGGCACGAGCGCGTTGCTTGCCAGGGTACGCAATGCCGCCACTCGTGGCTTCACACGTGGGCGCGGCGACCGCTGAACAAACACTTGGCAAGCTTCCAGACGAAGGAAACGAGGAGAGTGTTGACCGCGTAGTGCATGCCGACAAAGAGACCACAGGTCGAGTGTCGGGCGCAACCACTTCGAGGCACGTCGGGAGGGGCGCTTGCAGCCAGGTGGCGCTGCGAACGGCATCCAGGCCCCACCGCGCCTTGGGGTCAACAGTGAGCATGCCGCTCAACAGTTCTATGAGGCTGGGTGACATGGATGCTGGCCATGGGTAGGTGCCGTTGCACAGTTGCGTGAACAGCACGTTACTTGGGGTCGCGCGTGTGAAAGGGCGCCGGCAGGTCACCATGGTGAACAGCAGCACGCCAAGCGACCACACATCCGCAGCTGCGGCATTGTAGGGCGAGCCTGTGGCCACCTCGGGTGCCGTGTTACCAACGGAGCCGGACGGGAAGTCGGCCACGGGTGTTGTGTCGGTCGTGGTGAGGGACGAGCCAAAGTCCGCGAGCAGTGCGCGACCGGACCTCATCAACACGTTCTCCGGCTTGATGTCCAGGTGGAACACTCCATGTGCGTGGCAATGAGCCAAGGCATCACACACTTGGATGAAAAGGTCACGGGCACGGGCTTGGGGAAGGCTGCCCCGCGACAGCAGGGTTTCAAGAAGATCCGTTTGTGCCAGCTGCAACGGAATAAATGTGCGGTCGCTGGAGTGCTGGATGGAGCACCCCAACGGGGCACGCACAACATGGGCGTGCGGAGGCAGGTGCGACAGAACACATGCTTCTTGGCGGGCTTGGCGGGAGTGCTTTGGCAGGATCTTCAGGGCAAGGCGGCGACGGGACACAGCATGGAGAGCAGCGTGCACCTGGCCTTGCGAGCCGCTGCCAAGCGTCTTCCCAATCAGGATGTCGCCATCTGGTGTCGTATGACGACGGTGCTTGGCCCCAGCAACGCGTGGAATAGCGATGCGGAGGGACAGGGGCATGCTGGCGCACGGGTTGAGTAACGGTGAAGGATTCGGTTGGATTCGAAAGGAAGCCCCGCCAGGCACAAAATGAGAGAGTGAGCGCGGGTGGTCGGGTTCACTGAGGCACAGCGTCCTATGTGACACTGAGACAAACTCTGGTGGGATAGGTGGGCGCGAAGGGGTGGTTGCGGACGGTTGTTGATTGGAGGCAGGATGAGCAGAATGCGCAGGTGATGCAGCAACCGACAGTGCCCGTGAAAATGCGCGAAACAGAAGCGCGCACGTTCCGTGAGTTCGAACGCGCAACACTGAAACTGTTGCAAAACTACCACGTCCAACCGAACTAACATAATCACCATGCAACCGTGCCGCACATCCATGGCGAAGTAAACATGCGTCACGTCATCTTCACCGCGGGTGTCCAAGCGTGCCGCGTGGTGGCGCTCAAGTTTTGCGCGGCTTCCGGTTTTGCAGCCCTGCTTCTCTGTTCTGCTCCTCTGTTCGTCGTTACTCCTCAGGTTTGCATCATGGATTTCGGTTTGAAGGGTCGACTTGCACTGGTGACAGGGTCCACGGGGGGCATCGGGCGTGCGATCGCTTTGAAGTACGCGCATGAGTCCACAATCTTGAGCGCTGCTCCACTCACTGTGTCTGCATTGACAGGCTCGGCCAGCTTGGTGCCCGTGTCATTGTGAATGGTCGCAATACGGAGCGTACCGCGGCTGCTGCGGAGGCCCTGGCGGCAGAGGAAGGCGTGACAGGTACGCCATGTGGCATGATGTGGGCTTTTCAGGTCCCTTTTTCGTTTGTCTCACATTGTTTCATTGCAGGCGAGTTTATCCCTGTCGCTGGCGACATCTCCACTGCCGAAGGAGCAACTGCATTCATTGCAGCAGTTGAAGCTGTGGGGGATCTCGAGATTCTTATCAACAACATGGGCATCTTCGAAACTCGTGACTTCGCCAAGGTTGTTGGTGTTGTTGCAGGCATGCTGCCGTTCCTTCGCGCTGATACGTGGCGTGCTCTTCTTCAGGCTAGCGATGAAGTGTGGGAGAAGTACTTGCAAGCAAACTTGATGTCCGTCGTGCGCATGTCCCGCTACTTCCTTCCCAAGCTGCTGGAGGCGAACAACAATGGCCGCATCATCAACATCGCGAGCGAGGCTGGCTATCGGCCCATCCCTGATATGATCGTGTACTCAACGACAAAGAGTGCTGTTATCGGTCTGTCCCGTGGCATGGCAGAGCTGACAAAGGGGAAGCGCGTGACGGTGAACAGGTTGGTACAGGTTGGTGTCCTGAGTGTGGAAGTTTCGTCTTTGTCAGCGGCTCACTTGGCGCGATTGCTGCCAGTATGTTGGTCGGACCAACGATGACGGCAGGTGTTCGATCATTCTTGGAAGGTGCTGCTGAGGAAGCGAAGCAAACGGTCGAAGAGGCTGAGAAGACATTCTTCCAAGTCCGGGAGCCAACCTCCCTGCTTCAGCGGTTCTTGAAGGTGGGTGTTGATGTCGCGGTCTCATTGCTCACAGTGGTTTCCATGACGAACAGCAACCTGCTCAAACAAACCAATCTGTTTGTGCACACGCAGGTTGATGAAGTTGCTTCGGCGGTCGCCATGGTTGCGAGCGTGTGCGGTGCAGGTATCAACGGAAGTGCGCAGCGTGTTGAGGGTGGAGTGATTCGGTCGATTTAGTTACTGAACATAGCGATTGCAGCTGCAATGCAGCAATACTACGTGCAATCAAGCCTTGGCGCTTGGATCAGTGGGGGGGAATCTTGGACCCAGGGCAACTGCTTGAAAAAAAAACCAGGGGTCAGCAACAAACTCGCATCTCCCCGCAGAGCAGAGCACGGCACACTCACCAGCAGCAGAGCTTGCGACGCATTCTCCAGCACGCGAACCGAATCATCTTTCCGAGCTTCATGGCGCTGGCTGTCGGAAGGGCAGGGCGAGGATTACTGGGTGGAAAGGGGAGTGGGAGGCGAGCAAATGCACACGTTCTGGACGCGAAAAGTTTCAGCAGCCTGAGCACAATCCTTTTGCTATCATTTTTAGTGACACTCTACCGACATGGCACTGCCATGATGGCAGCCCTGCTATTTTGCCGTCATGCCCATTGTGTAGTCGTAGTTGACCGTGGGGATGACGGATTGGATGAACCTGAAGGCACACCACGAAGCGGTCAGTGCAACACACATATAGCGCTCCTCGCGGCGACGTACTTCAAGAAAATGAACAGGTACTGATCAACCCGCACGTCTTGGCCACTGCTGGCGACGTGGTCAATGATACGCTTCATCGTTTCCGCGTGGCGGCAAGGATGAATCGCCGCATGCAGCCCTGCAGCAGGCTGGTGAGGGTGCGGCTCGAATGTAACTGTCTTGTTCGCGTAGTCTTGCATGATGTCTTGGAACACTTCCTCGCTGCTCAAAGGCTTGCGCATCTCGTTGTACCCAAACAAAAACACCCGTGGAGTTTGGTAGTACTTGTCATACGTAATCGTGATGTCGTACGTGCGGGTCCGCAAGATGTTATCGTCCGGTTCGACTGCTCGGAGGTACGGGGCGGGGGCAGACTGGGTAGGCACGGCCTTCGCCTGTTTCCCAACCGCGGGCACCAAGGCTAAGCAAGCCACCGTGGCGGCACGAGGCAACGACAGCAGCACGTACTGGATCTTCCACCAGGTTGTCTTCCTCAAAGGTGGCCATGTCAGCATAGTCGTCATCACTGTCTGACGCTTCTGATCCAGCACTGGGTACAGTGGCACCGGCGCCAGCCGTTGCTTCAACTGGGCCAGTTGCAGCTCCACCAGCGCCAGCGCCAACACCAACGCCAGCACCAGTTCCCACTCCAGCTCCAGCTCCAGCGCCAGACACTACTGTCACTTCGTCGGTCCTTGACGCTTCTCTGTCCATGTGATCCTCCACAATGGTTAAGCCCTGCAGCAAAGAGGCTGTACCGGTATTGTCCACCTCAGCTGAAATAACCATGTCGTCGTCCTTCGCCTCTGGACGTGCGTGGTTGCAAAAACGCTCACATGGGTGACAAAACCTTTCACCATGTAACTTGCGATGCAGGCATGTGCACGCACCAGGCTCATCAATGCCCTCCGGAGTGGTGTGGGTGGCAAGCCAGCCACCATCTTCGTCCTTGGCATCACCGTCGTCAAGTGTGACCTCCGTCTCCGCCTTGTAGGCACTTTCCAAGTCACGCACACGGCGGCGGCATGGTACTGCGCAACAGGGCCAGGGACAAGAAGGGGTGACACGAACGGCGCCGCCATTGGAACGAAAAGGATGTACCAGAGGAACATGAAAGCACCACAGCATGAGCGGGGGAACGAAGGGGCATGCAAGGACATGAAAGCACAGGAAGGGCCGCGAGCAATCCATCACGACATCATGCAAGCTAGCAAGCATAACACTGACGAAAACACCTCCGGGCGTACCATTGCGGGTGACAAGAATCTGTTTGTCGTCAGGCAAGTACGGCTTCTTGGAATCTGGGTCGCCCGGTGACCTACTCAACATGCCTTGTGAGAAACCAGCACAAGCGGTGCACACGAAACTCCCATACCATTGCCATGTGGGACACTTGAAGGTGAGTTGGTCGCCTGCCTGCACAAACTCCTCTGGAGTCAACACGCCTTTGGCGAGGAACTGTGACTCTTTGAGCACGGGTGTCAGGTACTCGGCGACACCCTTGATAAAGTTCATCGCTTCTCCCCGGTCAACCCAACAGGGACCTACACAACACAGCTACGCCAAACAAGCAGCACACAAAAGTGGAGCGGCTAAGCACAGAAATGGCGGCGCAGCGCGTTGGTTGACACTCGACCGCGAGGAATCGCCAACAGCAACACTGTGATTGTTTCTGCTTTTCGTGAACGCGGGTTCAACTTGCACGAACAGCGACCAAGTGGCGTGGGCGACTATTCCATGAACCGCTAACATTCTCCACAAGCTCAGCTCGCTCAGGACCAACGCGACACAACATGCGCTTGGTTAACTTTGGAGAGCTGCTTGTAAGAGGGCGCCCATGTTCGGCGAACCCAAGCCCGTGACTGCGTCGTATCCTGGCTCGGCTGAGAAACCCCATTGGCAGCATCGTCCCACATAGCCGCAGTCCGCGTTGCCTTTCACAATGTCATGGAACGCAGAGCGGTCGTCTTCCCACACTTTATACCTGTGAAAATCGACAGATTGGGGCACAGTTCAGCGGAACAAAACTACAACGAAAGACAACACAACGCAGCGCACAGCTGCAACGCACAGCCAGTAGTTCAAGAAACCAAGCGGCGGCATGCCACCATTCAAGCGAGCCCGATTCAACAGAGATACGATGCCAGCGAACGTTGGAGTGGCAGAACTGGTGCCACCGATCGGGTACAAAACGCCGTTGTCGAATATCAAGACGTTGTTGGCCGAGGCACTGACGTCTGGAAAGGCGCGACCGTTGGGGCTCCAAAACTGTCGGGGTGGCAAGTTGCTTGTTTTCAGGTATGGCTGCACGGCCGTGTTCTGCACCCGCACACAACACAGACAACACCAAAACAAGAAAAAAACAAGTGAGAACTCAATGAAGGTGGGCGTGAAGCTTCGCATCACACGAGCAGCGGTACCTGGTAACTTGGCCGTGCGTAGTTTCCATCAAACCCACCGGAGGCAGTGTAGTACGACCCGGCGGAAACACTGCAGAACACTTCCTCACCGTTTCCACCACCCGACGCTGGCTCAAACGTCGTGCCACCAACGCTGGTGATGTATGGGCTGCTGCCGGGGTACAGAATAGGCTCAAGGCGCTCGCACTCGCCGGATCCGGCATCACCGGATGCGATCAGGACTGTTGAGGGGAAGGGGTCGCGTGAGCACACTGAACTCAATTGCTGGCGGCTCCATCACTCCTTCATGCTACGTACCACTGACGCCCCGGGCTCCCAGCTTCATGAATTCTTGGTCCACGCGTGTTCGATAGCTTGAAGTTGGAGCAATGCACCCCCAGGACGTGGAAAACACGCGTGGCAGGTCAGAGTTGCTGCGGTTGTTCACACCAACCAACCAAGCAAGGAAGTTTGGCCCACCGCGAGTTTGGTTGGACGAAGTGATTACCGTGTCCCACATCCACGTGTCGACGCCACGGCCAACACCTGTGAGGTACTGCGTGTCCAAAGACGATTCCATGCCGGCGAATCCATCTGGGTTGCTCCCAATGATCTGAGCGATGGGCTGGGGCGCCAAGTGGAAGTGCTGCTGGAACGTCGAGAGGTCAGACGGCACGAAGGAGTCGTCGAAGAACGACACGACTGACTGTGCATTCGTGGTATTGGGGGTGCCGAGCAACGGAGACCACTGCGTGCTGACATTGTAGCGGGGCCAGATGGTGTGCGGCGTGACCCAACTGCGTTGAGGGTGCGTGAGGGACGCGGGTGGTTCGCATGTAAGTGTCCGCGAGGTTCCTTGGAAGTTGATTGTTGTTGTCACCGAGGCAGAGGTCATACCATGGGCTGGTACACGCACTACAGCCGTCATGCCATTGTCAGGGGCGTACGTCAGACCCGCATCGCCGAGGGGCACGGTGATGTTGGTCGTGGCATTGGTTGACGACTGTTGCAGCATGACGGTGAAAGACGCCACCGGTGGGGACTGGCATGGGATCGTGGAGTTGGGGGCAAACGCGGAGCCATCCAGACAACGTCCGACCACCAGCACCACGACAGTGTCGTTGGCGCCAAACGTGAAGGAGGAGGGGGGGACGGTGTAGTCGGTGACGGCGGCAT
>Ga0213833_1002910_pt1 | contig 10768 bp, 10 predicted proteins | sample SWATP21_FD_160575 | JGI IMG/M metagenome (GOLD analysis project Ga0213833, IMG submission 160575) | Coastal seawater microbial communities from Marineland, Florida, United States - SWA TP2 #1 | ecosystem: Environmental > Aquatic > Marine > Coastal | place: USA: Florida | collected 2016-08-14
GCTCATTTGGTTGATGCTAGCAAAACTGAGTTGCCCTAGAGGCTGGATGGCAAAATAGATAAGGTGCAGAAGCAGAAAAACCGAATAGGCAATTAATACTTTTCGGTACCAGTTTACCAGGGCATTGTTAGCCACCCTTTGCCTGAAGGTATTCATCCTCTTAATGCTCCAATACACATATAGGCCTATGTATAAGAAAAAGCTCAGGCTAAAATAGAAGTCAAAGCTTTGATAGGAAGGAACCCTATTCATGAAATCTTCTACAAAAGCCAACTTTTCAGTTCCTGCTTTTAGGTATAGGGGCATGTTGAGAAGCAGCATCAAACCAAAAGGGATTAAGTGCAGTGCGTGCTTTCGAGATAGTTTAAATCCTTTAACAGTGATGGCCGCAGTCATCATTAGCATAAGTGGCGGTTTTATAAAGCTTATGGGATGGCTAATACCCAGTAGGTGTGGTACAGCTTGTATGAAGTCAGTTTCTACCAACAGGCGTTCCAACAAAGTGATCCCCTCAATAATGAGTAGGGCCGCAAACAAAAGCCTGAACAAACCTTTTGATCTATCCTTTAGAAGTATAAAGGCAATAAACAGCGCTTGAAGAGCTCCGTAGGCTATTAAAGTGTTTAGTATGGTGGATGTATCCATAGTAAATCCCCTTTCTATACAAGTGCTTGGTCTTGTGGCTGGGGTGAATGGCTCAAAAATATTGATGATCGCTTTCAATGCCCCATCACCCGTGGTTTACCAAGAACAGGGAAGGCCCCGCCACAATGTACTTCGTTCACCACAAAGTTCCAGTCAGTCGTTTGTAAATGCTGGTTAGTCTATTAAATGTGGTTGTTGGTCTTTGTGTATTGATGTGCTAATCAACAGGCATTGTTATGAAGCGATTTTTTAAAAAGCTCAAAATTGAGCGCACTTTACTGCATTTGTTTGTGCTTATTTCCTTCCTATTCGGCACATTGTTCTTATTGGCAGGCATGATGGCTTGATGTTGTGCTGTCTTTGGTGAATTGAGGGGTGAAATTTGGTTTTAGGATCAAGAGTTAATAGGCTTTTGCAGAAGGTGTGTTTCACCAATGCTCACCCTCAATTTCCATAGTTCTAAAAATCTGCTCCAAACGTCGAAAGGAATTTTTGTACCCTTCAATGGCATCTACTTTTAAGGCATGGTAGTTACAAAAACGCTTTTATTGAAGGGGAGTATTCATAGCAAATGTGTGCTGATGGCATTCATTTCATGTATTACATCAATACCTTGTTGGAGTCAGGTTTCAAATAATCATGAAGCTGCCCTTTCGGCCTATGTACATCAAATAGAATGCAGTTCTGAGCCCGATGTCCAGTACAACCTTGGCCCGGTTGCTAACCTGGTAAAGGACAAAGACATTATAGCCATGGGAGAAGCATCTCATGGAGCGCATGAGTTTTTTGAAATAAAAGCCCAGATGTTTAAACAATTGGTTTTGCAGCATGGCTTTAGAATGTTCGCTATAGAAAGTACATTGGGCAATACCTATAGCATCAATCGTTTTCTTGCCTACGGTTTAGGCGACGCGAAAACAGCGCTGCGTGAGTTGGACAATGGCTATTGGAATTCTCAGGAGATTTTAGACCTGATTATATGGATGCGAGCCTACAATTTGCAGCACGAGGCAGACGAGCATCTATTCTTTTATGGCTTTGATGTGAACTCCCGCAGCGGGGCTGCTTATGCCATTCTGAAGTACATTCAGCTTGCCATGCCCAGCTACTTTAAGCTCAATGAGCAAAAACTTCGCATGAGTTTGTTTTCAAACAGTAGCGATGGCCGGGCAGGAAGAGAGGTTTTGAAGAAATACCTGGAAGCTGAGGAAGCAAGTTGCCTCAAAAACACAGCGCCATGGGAGTATGCATTGGCCATGCGCAGTTTTGTAAACTTAGAGCAGATAGACTCCATGCCCGCCCTTAGTATTAATGCTAGAGATAAGTATATGGCCGACAATGTGATGTGGATTCGTGAATCAGTTCTGCCCAAAATGATGCTGTTTGCCCATAATTTTCATGTGGCTAATCACAAAAACAAGAGGTACAAGACCATGGGCTATCATTTGGAGAAACGACTAACCTCTCAGTATGCGCCTATAGGCTTTGATTTTTATAGCGGAGAAGTAATTGTCAAGCGGGGAGGACATGTATTGGCCGTTGCTCTTTATGGTAATAAAAACGTTCTCAATACCGTAAAGCCCCCAAAACGCAATTCTTTCTCAGATCAATTGGCCCGCCTGCCCTATCCAATATTTTGTTTGGATATCCAGAGAGCCATAGTGGAGGAAACATCACTGAGAGATTGGTTTCATGAACCGCGGCTGGTTCATGATTTAGGTGCTTGGTGCGGCAGGGGACATAACCAGGCTCCCTACAATCTGAGCGAAGCATATGATGCCTTAATCTATGTCCATCAGGTAAGCCCATCAAAGCATTTGGTATATCCCGAGTAATGGCAAACAGTGTAGCTATGAGAGTTTTTCATAAAGTCATTTCATGCTTTGAGCAAAGGCAGTGTATTTTGTGCAGAACGTAGTACTTATAAATGTGCCAGTCTATCTTCAAAAGCTTCTAAAGTACCTGGGCAATCGATGGTTCTTAAATGTGCTTTTTTGGCTGTTTTGGTTGGCCCTGGGCATGTATTTCAATAAGGTAAGTCAGGCAGGAAGACCTCAGGTCGTGGTGGTTCAAAATTTTGTACTGGAATTGTTTCGTTTTGGTTTGCCTGTGTACATCAATAATTTGGTTTTGCTGCCCACATTGGCATATAGGCGGCAGTCTTTTTTATACCTACTCTCCATTGTGCTTTTGGTGGTGTTGGTTACCACGGTGCATTCGTTTTTGTACCATGCCTGGCTAAATCACTACTGGGGTGGCTTTTTATACTATCAAAACCCTACCATTGATGCCTTGGGTATTGTTGTATTTCTTTTGGTGTTTACGGGTATACAAATTGGCCGTGACTTTATTCGACACAGAGAAGAAGTTGCGGAACTGGAAAAGCTGCAAATGCAGACCGAAATGGAACACCTAAAGGCTCAGGTGCATCCACACTTCCTTTTTAACACCCTCAACAATTTGTACGGTCTTTCCCTTCAGGTAGAGCATGAAGTATTGTCAGACAGCATTTTAAAGCTATCAACCATACTTAGGTATGTGCTACAACAAGAAGGGCAGGAGCTACATTCCCTCAATACTGAGGTGGAGGTACTGAGCAATCTTGTAGATCTGGAGAAGCTGAGACATCCTCAAGCAAACAGCATTGAGTTGCAAGTAGAAGGAACCTTACAAGACTGGCAAATAGCTCCCCTGATACTCTTACCGCTTGTAGAAAATAGCCTTAAGTACGGATTGAGCGAGCCGAACAGAAAAGGCTGGTGCCGCTTACATATTGTAGTGACTTCTGGAGGCCAGTTGAACCTGAAAACGAGCAATTACAAACCGACTGCGCAAGAACCTGCTTCTACAGGTCTGGGTTTGAAGAACGTGCGCCGACGCCTGGACCTGTTGTATCCTGATAAGTACGAGCTTAGTATTTGCACCACAGCAGACTCTCATTCCCTCACTTTACAAATGGATCTAACCTAATGCACAAATGCCTAATAGTAGACGATGAACCTTTGGCTGTTGAAATCCTAGAGTCCTACGTTGGGCGCCTTCCGGACTTTCAGGTAATAGGTACTTATTATTCGGCTGTTGAGGCCTTTGAGTCATTGCAACAAACCTTACCTGATTTGTTGCTAATGGATATTAAAATGCCAGGGCTCAATGGAATTCAATTGCTCAAGAGTCTTAAAAAAAGGCCACAGGTGCTGTTCACCACTGCTCATAAAGAGTATGCCATTGAGGGCTTTGAGCTTGATGCTGTAGACTACCTCTTAAAACCTTTTGGCTTTCCCAGGTTTCAAAAGGCCATAGAAAAATACCTTCGGCTTATGACAGCCACCTCCCTAGAAGCTTCGCATACCGAGAAGTTTTTATTGGTTAGATCAGACGGGAAATGGGTGAAAACACCTCACCAGCAGATACTTTTTATTGAAGGGCTTAAAGACTATGTAAGAGTGCATACGCCTCAAAAGAGAATTATGGTGCACGCCACAATGAAGGAGCTTGCAGAACAACTTCCACAGGAGCATTTCCTCAGAATTCACCGATCCTATATTATTAATTGGCAATATGTTGCCGAAGTGGAAGGGCATTCGTTTAAGGTGAATGAGCGGCTGCTTCCCGTGGGCAGAACCTATAGGTCACAGGTACAGGCGCAGCTAAAGAAGAGACAGTCCCTGTAATACAGTATTCCGCTATGCACTCATACAATGGAGTAGGATGTGCAAGCTTTTAAGCCATAAGGTGCAATACTAAACCTTGTCTTCCTTCCTTTGTTGTTTCAAAACGAGTTGATAGAGCCCATGCTTGTTTCAGATATCTTAATCACCGAAAAAGAAAAAGTAAGTCTTGATGATGTGTTTATTCACGACGAAAGCCGACAAACCATTCAGCAATTGATGCGCGAATACCGTTTTATTGATGAATTGAGACGGTATCGTTTGCCTGTAAACAATAAGCTCATGCTTCACGGTAGTTCAGGCTGCGGTAAAACAACTACTGCAAAGGCCATAGCAAGTATGCTTAACAAGCCCTTGTATGTTCTTAATCTAAGCAATTTCGTTTCTGCAAAAATTGGAGAGACCTCACAAAACGTTAAAAGAGTATTTGACAAGGCTGCCAGAGAGAGTGCCGTACTGTTTCTTGACGAGTTTGACCAAATTGGAAAGGCCCGGAGCAATGACGATAAGGAAGTAGGAGAGATGCGGCGATTAGTGAACACACTCTTGCAGCTGATGGACTACTTTCCGGAAAGGGCCTTACTTATTGCGGCGACCAATTTTTTGGAGATCATTGATCCGGCCATCATCAGGCGGTTTCAGGTAATGGTGCGCTATACCATGCCAAGCAAAGAAGTACTGGATGCCTATTACGACAAATTAGCCGAAGAATTGCCCGAGCATTTAAAGGTATTTACAAGACGCTATGGAATATCATACGCCGAGGCAAAGGATTATGCCTATACCCAGGTGAAAACCATTTTAATAGACGAACTGGAGCGTGCTGCTCAGGAAGCTTAAGTGTACCTTCTAAACCCTTGCCCGGTTTGGCTACTTTTCCATTTGCTTGTTTGCAAAATCAATCTTCTTCTGGAGGTCTGGAATCCAAATATCCGGCCCGCCTCGTAGGTAACCCATTTTGGCCATGGCGTTAAGAGACCTTCCTCCCGTGTCAGGATTGGTTTTGGTTTTAAACACCCATATGGTAGGATAGCCACTTACTCTAAGTGCTCTTTGCAATCCAGCGTTTTGGCTTGCAATTTCCTGTGGAAGTTTAAATGACTTTGGAAAGTCTACTTCCAGCAGTACCACGTTTTCGGCAGCCCATTCCTTGAACTTTTTAGTGGCGAAAACCTCACGTTTCAATACTTTACACCAACCACACCAGTCCGATCCGGTAAAGTTGGCTAAAATAGGTTTCCCTGTTTCCTGCGATATTTTTTCAGCTTCTTCCAGGGCCACATACCAACCTGGAATGGAAGCGCTGTATTCGTTTTGTTTGGAGCTGCTAAAGACTATGGTTCCCAAGGCAAGTAGGGCTATAGGTATAAGTAGTGTGGCTTTTTTCATGATGGTAGCAATTTTGGGATAAATGCTGATGTCCTCCACAGGAAGCATTTATGTACGAAAAGTACGAAGATCTTAAGTAAAGGGTTGGAAATGCCAATGTAGATGCCCACTTTAGCTCTTTTTAAGCCAACAGAAAGTTAAGAGAGAAACTACCGTTCATGTCATCTTTTAAAGAGCAATACGGATTTACGCAGGAAGAATGGGATGCATGTTTAAAGGTGCTCAATAAATTGAAAGACAGTCCCTTTGAAAATCCGGAAAATATGCTTTTCAGCACCTTGCTAACCAAAGTGGCAAAGAAGGCCAAAAAGGAGCAGTCTAAAGAGCGTAAAAAGAGAACGGTGGACGTGACCCTTGATTCAGTGTTGGCCAAAAACGCCAGTGAAGGAACCACATTCTTTGGCAACGAACAAAGGGACTCTGAACACTACTACACTCATGTAGAGGTTCCCAAGAAGTGTTACAGTTGCAACACACCCTACCATAATGTGCACTCATTTTACCACAGACTGTGCCCCGATTGTGCTTCAACCAATCTTGAACAGCGCTGGAGAACGGTAGACTTGAAAGGTAGAAACGTCATTTTAACTGGGGGGAGAGTAAAAGTGGGCTACGCTACTGCTTTGAAGCTTTTAAGGGCAGGAGCCAACCTTACTGTTACCACCCGCTTTCCAGGTTTGGCATTAGAAAATTTTGAAAATGAAGAAGACTATGAAACCTGGTCTCAAAACCTCTTGGTGTACGGTCTTGACTTGAGAATGATCAAAGATGTAGAGCAGTTCACATCCTTCTATAGCGAACGTTTTGGAGCTTTGGATATTCTTATTAATAATGCCGCGCAAACCATAAAGTATACGGACGAGCATTACGCTCCAATAGTAAGTAGGGAGCAAAAAATCATAGGAAACAAGGCAGCAACAGGAAGACAGCTTATTGGCAATAAGAGTTTGGCAAACAACAAACTCATTGGCGCCTCTTTTAATATGGAGCATATTGAACTCAACAGGTTTGGACAACCCGTTGACAGAAGAACAAAGAATAGCTGGAATTCGGGCCTGGAAGATATTCCACCAGTTGAGCTATTGGAAGTAAGTCTTATCAATCAGATATCGCCTTTTCTACTTATCCAATCGCTAACGCCTTTGTTCAGGAAGTCTGGTTTTGACCACAAGTTTATTGTGAACGTTAGTTCCTCAGAAGGTCAGTTCAGTTATACCAATAAAACCAGTGACCACCCTCATACCAACATGACCAAAGCCGCATTGAATATGATGACCCTTACGGCGGCAAAAGAATATAGTGCTGATGGCATACTGATGAATAGTGTTGATGTTGGCTGGATTTCAACCGGAGCGAACGAAAAACTAAGAGCGCGCCAGTTTGAGATAGGATATATTCCACCTCTCGATTCTGTAGATGGCGCCGCACGTATTCTTTATCCTATTTTTGAGTGTCTTGAAAAACGACAGGTCTTAGTTGGGAAGCTTTTAAAAAACTACCAAATAGAAGATTGGTAAAGATTTCGAGGAGCGCTGGTGTAAATGGAAGCACATGAATTTTTCAAGTTTGAGGTACAAGTTCGAACCTTGTGCGCTTCTTGTTTTTTTATAAAATACAATTGATTAAGAAATAGGAGTGTTGGTGTAATTGGAAGCATGTGGGACTCATACCCCCGGGAGCAAGTTCGAGTCTTGCACACTCCTTGTTTTTATAAAGCCGAAGCGAAATCAATTTGCGTTCAAGAAAAACTGTAAACCTTTTACTGCCAACTCCTTTTTAACCATCATGCCCAAAGCAATTGTAATAGGTGCAGGTATCGCGGGTATTGCCACAGCTATCCGCCTAAGGAAAAAAGGCTACGAGGTTACCGTATATGAAGCCAATGCTTACACCGGAGGCAAGTTGCATGCATTTAAAAGCAAAGGCTATCGTTTTGATGCCGGTCCCTCATTGTTTACCATGCCACAATACGTGGAAGCCCTTTTCAGCTTATGTAAGGAGCCTACTGAAGAGCACTTTACATATAAAAGAAAGGATACCGTATGCCATTATTTTTGGGAAGACGGGCAGCGCTTTGTGGCAAGGGCCGACAAGGACGAATTTATTGATGATGCAGCTAAAACCTTTCAGGAAGACAGGTCTGTTATTGCCAAATACCTGCGGCGAAATGCTGAGAAATACGCTATAACGCATCATGTGTTTTTAGAGAAGTCTCTACACAAGCTTTCTACTTATTTCAGCTGGGATACCTTCAAGTCCTTTTTGCAAATGCCCAGGCTACACATTAGCAAGTCCTTGCATAAGCTCAATAGGCAAACGTTTAACAATGAGAAACTTGTGCAGCTGTTTGACAGATATGCTACCTACAACGGTTCTGACCCTTACAAAACGCCAGGTATCATGTCTATCATACCTCATTTAGAGATGCATTTTGGCACCTTTTTTCCTACAAATGGTATGCATGATATTTCGCAGTCACTTACCAAATTGGCAGAGCGGCAAGGCATTCAATTTGAGCTGAATAGTAAGGTTTCAAAAATTGTGGTGCAAGGTGGCCAGGCCAGGGGAGTAGAAGTAAAGGGTAGCACTCAGTCAGCTGAAGTGGTAGTAAGCAATATGGATGTTTTCTCCAGTTATAAGCATTTGCTAAAAGACCAGAAGCAACCTGAAAAAACGCTGCGACAAGAGCGCTCAAGCTCTGCTTTGATATTTTATTGGGGTATTAAAAAGGAGTTCCCTGAACTTGATTTGCACAACATCTTTTTCAGTGACAATTACAGAGAAGAATTCAGACAGTTGTTTGATGAAAAAGGCCTGTTCAACGATCCTACAGTATATGTGCACATCAGCAGTAAAGACAAGCCCGACGACGCGCCGGAAGGCTGTGAAAACTGGTTCGTGATGATCAATACCCCGGGCAATTTTGGTCAAGACTGGGAGCGGCTCAAAAAGGAAGCCCGAGCCAACATATTGGCCAAATTAAAGCGCATTTTGGGTGAAGATATTGAATCGCTCATAGAAACGGAAGATGTGCTGGAACCCATTACCATTGAAAGCAAAACCAGCTCACATCGTGGGTCCTTGTATGGTGCCAGTAGCAATTCACAGTTTGCCGCATTCTTGCGTCATCCTAATTTCTCAGGCAAAATAGAGAACCTGTACTTCTGTGGTGGTTCCGTTCATCCTGGTGGCGGCATCCCTTTATGCCTTCTCAGTGCCAGGATTACTGCTGATATGGTGCCGGAAATCAGGAGCTAAAGTGTAGTTACTTCAATTTTCTTTGGCGTTTTTAGCCTTAAAGTAATCCGGTTTCCAAACCAAATTCCCGAAAACAATCCGAAGGCGATCTCTCCAGGTTTTACACCGTTTTACTTCTTTCCAAATATTTAAATATTCAATGAAGTTGATTTTAATGGGGTTGTTGGTTTTGATGTTTTTAGTAAGACCGTATACCACCCTTTCTTCCTCCCGCTGAAAAGTGCCAAAGAGTTTGTCCCAGAGTATGAGAATGCCCCCATAGTTTTTATCCAGGTATTTTTTGTTTGATCCGTGGTGTACACGATGTACTGAAGGAGTATTGAATACTTCGTCAAGCCAGCCCAGCTTTACAATGCGCTCAGTGTGTATCCAGGTTTGGTATTGAGCCACCAGAATCAAAGCCACTATGGCCTGGAAAGGATTAAAGCCAATGAGCACCATGGGAATGAGGAAGATCCATTCAATAGCGCTTTCTATAATGCTCAAACGCATGGAAACTGTGAGGTTATAGTCTTCAGAAGAATGGTGTACGCTGTGACTGGCCCATAGAATGCGATGTTCATGTTCCAGGCGATGCATCCAGTAGTAGGTAAAATCAGCGGCAATTAATGCCAATACCCAGGTCCAGTGGTTCATGGGTATTTCCAAAGGAGTAATCCAATGGAAAGGCATCAAGCAAATAACTCCGATAGCACCAAAGGCAGTTTTCTCAATGAATTCACCAAGAATGAAGATCATAATATTGGCAGCAGAGTCCTTCCATCGGCGTTCTTTTTTAGTGAAGAAATCCAATACTATTTCAAAGGCAATAATGCCAAGGTTAAAAAGAAAGAAGTAGCCCACATATTCCATAATGCGGCTGTTTTCTATGAGTTGAGTAAAATGACTGAAGCTCATATCCTAGCTTTTGAAATGTATTTTCAGATCACCAGCTTCCTTATCATTTGGGTCGTCTATAACCAGTATGAGTTCGTTGCCATCTAAGTCATGTACTATAAAAACCAACTCTTCATTGTCTCCTTTTACACTGAGGTGAATACGTCTTTTTGCAACATCCAGTCGCCACTTTCCTTCTTCATACAATCCTTCAGAAACAGATGTAAACGACATGTCATTTTTTAAGAACAGGTAGTCATTGGCTTCCTGGTCCCCCGGTGCTTCGGTAAAGAACAGGTAGCTGTATTCTTCAAGGTTCCATTTTCTCGAAAGAGATGCTACACTCAGTCCAGATGTCCGGGTGTCCGAATATGTTGCCGAACTCCATAGGGATAGGCTAAATACAGCTATTAGACCATTACGCGTTATGTTCATGTTCCGATTTTTTAGGAATGAAGTAAGAAAACCATAGAAACCATAAGGCGTGACTCAGGGCCCAAAACGATTCCTTCCCCAGAAAAAAGGAGTGCATTTCAGACACATAGAATAGACCTATAAAACCCAGAAAGCCCAGGTACCAATACTTGGAAAATGCAGTTGCTTTAATTGCTTTTGAATGACTCATAAGGCAAGATTATGAGTCGTTGATGGCAATTATTTGTGCATTTTGGACAATCTATTCTATAGGGATGTAAATCTCAGTAAGTAGTTCGTCTTTTGTTACTTCCTGTTCGTCATTCAAAAAGAACTCCAGTACCGGAGCGTCTTTCATTTCATAGGGGATATGATTTAGCCAACTCGCGTAGATGCTGTTATAGGTGTCAACAGAACTTTCGTGCGAACCTTGATGCAGGAATTTTAGGTATTTACCTCCCCGAACCTGCTTCACTCTGAAGAGTCCCTCGGGCTCAAAATGCAATTCTCTCTCCAAT
>Ga0213833_1002911_pt1 | contig 10767 bp, 20 predicted proteins | sample SWATP21_FD_160575 | JGI IMG/M metagenome (GOLD analysis project Ga0213833, IMG submission 160575) | Coastal seawater microbial communities from Marineland, Florida, United States - SWA TP2 #1 | ecosystem: Environmental > Aquatic > Marine > Coastal | place: USA: Florida | collected 2016-08-14
GGGGGGCGGAGAGCGTGCGAGCGAGAGAAGGAGAGAGAGACGGAGAGATACGGAGAGCGTGCGAGCGAGAGAAGGAGAGAGAGACAGAGAGACAGAGAGACAGAGAGACAGAGAGACAGAGAGACAGACGGAGAGACAGGCAGAGAGTGTAAGTGAGTGAGTGTCTGGGTGTGAGTGACATTCACTGTGTGTGCGTGTGCGTGTGTGTTGGCCACACTGTTGTGTTGACGTGAACTGCTCACCAACACCTCCACATGTTGGCTCACAACTTGAGTGGTTGCCATGGCTGGGTCAGTACTTGCGCGCGTTGCGACCACTGTAGACGCGACTGGTTTTCACTGGTGGTATTGTGTGCTGGGTGGTGTTTTGGAGCTTGTCGAAACGAGTAGTGTCATCTTGTTTTATTGGGAGCACTGATCGTGGATCGTAGCAGGAAGGACAACTGCACGGCAGGCGCATCACATGATGTGCTGGGCACAAGGGCGAGTGGGTGCATCACCTCGCGCTCGCTTGTCGCAGGATTTGCTGTCGCCGCAGCGCAATTGCATCGTGAGGCACTCCTGACGCGGCGTCACTCGCTGCCTATCTGATCCCTGGACTGGACAAGTCTGCTTTGTGGGAACTTCGTACTGAAAGTTCCACAAGCACCGGCGCTTGTTTGTTCGCTTTCTTGTATAATGACCGACAATAGTCCGCCGTGTGTGTTAGCGGCGATTGTATGAGGCCTCAAAAGAAGGCTACGAGTGCAATAATAGGAGGCCATGCATGCTGTGTGTGCGATGTGCCGGGCCTGCATGCCTTGCAGGCGCCTACAAGGCATCGTGATCCGCCGATTCGTCATTTGCGCCCGAACGCTCAGGATGGGGCTTCGAACTGGAAGGAATAAATCGGTGCAGAAGCTTGTACAGCATCGGACTGAGCACATCGTGCTCTGCGTGAAAGAAATACCTGCGGCAGAAATAACATCACATGGTGAGCACTGGAAGCACCGCTGGACGCAGCAGCGCAAGTGAAAGTACAATGCTTACATCACAACAGCCATGGATATCGCGAAAATTGCCATCTCGCCATTCGGAACGGACGACAGCCATTTATGATGTTGCAGTATCATGAAAACAGAATCCGCTGCGCGTGGGAGCACATACAGGGCCAACTCTGTGTGGCACACACACCATGAGCACCCTGTGCTGTGACGGAATCAAGCATGCCCATACCAGAACGCCGGGCTGGAGCTTCGACAAAGATAGCCACTGATGACAACAGGCCTACAGCCCAGTACACAAGCTTGTGGTCAGCCGTCACCGTGTTGCGCTGCAGGCAAATTAATCCCATGAATCCTGAAACAAAGCAAGCGAGGAATGTGGAGGACCTTGCCGCTCCTAGCAGCGCTCGCACACTCAACTCCAAGGGGCTGCAGAGCGAGTCAACAACGGAACAGAAAGCATGCGATGGAAGCACGCGCGTATCACACCTTTGCAAAAAGCGCTTGAACTTCAACACGACGAGGGGCACGAAGTTCAACGAGAGATAAAGCGGGAATGTACGCCGGAAGCCATCAAGCCAAGTGTTGAGAAACTGTTCAAGCGGCAGAATACTGTTCAAGCTACAGTTGTAAATAAATAGCTGGGGGAGGGCGTATCACTGTACCTGGTGTTTACACGATGGCACGTGCGGATGCAAAAAGCCACACGGCATCATATGCACTGCCTGACCGCTTTGCAGGTATTTGGCAAACTGCAGCGACCGTGCGTTCTTGGGCCCTAACTTTGCCATGAAATCAACACAACGCTTGGTGTCGAGAGCGTCTCCGCGCACCTGAATGTGGTAGTGGTGTTAGAACACCACAGACTGTGTTACGCGTGTTGCGTGCACGCAAAAAAAAGAACAAAAACAAAAACGGACCTGGAGTCGGGTCTGCTCCAGTGCGAACCGTGAGATTGGACCAGTATTGACAATAAAATTGTAGTAGGACTGTGGGAGGGAGTCAGGACGCATTGCGTACGCATACCTGCATTCGCATGAGCGTCTACGTAAGTTTGTCACATCAGCAACATGCGCGCGTGAGACACACACGTACATCACTTGGGCGGTGGTGAGAGCGAAAAGAAGCGAATCACCATGTGCCCAGTCACTTCCCCACATGTGCCACCAACCCCGCGCTTTGAATGCATTGTAGGTGCTTTGCAGAGCGCGCACCGCCAGATACAAGGCAAGGGTACGGCGCCTGCTTGTTCAGATGTGAGCTTCGCTCGGAACAAACAATGCGCCCCTAAACGTGAGCTGCGCACCTTCCCTTGTCAAGTGCAGCAATGCTCATACTAGCTACCGCCCCGGAAATTGCTGCGTTCGTGCCATCGTTCACGCCACGAATGAACTCCGCGATGGCCAAAACAGCCTTGTAACTGCAGACAGCAGAGGGGAGGGGCATCGTAAGCACTGTTCGTCTCCTGGCACGTGATTGCTGGCGACCTCGTGCAGTGCACGTACATGCCAGTAAAACCTCCAACAAATAGTGCAATGCGGGCAGCATCAACCCGAAACACCAGGTGCTTTTCAGCCAAGATGCGTTCGACGCTGGCTAGATTTCTCGGTCTGCATGTTGACACGGGTCAGTCAACGCAGAGGGACACACCACGTCACACGAAGCCACAACGCATTGCCATGTTATCTACAACTGCACTCCACGCACCTGGTGCGCAGGATCCGAAGCACGCGGAGGAAAACGCCGATACCAGCCCTGATGTTGAACGCAAGGAGGAAATTTTGTGCAAACGTGCCCAGTGCGGCACGGAGTTTCCGCAACAGCCGTGCTACGGGCAACTCTTGAACGGCAACGTATTGTCTTTGGCTCGTGACCATATGGGATCGTTGGTCGTTGTGTACCTCCATCGAGGCCACGAGTCGTGCGTGGTCACGGCGCACGACACCCAATACATACACCCACGGGATAGCCAAACCCACAACTTTCATTGTTTTAGTTGTTTTGTTTACATTGTTTGCATTGTTTTGTTGTTTGACAGCCCAGCAACCCTCAGAAAGGCCGCACTGTGTTCTCGTCACACATGAGCTCTTCTGGCCCTCTTGTGGGCCGCCTTCTTTGCCGTTCCTTGTGTCGTATTAGTCCTGGCTTCGGCGTACGTTTGCTGCAGCTCACCACAGCCGCACCCTGCAGGCACATCCACGCTGGCGCAGCGGTCGCAACAGCAGCAACCACAGCAGCAACCACCGGCGACGACAACAATGCGACAGCTGCGGTGTTCCGTCGCGTAGCCAAGTCACGTGTATCCGCCTCCGCACAATCGCTTGCTGATTGTGATCCTGTTGCGCCACATGTGTTGCGAGAGTGCCTTGAGCTAGCCCTGGTGAGCATGCGCTGCTCGTTTCTTCGGATGGTGGTGCTGTTTGCTGCCCCTCAACTCGCACGTGTGTGTTGCGCGTTTGCGTGGTTGTGGTTGTGGTTGTGATTGTGGTTGTGGTTGTGGTTGTGGTTGTGGTTGTTGTTGTTGTTGTGGTTGCTTGCTTGCCTGCTTACTTGCGTCATGTTTCAGCGCGCGCCGTCTTCCTTCAACACGCAGCCCTACACCATTGTTGTTGTCAAGGACCCACAGCAGCGGCATGCGCTGTCCGAGGCCATGGTGGCACAAAACGCTGCGCGAGTGCGCGATGCTCCCATCACAGTGGTGTTCGCTGCGAACCTGGGTGCGTCGTGCTGTGTTGCATGGTCTCTTCACTTTGGGTCCGCGCTGTCACTAACTCAGCCATCGGCTGGCTCCATTGCAACGTCTGTCCATCCATGCACACGACCTGCTGCAATGGTGTATGTGGGTGGGTGGTTGGCTTCTTGTCGTTCCATACAATGCATCTATGCATATTCATTTGTTTTTCAGAGGCGAGCCGGCGTGCTGATGAACTCGTGGCGCTTGAAAAGAGCGTACCAGGCCTCAGAGCTCCTCGCTACCTCCGCGCCCTGAGAACAAACATTGCGTTGTTCTCAGGCGGCTTGCTGCCGACCCCGAACCTGAACACATGCGAGTCGTCCACCATGCGGCATGTTGGAACTGGTGTTGCGGAAGCTTCACGTTCTGTCCTCCGCGCGGCAATGGGTGCGTTGGTGCTGTCCTCCGCGCGGCAATGGGTGTGTTGGTGCTGTCCTGTCCTTGTTTGTGTCCTTGTTAGTGTCCTTGTCCTTGTCCATCTGGCATGTGTGCTTTCTTTCTGGCGTGTTCGCAGTTCTGCATCGCAGTGTTAGGGGAGTTGCTGGTGGCGGTGCCTGGGGTCAGCCATAGCTTGCAAGGTGGCCTTGTGTCCACCCACCCACGCAATGGTGTGACTCATCGTGCGCTTCGTGCTGTCCATCCATCCACCAGGGCTTGTCAGCCAGGTCGCCCCTGTTCTCCCGACCTTGTCAGGCGTGGAGACATGGGCAGTGAAGAATACCATGCCCGCCGCTCAAACGTTTGTTCTGGCGGCTACTGCCCATGGTACGCGCAGTGGGTGTGTTTGTTTGTTCCTCACATGTACCGTGCAGTCGGCCTCGTGCCTGCCATCCGCGTTCGCTTTAGGCTCCGTGCCCCATGTTTGCTTGCGTGCCGTGTATTGACTCTCCAACGTTGCCGTGTGATGATGCTACGCTACGCTACATGTCAGGTTTGCGATCATGTGCCATGGAAGGCTTTGATGCGAACGCCGTAGGAAAAGTGCTCGGCTTGCCGCCACACTTTGCTGTCCCAGTGGTCGTGTCTGTCGGCACACCTCGTCCGGATGCTGATGCTGATGCTGATGCTGATGCTGATGCCAGTAGAAGTGGCCCACGCGCCACGCCCCGGTTTGATTTCGACAGCATGGTGTCATGTGACGGGTTTGGGCAGCGCCTGCATTGACCTGACCTGCATTGACCTGACCTGCATTGACCTGACCTGCACACTCACTCGTCGGAAAGAGGCACCGAAAGCAGGAACAGGTTGGACGGTCAGAGGTCCGTGTTGAGAAATGAGAAATGCGCTGCGCGGATGGAGTCAGTAGCATGTGCGGTCGAGTTTGGGTTCGGCGTGGTGGGTCGGGTCATTTTCTAGTTGAGAGCGAGGAGCACGAATTTTGGAAGCGTGTGCCAATATCTACCCTCTACTCCACTATGATCGGCGAAGCCAGAGCAAACGTCAGCACGGCGACTCCTTGCCGAGGTACTTGAAGCTGGAGCTCCACGAGAGGTTCGACAGAGGTAGCAGCAATGCTGTCTTGTCGCAGTTCTGAAGCTTCCATCAGAAGGGCGAGCTGTGCTTGCGACAAAGATTTCGGTGACCCGATGCTCTGCACGCGCACCATGCATGCACGGGATGTGAGCCTCACATTGTGAGGAGGAACGTGTCACAAACACATGAAAACCAAGGATTGCTGACACCGCCAGCAACAGCAGCAACAAACAAGTACCTTCCATGCCGTGTACGCGTTGGCATGGTTGTCATCGATTCTCCATACTGGGACATGTGGGGTGGCTGCCACGCCGTCGACTGACAAGGACACGTTCCATGCATTCAACGACGGATCCAGGTCCAATGGACTTTGGTTGTTGCTGAGCACGACCTGCATGTATGCAAGAAATGAAGCAACAGAGCTTTGGTGAGTGTGGCATCAGCACGCGTGCATGCAGCCCTGCGCCAAACCTGCACGTGAGTATCGTTTCGAACACCAAACGCGTGAAGCGTGGTGTTTGGGTGAGAAGCGCAGTCAAGGCTCACTTCAACCCTCTGGGTGCCTGAGCAACAATTATTATTATTGCAATGGGGTCAATTCAATGGGTCGGATATCGATCGGTACCGAGCCACACGGTTCGTCGCATCACATCACATCACACAGACACACACACAGACACACACACACAACACACACACACACACACACACACACACACACACAAACCAACTCGGGCAGGTGCACCACAATGCACACGCATCATTTGGTGCCTGGTACGTACCGAGGCCGTGCATGAGTTGGAAGGCGCGATACCTGTGCAATGCGTAAGAAGCACAGTTGACAGCACCTGCGTGAGAAGTGGTGCGCGCAGGCACTCATGCGCATCACCATGCACTCACGCGGGCTTTGGGATGCCTTGCACCGTCATAAGGCCGTAGCCGTCGTGAAAGGGGGTCGTGTCAAAGAAAATTTCATCAAAGATGTCACTGAAGGTCCAGTACGAGAACACCGACAACTGTGCAAAAGCACCATGGCCACAGGCATGAGAAAGGGGAGGTATCACTACACACATTCAATTGCGCTGTGCCATTCCTTCGCGACAAAGGACTGAATGAAACAGGTGGCGCATGCAGGGAGGTGCCGCCTTGACTTCAACCACTCACGCACATTGTACTGTTGCAGCATCGGAAGGTTGCGCACGACAAACGCAGCGGCGAAGGCTGCATCATTGTTGTCGAAGAAGAACGGGTACAAGCCACTGTTGTACTCGCTGATGGAGAGTGGCATCGCAGCAGGGATTTGCTGCCGTATTTGGGACACCAACAGTTCGATGGCGTTCAAATCCAACCCGTTGTCCACTTGTGTGGGGTATGCATGGGACGAAATGAAATCCACGGGCAGGCCGTTGGCTCGAGTGAAGTTGAGGAACGCCGGAAGCCACTGGCCGAACGCGGTCTGCACAGCAGAGGAGGGGGCGGCGCGAGATGTCACGCCACAAAGCAACGCAACAACCCAACCACACATCCACACATGCAAGGGGCGCCCATCAGCGGTGTGACCCCCTTGACAAGGAAGGAATTTTACAGTGAATGGGAACGGAACCAACCACGGACCGTGGGGCCACCCACTCGAAGGAGGGGGGACACAGATTTAATGGCAGTGACGGTCGACCTGTACAGCTCAAAGTACTGAGCCTGTGTTCCGTCCCAAAACTCGCCCAGGTTGATAGGTCCGAGCGTGTTCCGCAGGTTTGGCTCGTTCCACACCTCAAACATCCACGTCTGCAGCTGTGCCAAGCCGTATCGATCCACCAAGTGCTGTGCAAATGCTGTAATCAGCTGTGTTGTTGTGTGTATGTGTGCGGGCGCGCGGACAGGCGGGCATCGTGAGCAGAAGATACAGCTCTGGGTGACGCCAGCACGCAACCTTTGCGCGCGTGGAGAAGACGAGCCACACTTGCATCCAGACCAGACAAGCCCCGCCAGCCACACGTGCCACGCACCATGTGCCACTGCGTGAGGTTCTTTGGAGGAGTGACATTGGCTTTGTAATGCAGGTATGTGGTGGTCCCATTGGCCAACAAGGAGGGCATGAAGTCGATCTCCACGTAGGGAACCATGCCTGCGGCAAGGATGCCGTCGTAGGAGGCGTCCAACGCTGTCCAGTTGAGCACCAACTCGCCGGACGGTGTGACAGATTGAACAACTGCGGCAAGCAACGCAACCACACAACATGCGTCCAATCCACCACGTAGTCATACCCCGCGACACAGTGGCGCATACGACCAGGGGATGTGAGGCGAGTGCATCAAACTCAAACAAGACAGACACGCGTGTGATGCGCCGTGCGTATCTTTTCCGGAGCTGCCTCCCCTGTCTTACCTCCAATATCGTCATCAAGAATGCCATGGAAGCGAACACGCTTCACGCCAAGATCTTGTCGAGCCTGGGCGAGTTGGCGCTGCCAGTCTGTGCGCAGAGACAGAGCAGCATGACCACTGCCCACGCACTGCTCCCTGTTGATGCGGCAAAACATGCGGCAGATTGCGCAGAGCCGTCACATCAGGCCAAACCAACAGCAACAGCATACGCATGATGAGAAGGCATGGGCACGCTTGCTCAAGCCACGTTTGCAAAGGTGAGCAGGCTCCACAGGTCGCTGAACGGGCCAACAGGCAACAAGCAGCGAGCATGATCCACCATTGCATCATGCATGATCCACGCACCAAAAGTGGGGAAACGCGCCGCTGAACGCCTGTGCCTTCACGGTGAACGATGCCATCGGGGGCTCCACACTGCTGCCACATGCCGCAGCCAGCACTGACAAAGTCACACATACGAACAGGGAGGCATAAGAGCCCCGAGAGAGTTCCCATGCCATGACAGAAAGGGGCACTCCTCGCGCGGTACGGAACAAAAAAAGGAAACACCAGCAAAACAACGTAAAACAATAAAACAATCCTTGCACACCAGCACTGTTGCACTGTGTCCCTCTTTGTTCAGGGTAGGCGTGCCGGGGACATGCTCGTCACGATCTGCTGCTGGTGCTACGCGCGCGTTGTGCTGATGTATGAAAGGCAGCAAAAACAAAAAACAGCAAGACAATACGAGAACCGTGGCGCTCACAACAGCACGTCTCGCCTGCGCAGTGGCTCGCTTCAGATACGGATTTCATATGGGCCGTGTGACACCGCATTGCCAAACTGTGGAAGCCTTCAATGTCTGCCTTGCTACACCGTCTACTTCCTCGCAACGCATCCAGAAGGTGGGTACAAACAGCCATCCACACGCCCCCGCCTCAGGTGATTGAGAGCACGGCCCTGCTTGTGTGTTGGAATGTGTGTTGTGCGTGTTGCTCAGCGAAGTAAAGCCGCACGAGTCAACAAACGGGTGTCAGAGAGAAGTCCCATGTGACAAAGCAACGAGACAGAACTATTCCATGACTGCTGCTGCTGCTGCTGCAGAACATACTACATGATCACACAACAGCAACTGCCCGACGAAGACGCAGAAGAAGCAGGGCTGCCAGATGGTGGCGCATCTGACGCTGGTGCAGATGCGGCTGTGCACGTGGAGGGAACACAACCAAGGAACACAACACCAAGGACACGGTGCACAGTGCACAGCAGCAAGTGGGATATGTCACCATGCAACCCGCCCCGCCGCACAGATGACAGACCAACGCAACAACCAACCTGCTGCGGCTTGAAGAGAGGGCGGTGGCAGTGGTGCAATATGGACGGGGTACCCTGTGGAAAGGGAGGGCAAGTTCAAGTCTGGCGCCGGGCAGCCAAGAGCACAAGTGAAACAGAAACGAACAAGACAAAACAACACGACACACACAAGATCACCGCCGAAACCACGCAGCCACAAGAAGCACTGTGAGAAACGAAGCAAACCCAGGGCTCCCTGTCGTCCCACTGGGCACCACCAGGCCCTGTGGGCACCACCAGGCCCACTGATGGATACCGGGCATCACGGGCCTGCCGGCGTTGGTTTGTTCTTTCACTCCGCTCACCTTGCAGACGTGTGGCATCGCGCACGGCTTTGCCCATGCATATCAGGCGGAAGCCATCTAACCTCCGCAGGTTTTCATCAACGTCCTCTGGTAGCTGCTTCAACACCATCTCCTTCAACTGAAGCCCTGTGGATGAGAGAACCACGCCGTCCACCTGGAACTTGGTGTTGGTGTTGGCAATGTAGAACCGCAACTGCAGCCCCTCCGCAGCCATCACAGCCACACCCGAGGGTCACAGCGTCGCAAATGGTGCGTGTGCTATCAAGTTGGCGGATTGCGCAGCAAGGCCGTGTTTGCTTTCTCAGCCGGCCGCGCGTGCATGGGGTGAGCTGCGACACGCGGGAATGCTCGTCAAGGTGTGCTGCCGTGATTTTTTATTGGTTTTGTAAATATTGCGGTGCAGGTCTCTCCTTTCACCGATTTACATGACGTGGTTGACGGCTGGAAAACGATATGTGTATTCGTCACTTCGTCGTGTCGCTGTGCGGTGGGGGCGTTTTGTGGTCAGCGCCTACCCTGAATGAACCATGGTGCACGATCAAGAAGAAGAACCAATGCACCGACGAACGGTCGTTTGGGCAACGCAAAAACGTTGGGGAATTCACTGAAGACCTTGCCTGTTACTGCTGCAACCAACCAATGCTTGCCGAACCCCTCCACCTCCACCACATCACGTATGACAGCGACCACCAACTAGGGCTGCGCGTGACACACCTAGCATCAAAAGCCGACATAAACCCAGGTCTCGCCTCAGTTCTTGTTCTTGCGACGACGAGAAGACGAAGAGGGCTATTGGCAAGACGGAACAACATAGCGGCGATAAGAGACTCCACCACAGGTCACAACACAACACACACGACACAACACCCAGCCCGAAACAGAGCAACCACAAAAACCCACAACAACAAACTGGACGTACAGCCTTCGGCATGTGGTCACGGCCACTGGAGAAGTCGTTGCTGCCTGCCGTGGGGGCGCTGGAGCTGCCAGAGCTACCAGACGAGCTGCTCTGGGTGAAGAACATAAACGCGGCCAAAGCCACCACCAGGGCCACACCGTAGCTGGCGAGGCTGCGCACATCCATGGGCACGGGAGCATAGAAGAACGGCCGGGACTCATTGAAGAACGTGGAGGCGAAGCCGCGCACCTGAACACGTCAGAAAGACGGTGAGAGACCACGACTGCGACCGCGACCGCAACTGCGACCACGACCACGACCACGACCACGACCACGACCACGACCACGACCACGACCACGACCACGACCACGACCACGACCACGACCAGGAGGAAAAGCAGGAGCAGAGGCCAACAAAAGGCCCAGCAAACACACACGACACAGCTCAGCACACACACAACGGGCACTGACTCACTCCATCATTGTAGAACACCGTCAATGCGAGCTGGTAGTTGACAGCATCGAGCTGGGTCGGGTCCACGTACAGGCGGTACTGGAAAGTAACCTCCTCACCCGGCGCCACGGTCGTGTTGATGGGGCGGGCAGAAAACTGCGACACGGCCAAACCAGGCGGTGAGGAGCACCACCACCACCAAAGCCCC
>Ga0213833_1002914_pt1 | contig 10752 bp, 10 predicted proteins | sample SWATP21_FD_160575 | JGI IMG/M metagenome (GOLD analysis project Ga0213833, IMG submission 160575) | Coastal seawater microbial communities from Marineland, Florida, United States - SWA TP2 #1 | ecosystem: Environmental > Aquatic > Marine > Coastal | place: USA: Florida | collected 2016-08-14
GGCCGGGGGACTACTCCGTACGTCCCCCTGGACCCCCGATGCGGGCCCGGTGCCAACGGGCAATGGTTCGCAGGGTTCAAAGGCTGGTGTCTGGTCCCGGGCCAGCTGTCGGGTCTGGGCATCGATGGGCTCGGGGGACGACGAATCGATGGGTTGGTGCCAGATTCGTCGCTTTGTTCGCTGGCGCTCACGCTCCGAACGACTCGGTCGAGACTGACCGAGCTCGTCGGCACTCAGAGCTCTCACTCACAGGGGGAGGTGTCGAGCGCAGCGAGACGGAGGAGGCGCAAAGCAGAGTCCTCCCCCTCACAGGGGGAGGTGTCGAGCGCAGCGAGACGGAGGGGGCCCCCACCACAGCCCCACCAACCCAAGCCCCCCACCGATCCACTCCCACCACCACCCCGTACCCCCCAACAACCACACGGCCCTTCCGGCATCAGAGCCGCCCCGATAAGCCCGCGGGCGTCAGCCCCCCCCCTTCACCACACCCCTCCGGAGTCGCGATGACCGGACCGCTGTGGGCGAGCCTCCTGGCCGCCACCACGCCCGCCTTCGCCGACGACGGAGACGACCAGGCCATCGACCCCGACGACGAAATCGTCGTGGAAGCCGACCACCCCACCGACTCCCCGGCCACCCGCCGCCTCGACCGCACCGGCGTCGAAGCCACCCCCGGGCGCTCCGCCGACGAGCTCCTCCGCGCCATGCCCGGCCTCCACGTCTCCCGCCACGGCGGCCGCGGAAAGGCCACCCAGTTCTTCCTCCGGGGCTTCGACGCCGTCCACGGCTCCGACCTCGCCATCGAAGTCGACGGCGTGCCGCTCAACGAGCCCGGAAACGTCCACGCCCACGGCTACCTCGACCTCTACATCCTCCCGCCGTCCCTCGTCCGCGGCCTCACCCTGTCGCCCGGCGCCCGCAACCCCGAAGACGGCAACTTCGCCATCGCCGGCACCGCCCGCTTCGACCTCGGGCTCACCCGCCACGGTGTGTGGCTCGAAGGCGGCGGGGGCACCGACCGCAGCGTGCTCGGATCCGTCCGCGCCCACGCCAAAGACGCCGACCCCGCCACCTTCGCCGTGGCCGACGCCGACATCGGCAAGGGCGTGGGCGACGCCCGGGACTGGCGCCTCATCCGCGCCGCAGCGGGCTGGGGCGGCGACCTCGGGGAAGCCCACGCACGTGGCTGGGTGCTCGCGTACGACGGCCGGTTCAGCTCTCCCGGCGTGGTACGCGAAGACGACGTCCAGGACGGCACCATCCACCTCCTCGGTGCCTACCCCGACTCCGGCGGTGGCCGGTCCACCCGGGTGCTGTCCGCGTTCACCCTCGCTGGCACCGACACCGACCGCGCATGGCGCACCACCGTCTACGGCGGCTTCCGCGCCTTGTCCCTCACCCAGAACTACACCGGCTTCTGGGAGCACCCCACCCAAGGCGACGCCACCACCCAGTCCACCACCACCGTCACCGGTGGCGCACGCGCCTGGTTCGGCCGCGCACTGGGAGACCGCGCCCGCCTCCGCAGCGGTCTCGACTCCCGCATCGACGTCCTCCGCCAGACCGACGACAACACCCTCACCGACGGCACAGTCTGGCAGTCCGGCACCGAGCTGCAGGCCATCCAGGGCAACGTCGCCGGCTGGGCATCGGTCCCCGTCGAGCCCATCACCGGCATCATCGCCGAGCCGGGCCTGCGCGCCGACCTCTTCGTCGTCTCCCCCTTCGGCGCCCCCACCGCTGTGGCCCCCGTGCTCGCCCCCAGTGCCGCCGTCACCGTCGGCGCCCACAGCCCCATCACCGGCCGAGCCGCCTACGCACGCGGCTACCGCTCCCCGGATGTGCGCGGCGTGGGCACCGATGGTCAGGCCGTCGTCGCCACCGCCGACACCGTCGAAGCGGGCCTCCACGCCACCCCCCTCGTCTGGCTCTCCATGCGCGCCGTGGGCTTCCTCACCACGGTGTCCGACGAGGTGGTGTTCGACCACGTCGAAGCCCGGTACCTCGCTTCCGGCCCCACCTCCCGCAAGGGCATCGACGCCGGCCTCACCGTCGCTCCCGTCGACCACCTCCGCATCGAAGCCGACGCCACCTGGTCCGAAGGCCGCTTCACCGAGACCGACACACTCATCCCCTACGCCCCCACCCAGCTGTACGTCCTGGGCGTCCATACCGAAGCCTGGACCCTCGGCGGCGTCGACCTCACCGGTGGGATTCGAGGCTGGCACCTGGCCGCACGCCCCCTCCCCGACGGCTTTGCCAGCCCACCCGCCACCGTGGTCGATGCCACCGCGCAGGTCGAAGGCGACCGCTGGCAGGTCTCTCTCGACGTCGACAACCTCACCGGAGCCGACTGGTGGGACGGCACCTTCGTCTACCCGTCCCACTGGAACCAGGCCGCCCAGCCGTCCGAGCTGCCCGTCCGCCACATCACCGCTGGCGCCGCCCGCGCCGCCCGCATCACCGTCGGATGGCGTCTATGACCACACGCATCTGGTGCATCGCGCTCCTCACAGGCTGCGTTGCGGACCGCCCCTTGCGTACCGTCCCGGTCCGTCTCGAGGCGTACACCACCCACCCCCACCTCGCCCTCGACACCGTCGAGATCAGCCTGCTGTCCGTACACCTCAACGGTCCGGCCGCCACCTCCGTCCGCTTCGTGCCGCTCCTCGGCCCCGTCCGCACAGCCCACGGCCACCCCGGACACGGCGCCACCGGGGCCACCGTCGGCGAGTGGCTCGGCCCCTGGACCGGCGACCTCCTCGACGGCCCACACACGCTCGGCGAGGCATCGGTCTACGCCGGCGACATCGCCACCGGCCAGGTCACCATGGGCACCGACACCCGGGTCCAGCTCGTCGGCACCGTCACCCCCGACCACAGCGCCACCCCACTCGACATCGAGCTCGACCTCACCATCGACCACACGGGAACCACCCTGCCGCTCGTCGCTACCATTCCCGAAGAAGCGACCACCGGTGTGTTGGAAGTCTCGGTCGACCTCGACACCGCGCTTTCGTTTGTGGACTGGAGCACCGCCGACACCGACGGCGACGGTCGCTTCACCCACCTCGACTCTGCATTCGCCGACTCCCTCACCTTCGGCATCACGAACAGCCAGACCTGGGCCCTCGCCCTGGAGACGCCATGACCCGCCCCCAATGGCTCCTTCTTCCCCTCCTCGCCGGCTGCGCACCCGGCACCTGGACCGTCCATGTCTGGGGAGAGGAATTCATCGAAGACGGCATCCCCGCCGCCGAGTTCAGCGACGGCTGCGACGTCGTCTTCGACCGCTTCGAGGTGTCCGTCACCACCGCTGAGCTGGTGGATGGTGCGGGCGACGCCGTTGGGTCCGTGCCCGCAGGCGTCTGGGAGCTCACCGACCCCGGTCCACAGGAGATGGGCAGCGTCGACGCCACCAAGGGCCAGTACGCCACCGCCCGGTTCGTCATCGGCCCCACCTCCGGCTCCTCGTTGAGCGTGGCCGGAACGCTCACCTGCGCTGGCTCACCCGTCACCTTCGACTGGACCTTCGACAGCGCCACCACCTACGACTGCGAGCCCACCGACCTCACGGTCACCCCCAAAGACACCACCGCCACCGAGCTCACCGTCCACGGCGACCACCTGTTCTACAGCGACCTCGAGAACCCCGACGCCGTCCTCGTGGGCACCTTCATCCACGGCGCCGACCAAGACGGCAACGGCGACGTCACCCGCGAAGAGATGGCCCTGGTCGACCTTGCCCCGCTCGGCCTGGGTGTGGGCTCCCACGGCGACATCACCGACCTCGACGCCTACATCGACCAGCAGGTGCGCACCGTGGGCCACGTCGACGGCGAGGGTCACTGCACGGTCTCCTACTGAGCTTGCTGCGCCTTTCAGCTGCACCACCCCCGCAGCTGAACCGAGTAGAGTTCCCGAGCACCGGGTGGACCGACCGCCCTTCGGGGACCCAGATGCGCAGTGCCTGGACAGTTGTGGTGGCCTTGGGTTGCACCAGACCGCCTCCCACTTGTTCCGACCCACCGCCCGGCACCCGCCACGTCCCCGACGACCACACCACCATCCAGGCCGCCATCGACGCAGCGGCCGACGGTGGGCTGGTGTGCGTGTCCGACGGCACCTACACCGAGCAGCTCACCCTCACCGACCGGCGCCTCATCATCGAAGGGGTCGGTCCCGATGCGGTGGTGGTCGACGCCGAAGAGGCCGGCTCCGTCGTACAGATCGAAGGTGGCTACATCGCCCTGTCCGGTCTCACGCTCACCGGCGGCCTCACCTCCAACGACGGTGGCGGCATCGTCGCCAGCGACACGGTCCTCCGGCTCGATGGGATGCGACTCCACGCCAACCAGGTCGTCCGTTTCCACGACTACGGCCACGGCGGGGGCCTGTACGCAACCAACAGCCGTGTCTTCATCCACAACGTCACGGTCTCCGACAACCGCATCGAAGCCGGCGTCGGTCGCGGTGCCGGCCTGGCCTTCGAAGACAGCGACGTGTGGCTCGATCAGGTCCACATCACCGGCAGCGTGGTGCGGGCCAATGGCTACTCCGGCGCAGGACTCTGGCAGGCGGGCGGCACCCTCCAGACCAGGGGCCTCACCGTCTCCCACACCGACGGCCAGAAGTCGGTCGATGGAGCGATTGCCAGCGGCCTGGGTCTCGACCTCCTCGACGTGGACGCATCTCTTGAAGACACCCTCCTGGAGGACAACCTCGGCTGGTGCGAGGGCGCCACCGTGGCGTGTTCGCTCGGCAGCGGCATCCTGGAACAGCGCTTCGGCACCCTGCAGTCCACCCACCTCACCATCCACAACAACCACCTGGAGCTCAACGCTCTGGGCGGTGCGTCTGGCGGACCGGGCGTGGCGCTGTCCTCCCTCGAGCAGGCCACCCTCACCCACACCCACATCTCGAACAACCGAGTCGACACCACCACCCCCGACTCCACAAGTGTCGATGCCCACGGGCTGCTGCACCTCTACAACGTGGGCCACACCCGGGTCTCGCACTTCACCGCCACCCACAACACAACCGGGCCCAACACCGGCCTCGGCACCACCATCGGTGGGGCCATCTTCGCGCGCTGCTCGCCACTCCAGGCCACCCACGTCGACATTCGAGGCAACCACGCCGGCCCGGGAAGCGTGCATGGCGGGCTCATCCAGGTGGAGGGCTCGGCGGCTGCACTCGAAAACGTGGTGTTGGCGGGGAACACCTTCGACGACGGCTATGGACTGATCGGTGGCGTCGCCAGAGTGGCGGCCGCCGACTGCACCGACGCCCCCGACAACACGCCAGGCCACCTCTCACTCCGCCAGGCCGACATCGTCGGGAACGTCCTCCCCGCGGCGTCCGTCCGCGGTGGACTGTTCAGGCTCGACGCCGGCTCCACCATCACCCTGGAGAACACCCAGCTGGTCGACAATGTCGTCCCGGCTTCCGAGTACCCGACCGGGCGGCTCGCCCACTTCGATGACACGCCCGGCAGCGCGCTTCGCCTTCGTCACGCGTCCATCTGGCCCGCCCGACCCGGCCCCCACGCCTGGTGGCCCACGCCGCCCGTGTCCCGGACTCTCTCCCTGCCCCCCGCCTACACCGACACCACCAGCCCCGACCCGGTCGACTGGAACCTCCACCTGAAGCCACACGCCGCCGCCATCGACGCCGGCGCACCCGGCACCCTCGACACAGACGGCTCCACAGCCGACCTCGGCGCATACGGAGGGCCCAACGGAGCCTCCTGGTAGCGCCCCTGATTCAACGTGCCCGATGGGGCCCCATCCGACGGCTGCGCCGCCACCTTCCCCTGAAGGGGAAGGACGGACTTGGACACTGGCCTTCCCCTCCATGGGAATGTGCCCGATGGGCGAACGAGGCCCCATCAGACGGACCTGGTCACAGGCCGAAGGGCGGATGGGGCCCCAAGCAAGTCCATGCCAAGCCCCATCCGACGGACTTGGTCACAGGCCGAAGGGCGAACGAGGCCCCCAGCAAGTCCAAGCCAGACCACAACCGACGGACCTGGTCACAGGCCTTCCCCTCCAGGGGAAGGTGCCCGAAGGGCGGATGGGGCCCCCAGAGAGTCCATGCAGGCCCCATCAGACGGACTTGGTCACAGGCCCAAGGGGGGATGGGGCCCCAAGCAAGTCCAAGCCAGACCACATCCGACGGACTCTGTCACAGACCTTCCCCTCCAGGGGAAGGTGCCCGAAGGGCGGATGGGGCCCCCAGAGAGTCCATGCAGGCCCCATCAGACGGACTTGGTCACAGGCCGAAGGGCGAACGAGGCCCCCAGCAAGTCCAAGCCAAGCCCCATCCGACGGACTTGGTCACAGGCCGAAGGGCGAACGAGGCCCCCAGCAAGTCCAAGCCAGACCACATCCGACGGACTCTGTCTCAGACCTTCCCCTCCAGGGGAAGGTGCCCGAAGGGCGGATGGGGCCCCCAGCAAGTCCATGCCCCAAAACGTTCAGCAACCACCCACCGGCCCCAACCCTCACCCAATCAGCCGCCCGTGTCTTCCACCGGCAACCACACCGCCTTCACCTCTTCTGAGGACAGGCCGTCCCGGTCCGTCACGCGCAAGCGCACCTCCCACATCCGAGCGGGATCGTCGGCGATGCCAAACTCCACACGCAGGTGCGTGGGCTCGGGAAGCTCAGACGGCGGCGTGCCGATCGACAGGTGCTCCAGCGATGTGCGCTCCCGCCCTTCATCGTCGATGAGCACCGCCGACACCGAGCCATCCGGCACCAGGTTGTCGTCCACATCGCCCAACCGCGCGCTGGCGTAGAGCGTGTGCAGCCCCACCTCTTCGACAAACTCCAGCGTGAAGCCCACCAGCTCGGGGGCATGCCCGACCACGCCGGTCCCGGTGTCGCCCCCACCCCGCTTCTGGTCGTCGGGGGGCGTGTGGCCACAGCCCATGAAGAAGGCACCCGCAGCGAGGACAGCAAAGCGACGCACCCACACCTCCACCACATCGTCCAACGAGACACCAGTGGCGCCCCCATCGTAGCGCGAGATTCCACCACTTCCGGCCTCGTGTGTACGGATGACGTCAACCACCCAACAGCACGCCTTCACGAAGCAGCAGCCAGCGGGCCCCCATCACCGCCCCCACGCCTTGCAGCGCGGCCACCCCCACCACCCACACGCCGATCCCAGCATCCAGCCCCGTGCCCACCATCGCTTCGAGCGCCAGCGACAGCCCCACCACCGGAACCACCGCCCACACCGCATTCAGCTCCACCCCCGGCAGACCCGCCACCACTGCCAGCCCTGCGCCCACCAGCATCACCGGCATCCCCAGCGCCCGGCCCACACGGCTGCTCGACACCCACCCACACAGCGCCACCAGCCCCCCCGTCGACTGGGCCACAAGGGGCACCAGCAGCACCGCCACGCCCGGGTAGGTCCACACCGACCACCCCCGCAGCAGCCCCCAAACCCCCGCCGACAGCAGCACCACCAGCCCACTCACACCCGCCACAGCCACAGTCTTCGCATCCACCACCGTCCGCCGGTCCACCCGCGTCGCCAGCAGCGCCTCCAGCAGCCCCCGCTCCCGGTCCACCGCGAACAGCTCCAGCGCCACATACAGGCCCCCGCTCAGCACGAGAAACACCCACATCGGCGCCACCAGGCGAGCAGTGCCATCCGCCGCCGACACCGAATGGTCGACCACAGCCAGCGCCCACCGCGCTTCCGGCCCCACCTCAACCCCCACACCCGCCCACGCCGGCGCCCGCACCCGCCGCTCCCAGTCGCCCAAGACCGGCTCCAGGCGTGCCATCACCGCCGCACTCCGTCGCGGGTCGCCCCGCTGGTGCACCACCAGGTCCACCCCATCCACGTCCACCGACACCGGCGCCCCCGCGTCCACCACCACCAGCCCCAGCGCCGCCCAGTCCGCCTCCAGCGCCGCCGCCGCCGCAGGCGACACCGCCACCTTCTGCACCACCACGCCTTCGCGCCCCACCGTCCACCCCAGCAACACCGTCGCCACCAGAGGCGTCAACACCAGCAACACCATCGACAGCCGCTGCCGTATCAGCCGGCGCACCTCCAGCATCACCAGAGTCTTCACGCCGCCACATCCGTGGCCTGCACCACCGCCAGGAACACATCCTCCAGGTAGTGCGCGCCTGTCCGGTCCCGCAGGCCAGCCAGAGTGTCCGTCGCCCGCACCGCCCCATCCGCCATGATGGCGATGCGGTCGCACAGCTGTTCCACCTCACGCATCACGTGGGTCGAGTACAGCACCGTCCGGCCCGCCGCCCGAGCATCCCGGACGCAGTCCAGCACCACCCGCGCCGCCATCACGTCCAGCCCCAGAGTCGGCTCGTCGAAGATGAGCACGGGTGGGTCGTGCACCAGCGCCCGAGCGATGTTCACCCGCTGCTGCTGCCCCGTGCTCAGGCGTTCGCATAGCCGGTCTGCGCTCTCTTCCAACGCAAACTGCGCCAGCAGCGCCGCCACCCGGTCGTCGGGTCGGTCCACCCCCTGCACCACGGCGAAGTGCCGCAGCAGCTCCCGCGGAGTCAGCCGAGGGTACAGCCCCGTGTTGGGCGACAAGAAGCCGATGTGGGCACGCACCTGCGCCGGCTCACCATGCACCGAGAACCCCGCCACCTCCGCGTCCCCATCATCGGGCACCATCAGCGTGGCCAGCATCCGCAGCGTGGTGGTCTTCCCCGCCCCGTTGGGCCCGAGCAGCCCCACCACCTCGCCAGGCCCCACGTCCAGGTCCACCCGACGCACCGCGTCCACCGGCTGCGGCGTGTAGAAGCGCTTGCGCAGTCCGCGAGCCCGAATGCTCATGTGCGCCTCCCGTGCCAGCGCTCCGCCATCCCCGCCACGCGCAGCGCCACCGCACAGGTCAGCACGGTCACCACGCCGGTCACCACCACCACCTGCGGAGCCACCGCGTTCCCGGCCACCACCGTGCGCAGCACCATCGCCAGGTTGGCCACCGGCACCCACGCCAGCTGCTCCGAGACCTGCGGCCCCACCGTCCACACCCCCGAGAGCAGCCCGCCCGTGGCCACCAACGCCACCAGGTTCTGCCCTTCGAGCACCGTCCGGGCGAAGCCCGCCACCGCCACCAGCACCGACGTCGCCACCAGCGCCGTGCCCACCACCGCCAGCCCCCCCAGCACCAGTGCACCCGGACCGGGCCACGGCCCCTCCAGCGGACGTCCCAGCCACGCGAACAGCTGCCCCAACGTCACGCCCATCGCCCCCAGGTTCCCCAGCCCGGCCACACCCACAAACGTGAGCACCGCAGCCGCCTTGCCCACCCGCACCGCCTGCGCATGGGGCGTCGTCACGCGGGTGGTCTCCAGAGTGCCGCGCGCGCGCTCCCCCACCACCACCTCCACCGTCGGGTAGATGGCCCCCAGCCACACCGCCGCCAGCAGCATCCCCGGCAACACCCGGCTCATCAGCGCTCTCGACGTCTCCCCCGGCGATGCAGCAGCCACCCGCTTCACCCGCGGCAAGGGCGGTCCAGTCCAGTCCGCCACCGCTTCCGCCGTCACCTGCGCCACAGCCCGCCGCACCAGCGCCCGCGCCCGACGTCCGCCCACCTCCGACGCCACCACATGGACCGTCACTCCCTGCTCGGGATGAACCTCCACCACGGCGTCTACCGCATCCTCCAGTCGGGCAGGCACCGGTCTGGCATCCGCGGCCACCACCTCCGCACCCGCCTCACCAAGGGCCGCCGCCAAGGTGCCCGCCCCGTCCGCCCCCCGCACCTCCACCCGAACCGGCGCATCCCCGTGGCCGGCCTCGTGCAGCAACAGCCCACTCACTCCCCACACCAGCAGCGGATACAGCAGCACCGGAAACAGCACGCTGAACGCCAGCACATGGGCGTCCCGCCGGGCCTCCCGCAGCTCTCGGCGCCAGACAGCCACCGCCACAGTCCATGCACTGGCCACGTTCCGGTCCATCCCCCCGAATCGGGCCCGCCGCGCACCACACGAGCCCGATTTCCCACCAAAGGCATCCCATGGACGCTCTCCTCCCCGCCGACTGGTTCGACCGCCCCGCCCCCGAGGTGGCCCCCGACCTCCTCGGCCGACACCTCGAGCTGCCCGACGGCGTGGTGCTCCGCATCACCGAGACCGAGGCCTACACGGCCTACGACACCGCCTGTCACGCCAACAAGGGCATCACACCGCGCACCGCCCCCTTGTTCGGCCCTCCGGGGCACCTCTACATCTACCTGTGCTACGGCATCCACCGACTGCTCAACCTCGTCACCGACAGTGAAGGCACCGTGGGCTGCGTGCTCATCCGGGGCTGCACCATCGTGAACGGCCGCCCCACCGTCCGCACCCGTCGCGGCGGCCGCACCGACCTCCGTGGCCCGGGAAAGGTGGGTCAGGCCCTCGCCCTCGATGTGGGTTGGTCGGGGATGCCGCTCGCTCGCGTTCGACCACTGGCATCGCTCGGTGTCTCGGAGGGCACGCCGGTCGCACACCACCACACCACGCCGCGCATCGGCATCGACTACGCCGAGCCTGTGGACCGCGACCGGCTGTGGCGGTTTGTGGCGGGGAAGAAGCGGTCACGGAGCAGATGAATCGTTCCCCTGAAGGGGGAGAGCATCGCCATTTTCACAGTCCTCCCCCTTCAGGGGGAGGTGCCGAGCCACGCGAGGCGGAGGGGGCCCATCAAGGAGTCCGTGCCCCTACCCCAACCCCCGCCCCACCCACACCCCAACCCCCGCAG
>Ga0213833_1002915_pt1 | contig 10752 bp, 7 predicted proteins | sample SWATP21_FD_160575 | JGI IMG/M metagenome (GOLD analysis project Ga0213833, IMG submission 160575) | Coastal seawater microbial communities from Marineland, Florida, United States - SWA TP2 #1 | ecosystem: Environmental > Aquatic > Marine > Coastal | place: USA: Florida | collected 2016-08-14
AGGCCGGTGATCCGATGGTCCATTTCGCTTTGCTGCAAAGAATAAAAACGCTGGAAGGGCTTAACACCCTCGGCTGGGTCGCTCAGGGTTTCTGCTGAAGGCGCGGGTAGCGTAAAGGGAACCGGCGTGTCGCCCGGCTCGAAGGTGTTGGCGATCAGGCGCAGTATTACTCCGCGGGTATTCAAAAACTGCCTTTGGGGTTTTTCCAGCGAGACATTGCCCGCAGGGCGAACGCGCTCCAGCGAGCTTAAGCTACTGGCGAGGGCTATAGAGTCTGCGAGGTCTATTTCGTTGCCAAGCATCTCGGCGAGGTTGACGTTCGCGGGCGCGCGGCTTGCCAGCAAGCCCAGCCTCGTTAGCTGCTGCAGTAGGGGAGCTTGGCTCCTGGGGTCTGTGGGGGCCGGGGCCTGCGTCATAGATGTCCGGGTTCTGCGCGATACATGCCAGATTGGCGAAGGGGCCGGATGTCGGTGATCGCCCTGCCTGCTTGTTTGGATGGTCATTATCGCCATTTTGGCGGTGGCATCAAGCTGGCTGGGCCGCTGCGGGCGGGGCGGGGCGGGAGTAAAGGAGAATAAGTGCTTGTCGAACAGGCGCTTAAGGTAATTTATCGAATCCGCGATACAGGGCCAGCTCGCTGCCATCGGCAAAGCTGATGCTGGATATTTGATAGTCGATTTGCAGTTCTGTATCGGGCTTGCCCAGATAGCGCTTGAGCGCGGGCTCGGCAAAGGACGACAGATCCTTGGTCAGTTCCGCGCGGCTACCGGGTGCCAGCAGCAGGGAGCCATTGCCCCAGCTCAGCGATTGCTCGCCAAGCCGTTCTCCGTCATCCCGGCGGGAAACTGTGATATCGCAGTACAGAGTTTTAATTGCTTTGCTGCCGGCGTTGGTAAAGTTCATGGTAATCCGCAGCTCCGGCCCCCTGAACGGAGTGGCTGGTAGCCGCTTGTGGCTAAAGCTGACGGCCTCAACGCTGGCATCGATGGCAGCCAGAACGGGTTTGTTTGCCTCCGCCAGATAGTAGGCCTTTTGTTCTGCCTGCCAGTCGAGATAGTCAGTGAGATTGCTGAGTTCAACAATTTGCCAGTAGCCGTCCATCTCGCGCATGCTGAAAATCAGCGTAAAACGCTTGTTGCCGAATGCGGGATGCTCTACAGGAGCGTGGGCGTAAACTTGATCGGGAGTGGCTCGCGGACTCGCGTTTGTTGCGCCCTGCAATGATGCGATCACAGCATCCAGCCGCAGCCTGGAACTAATATCGGCGACACGACCCTGCGCAACAGCATGTTCGAGATCGCCAGCGAGCTGTTTGCTCAACGCGGGTATCATCAGGCCCGCTATACCCTCGCCAATCTGGTTGCCGAGTGCTTCCCATAGGTTGTCGGCTGGGCCCACCTTGTCGAGTTCTCTGGCGGCGGTGGCTTCAAGGCCGCGAGAGATCAGGTTTTCGTAATCGACGTGCTTGCGAAAAAGGGCCAGATCGCGGTCGTTAACCGCCTGCCTGATTTGCAGCAGCGAATAGGCTGGGCTGCTTGTCCAGAAGTGGTAAGCGACCAGAGCAGTCAGCAGTGCAGCGCCCAAAGCGATCGAGGCCACAATGACCGCCAGCTTTCGTTTTGGTGGCTGCTGCGGGTTGGCGCTGTCAGGGTGCGCTTTGGTTGCTGCGGGTTTGATTACTTCCGGGTAGTCATGCAACGGCAGGTCAGGAGCCGCAATGATGCATAGCGCTCCTGTTTTTTGCTCAATCGCTTTCTTGTATTTTGCGGCAGATGCTTCGTCGATCCGGCTTTTGGCGATGATATTGCCTTTTTCCAAGGCAGCTTTTATCTGCTCTTCAGGCTTTTTGAAAAGTGCCGCCAGTTTTGCCACGGTAGCGTTGTCGTAACGCTGTGCCACAATTTGAACGTTGTAATTATTATCGCTCATGTATTTTCCGTCACTAATCAGAGGTGCCCTAGTCCACGCGACTCCAGTTCTTGCCGCTATAGCTTTCTTCCGGCAACTCTATTTTTGGGGCCCATGAAAGCCAGTCCTCGTCCGCCGATTGATGCAGCGGAAACACTGCGTCCTTCTCCAGCGTGGCGGTGCTTTCGGAAAATTCCGGTGTAGCAAAAGCAATGCCGCCTTCAAGTAAAGACTCTATCGACTTGCTGCGAATAGTGGCACCGCTGAATAAACCCAGTTTCACAGCGATGCCGCTGGAGTTCCAGAACTTGGTGTTGCTTTTCACCAGCGCGGCATAGCGCGGTTCAATATTGACGTGAATCAGTGTTTTGGTTGCGTCGCCTGCCAACTCAAAACCGAAAACCTCTCCGACCGGAATATCCCGGTAAAAAACTTTAACGCCCTCTTTAATAGAGCCGCGCTGCGGCGCGGTGAGTACGAGATTCAAACCTGTCGGGGGTTTGCGCAGCGGTGGTGGTTTGTCGAGCGCGGCAAAGGTTGTTGTTGCTGCGCCGTTGCCGGGCAGTACGCTGATATAACTGCCGGTGACGAGCGTTTCCAGGTTGCGCGTGCCAATGAGGCCCAGTTCGGGGCGTACCAGCCAGAACTGGCTGCCGCCGCGAGCCAGACCTTTGGCCGACGGTGCCAGGCGAGCGCTGACAATAACACCCTGCATATCGCTGTCAATTTCGACGGTGTTGACTTCGCCTACCTTGATGCCCTGATACTTGATTTCAGTGCCTTTGGTGATGTTGCTGCCCGTACTGAAATGGAGCCGGATGGTCGCGCCTTTATCCGCAAGCGTGCTTTCGTAATTCTGGTGCAGGGTGTAGCGCAAGCCCTCCCAGGCTAGTTGAGGCCTGGCCACTTCAGGAGTGTGAAAGGCTATGCCACCGGCAACAATGGTGGCCAGCGATTCGGCGTGAATATCCAGACCGCCGAGGCCGCCGCTGATGCTGATGCCGCTGGCGTTCCAAAACAGTGATTCGCGGTGTACGAGGCGCGCGTAGCGCTCGTGAATAAATACGCCGATATTAACGCCGTTGGTATCAAGATCAACGGACTCAACCTGACCTACTGCGATTTTGCGATAGTAGACCTTACTGCCGATATTGATTGAACTCAGCTCTTCACTGCGCAGGGTGAGCCGCAAGCCCGGCTCTTGAATAACCGCTTCGGGCGCCTGGCTTTTGGCAATATAGCGTTCGGCAGCGTCTCCGCCCTCGCCACTGACATGCATGGCGATATAGGGCCCGCCGATCAGTGCATCCAGACCGCTTACACCGCTGCTGGATATCTCCGGTTTAACCAGCCAGAACTCGGTGTTCCGGTTGAGGTAACGATGGTGGGGAGATTTAATTTCAACGCTCAGGTCGGCACCTTTTTCGGGCCTGTCGTCAATGAAATCCAGTGACTCGACTTTGCCGATATCCCTGCCTAACAAGCGCACACTGCTGCCGACATTCAGGCCGTCGGGGTTTGCAAAATAGACAGTAAACCGCCTGCTGCCTTGTGCACGCTGCTTGCTTTCATGCAGTTTGAAGCGGGTGTTGTCGTCAATTTTTTCCCGGCTTTTATCGGGCGTGTCGAAGGCAATGCCGCCTACCAGTATGCTGGCAATAGAACCGGCATCAATATCGATACCCTGCAAACCGGCATTGATTTTGAGGCCACTCTGCAGCCAGAAGCGGGAACTGTCGTTCACCAAATGTCGATACTGGGGGTCGATACGAGCCATCAGTTCGACACCGTTATCAACCAGCTGATAGCCCTCCAACTCGCCGACATCAATGTCCTGATAGAGAATGGGAGCGCCTATAGACAGTGAGCCCAGGCTGTCGGCGTCAAGGCTCAAGCGCAAACCGGGCAGGTTGCTGGCCAATGGTGGCGGTTCGAGCAGGGCGTCGAAGCGCTCAGCCGGTTCGCCGTCGCCCGGTTTGAAACTGATGTAGTTGCCGGCTACCAGGGTGTCCAGGCCGGAGACGCCAGACAGTGAAATTTGCGGTTTTACCAGCCAGAAACGGGTATTGGTTTTTATGAGCGGCGCTATCTGCTGATTCAGTTCGAGTGTTGCAGTAACGCCTTCAAGGTCGTCATCCAGTTGCAGGCTGACCACTTCGCCTACATTGATACCCTGATACACGACGGGCGTTTTGCCCACGCTAATGCCACTGCCGTTATCGAAGGCAACGGTGATGGTCAGTCCGCGGTCGCCGGTGTTTTTGTACATCAGCCAGCCGGCGATCATCACCGCTACGATGGGCAGTAACCAGATTGCCGAGATGCCCCGTTTGGGTTTGACGGTGGCGGATTGTATGTTTGGTTCAGTCATGGTCCAAATCCCAAAGTAAGCGCGGGTCAAAGCTGTTGGCAGCGAACAGCGTCAGTACCACAACGGCAGCAAAGGCTGTAGCGGCCGGGCCGCTTTCCACATTCGCGATATTGCCCATGTGCACCAGTGTGACGAGTATGGAAATCATAAACAGGTCGAGCATCGACCAGCGGCCAATAAAATGGATAAAGCGATACAGTATCGTACATTGTTGCTTGCTCAAGGGCAGGCGAACCTGCACAACCAGCATCAGCATGACAATGATGACGAGCTTGGTAACGGGTACGGCAATACTGGCGATAAAGACGACAGCGGCGACAAGCTGCAATTCGGATTCCCAGAGTTTGACGACCCCGGACATAATCGTGTCCGGGTCGCCCTGACCGAAGCTTACCACCGTGAGAATGGGCAGGAAGTTGGCGGGAATCAACAACACTGTGGCCGCGAGCGTATAGGCCCAGCTGAACTGAAGGCTGAGTGGCCGGCGATAGCTCAGCGCGCTATTGCAACGGGGGCAGTGGCGGGTTTCCTGCTTGTTCTTCAGCGGCAGGCGGCTGAGTTTGGCACAGGCCTCGCAGCGGGCGAGGCCCCGGTCGCGAGCGGTAATGGTCATGCGTTTGTTCTCTGTTCCCAGCACTGCCATGCCTGTTCTTCGCTGAAGTACTGATTGCACAATATGATGCACAGCAGCAACGCAGACAGACAGTAGGTGCCGGGGGCTACGGCAACGTCGCCGTCGTGCATCATCTTGACGTAGGCCACGATAATGCCCATGGCATAGACTTCCAGCATACTCCAGCTGCGCATCCAGTTATGCCACTTCAACCACCGGGGGTAGAGATTCGGGTAACGCTGCAGTCGTTGGCACAGGCCGATGGTAGCCGCCAGCAGCATATGAACCAGAGGGGCGACGACCGAACACAGGAGAATGAGCACCGCCAGTAATTGCTCACTTTCCTGCCATAGCCGCCAGACACCGTCTATCAAAGAGTTGCTGCCGTGCTGCCCGGCCATACTGAAATGAAGTATGGGCAGCGTAACCGCGGGTACAAACAGCAGCAGGCCGCTAATGGCGGCAGCAAAATCAATGTCCCGCGCATGGTTGGATACATCCCAGAGCAAGGCATCACAGCGTGGGCAATGTCCCTGCCGATCGTGCGTAGCGTCGTCGGTATGCAGTAGCAAATCGCAATCCGGGCACGCCGTGAGGTCTTTGGGTATGGGGCTGGCTGTGGTCATCACGCTATTGTAGGGGAGAACAAACCTCTGCGCAGCTACCGGCATCGCCGGACTACAGCAACGTGGAGGCTCGTCATGAGAGAATGCAACACAAATCCGGGAATCGGGGCGCTGAATATGCGGTAATGGAACCGTCGCCGCATTCATTTATAGTGCGACCGATATGCTAAAAGTATCACCAGCCAACGTGGGAGAATATTTATGGATGTACGCGCAGCAGTTGCCTTTGAGGCCGGGAAACCCCTCAGTATTGAAACCGTGCAGCTAGAGGGGCCGCGCGCAGGAGAGGTGCTGGTTGAATTAAAAGCGACCGGCATTTGCCACACCGACAAATTCACACTCTCCGGTGCTGATCCGGAAGGGTTGTTCCCTTCGATACTCGGCCACGAAGGCGCGGGCATTGTTGTAGATGTGGGCGCTGGCGTCAAAAGCCTCAGGAAAGGCGATCACGTTGTACCGCTGTATACGCCGGAATGCCGTGAATGCAAGAGCTGCACCTCGCAGAAAACCAACCTCTGTACGGCAATCCGGTCAACCCAGGGGCAGGGCATGATGCCTGATGGTAGCAGCCGTTTTTCTCTGGACGGCAAACCGATTCATCACTACATGGGCTGCTCAACCTTTGCCAATTACACGGTCATGCCGGAAATTGCGCTGGCCAAAATTCGTGAAGACGCGCCCTTTGACAAGGTTTGCTATATAGGTTGTGGTGTCACCACCGGTATCGGCGCGGTCTTGTTTACCGCCAAAGTAGAAGCGGGCGCCAATGTAGTGGTGTTTGGTTTGGGTGGTATTGGTCTCAATGTGATTCAGGGCGCCAAAATGGTGGGTGCCAACAAAATCATTGGTGTGGATATAAACCCTGCCCGTGAAGCCATGGCTCGCCAGTTTGGTATGACGGATTTCGTCAACCCGAAAGAGATTGAAGGCGATGTGGTTGCGCATTTGGTTGAGCTTACGGATGGCGGCGCTGACTACAGTTTTGAGTGTGTAGGCAATGTTGAGCTGATGCGACAGGCGCTCGAGTGCTGCCATCGTGGTTGGGGTGTTTCGACCATTGTGGGTGTTGCCGGAGCGGGGCAGGAGATTGCCACGCGGCCCTTTCAATTGGTTACGGGTCGTCGATGGCAGGGTACTGCCTTTGGTGGCGCGCGCGGCCGCACTGATGTGCCGCGCATTGTTGACTGGTATATGGAAAACAAAATACAGATCGACCCCATGATCACCCATGTATTGCCACTGGATCGTATTAATGAAGGGTTTGACCTGATGACACGCGGCGAATCCATTCGCAGTGTGGTGGTGTACTAATGGCGGCTGCAATGCTGGAAACGCGATCAGAGCACGCCTGCTTTAGTGGTACTCAGGGCTTTTACAGTCACCCGTCAAGCTCTACCGGCACGATCATGAACTTTTCGGTATTTGTGCCGGGAGCGGCGAAATCTCGCAAGGTACCGGCGCTCTATTATCTGGCAGGCCTGACCTGCACCGACGAAACCTTTATGGTCAAAGCGGGTGCGCAAAAACTGGCGGACGAACTCGGCCTGATGTTAGTTGCGTGCGACACCAGCCCGCGCGGACTGGAGCTGCCCGCTGAGCACGACGATTGGGATTTTGGCAGCGGTGCCGGTTTCTATCTTGATGCCACCGCCAGCCCCTGGAACAAGCACTACCGTATGGGCAGCTATATCAACGCCGAGTTGCCGGCGTTAATAGAGGAGAACTTCCCTGCGCTGGCGGGCACGAAAGGCATTTGTGGGCATTCCATGGGTGGGCATGGCGCGCTGGTTTCGGCCCTGCGCAACCCGGAACGTTGGCAGTCTGTTTCGGCGTTCGCGCCAATATCCAACCCGGTCAATGTGCCCTGGGGGCAAAAGGCCTTCAGCAATTACCTCGCCGCCGAGAGTGAATGGCGTGCGTGGGACGCCAGCTGCCTGATGGCGGAAAAGGCCTACCCCGGTGAGATTCTTATTGATCAGGGTGACGGTGACCAGTTTCTGGAGCGCGAGTTGCACCCGGAGTCGCTGGAGGGTGCGGCCAGAACATCCGGGCAGCAATTGCGACTGCGCCGGCATAGCGGTTTCGACCACGGCTACTATTTTATTCAGAGTTTTATTGACGATCACTTGCGACATCATGCTGCGGTGCTGTGCAACTGAACTGCTTTCGTTGCCGCTGTTACTTATGCTCTATCCAGGTCCCAGTTGCGTTCTGGTCTAGCGTCGTGCATCGCCGAAAATACCGCCCCCTACAGGTTTTCCGGCAGCGTTATCGCGTCGCCGGCATGAACGCTGCCGTCGTTGAGAGTGCGCGCGTATACGCCCATATCGAGGTTGCCTCGCGCTCTGCGCAGCTCCTGCAATAGCCGGTCTCGCTCGGCGGTTGTCGGATCAACGTTAATCGCGGCGCAACGATCGGTAATGCGATACACCTCCATGTTAATGCCGTTAATGCTGATGGTCTTGTCCATCCATTCCAGCTCTGACCAGGCCGGAAGGCCGTCTACATAAAAATTGGCGCGAAATCGTCGCTTGTCGATGTCACAGCCGAGGGCTTTCGCTAGCGCGCGAACGCTCGCGAGGTTAATGATGGACACGGTTTTATGGGAGAGGTCCGTAAAGCCGTGATCGGGTGCGCAATACACCCTGGCTGCGGCATTGAGTCGCCTTGATATGCAGCCGGCCAAAGCGCTTTGCCCCTCGGGTGTGCTCAGTGATGCGTCGACTTCCGTTTGCCCCTTGTGGCTTAAGTGCAAGTGTTGTTCTTTTGGTGAAAACGACAATGAAAATTCGGCGAGTTCGGCGTTTTTCATCAGCACAAATAATTCCTGCTTGCGAACGTGTCGCGGTGCCGCGGCATCAAATTCGAGATCGGCCGGGCCAACGGCGTAACGCCGGTCGCAGGGCAGTCGCTCTCCGGCGCGTACCGCGCAGGAGGGTATTTCCACGCCCGGCAGCCCTTTGACGGGGTAGTAGTAAATGGATTCTAGGTGGGCCGGCATATTTCGCTTCCTGCTAGTGACCTTGTGATGTTGTACTAACGCTGAGTGACCGCATGCCTGACTTCCATCAGGTGCGCTGCCTGGCAGGTGTGCTGGCATCGGCAAAGTGTAAGTCGTCGGGCAATTCTACCGCCAGATGAACTGACACGCGATTATCGATATGGGAAAGCCAAGTCTGGTTGGGGCTGAGGAAATATCGCGTAGTCGGTGGAATCCGCTTCTATCGGAAAGCGCTTCCCCGGTTATTGGGGAAGCGTTGGCGTGAAACTTCTGATATCAGAACGTAAACCGAATCCCGCTTTCGATATTCTGCCCCGCTTCCGGCGCAAAGTTTTTCAGCAGTGAGGCATGGCTGCGTATTTCCTCGTCCAGCAAGTTGCGGGCTTTTACAAACAGAGTGATTTCCTGTTGGCCGCGCAGCGCAATGTGGTAGTCACCGGAGAATTCGACAAGGGTATATCCGGGTGTGCTGCTTTCGTTGTCACCGTTCTTATCCTGTTCCCTGACCTGGGTCAGACGCAGGTGGGTTGACCAGTTGCCTGCGTGGTAATGCAACGCCGACCCGAAACGCTGCGCCGGGATACGCGGCACATTGCCACGCCCGTCGGTAAAGCGGGCGCGCACGTAGTCGCTGAACAGCTCTGCACTCAGGTTTTTGTGCAACAGCGAGAGCGGTAATACCACCTGAAACTCGTAGCCGGTAAAGGCGGCATTGCGCTGTTGAAAATTGGCCACTTCAACTTCATCAACCTCTACGCCGCTGTCTTGCAGGTAGGTGTAGTTCTGGATTTCGTTGTGATACAGGCTCAGCTCGGCGGTAACGGTGCCAAGTGTTTTGCGCAAACCGATTTCCAGATTGTGTGACAGCTCCTTGTCGAGCTCAGGATCGCCCACTTCAATGCGCGCAGTCGCCGCATGTTCGACGGCGTTGTTAAGGTTGCTGGCCTTGTTGCAGTTCTGGCTGTTGGAATACAACTCCTCCACCGTGGGTGCGCGTTCGGAGCGGTTCAGTGCGAACAGAGCACTGCTGTCGTCACGAAAATCCCACAGCGCAGAGGCGCTGGCGGAGTAGGTGTCCTGCTCTTTTTTGCACTCGCTGATATCGATGCTCTGTTGCTCAGCGCGCAAGCCGAATTCGTAGGTCCAGCGATTGAGCGCAAGCTCCTCGACCAGAAAAAGGGCGGCGCTCTGGATATCGGCAGGCGGGATAAAGGCCTCCTCACCAACCGCAGAAAAATCACGGTCGCCCAATTGCAGGCCGATCGCGCCCTGCCAGCTACCGAGTGGGTTGTGGCGCAATACCATGCGGCCTTCGCTGGCCTTGTTTTTGAACACGGTGCCGACCTCCGTGGCGCTTCCCGATTGCTCCAGTTCGCGGTGCTGGTAGTCATTTCGGCTCAAACGCAGGTCAAGCTCTTTAAAGAAGCCCTCGAGTTCGAGGCCGCCCTTCAGGTCGATTCGCTCCTGCTCCATATCCAGACGGATGTTGGCATCTTCATGGGGTTCTTCCCCGCCCGGTGTGCTTTCGTGTTCTTCGTGGGCGCCGGGCGGTAAACCATAGTTGTTGTTGGCGCGGTTCACCGACAGGCCAATAAAACCACGTTGTCCGATCCATGAGCCGCCAACCGTCCACGCGTCCGAACGCTTGTTGCTGTTGCCGATATAACCCCGGGTGTTTTCCTCCGGCAGCTCCTCGCCAGCAGCGGCGAGCGCTTCAGTGTCGATGGCGGAACCGGCGATATCGAGATTGTTGCTGTCGCGGTAGAGTCCGTCGGCGTGCCAGGCAAATTGGCCGAGGCCACCATCCAGGCGGAACACACTGCTATTTTGGTCGTTGGCGGTAGCGTGACGGGTTTCGATGGCGCCGCTGATGGCCTCTGGCAGCGTATCGGGAATGCGGTTATCCACCACGTTGATTACGCCGCCAATGGCGCCGTTGCCGTAGAGGAGGGTGGCCGGGCCACGAATGATTTCAATGCGATCGGCGAGCAAGGGTTCGGCGGTATAACTATGGTCGGGGCTGATGTCAGCGGCGTCGAGACTGCCGACGCCGTCCTGCAGTACCCGCACGCGGTTGCCGCCCTGACCGCGAATCACCGGGTTGCCCACGCCGCTGCCAAAGCTGGCGCTGTGTACGCCAATCTCGTTGCTCAGGGTTTCGCCGAGGCTTGAGGCAGCTTCCTGACGCAGGGCTTCGCCGCTTAGTACGGCAATGGGCAGGGCTGAGTCGGAG
>Ga0213833_1002919_pt1 | contig 10742 bp, 16 predicted proteins | sample SWATP21_FD_160575 | JGI IMG/M metagenome (GOLD analysis project Ga0213833, IMG submission 160575) | Coastal seawater microbial communities from Marineland, Florida, United States - SWA TP2 #1 | ecosystem: Environmental > Aquatic > Marine > Coastal | place: USA: Florida | collected 2016-08-14
GGCCAAGGCGATGAACAAGCTGAAGAACCTGTTTATTGGCTTCGGTGGGCTGCTGTGGGTCTGGAAAATGGGAGCGATGGAAGCGTTGGAGATCTGGACACAGTCCATGAATGTGCGTTCGTTGTTCGGGTCATGAAGATAGATGAGGTTGACTGAGTTAGTGACTCACGCGTGTGGTTGCGGTACTACACGCGTTCATCATGTCGTGTATGTGACGCGCCGTCTCGTGTGTGGTCCTTTTTTTTTCTTGCGCCCCGACGCTTTCTCGCTCCCTTTTGTGTGTCGGTGGCTTCACTACCGCAGCTGTTTCGGCCACAACCTGCGTATGTGGAGCAGAACAAATTTCTTGCCGCAACCCTGACTGCCGACTGCATTCTGTCGCCCACACTTGCTGCGTGTGGCTACATCAACGGTGCTGTGGCAGTCGACATTGTGTTAGGTTTGATGTACCTCACTCGAGGTGTCACCGCTTTCCAAGCGCTGGCGTTCAATGAAGAAACCAGCACTGTCTTGGATGCAGAAGCTGACGAGTGGGCCTTGTTCGTTGGTGGACTTGGTTTCATGATCCCTGTCATCATGCTGCCCATGGTGGCAAAGAATGTGTACGCCCCTTTTCTTGTCTCATCGTGTCAATCAAACTGCATGTGTGCGGTGTTGCGGTGGGGCACTGTTTCGGGACCTGCCTCACTTCCACGCTGCCATGTGCACGCAGGTTCCAAAACATCACTGCGGGCAAACTGCAAGGTGATCGCCCCGACTTGCTGCCACGACCCGGTGAGCTGGTGGACTTCCTGCACAGCTCCGCCGAACAACAGACACATGACCGCGAAACTGGCCGCAAGGGAAGCGGCACGTTGGTGCATGTGAAGGAGTCGAAGCACACGATGCCGACGTCACAAAACGGCGCTTCAGGTGAGACGGTGGCTGTGCCGGTGCTTCGTGCTGCCCAAGAAAGCAAGCAGGACACCGAAACCGAGTCGTCCGAGGCCGAGTTGTCCTCGGATGGCGTGGGGTCATGCGCCAAGGAACGCCGTCGTTGCTGGGGCACTTACAAACGGAATGCGTGCCGCCTGAAGTGCAAGGCACTCATGATGTGAGTTGCACGTATTGGGCCTGTACGTGTGCGTCAATGTGCTCATCTGGGGTTGTTTATGATTGTGGTTGGGGGTTGGTGTGTGCTCGCTTCTGCTGCTGCCGCTGCTGCTGCTGCTTTGGTGTGCAGCCACGCTCTGGCTCTGTACGGGCTGTTCATTATGCTTGGCACCTCCATCCGCCCGTGGTGTGAGGAGTGGGAGACGTGCGAGTATTGTGAGCCGCTCATGGATATGGAAGGTGTGCAGGATGCGCTGCTGTGCATTGTTTGTTGGCTTGGTCACTTGACAGGGTCATGCGGTTGTGTTGTTGTCGGCCAGTGGATGTGTTCGGCTCATGGAGTGGAACATTGTCGTTTGCGAAGCGCAACATGCAAGTCACATATGCCGCCGAGTACACCGTCGAGGCACCTGTGAACGTTACGTTCACACGCAGCTCTGACAGCTCGGTGGTGTCAGCAAGCATGACGCTTGGCCAACCACTTCGAAAGGACAACGAAACAGGGCGTACGTGTGGCGTTGGTGGCACCACTGCTCCTCCCCGCCTCCTTCCTGACATTGCTGCTTGGTCTTGCTTTGTTGACTGTTGCTTGGCTTTGCTGCACAGCTGCGTATGCAGTGGCTGGACCTTCATGTGGCGCCTCGTATTCGGTTACATGCAAACCAATGGGTTCACGCCAACGAGATTGGTCACGATCGGACCGCATCATGATGGCACTGCAAGGTCCTGCAGATCTGTGTACGTGGCTGCCGTGGTGAATGGGCATGTGTTGGTGCCTGTGGCGCAGTCGTATGCATGTGAGTGTGCGTGGCGTCTTGCCCGTTGCAAAGCGGATCTCACACCACCCTCTCATGTCCGCACCTGCCGCTTGTTCCTGCTGCGATTGACGCATGGTGTCCAGGCAACATTCCGACTCCAACCAACATGTGGTTCAGGCAGGCACGCTTGGTGGGGTGGAAGAGTATGCACCTGGGCGACTTGCAACGAGAAGAGGCCCCCGATCCCACCACTCCACCGTCTGAGATGGCCCAAAGCCCCATGTCAGACGGCTTCGGCTACGTGTTCGAAATCGTGCCGCTTGGACCGAACACGCTGTCGCTGAGGTACCCTGACGACCGCATTGCTATGAACCACTACACAGACGGCAAGGAAGGATCGTTGGCGCTTCAATCCCCAGGCGACTTGGACTTGTGGATGCGCTTGGATCGCGCGTAGTGTGTGCCGGATGGGTGTGGTCGAGCCTTCACCAACGCTCACTCCGTTGCATCGCATCGCATCGCATCGCATCGCATCGCAAGCGACATGGGTGTGTGTGTGCGTGTGTGGGTACGATGATGAGGCCGGAGGGAAGGCTTTGCTTGTTGGAATGTAACTTATGCCGTCCCTGTTAATACTGCTATCAGTGATCTATCACTTGCCGCACCACTGCAAACGTCACTGTATCTCACGGTTGCACCGACTGCAGCACAGCACCAACAATGGTTGGCATGCCCAATCTTCGACTAGCACAGCATGAACATGGATCTGTCGGAGCGGATCATGCGCGCAGCTCTATCTGTGCCCACGACTCGCTCCAGCGACAAGGCATCATACTTGCTGAACAGCACCTGTTGTTGCGCACACATACACGCACGTGTCCGCACGGCACACGTGGTGGTCAGCGCGTGGTCTTCGCACACACAAGCGCTTGCACGACGTACCACACAGGAAACAGCCTCGCTGCGGTCTGATGCCTCCTGGAGCAGGTTCAGCATCTCCGGATACACATGGGGCGTCGTTGGGGGCGCGTAGAACAAAATGTGGCGAATGCCTCGAATGCGGTAGCGGCGGTAGAAATGGAAGCGCTCCGTGTACAACAGCACATCGACCCTGTCATGGAAAAAGTCTGCTCGGGCGCGGGACACATTGGCATCCGGCGTGTACCTGTGAACACAACAGGAAACCAGCAAGTCAAGCAAGCCGTGTCGGTCAGTCCAGCACACAGCAGCCGGGGAATGACACCAACCAAAACGGCCTGTGCGTGTGAGGAAGGCAACATACTCGCAGCAAGCAGAGTAGCTGGCCTCTTTGTCGGTGAGAATGTTGCGAATGCGCACGTAGTCAAAGTAGCTGGGTACAAAAATCATTGTGCGGTTCTGATTGGCAGACCGATCCGTGGAATTGGCGATTTGGGGCAGCAGGTTTTCGCAAAAGAATTTGAACCGTGCGTCAGGGGCGGTGGTGGCTGAGTCAGCGGGGATCCGGTGGAAGATTTGGCGAACCTCGGGAATGACGTTGGTGACAGTGCCCACGTACTGCCCTCGCACTTGAATGGCCCCCTGAGACGACAAGATAGCACCCAGGCACGGGTGTACGCACCACAAAAACAGGGTGTTGAAAGGAAGTAAGCGGCCACGGAAACGTTGCAACAACCGCAACACGCGTTGTTCTGCGCTGCCCACGAGAATCTACGATTCCATTGGCCTCTCACCTGTGAGTTTACGCAGAAGCGACGGAAGATGGCATTGTACTCGGGCTCCACAGCAGATGAAAACAACAGTGTTTGTCGGTAGTGCGAGGCCAAGCCATTCAAGTTGAGATCCCTCACACGCGAAAAGTCAGTGCCGTGGTCCTGACGGAGGTCGCAAGGTACATGCACACACACAATACAATACATGGCAACAGGTGCATGCAAGGCGCGTATGTCAAGAGTCTGTGGTGCCTGCCTGTAGAGGTTGCATCCGTGTGGAGCCCAAAAAATCAACCGCCCATCCACTCACTCACCTTTGCTGGCATCTTGTTCAAGCCCTGAATGGCATCCAACACGTGGTCCCAGTTCTGCATCGCGAGCACATGGGCTTGGTCCACAATCACGACTGCGCATCCACAGGCAGCAAAGGCAGGGAGGGCAACCGCGGTGATGAATCCCACAGGAAACGAACAAACAAGGGGTGCCCCGCACCAAGAACAGCGTCGGCACACAAAAACACCCACCTTCGACGGAGGACAAGAAGTCCACATCGCGCTCTTCGTCATCAGTGGCACCCGCAACCAAACGCAGGCCCAGAGGGGAAGCAACAATGAGGTCGGAGTTGTAGAACGAAGAGAACAGTTTCACGCTCTGCAACCACAAACCACAAGCAGTCAATCAACTGTGGCTGCGGCGGTACGAAATACAATTTCAAAAGAAAAACACTGAACAAAAGAAAAGGGTGCTGCACGACGTTAACCAAACCAACCTTGCGGGACAGGCTGACTCCCAGTTTGAAGCACTCTGCACGCACGCACGCACACATCCCCCCACACACACACATGCTCCTGTCAATTGCCGAAGCTTCCACACACTGCAACGTGGTCGCGCGACCGTCATGCCGGGTACCATCGATGTTGCCAGCAAACAGCTTTTGGTGGTCTCGCGGCTTGGGAGTGGGTTTCTTCTTGTCCTTCTTGCGGCCAGACTGCGTCGAAGATGGCACCGGGACGTCATCGGCGAGCGCATCTGGGTCGCCGTACTGCGCCTCAAATCGCTTCTGGTTATGCACATCCTGTGTGCGTGCGTGTGTGCGTGCGCGTGTGTGTGTTGGTGTGTGCCATCGCGTTGATAATCACAACAACCGCGGCCAGCCGAAACCGATGAGGACACGAAACGGCACGCCACACCCTTCCGCACCTGCCAGCCTCACCTTGATGGGCAACAACGCCAACAAGCGGTTGATGAAGGTGTAGCACGAGTTTCGGAATGGAAGCAGCACCAACACACGTGGGCGCGTGAAGCCTTGGTCCTTTGCGGCTTCCTCGTTATCACCGCCGTCCACGTCGTCCAAGTGCGTCACACCCTTGGCATCCAAGGACGCCGCAGATGGGATTTCCTTGGAGCCACTTCGTTTGCGCCGCCTGCGTTTCTTCTGTCGACCACCGGCTTCGGCTTCAGCATCTGCCTTGATGGCTGCCTCCAACCGTCTTGCCTGGGCTTCCGCACGGGCTTTGGCAGCTTGCTCACGCAGTTTTGTGTTGTGCTTGAGTACACGCGACCGGGCCTTGATCAGGTGGCTTGCCACGTGCATTGTGTACAGACACTGGAGCTCATCCTCGTTCTGTTCGCACCACCAGCGCCAACACCGTCATCACCATCATCAGCCACCACCATCGTCATCATCATCCATCATCACCATCATCATCATGCATCCACACATACATGCATTCACAGTCGTGAGTGAGTGCAAGAGCCCCGAAACCACCCTGCGATGATGATGATGATATACCACACGACACGCAGCGTAACCAGCGTCACTTGCGTACCTCCATGCTTTGGCACGAGAAGTAGAGGTCACGGTACGAGGACACAGCCGGAAGAAGCATCGCTTGAAGGCGGGTCATCGACAATGCCTGGGCACCTTCCAGGGCCGGGCGAACCAAAGATCGTGCGTCAAACGTCGAGCTGCCGAGGCGCTTGCGTTCCTGGCGAAGCAGGCTCGTCCACCGTGCAGCGACTCGCCCTTTCACAAAGTGTTTGGTGCCTTTCACACGGGGAAGTGCTACGTCTGGGGACGAAGCTGACATGGTTGCCTTCGTCAGTCGATGCCGTGCTCGCGAACCCAACACCGACACATCGAGGGACGTGCTGTGGTGCCCGAACCGCCGCGCAGGTGCAATGGCCTTGGCGTCTTCCTCTGTCATGCTTCCAGCATCGAAACGAGCGGTGTAGGGATCGTTGTCGCTGTTGGCTACATCATCGATCACACCCAGCGCCTTCTGCGTGGTGCCACCCGATGGTGTGGCGACAGCGGCTGCACCAACCTCGCCACCATCAGTGCCGCTGTCATCAGCACCGTCGCCAGTATCACTGTCGCCACTCCCATCACTGCTGTCACCACCATCACCATCACTGTCGCCGCCACTGCCTTCACTCCCATCGCTGCCCGAGTCATCCACAATCTCGTAGTTGTCGAGGTCTGCCGCGGTGAAGGCAGAGGCATCGGCTCCACCGTCGCCACTGCCAGACTCCGAGCCCGACTCCGAGCCTGACTCAGACTCCTCTGACTCGGCACCACTTTCCACGCCTTCCTCTTCTGCACGACGCTGCGCAAGCAGTGCTGCATACTTGGAAGACGCCGACGCGGCAGACGTGAACGTCGCCAGCAGTGCGTTGTAAGCTGTCGCAGGAGCGGCCGCACCACGACCAGTCCCTGACCCGGCACCCGCACCCGCACCCGCACCCGCACCAGCACCTGCAGACAATGACGGCATCCCGACGACGCCATCGCCAAAGGCGTCATCGTTCAACTGAGGCTGAGGCAGGGCCATTGGCGCGCCTTTCCCTGCACCACCCGCACGCATGCGCTTCTTCGCACGCCCTCGACCCATTGTGTGATGCCGAGCTCAACCCAGATCAACGATCTGCCACAACGCACGTGCGCTCACAAAGAACACGCCTCAGGCAGACGACGCTGACACACACAACGTGCACGACACGCCGCGCTTCTTCTTGGGTGACGACAACGCGAGCGGCACAACACAACACGAAATCTCCAAAAGTGGAGTTTGTGGTAGTTTTGTTAGATTTCATTTTCGCGGCAGCTCTCGCAGCTCGCTTGCAACGGCTGCGGCAGCTGAGGTTGGTTGCACACACACACGCCTTGTGGCACGCAGCAGGTCCCAAGCGTTGCGTTTCGACGCCGCCGCTGCAGGTTTGTGACTGTTGTTTGGACTGTGCACACCGTGGCTGGTTGCGAGGTTGCCTTTGGAGCAAGGCCGAGGCACCGATTGTGGTGGTGCTCCCCACGCACGCAGTGCCGCGACACCGTTGCACACGGTTGCCCCGATTGTCGACCATGGCGACCCGTGTGACGTTCGAGAAGAGCCGCATCATTCAGTTTGGTTCGTTGTCGTCCAAGGAAAAGGAGCGCTACATGGACTTCTTGATAGACAACAACATCCAGGTCCGGGTGGGCTGCTTGCTTGTTGCTGTTGTTGTTGCTGTGTTGTGTGTGTGTGTGTGCGTGTGTTGGATGTGTTTGTTGTTGTGCTGTGTCGCTCGGTTTCCTGGTTGTGCCTGTGTGCTCGATGTATGTGCCGTGTCTACCGCCAATGTGGTACGCTCAACCGTCGCCTGTGTCCCCTGCATTTGTCATCCTCTCATGCACCAGTTTTTCAAGGAGAAGGACGGCTCTTTCGCAGCCAACATTCGCCTGTGCACAGCCGCTGTTGCTGACGCGCATGCACACGACGATGGGGCTGCGGCCTCCACAACCAGCAGCCGTGGTCGCCGCCGTGGTAGCAACGGCAGCCGCCGCCGTGGGAGTCGTGCCTCTCAGCGGTCAGCAGGACAGAGGTCTGGCGGGCAACGCTCATCTGCGTTGCGAGCCACCCCATCTGCGTCTGCCACACCAGCCACCACCTTCAATTATTCGACGTATCACAAGTTCTGGTGCGTGCGGGGGGTGTTGTGTGTTGTCATGTGTCCTCCGTGTTGTGATGTCTTTTCTTGCTCATGCCGAGTTGTGTGGGTGGTGTTGGTTACGGATGGATGGCTGATCCTTTGCGGCCTGCTTCAGCTCTCTGATTTCAGCACGCGACACACTCCGCCCCAAAACAAAGAGTGTCGCATGGCTCATGCGATGGGTGGAGGAGTTGTACGACGTACGGTACGCACGTGACACAGCCGACATCAACGGAGATGACGCAGACGAAGGCGGGAACGACACGGAGCGTATCTCCAGTGTCTTCCCCGTGTTTGTTGTTGAATTCTTTTCCAAACGGTGCGTCACCTCTCTCACGCTGGGCGCCGACTCCTTCCCACACCGTCGACTGTTTCCTGCCCTGACCGCATGTGGCATGTGCGCTTGTTGGTGGTGTAGGTATGGCCTGCGGTCGCTGGTGGAGCAAATGTGCTGGGACCTGCTGTACAACGTTCACACACTGCGAAAGGACAACTTGGAGGTGGAAATCTTCGCTCGCTTCTTGGAGGTGCGCCATGGATGGTGGTGCACACGCACACACACACACACACTCACACTGTTTGATGTTGCTTGGTGCTTGTTGTTGCGCCCTGCAGGAGCACTACGATGCAGATGATTTGCTGTTCTTCCTCCACGTGCGTTCAGTGGTGCAGAAGGAGTTGGGCATGAACTTCCGCAGCCACTGGTCGGAGCTGGGTCGCGACAAACAGTCCAGGGCCGCGTCCTACCTGTCACACCGCGACTGCCAGCTCGTCTCCCGTGTCGTGTTCGGCTCTGAGACAGACCCGTTGTTCAAGGCCTTCATGAACGTGGTGGAGCGCCACGTAGTGGGCCAGCGCCGCGGCAAGTCCGACACCCGCCGCATCGAGGTGATGCAGTTCCTGCACCTGGCGCTGTCGGAGTACCACGCCATGAGCCCCGCAGACAACAGCAACCGTGGTGGGCCCGGTGGCGCCGCCGCTGGCGCAGACTCTGGCGGTGCGGGTGGTGCGGCCTCGGCGGCGTCGGGCGCTGCAGGTGGCATCGGCGCGGCGGGGCCCGCGCCTGTGATTTCCTCGCGGGAGCAGCAAGACAGGTTGTTCCGAGAGGCGGTGGCGGGGTACGACGAGAGCCTGCGCACCACGGCGCGGCCTGGTGGTGGTGATGCCGAGGACGTGGCGCGGGAGTCGCGTGTCAAGGCCATGGAGGCCACCATGCGGTCACAACTGGCGGCGGACGGCGTACGTCCTGTTGTGTGTGTGATGCATCGTGCCACGGTGCCACTGCTCATGCTCTGCCATCCATCCCTTCACATGGCACATGCTCTGTTGCTCGTCCGATTGGACTCACTGTTCTGTTTGTTTGTTGTTTGGTGTTGGTGTTGGTGTTGGTGTTGTTGTTGATGGTGTCGTTCTGTTGTACAGACTGGTGCCGGCAGTGCCGCTGTGGGTGGAGGTGTGGGCGCACCCAGCACACCCGCACCCAGCACACCCGCCACGCCTGGTGTTGGTGGTGGCGCCATGACGCCCGCATCGCCATCGGTGCCTGCGGCCATCAACCGAGAGCTGCTGCAGCGACTTGGCAAGGCGATGCACGCGGCCAACGAAGAGTACCTGGACAAGGTCATGAAGCCGGGCAGTTCGTTGCCGCCGGCCCTGTTCCAGCAGATTCGTGAGGAGACGCGCGCGGAGTTGGAGAACAAGGTGGATGACGTGCTGGCGCGGTTCATCAACAAAACGGGAGCTGGTGACGCAGATGCCATCGCGGCGGACCCACTGGCTGCCATGTTTGCCTCCATCCTCAACGGAACGTCGTCTCGAACGGTGGAGGAGTTCGCGACGGCTGTGGTGGGGTCTGAGGAAGTTCGCCATGATATTGAGCCCCTTGTGGCGCTGTTGTTCACCTACGCCAACTCCCGCATCGAAGAGCAATCCAAGGAACAGCGATCCTAGGTTGTCATGGACGGGGAGTAAAAGGTGCTCGGTCGGGTGTGTCAAATTCGTTTGTGCCGTTGCGCGCGTGGCCACAGTCAAGTGGGGTGGGTGGGAAGGAAGATATGAAGAAAAAACTGCCTTGCCAATCAACACTCCTGTTGCAACGATCTGCAAGCAAACCCAGAATTGCATGCCCACGCGCACAAACACACAAGTGCGGCGTGTGCATGCAAGAATCAGCACAGCGCCGACTATCCATAGTATGGTGCCACATTCATGGTGCCTCATGCCTCAATTTCTGGGAGCGGGCAAGGAAAGGCCGGTTCACCAGCGAAGCCAACTTGGAGAAATGTGGGTGGCCCAGCCCAGACACTGCATCATACCCTGGCACGCAGTGGTACCCAAAAGGACAACACGGAATGCCTCCGGCAACACAAGCGTTGTCACCCACCACGATGTCATAAAAGGCATCTGGTTCATCTTGCCACACGGAGTATCTGTGCCAGGCCGCCACAGTGTCGAGTGCCACACGTGTGCGAGGGGAAAAAAAAACACTGAGTTTGGTGCACTTGAACGACACACTGGCAACGAACAACAGGTGACAACACGTACAACCAGTGGTTAATCAACCCCATTGGTGGTAGTCCGGCGTCGGCACGTTGCTTGTTCATCAAGGATATCATGCCACCCATAAGTGGGGCCGAGAAGCTGCAGACACATCGTGTCAGTGCCGTGCATGCACGAACACAACGCCGTGCAACCGTCTGACCTTGTACCGCCACCTGGGAAGGGGTTGATCCAGTTCTGGTTGGCGTAGAACGTCAACAGGTTGTACCCAAGCAAGCTCACATCTGGGAAAGCACGCCCAGAGGCATTGAACAAGGACGAGGGGGGGAGGTGGGACGTGGCATTGCTCTGCAGGTACGCTTTCACGGCACGGTCTTGGTACGATGGGCGAGGAAACACATTTGAGAAGCCGCCACCTGCGAGAAAACAAAGGTAGAACAACAAACGAAAGATGCAAAGCGACACACACCATGAACGTCCGCGCAACGAGTTCCACATCCGCGCCGCTGAGTACCCCAGCGCCGGAGCCCAACGCATAGCACCCACCCTACTGCACGGCGGGCAATGCACGACGGGCAATGCACGTGTGGACGCACCCGTGGTGTACGACACGCCGGTGCGAGATCCTACTGCCACTGCGGTGCTGGGCAGGGAGTAGCTTGAAATAGTTGCTCCACCGCAGGAAGTGACGTACCTGTTGCGTGGACATCACCAACACAAGCAGAACCACGAT
>Ga0213833_1002920_pt1 | contig 10740 bp, 10 predicted proteins | sample SWATP21_FD_160575 | JGI IMG/M metagenome (GOLD analysis project Ga0213833, IMG submission 160575) | Coastal seawater microbial communities from Marineland, Florida, United States - SWA TP2 #1 | ecosystem: Environmental > Aquatic > Marine > Coastal | place: USA: Florida | collected 2016-08-14
CGCACGACCGAGAAAACCGGTCCGCCATCGCCGCCCATGTGCTGGGCTGCCGTGAATATTTTATCCGCGGCCAGTTTCGAGGCGCCGTAGAGATTGATCGGGTTCGCCGCCTTGTCCGTGGACAGGGCGCAGACATTCGAGACGCCGCGCTTGATCGCCGCGCGGACCACGTTTTCCGCGCCCATGACATTCGTCTTGATGCATTCGAACGGGTTGTATTCGGCGATCGGCACATGCTTCAGCGCGGCCGCGTGGATGACGATATCGACATCGCGCATCGCCTGGTCGAGACGCGACTCGTCGCGCACATCGCCGATGAAATAGCGCAGGAAGGGATAATCGCTGGGCGAAAAATCCTGAGCCATTTCATACTGTTTCAGCTCGTCGCGCGAGAAGATGATCAGCTTCTTCGGCTTGAACTCGGCACAGATCGCCGCCGTGATCTGGCGCCCGAAGGAGCCGGTCCCGCCGGTAATCAGAATGGTCTTGCCGTCCAGCGGCATGCGCGGCTCGAGAAAGCTGCGCTGGGGCAGCAGTTTCTCCAGGGGCGTCTCGGGCGCAGTCCTGTCAGACATGCATGGCCTCGCGATTCGATTTCGATGACCGACGCTGCGCCGACAGGGTTAACGGCGCGTTAGGCCCCGCCGGAACGTTCATCCTAGCAGATTTCTGCCCCGCGGGCCGGAAAACCGGGGTCCGGCGTCGAAAAAAGTGTTTGAAGGCAAGTTGTTTACGCTGTCTGGCAACACTTTGTTTGCGTTCTGCGGCGACACTCTGCAACCAGGATAAAAGGGTATCGGATCGTGGCGATCGTCGGGATCAACCAGTCACTGCTGACCAGCTGGTATTCGGCTCGGGTGACCGCCGCCACGGTGGGCTCGTCGCCGCTTGCCCAGTCGGCTGCCGGCCGCAGCCAGGCGGGCGAGGATGTGGCTGCGCCCTGGGAGCTGGAATCCGAAAACCTGCAGACCCTCGAGGAGATGCGCCGCCGGGTGATGGCGACGCAGGATTTCTTCCTCGATCCGGGCCGTGAATTCTCCGACGTCGATGCGCCGGACGATCACAAGGCCCTGTTCTCCCTGCACCAGGGCCTCAAACGCCTGGTCTCGCTGGCCGAGGAAGCCCGCGACAAGACCACCAATGATGCGCGCCGGATGATCCTGGAAAAAGCTTTCCAGAACGGTCTGGGCCAGCTCGACGAATACTTCCAGGACATGCGCCTGGAGGAGCTGACCCTGCTGAAGGGCGAGGAGCTGCGCAAGATCGAGAGCGGCGTCGCCGTGTCGCGCGGCCTGTCGCAGTTCAAGTCCGGCATCATCCATACCGGCGAGTTCGATGCCGAAGTGCCCAGCCTGACCGGCGATGTGCAGTTCAATATCTCGGTGAAGAAGAATGGCGTGACGACGGATGTCGCCATCAATCTCGCCGATATGGGCGGCCAGACGCGCAATCTCGACAACATCGTCGCGCACATCAATACCGAGCTGGAAGCGGCCGGCATGGTGACGCGCTTCGAGCGCACCAAGATCGGCGAGAAGAACGATATCGGCGTCATTCCCGGAAACGATCACGGCTTCCTGGTGCGCGGTGTGTCGACAGAACAGATTTCCTTCTCCGCCCCGGCGGCCCAGCCCGCGCTCTATTTTGCCGGCGTATCCGGCATCAACGAGACGGCGGGCGGCCAGATCGTCAAGCTGACCGACCTGGCCAGCGGCGATCCCTCGATCGGCTATTCCACCCGTTTCTCGGCCGACCCGACCAAGTCCGAAGTCAATGTGGTCGGCGGCGAGGAGGGCGAGACCCGCACCAAGCTGGTCGACAATCCGCTCGAGATCCAGGCGACCGCGGCTGCTGCCGATGGCGGCATCTTCGTGGTCGGCAAGACAACGGCCTCGACCGACGGCCAGACGCTGAAGGGCGAGCAGGACCTGGTCCTGGCCAAGTATGACTCAGCCGGCAATCGCGTCTGGAGCCGTGTGCTCGGCGCGGCCGACGATGCCGAGGGTGCCAGCGTTGCGGTCGATGCCGACGGTAATGTCGTGGTGACCGGCCAGGTGACCGGCGGTCTCGGCGACACCACCGATATCGGCGGATCCGACAGTTTTGTGGCCAAGTATAATGCCGCCGGTGTCGAGCAATGGCTGCAACGCTTCGGCGGCACCGGCGACGACAAGGGTACGGCCGTTGCGGTCGGCGATGACGGCACGATCTATGTCGCCGGCAAGGCGGCCTCGGCCTTCGGCAACCAGCCGCACCAGGGCGGGGTCAGCGACGGCTATCTGCGCGCGATCGGCACCGACGGGCAGACGCTGTGGACCCGCCGTATCGGCGATGCCGGCGACGAGACAGTGTCCGCGATCGCGGTCGCCGATGACGGCAATATCCTGGTCGCCAGCAATGAGGGCGGCACGGCGGTGCTGCGCAAGTTCGATGCATCCGACAATGCGGCACCAGCCCTGTGGGAACAGTCGCTGGGCGATCTGGACGACGGTTCTATCGGCGGCATCGCGGTCGATGGTGCCAATGTCTACATCACCGGCGCGGCCGGCAGCGCCTTCGCGCCGAGCGCCCCGGTAGGCGCCCATAATGGCGGCGTTCGCGATGCCTTCGTGGTCAAGCTGACCGACGGCGCCAGTGCCAGTGTCGACTATACGACCTTTGTCGGCTCCGACTCCGATGACGGCGCAGCGGGCATCCAAGTCTTCAACGGCAAGGTCTATATCGCCGGCAAGACGCTGGGCGGGATCAATGGCGATACGCTGAACGGCGAGCGCGATGCCTTTGCGGCGCAGCTGGATGCGGCGACCGGCGCGCTCGACTGGTCGCACCAGATGTCCGGCCGCAACGGGTTGTCCCAGGCCACGGGCCTGGCGATCGGGGCGGGCGACGACTCGGTGCTGGACGCGCTGGGCCTACCGTCCGGCACGCTGACCTACTCCGATACCCGCGTGGTGACCGACCGCAGTTCGGCGCGCGAGGGCGATCATTTTTATGTGTCCGTCGATGGCGGCCGCCGCAAGAAGATCAGCATTGACGGCGACGACACGATGCGGTCGCTGACCTTCAAGATCAATGCGGCCCTGGTGCTCAACGGCACGGCGGATGTACGCCGCTCCTCTGATGGCGATCAGCTGCGGATCAAGGCGGCCGAAGGCAAGACGATCGAGCTCTTCGCCGGCGGCGATGGCCGCGATCTGTTGGAGTCGCTGGGCATCCAGCCGGGCGCCATCGTCAATACCGGCTCCCTGCTGGACGATGACGAGAAGACCTCCGACGCGCCGCCGCTCTTCGCGCTGGAACTGCCGGTCTCGATGTCGCTGAGTGACGAGAAGTCTGCTGAGTCCGCCTTCGAGGCGATCCAGGATGCGATGTCCAAGGTGCAGCGTGCCTATCGCGAGATCACCATGGATCCGGCACTCAAGAAGCTGCTGGAAGGTCCGCAAGCGGGCAAGAAGGGCGGCACGGTTCCGGCTTATTACAGCGCCCAGCTGGCCAATTACCAGGCCGGCCTGTCGCGTCTGAGCGCCGGCCCGCAGGGCGGCGGCCTCTTCCTCTAGTCCTGACCGGTCACGGTCAAAGCGGTTTCGAAAAGATGAGGGCCAGCAGGCGCGGCGGGGTGTCCTCGTCCACCTCGGCTCCCGCCTCGATCGCCTCGTTGAGACCCGTCAGCACAAGACCCGCAGCCTCGGCGCCCGCCACATAATCCGACACGGAATGCACATAGGCCTCGACGGGCGCGGCTTTGCCATTGCGCTCGAACCGGGCCCGGCTGCCGCGCATCTGGCGGTCCGGATGAAGTTCGGAAATGAAGAGCAGGCCGCCGGGTTTCAGGGCGCGGCCGATCTCGGCATAGACCGGCGCCAGATCGTCGACATGCTCCAGCACGAGATTGCCGACGACAAGGTCGGCAACAGCGTCGCCGCAGGGCCAGGGGCGGGTGATGTCGTGTTCGGCAAAGCTGACATGATCGCCCAGCCCGCGGGCCCGGGCGCGTTCCAGCATGGCGGGCGAGAGATCGAGGGCGAGCACGGATGCGGCGCGTGAGGCGAGATACTCGGTATTCTTGCCGGTACCGGCACCGAGCTCGATCACGGCGGCGCCGTCGAGGGGAAGTTCTGTTGTGCGCAAGACGAGAGCATCGAGATCGCGGGTGCGGTTCTCGTTGCTGTCATAGATCTTCGCCCATTCAGAATAGGCGTCGCGGGTCGGAATCGGCTCGGTCATGATCGGCTCCTTCACCGTATGACCGCTTGCCGCGATTGGCCCGGCAAGTAAAGGCCGGGCCGGTTTGCGGCGGATGTTCCCGGGCAATCAGGCCGTATGATTTACCGCCATCGCAAAACTGCCGGTGGGGGCAGATGGCCGGTTGCCATTGGCGCCATAGCCCGAGCCGGCATGACGCTGGCGGGCGGCCTCGTCGGCGATGGCCTTCACTACGCCTTCGGTCAGCACTTTCATGGCGTTGACCACACGGCCGTTTTCGTCGAGTGCGGTGTGGAAGGCCTTCGTGGCCTCGCGCAGCAGGGCCTTGGCCTGTTCCGGAGCGCCGGAAAAACGGCCCGGTTCCTGGCGGGCACGAGCGACTTCGGCGCGGTAGATATTGGCGAGCTCGGTCTTTTCGGTCTGAAGCTCGATCGCCTCATGGGGGCGGCGGGCCTTGAACAGGCGCGTCTCCTCCTGGATCAGCGCGGTCAGGCGCTGGGTCAGCTTGAGCAGGGCCTGGGTGCGTTCCGACCCGTTTGCGGCTGCCAGTTCCGTCATATCAATTCCCTCCTCCGGCTTCCTGATAGCGCAGGATCTCGGCCGTCAGCCGGTCGGCCAGGCCCAGCCCGCCCGATTGCGCCATCACTTTTGCGTATTCCTCGTGCAGCAGTCCCTTGAAGGCCTTTTCGCCCGGACCGCCGCCAAACGGATTGTCCTCGCCCACGCCCGAGAACATCTGTTCGAGCATCTGGGAGAGGAAGAAGGCTTCGAACTCTTCCGCGGCCGCGCGGGCCTCGGTCTCGGTGCGCGCAGCGGCGGTGTTCGGGGCGCCCTGGGAGCGTCCCGCCGCGGCGGCATTGGCCATCTGGAGTTCGAACAGATTGTCCATGGCGCTTACAGGACCTCGATATCGGCCTGCAGGGCGCCGGCGGCCTTGATCGCCTGGAGAATGGTGATCATGTCGCGCGGGCTGACACCCATCGCGTTGAGGCCGTCGACCAGCTCGCGCAGCGAGACGCTGCCGCGGTCCAGCACGCCCAGCTGCATCGTGTCTTCCTCGGCGGTGACATTCGTGCGCGGCAGCACCACCGTCTCGCCATTCTCGGCGAAGGGCGAGGGCTGGCTGGCAACGGGGGTTTCCGAGACGGTGATGGTCAGATTGCCCTGGGCGATGGCGACGGTGGAGACGCGCACATGCTCGCCCATGACGATGGTGCCGGTATTCTCGTCGATCACGATACGCGCCGGCAGGTCCGGCTGCACGCGCAGTTGCTCGACTTCGGCCAGCAGGTCGATCATGTCGCCGTCATAGCTGGCCATGCGGTTCAGGCGGACCGTGGACGGGTTTTCCGCCCGCGCCGCGCCGCGGCCGATATAGGCATTGATGGCGTCGGCCATGCGGCGCGCCGTGGTGAAATCCGGATTGCGCAGGGACAGGCGCAGGCTGTCGCGATTGGCGATCTCGGCCCACGGGTCGATGCCGGTGCCGTCGAACGGGTTTTCCACGATGCCGCCATTGGCGATCCGGCCGGAAGTCGGCACGCCGCGGGTGATCGTTGCGGCATCGCCGCCGGCTTCGAAACCGCCCACGGTCAGCGAGCCCTGGGCAACGGCCCAGGCGCGGCCATGGCTGTCGAAGAGCGGCGTGGCGATCAGCGTGCCGCCCTGCAGGCTGTCGGCATCGCCGATGGCGGAGACCGTCACATCGATGCGCGAGCCCTGGCCGGAGAAAGCCGGCAGGCTGGCAGTCACCATCACGGCGGCGACATTATTGGTGTTCAGGTTCGCGTCGCGGGTGTTGACGTTGAAATGTTCCAGCATCGCGTTCAGCGACTGGTTGGTGAAGGCCGAGTTGCGCAGGCTGTCGCCCGAGCCGTCGAGGCCGACGACCAGGCCGTAGCCGACAAGCGGGTTTTCGCGAACGTCTTCGACGTCCACCATGTCCTTGATGCGCGAGTTGGCCAGGGCCGGGGTGGCCAGGGCGAGGGCGGCGATCAGGGCGGTCAAGATGCGCATTTTGCGGTCTCCGGAACGGGTTCGCACACGTCCTTGCGAAGACCGTGCCAGACTGGCAAACTTGGTTAATATAATAAAACACTGAAAAACAAAGGGTTTGGCGCTAGGTTGGTTGCGGATGGGGCGGAAAACCTGACCTGTGCGGCCGATTGCCGGGCATAAATTGCCGGGCAAATCGCGTCGGTTAAGCCTCTATTAAGTGGCCCGGTTCATCCATTAACGCATCGCAGAGAGGCATCGATTCTCGCCATGAAGATCCAGGGACCCAGCTCGAACTCCGCCGTTTCGGCCGGCAAGCGCAAGACCACGTCCGGCGCGTCCTCCCAGGGATTCTCGGTCGATACGGGCAGCCCGGCGGGCCGCACGGCCTCGACCGGTGCTTCGGGCGCGACCTCGGCGGTCCAGTCTGTCGATGCGATCCTCGCCCTGCAGGGTGTGGAAGATGCGACCCAGGCCAAGAAGAAGGCGACCGAGCGGGCGATGAACCTGCTCGATGTGCTCGACGAGCTGAAGCTTGCCCTGCTTGAAGGCGGCCTGCCGCGCGCCAAGCTGGTGGCCCTGATGAACCTGCTGCAGACCCGCCGCGACCAGACTCACGATGCCCGGCTGGAAGCCGCGCTGGACGAGGTTGAGACGCGTGCCGCTGTGGAACTGGCCAAGTTCTCCTGATCGGGACCGCCTCGCGCAGGTCTGAAAACTCACACTATTTCTGATGCTTTCCGGTGCGGCCGCTGAATTGCAGGGCCGCCAACAGCGCCTGCGCGTTGACTTGCGGGGATCGGCGCATATTCTCCGGCCCGCTTTCAGGGGAGCGTGGGAAACCGTATTGTGGTGAGTGGAAAGCGATGAGTGAATCCGAACGCATCGAACTGCCCAAGAACTATTTCCCGTCGGACGACGAGCCGTTCATGAATGACCGGCAAAAAGAGTATTTCCGGCGCAAGTTGATGGCCTGGAAGGAGGAGATCCTCCGCGAGAGCCGTTCGACCATTTCCAATCTCCAGGAAGATATGGGCGCGCTGCCCGATCTGGCCGACCGCGCCTCGACCGAGACCGATCGCTCCCTGGAGCTGCGGGCCCGCGACCGCCAGCGCAAGCTGATCTCCAAGATCGACAGCGCCCTGCGCCGCATCGAGGAAGACAATTACGGCTATTGCGAAGAGACCGGCGAACCGATCTCGCTCGCCCGCCTCGACGCCCGCCCCGTGGCAACCCTGAGCCTGGAAGCCCAGGAACGCCACGAACGCAAGGAACGCGTCCACCGCGACGAATAGGGCGGCTCCGGCAAACGGCGGGCCTGTGCCCGCCGCTGCCGTGTTTCCGGTCCCGATCCGCTAGTCGCCCGCGGTCCCGAAGAGCGCCGCGGCCATGGTACGTTCCGCGCTGTCCGGATCGACCTCCCACTGGTCCGACGTCACCACTATCGCCACGCCCTGGTCAGCATAGTAGCGCCAGTGCCCGTTGAAGGCGCGGCTGCCGCCATTGTGCCAGTAGGTGCGGCCGAGACCGGGAATGTCCTCGACCACCAGGCCGTAGCCGTAATGGCTCGGCGCGCCGTCGCCTTCCTGCTGGTAGGGCCGGTGGGTGAGGGCGCGCAGGTCGTGGCCGCCCAGCCGGCCGGTCTCGTAGGCATTGACCCAGGCGAGCAGGTCGCGCGGCGTGGAGAGCATCCCGCCATTGCCGATCAGGTGCCAGGACGGCGTGCCGCCACCCCAGGAAATCTCTGCCACGGCCCGGGTCGCGTCGTCGGCGCTCTCGCAGCATACCGACTGGTAGCCGGTGTGCTCGATGCCGGCCGGCAGCAGGATGCGCTGGCGCAGGGCCGTGTCGTAGGACTCGCCGGTCACGCGCTCGACGATGGCGGCGAGCAGGGAATAGCCGACATTGGAATAGTCGTAGCCCGCGCCCGGCTGTGCCGTCAGCGGGGTCGACCAGGCGCGCGCCAGATAGGCGGCGCGGCCGAGCACTTCGTGATCCTCGCCCAGCGAATGGGGCAGGCCGGCGGTATGGGTGAGCAGCTGGTGCAACGTGATCGCGGCCTTATCGTCCGGCGCGTCCACGAAAATCTCGCCGAGCGTGGTGTCTGCCGACAGAGTGCCGCCCTCAATTAGGCTGGCGACGAGCAGGCCGGTGAAGCTCTTGGTCATTGACAGGATGTCGATGGGCGTATCCATGCCGAAGGCGCGGTCGTCACTGTCGCGGCTGCGGTCGTAGACCGGTTCGCCATTGCGGGTGACGGCGATCGTGCCGGTGAAGCCCTGGGCAACCAGATCGTCGAAGGCGACGTCCAGCCGGGCCAGCGAGGCTGGGCGTTCCAGGAAGTCCTGACCGGCCGGTTGCGGCCCGGACTGGGCGTGGCCGGCGGGCAGGCCGGAGACGGCGAGGACGAGGCTGGCGGCAAGGCCGATGGCGGTGTGCATGCTTGTGACCCTTTCAAAAGGCGGTGTATGGCTGTGAAGCGCCGGTGGGTATGCCGCCGGCCGTTTCCGGGCCTGACCAAAACGTTTCGAAACATGCGTGAAGACCGATCCCTGACCCCCGCCGATGCTGCGCCCGTCCCTGCCCGCCGTTTCATCATCGGCACGGCAGTGTGCGATCTGACGGAGGGGCGGATTGTCGAGGCCGGCCGCGAGGCGCGCCTGGAACCGCGCCTGTGCGGCGTGCTGGCGCTGCTTGTCCAGTACGCGCCGGAGCCGGTGACGCGGGACATGTTTCTCGAGATTGTTTGGGATGGAGACGGATCGGACGAAGCGCTGACCCAGAGCATTTCGCGCCTGCGGCGCCTGCTCGGCGATGCCGGCGCTATCCGGACCCATCCGCGGATCGGCTATAGCCTTGCGCGACCGGTTCAGCCAGCGCCGCTGGCGCTGCCGGGGATGGAGCAAAAGCCGGCATCGGGCTGGCGGACGCATCTGGGACGGCGGCAATGGGCGGCCGTCGGGGCCGCTGCGGTGATGCTTGCCGTCCTCGCCGGTGTGTGGATCGAGCGTGTCCGCACCACACCGGCGCCGGGCGAGGTGGAGTTCATCGAGATCGAGCGAGAATTCGACACCGCCCCCGGCAGCTAAAAAATAGGCCGCCGCGAGTGAACGCGACGGCCTCAGTGGAACCCGATGGTGGCGGGGTCTGTGGTCCTAGAAGGGCATCAGGAGGTCGTAGATCTCCTGGCCGTAGCGGGGGCGCTGGACATCGGTGAGATGTCCGCGGCCGCCATAGGAAATACGGGCTTCGGCGATCTGGGTGTGGGCGATCGTATTGTCCGAAGCGATGTCCTGCGGGCGCGCGATGCCGGTGATCAGCAGTTCGCGCACTTCATTGTTCACACGCACTTCCTGACGGCCGGCGATCACCAGATTGCCATTGGGCAGAACCGAGGTGACCAGGGCGGCCACGGTCAGGGAGATGCTTTCCGTGCGGTTGACCGAGCCGGCGCCCTGCGTCGAGGAGGACGAACCCAGGCTGGCGAGCGAGGCCGGGTCGATATTGTCGTTGAAGAAGCCGGTCAGATCGGCGCCGAAGAATTGCGTCAGGTCGGCATCTTCCGCCGAGGAGCGCGTCCGGTTGGTCGAGTTCTGCAGCTGGGCGCGGTCGGAAATGTCGATATTGACCGTGACGATGTCGCCGACGCGAGCGGCGCGCGGATCGCCGAAGAAGGTCGGCGAGTTGGCGTTCCACAGCGAGTTGGTCTGCGAGGTGTGCTGGCGCGGCGTGGCGTATACCGGCGGCATCGGGATCTGCTGCGGACCGGCACCGGCGAGGACGGCCGGGTTCTCGATCGGTGTCATGGGCGGCGTCTGGCCGACATAGGACAGGCGGTCGGTGGCTGCGCAGGCCTGCAGGGTGGCCGCGCCGATGATGAGGATTGCGATTTTGCGGATCATGGGGGTTCTCCCTGGATATCAGAAGCTGGCGGCCGGCGAGGCGCCGACGCGGGCACGGCCCGGGCCGTCGACGAGGGCCTCCACCGTGCGGCTGGATTGCAGATTGACGAAGCGGGCGACCTCGCCGTCGGCAGCGTTTTCCATGGCGCGGGCGCGTACGGAGAGCTGGATGCCCGGGGCTTCGAAGACAAGGGTGACGAGTTCACCACGTTCGATCATCAGCGGACGCTGCAGGTCATAGCCGCGCAGCGGCTCGCCCGGGCGCAGGGCGCGGCGGGTTTCCTGGCCGATGATGGCATCCGGATCGAGCAGCGAGTCCGGACGCAGGCGGTCCGAGCGCAGTGACACCCATTCGATGTCGGCGTCGGAGATCTCGGCACCGGCCGGAATGGCGCGGGCCAGGACCGGAACGTCGACGGTGGCGTAGGCGCGGCCGGTGATGCGCACCGACTGGGCACCGTCATAGGGCGTGATGTCGGCGACGAGCATGCCCGAGCGCGGGTCGAAATTCAGGGATTCGACCTGCAGACCGCCGGTCGCATCGACCGGGGCGTGCAGCGCCATCGCGGTGTTCGACAGGCGCACTTCGTGGACGCGGCCTTCTTCGGCGAACAGCTCGCCTTCCAGAAGATCGGTCAGC
>Ga0213833_1002922_pt1 | contig 10738 bp, 5 predicted proteins | sample SWATP21_FD_160575 | JGI IMG/M metagenome (GOLD analysis project Ga0213833, IMG submission 160575) | Coastal seawater microbial communities from Marineland, Florida, United States - SWA TP2 #1 | ecosystem: Environmental > Aquatic > Marine > Coastal | place: USA: Florida | collected 2016-08-14
CTTCGTAACCGTTTCCTGCATCGAGAAGTCCTTCAGCTTCTTGAACTGTTTCCACTGAAAGATCCAACCATTGGGCCAGGAGTGATTTGGCATCTTGTTGGAGTGCTGGACGCTGGCGCACGATTTGATGACGCGCAGGAGCTGGGATCAATTCTTCAGGGAGATTCCTAACCTTTCGGTAATTTTGGTAACTCTCTTGGATTTGATTTGGTAGATCTCTTCCGTAGACCTGGCGGAAGAATGCCATAACACCACGGATCTTTTTACGTCGTTGCCTTTCTGTGCGTGGATCACCAACTTTATTGGCTCTTTGGAGCAAGGCCTGGCATCTGTCGAGAAGCTCGGGCTCTGCAGCCAATTGACCATCTTTCAGCATCACACCACAGATCACGTGTGGATCACCGGGTCCCAGACGTTGTGTCTTATGACGGTGCAAACGGAAGTCGTTTTTGAGCACTGCAAATTCGATTTCTTCCTGAACATCAGCTGGAAGTTCTTGTGGAGTCGAAATCGCGATATCATCTAGATAGCGGGTGTATCGGATCTGCAAGTGATCATGGTTTTTGATGATCTTGAAGATTTTTCTATCCAAGGGCAGACAAGCCAGGTTCAGGAGGTAACCCGAAGTTGGTGCACCCTGTGGCAAAGCGTATACGTTCTTTTTCTTTCCTTTTTCCCAGACTTCTTGGCGAAGTGTGGTGAGACCAGCCAGGAGGTGGATGGCTTCATCTACTGGATCAAGACCAGCGCTTGTTGTGGCTGGAAGTGGTCCATAAGATCGGAAGAGGGGACGTACGTAGCGACGGAAGATCTTGTGAACTCGACTAAATCGCACCGAGGGAAAAGCATGTCGGATATCCAGACACAGCAGATTTTGTGCATCAGGCAAGTGCTGCAATGCATTGGTGACCACTGAGCGGCCTTGTACCGCACCGTGGGCGGCATTGGAGACTGCTACTGGATAAAGCAGACGATCCAGAATCCTACGTTGGACTTCTTTGAGACCTCCATAAGGATCGTGGATCTCACGCCATTCTTTACGACCTGCTTTTGGGATGCGATAAGCATTGTAAGCTTCGCCTGCATGAAGCGCTTCAAGGATCTCTCGGAGAAGAGTTGTCTCCACATCAAGCCAGCGACCTAACAGATGAAATGCCGCTTCAGAGTAGCTACTGAGGGGTCGTCTTGCGCGGATGCTGATGTGAGAAACTCTTTTAGCGGGAGTTTTGGTTAGTTCTACCATCTTTTCAACCGTCCGTATCAATCAAGGCGCCCGGTACCTTCCTCCGTAAGACCTGGGAGTGTAGCGGGCTTTAGAGAGAATATAACTCTATCTATGTGTAACTTTCCTCCTGGAAGTCCGGTACTTCCAGAAGATAAAGGAGCATGTAATGTTCTTTTTCAGAAGGTCTTTATGTCCTGTGGTGATAAAGAACCAACTGAAAGCGACATTTATTTCCACAAGCTTTCATCTCTACCTTTGTTTGTGTTTTTGTGAATGTTGGCTGGAGCTCTTTTTGTGTGGCTAAAGCAGAAGATGGTAAGAGCCCCTTTTTAGCATAGGATATGCCGGGATATCTGTCACAACATGTCACAAAAGCAAAATAGACGGTAGACCGATGTTTTGCTTACTGATTTCCCAATCAAGTATCCAGGGAATTCCACGGGGATGTACTTTTTTGGGAGAGCCCGTTTGCTTTCGGGTGAAGATCAGCTTTATCATAACTGGCTTGTCCAGGCAACTCTCTTGCATTCTGAGATGAGCGATGATTTTGTGGTCAAAGAAAATTTTTCTTCATACCCGATCGGACAGTTTGATTTCAAAGGAACTTTTAGAGCTTCCAACTTTGAAATACCCCGCAAACGATTTCGGTTTTTGAGGAGCCCGTACTTTGCTCGCAGCTTTTTTTCTTAGGAAAATCTTACATTATTTCAAAGGTTTCTTTGGGATTGCGTTTTTTTTACTCTGCTGTTTTGTCACGACAAGTTTTGGATGGGCAAAGTCAAAAAGCACAGGGACAGAGCGAAAAAAGTCCAGCAAAAAAGAGAAGAAACAAGAAAAAGATCCTTTTTCAGATCTTTGGATGCCCACGGTACTTTCCCAAAAACGTTTGCGCTCCCTTCAAACGGGTACTTTGCCCCAGCTGTTAGAAGAGCAGGGCGGTATCCTTTTATATCAAGGGATGGGAGGGCACCGTGGTGTGCTCTTTCGTGGCTTCACTGAAAAAAGACTCGGCGCACGATTGGATGGTGTGCCTCTTCTGGCCATTACCAGCAATGGCCAGACCTTTTCTTTGCTTCAGACGCTACCTGTTTCAGCACTCTCTGACATTGTGTTTTCGAGAGAACCATCGGCGGTTCTTTATGGCAACAGGGCGCTGGGAGGCAGTTTGGGGCTTTCCACGTCTTCTCTGTCTTTTACATCTAATAGATGGAAGAATCGGGTGCGCCTTTTGGGGCATTATGGAGGTGCAGATCAAGCGCATGGTGGTTTTACTGAGTGGAAACTAAGACATACACACTTTGCTATGTCCTTAAATGCTTCTTATTTTCGGACACTGGGTTTGCAAGTGCTTGAAGAACCAGAAAAACCGCTCAAAGCGCTTGAGGGAGATGCTCACCAAAGAATGCACGCATCTGCAAAGATCGCCTGGCGTTGGAATGCCACCTGGAAAAGTGAGCTGTATTATCTCTTTTCTCAATTTTTGGCTGCGCAGCGAAAGGAACCCCTGTGGACCCCTGAGACCACTGAAGATGTCCAGCACCGTTTGCACTTTGTGTACTTGAGTCTTGCTGGGCGTTTGGATTGGTGGAAGACACGCTTTCGAGCTGTGCTTTCCTTTCAAAGAAGAGAAGAAACCATCGTAACCAGGCGCAGCCAACTTGGATCGAAACGTCTGCTTTGGAAAGAAAGCCTATTTTATCCCCTGCAAAGGGTTGCCCTGACTTTGAATATGGTGAGCTGGATTTGGGATACTTTTGTCGTCCGTTATGGAGCTGAACTCATAGATGATCGTTTACTTCCTGAGTCACTTGGACAAGAGATCTTTGGAGGCACTCAGCCTGATGGATTGCTCACATTAGAGGGAAATGAGAGAAGTGTTGCTTTGCACTTCACAGCAGAAGCGCGTCTGTTGAAATCACCTTTTCCCATCTGGGTTTTGATGGCTGGGAGGGTGCAACCTTACAATGGTTCTGGGAGATTGAAGGCTCCCTTTTCCAGCCAGGTCACTGGAGGCATTCAGGAATGGCGTGATGTGGAGAATGCTGTTACCTTTGGAATAAGGATGCCTATCGCCACTGGATGGCGAATCCGATTGTTGTACACCACAGGTTTTCGCCTCCCTTCTTTATTTGAAAGATTACAATCTGGAACAAATGCAGGATCTTTTTATTTACCTGTGGTGCAAAGGTCCAATGAACAAAGTCGTTCATTGTCTTCTGAGTTGGCATTCCAGGTGAAAGAAAGGTGGTCCTTTTCCTTCCGTACATTTCTGCAATCTATAGAAAATTGGGCATTTTTTGAGGAAGCGAAGCATCTGGGACAAACTCAAGTGGATGGTCAATCCGTATTGCAAATGCGCTCTGTCTCTGCGATGAATTTTCTGGGAGCAGAGGCTTTTTTGCGATTAAAGATACTTCCTCAGTGGTCTGTGAATGCTTCCTTTAATTGGCAGTATCCTCTGGAGTCTCCGGCTTTGTATCCAGGTTTTCAATGGCCTCCAGTGCCTGCCCTTGGGCTTCTCCTGCGTACACAATACCGCTTTGGGGGGTGGGGGAGTCTTGAATGTTTGGTGCAGATGTCTTCTGCCCAAGAAATGCAAGTACCTGTGGACCCACGTATCGCAAAGATACCTGATAAACAGGCCCTTTCTTTTGAAGGGTGGGTGACAGTGCATTTGCGCGGCTACCTGATGATCAACCGATACATGCGGCTCATGGTTATGCTAGAAAACCTTTTGGATCAAGATTATAGACGCTTTCGCTCATGGCTTCCTGCACCAAGACGGCATATCCGAATTTCACTGGAATTCTTATTGTAAATAAAAATGATGGGATAGAGGAATTGCAAAGCATATTTAGGAATAAAAAAGCAAGTTTTTGGCAGGGAAAAATAGTAAGTTGTTGAATTTGTTTGACAATCTTGGTTGGTGAGAAGGGGCTTGATAAATGAGTTGATTACAGATATAATCCGCGCGTGGCGCTACTATATTGTGGCCCACAAAAATGAGCGGTTTTTGATATTATTTGAAAGTAGATAAGGACTGAGGAACTGGGATCATTGTGTATACATAGAAATGATGAAGGTATTTCTCATCATCCTTTCAACATTCAATCCTATCAAGCACAGGAAACTTGTCCTGTTTTCACTTCTCTTTTTTCCCGCAAGATCAAATCCGTATCATCAGATGAGTTTGTCGCTCTGCCATTGGTGGGTTGGGCGTCTTACAGGCAAGCTTCATTGATAAGATGCAACGAAGAAAAACAAGTTTCCTTTTTGTTGGGAAAAAGGGTGAGATTACATATTTATGATCAAGATAGCTTTTCACGACTGCCAAGTTGGGAGAAGTTGGGGACATCTCTATAGCACTTGTCGGGAACGTGGCTGCTGCTTTGAGATGTAGAAAAAGATCAGAAAGGAGCCGGAAATATGACCCTTCCTTATTTTCAAGTGGATACTCGAAATGAGCATCTCAAAACCCTTGCCGGGAAGCACGGCTCACTCTGGAATGAATTCAATCAAAAAGTCGATGTCTCATGGATTTACCACGATCACGGTTTGGAAGGTGTTGTCCTTTTACCCAATGAGATCTCTGCGGCTTTAAATAATAAAGTCATTTCGGATTCCAGTTTTTTACCCATGTACCACGAGATCAAAAATCTTTCTGAGGCTATCCAAGCCATTCGTGGACAAAAGGAAAAGAACAGACGTGAGCGATTGTCCAAGAGCTTCTTGCAATCTTGCTATGACCTTTTGATCAGGCGAGTTCGAGGTGTTCCTGAAGGCAACGGTATACGAAAAGAAGACGGTCGTTACGGCGCCTATTACCACAAATCCTGTCCACACCAGGAAGTGGAAGCCCAATTAAAGAAATTGTTCAGTGAAATCAATTCAGCCAGTACCGAAGATATCCACCCTATGGCACTTACTGCACGATTCCATCATCGATTTATGCAGATCATGCCTTATGGACGATTCTCAGGAAAGCTTGCTAGATTGTTTTCCGCATTGTTATTGATGCGTTATGATTATCCTCCCGCGATCATCCACTCTGTAGAGCGAGCCAGATACTACGAGTGTTTGATGAAGCCAGACGAAAGTGATCTGCTTGTCTTGTTAAGCGAATCCGTAAAAGTCACTGTAGAAAGTGGACTTCAGTTTATCGAGCGAGGGGTTCTGGAAAGAAGACGCAAAAGAGAAGCTCGCAAGAAAGCAGCTGCGCAAAAGAAAGAAACTTCAGGTACCAAAGGTACACGCGTGATCCGAACCCAAAAAGTTCAGCAAGCTCGAAAACGCGCCAGATAAAACCAAAAGAATCTTCTGGTAGTGAACTTCCTCTAAACGCTGCTCGTTTCAATGCCTGTCATACCTTCGATGCTCGCCTGAAAACTCCAAAGAACTTTTCTGTTTATCAAACATCTAAGTCTTGGTTTGTCACGTTCCTTTCTGAGAATCGAAATCGTATCACAAAGAACAAAACCGTTTAAAAACATATGCATGATGTGCTTTTGTGCACAATCTACACGAGCCTGTAATATCGCAGGTAGATCACCTAATTTGAGAGAGAGGTTTTCCTATGAGTAGGAGTGGTATGGTGGCCCTGGTTGGGCGCCCAAATGTCGGTAAATCAACACTTATGAACAGTCTGGTTGGAGAGAAGGTTTCCATCATTACGCCCATGGCGCAAACCACGCGAAACCAGATCAGAGGCATCCAGAACCATGAAAAAGGTCAAGTGGTTTACCTGGATACACCTGGGATTCACCGCGCACGTAAACAATTGAATCGCTATATGGTCGATGTGGCTTTCCAGGCTTTGGAAGGTGTCGATGTGATCTTTTATCTTATTGATGCGACACGACCCGATCCTGCAATTCACAAACTCCCTACCACAGGCAAGTTGCCACGGCAGGTCGAAAATGAAGAAGATTCTTTTATTTTAGAACGGTTACGAAAGCTTAATAAGCCTACTTTCTTGGTGATCAACAAGATCGATCTCATCAAACACAAAGAAGTGCTGCTTCCTCTCATCGAGAGTTACTCTGCCCAGGCAAATTTTAAAGAAGTCGTTCCCATTTCTGCTACTGAAGAAGAAGGTCTGGACCTCCTTTGTGAGCGTACCTTTGAATGCCTACCAGAGGCACCCCCTCTTTTTCCGCCTGAGTACTCCACTGATCAGGCCGAGCGATTTTTGGTGTCAGAGATGGTCCGTGAAAAGGTGATCTTACTTACCCGAAAAGAGATCCCTCACAGTTGTGCTGTGGTTGTGGAAGAATTTGATGAGTCCGAAAGAGAATTCGAACGAGAAGACAGAGGGTTGGTAAGAATTCAGGCCACTGTCTTTGTGGAGCGCGATTCTCAGAAGGGGATTCTGATCGGCAAGAGGGGAGCGATGCTCAAAGAGATTGGCTCTCAAGCCCGTAAAGATATCGAGGGCTTACTGGGTTCCAAGGTGTATCTCAAGCTTTGGGTCAAAGTCGCAAAGAATTGGAGCAAGGATCAAAGAGCACTTCGTCGGATGGGATACTCTTAAGGTCTTATTTCTGAAAGAGTCCCAAGAGTTCTTGCTTATTCAAAATGATATGAAGCTGCCCTTGAGGTAATTTGCCTGTCATTTTGTTGATCAGATATCGAGTGCCCTGGAAAGGCTGATAATAGATACGAGCTTTTCCAATCCCTTTGATCCACCCTCGAGGATGGTAGACCACGAGGGCCTTTTGGATGGCCTTGAGACGACCAACAATGGAATAACTCATTGAGACCGAACCGATCGATAGGATCTTGCCATCAAACCTTTGATGTATCTTGTAACCGGCGATGGTGTTGATGGTCCCGTTCTTTTGGTAGGTCAATCGTAGATTGTTGATTTGATTGATCCTGCCGAGACTATCGTAAGAAAAGGTATTTGAGCCGATCTGTACATAGCGGTATTTGACATCGTACTTAATCTGGGAATTGTTCCCCATTTTAATACGTCGCACATAGAGTCGCCCCTGAGGACTGAGCCACAATCTTGTATTGGATAAGGACATCTTGAGCCAGACAAATTGATAGCGCCCATCCAGTAAGATAGTGACTGAACCGCTGCTTCCTGTACGGATGGAAAATTCCAAGCCCTGTAAAAAACCTTGTGTCGAGAGATAGACCTTGTCCAACTTGGTTTTTGCCTGGGCTTCTTCCAAAGAGAAGAAAGCGGGAGACGCAAAGAACAGGCCCAAAAAGAACAGGACGGTACGAGAATTGGGTAGTTTCGTCATAATGCCTCTTGTAGAGCTGATGAATTGAGATACAGAGCGAGAGACCGTATGAGACGGCACAGGCAATAAGTTTGATAGCATGAACCATTCACATAACCAAGATACTTCGCAAGTACGGATAGAGCAATAGAATAGGAAAAGAGATGCCAAAGAAACCCCTAACACTGGCGTTGATCGGACGCCCAAATGTAGGCAAGTCTACATTGTTTAATCGCCTAGTGGGCCAACGTGCCGCCATTGTTGAAGACACACCAGGTGTGACTAGAGATAGACGTTATGGAACTTCGGATTGGAATGGGATGGCTTTTGAAGTCATCGATACAGGCGGTCTTGAGCCAAAGACCGACAACGAAGTTTTCCGTGCGATGCGCAGACAAACTTTGATGGCCATCGAAGAAGCTGACCTGGCCTTGCTCATCGTTGATGGACGCCATGGAATGTTGCCTCAAGATAAAGAGATCTATAACCAATTGCGCAAAGAACACCGAGAGTGTTTTGTGGCTGTCAATAAGATCGATGGTCGTCACCAAGAAGGTATGGTGGTCGATTTTTATTCTCTCGGTGCCGAAGAACTGTATCCCATCAGTGCATTGCATGGCAGTGGAACAGGTGACATGCTCGATGATATCGTTGCTTTCTTTCGTCGGATTGAAGAGCAAAGAGCTGAGTTGGAAGCTGCTGGTCTCAGCGATGAAGACAATGCGTTTAACGAAGGTGAAGAAAGCGAAGATTGGAACCAAGAGGAAGAAGAGTACGAAGGTGTTCCCCGGATCGCTGTGATTGGTAAGCCAAATGCTGGAAAATCCACATTTATCAATCAAGTTTTGGGAGAAGAACGCTTGTTGGCCATGCCCATTCCTGGTACCACACGGGACGCCATTGACGTGGAAACCTCTTATAAAGACAAGCCTTATCTCTTCATCGACACAGCTGGAATTCGACGCAAAAAATACATCAAAGAAAAGTTGGAAAAAATCAGTATCCATCAGTCTTTAGGTTCACTTGATAGATGTGATGTCGCGCTGATGATGGTAGATGCCACCGAAGGAATCACAGAGCAAGATGCCAAAGTCGCTGCTTTTGCACACAAAAAGGGCAGAGGGATCGTTCTCGTGGTCAACAAGTGGGATTTGATGGAAAAATCACCCAAAGCCATGAAAGTCTTCGAAGAACGACTTCGGTACCAGCTGAAGTTCTTGCACTATGCGCCTGTGGTTTTCTGCTCGGCTCTGACAGGAATGCGTATCGACCGTGTGTTCGAAGCAGTTGAGAAGGTTTTGGAAGGTTATCGCTATCGAATCCCGACAGGCGAATTGAACCGATTCTTCGCGGAAATGCTTCGCTACCATCCACCTCCAGTGCACCGTGGAAGACCCATCAAATTCTACTTTATTACCCAGGCACGGACTGCTCCGCCAAGTTTTATGATCAGTGCCAACCAACCCAATGCAGCACACGTTACCTATAAGCGATTTATTATGAATAGCTTACGGGCGAACTTCGGTTTTGAAGGTGTGCCCATCCGACTGTTTTTCCGTCAACGTACGTGAGCAAACAACATTTGCTTTCACATTTTCTCCCTCATAACGCATCCCAATTTCAAACCTGAGCCGCGGATGCGCCCTCCATAAAACCCCCATGATATGCTTTGTTCTTGTGTAATGTTACGATTTTTAAGGTGATTTTCGAGTCAGCGAGACTTCCCCTCCAAAAAAACCGCTGATATATCCTGAGGAAATCAATTCGCTTTGTGCAAGTCTTTGATTTTGAACGTGATCTGTGGACGTGTCAACGACACGTCCCCAAACAACCCCGGCATATTCCCATAAAACGTCCTGGATTGTATAAGGTTTTGATTTTGAAAGTGAACTGTGGACGTGTCAGCGACACGTCCCTACAAACACAATTGGGCGCAATGTGACAAAAATCTTATGCACCTTCCTCCAATAAAGCTCCAAAATCCCCGTTTGCTCGCCTGTTTGTTTGCCCTTCCGTACGGACGTGTCGCTGACACGTCCTCCAAAAAACCACTGACACGTCCCCCAAAAAACCACTGGCACGTCCTCCAAAATAACGCTGATATATCCCCAGGAAATCACTGATGCATCCCCAAAAAAACGCTGACCTATCCCAGGAAATGTCTTTTTTTGTTTAAGATCTTGATTTTAAACGTGATCTGCGGACGTGTCAGCGACACGTCCCTACAAACACAATTGGGCACAATGCGACAAAAATCTTATGCACCTTCCTCCAATGAAGCTTCAAAATCCCCGTTTACTCGCCTGTTTGTTTGCCCTTCCGTACGGACGTGTCGCTGACACGTCCTCCAAAAACCACTGATACGTCCTCCAAAATAACCACTGACACGTCCTCCAAAATAACCGCTGATATCCCCATGAAATCGCTGATGCATCCCCATGAAATCGCTGACACATCCCCAAAAAAACGCTGACACGTCCCCCAAAAACCACTGACACGTCCTTCAAAAACCTGGCATATGCCCTATGAAATGTTGACACGTCCCTGAAAAACTATCCATTCATCTTTTTTAAGAACCAATAAAAATCCTCTCAAACAGGACTCTCAGAGCAAAGTCTCCTCTGCAGTTTCGTGATAGATTGGTGAATGATTTTTCTGTCTATTATTTCGGAGCTTACCTTCTCTTTTTTTTCTTTTTTATGAACATTGCTTCCTGGACATAGGTCGTGCATTTGTAGTATCTTGCGAAGCTGTCCTGAACCCAGAAGCGAGAGGTGTTGAATTGGCTGAAGGAACCAATCTGTCGGAAGCGATGGAGGATTACATGCGTGCAATATACTTATTGCACGAGAAAAATCAGAAGGTCACCACTTCTGCAGTGGCTGAAAGCTTACAGGTAGCACCTGCATCTGTGACCAAGATGCTCAAGCGTCTTGCGACTATGGAACTCGTAAAGCATGAGCCATACAAGGGCGTTTCTTTGACTCCGAAAGGAGAAAAAGTGTCTCTTGAGATCGTTAGACATCATCGATTGATAGAGCTTTTTCTCACTGAGATCGTGGGCGTTCCCTGGGATCGTGTGCATGAAGAAGCCCACCGTTTGGAGCATGCTTTGTCTGAGTATCTGGAAGATCGTTTGGCTGTTTTGCTGAATGATCCCCAGGTTGATCCCCATGGCCAGCCTATCCCCTCTAAAGAAGGGAAGATCATTGTCCGGGATTTAGAGAAGTTGTCAGAAGTTCCAGTGGGTTACGAAGGTGTTGTTGCGCAGGTGGAAGAT
>Ga0213833_1002923_pt1 | contig 10737 bp, 15 predicted proteins | sample SWATP21_FD_160575 | JGI IMG/M metagenome (GOLD analysis project Ga0213833, IMG submission 160575) | Coastal seawater microbial communities from Marineland, Florida, United States - SWA TP2 #1 | ecosystem: Environmental > Aquatic > Marine > Coastal | place: USA: Florida | collected 2016-08-14
GTTCTGCAAGCGCCGCTGCCTGGCTGAGCCACCAAACCACACAACCGAAAGAGCTCTTTCTGCTGCTGGAGCCGAAGAAAGCCGACAATGTTTGGGGAAATTCGTGGGAGCTATTCTTTCAAGCGCTCACGCAAATGGGAACAATTGTTACCAAGTGTCAAGCAAGTGGGTAGAAAAACTTCTTGCTTCTGACAATTTGTAATCCCACTCAGGAGTTTTAGGGAATGCACAACGATGAATGCAACATTGCAAGTCAAAGACACGGGCTTCAAAGCTTGGCGAACACAGCCAACACTCTACGACGCATTCAATGGGTTGTGTGTGAACGCATAGCACTCAATGTTCGGCATCACAGAGCCAAGGGCAAATGAGGCTGCAATGATGGTCGCCGCTTCGATCGAGGCAACACCCCTGCGCAAACACAACGCATGAGCATCACAAGACACGCCCCACGAAGCCTACCCAGCACAACAAACCAATTTGCATCCTCGCTGATCTCAACATCGACCGTGCGCTTGCCGGGAATGATGATGTAGCTCAGCCAATACCGCAGCACCACAAGGATGACGGTGGCACATACATAGTACAAACCAAACGCATAGACAGACTCCGTGACAAAAAGTGGATGGGCAATAACTGTGGGGAATACACTGTCAGAATTGTGAAGCTTCCAAAGCCCACACAGAAAACCCGTACCGATACCAATGGACACGATGGTGCCAAAAATCTTGATCGCCGCAGCACAGTTGTCCTTTGCAATCTCTTTTTGGTCATCGTACTTGGTCAGCCACTGAGAAATGCTCAATGTCAAAGGGTGACATGAACCACGAAGACGACGCACACCGCAATGTTACCTGGATGAGGGCCACGCTAAACAGGAGCAGCAGTTGCCCCGCCACAAAGTAACAAAACGAGACTGTGAGGGAGGTGAAGAACCCGAAATCAGTGTTCTCTCCAGCGAGAGAAGACCGGATGATGATTCCTGCAGCGAAACAACACATCTTGAGTGCGTTGTGACCCCCACAGACAACACAAACCCATCATACCTGACGCAAGGAAGGAGCCAGACTCTACAATGGATGAAGCGAGGTTTGCCTGATCACGAGAACCCAAGTCAGGCAAAGCAAACGTGGAGGACGAGCGACCTACGCACGCTGTGTGCCAGTGTGGTGTGGACATGAGACAGATAGATACGTTGGCACAGCACGTTGGCAATGCCAAGGTAAATGATCCCCACGAAAGACCAAGATATGGTGTCGAAAATTTGCTGCAGGAATCAGCAACCCTTCATGAGCTCACAAGCGCTCATAAACACAAACTGCAGCTCCAACCTCAAAGAAATCGTCCTCAATGTTGGCTGGGGTGCGGGCCCCAGTCAAGGCGATGCAAAGAGCAACAAGGAAGCTTGTGAAGGACACAGCCACGGCGGGGTTGTCATTCTCCACAAGCTCCCAGTCGAGCCAACCGAAGCCAAGCCCGGTGCCATCTGGGCCAGTATCTGAGGGACACTCATGGGTGAGCATGAACTATACAAGCGCTGGAAACAACTAGGAAGGCACAGCACAAACGCATACCGTCTACATGGGCGTCAGCAGATGTGTTTTCCACGAGGATAGCAGCTGGCGCGGCTTTCTCGGCTGTCCTCGCCTGAACCTCTTCCGCCTTGGTTTCGTCATCACCCGCCACCGCAAAGCTTGTCATTTCCAACTCTGCCACGCAGAAACGCAATTCATGGTCAGAAACAGCGCCGGAGGTCGCGCAAAAACACCACGAACGCACCAACGGCGTCAGTGCCGGTTGCAGCGGCGGCGTCAGTCGATTTACTTCCTGCCGAATTGCGGCGTCGAAGAGACTCCCTTTGCAGCTTGCGCTGCACCTTCAGCTTACGGGCTTCATCGCGTTGTGTGGCGCGTGCTTTCTTGGCCTTCTTCTTGTAGAATGAGTTGAGGACAAAGTACGGGGTTGCAAACATGATCTTTCCGAAAAACATAGCCAGCAGGAAGAATACGACCAGCAGCAGGTTCACCGGCTGAAACAATAGCTGGATGTAACTGGTGGCGAAGAACTTCTCGCCCCATGTAAGAGTCTCCTCCAGCGCATCATAGTCGACGTCAGCCATGGGCCCCAAACACGTGGCCTCGAACTGCCCCGATCCGACGCCTCGATCGTGAGCACAGCAGTTGTCTTCATGTTGATGTGGTATTTTGGTTATCACCCCACCCAACCTCACCACCCATCGCAGCCGCAAGCGTTGACTTCACCCCTACCACCCTTCCATTCCTCCCCCCTCCCCCTGCCACCATGAGTGACCGTGCTGACGAGGAGCCCCGCAAGCGCTCGGCGAGCCCTGCCGACCGCAAGAGCAAGAGCAAGAGCAAGAGCCGCAGCCGCTCTCCCCGCCGTAGCAAGAGCAAGAGCAAGAGCCGCAGCAAGAGCCCACGCCGCAGCCGCTCTCGTTCCCCGCGCCGCAGCCGCTCTCGTTCCCCGCGCCGCAGCCGCAGCCCGCGCCGTAGCCGTTCTCGCTCCCCGCGTCGTCGCTCGCGCTCTCGCTCTCCCCGCCGTGGCGGCGGCGGTGGCGGCGGCGTCGATGAGGGTGGCAAGAAGCTGTACATCGGCAACCTGTCCTACCGCGTGCGTGAGATGACGTTGCCCCCCCCCCTCCCTCTCCCCCAACGACCGCACGCACGCAGTTGCATGTTGCGAGAGCTATCACATACTGTGGCTGACTTGCTTCCTCTGTTGTTGTGCGGTTGCTGCTTGTCTTCAGACCATCGACTCCAGCTTGCGTGATGCCTTTGGCAAGTACGGCAAGGTCGTCGATGTGCACCTTCCCAAGGACCGCAACACCGGCGAGTCTCGTGGCTTCGGCTTCGTTACGTTCGACGATGTCCGTGATGCTGAGGATGCCATCCGCGGCATGGACGGGTACGCATACAGCGCCAGCGTTGTCGTCGTTCCGTGCATCTGCGTTGTTCACCTTTACCTGTTGTTGATGTGTCGTGTATCAGTGTGGAGTTCGAGGGCCGCACCCTGCGTGTGAACAAGGCCCGGCCGCGTGGCAGCGGTTTCGGTGGCCGTGGTGGCGGTGGCGGTGGTGGCTACGGTGGTGGCTACGGTGGCGGCCGTGGAGGCGGCTACGGTGGCGGCTACGGTGGTGGCCGTGGCGGCGATCGCTACGGTGATGACCGCCGTGGCGGCGACCGGTATGGCGACCGCGATCGCTACTAGACAGGTTTGTTGGTGCCGATCTGAGTTGCATTCTCGCTTGCGTTCTGGAAGTGTGTTCCAGAGGCATCGTACCACGCGCAGTGCCTTTGGACAACAACACTACGTTTGCCATGCGTCGTTTCTTTGCTCTAGAATCGAGGTCGTTCCGAGCGGCGCCGCTCTTCAATCCTGATCCCGTCTTGTAAATCACACACATTCACATGTCCAAGCCTGCAATCTATCTGCGCGTGGTCAAGCTAGACACGGGAAAAACAAGGTGTTGAGCCCAACTGCCTTTCGCCGACCCCACCCGGCGCCCTTGAGCGTATCAGAGCAGCTGCATGCCCCCACGTAGATAATGTTCGGTGCAAGTCACTGTCCTTCGGCGAACGAGTGGGCCTGAACTTCTGTCACGTACACCCGGTTCCTCTACCGAGGAACAAACGTGGTCCTCTCACACAAGGCCGCGACGCCAGCTGTCCTGGCTTCTGCATGACGCGGAGGCGTGGTGCCGCGCATGGCTTGTGTGTGTCGCCTGGTATGTGTTTCCGAACATGCCCTGCTCAACGACTGTGCTGGATGCGACAAGCTGTGGGCGTTGCGGCATTTGAGCTTGGTCGGACATCACTGCTGAGAATGCAACGGACCCCTGGCTAGCTGTCCACGTCCATAAGTTGGGTGGAGCGATGACCACAGCCAGTGGCGCCACACATGCCACCCACTGCGAATGCCACTTTGCCTCGAGCGTGAAGCTGCGCACACCAGGCTTTGGCGGTGAGGTGGAGTGAGCGAAAGTCGCCACCTGCCGTTGTTCATCGACCATGTGCAAGCCTGCTGGTTCTGTGCCGTGTGTGAGAAAGACCACTCCCTATGCTGCGTCTTTTCTGCGTGTGTTGCGCGAATCAACAATGAATACTTGTCAAACACACCCTTCGGCAGCTGTTAAGGTTGGTGTGAGCGAGAATGCTAGAACACGAAAAACGCGCGAGCAGACTCTTGAGCAGAACGCAAGCGCGGGCCGATCAATGATGTGAGTAATTTACACATCCTCGCGGGCCTTGCGCAGACGCATGATGTTGCTGCGGACAGTGGCGGCAGCAGGGGTACTGCAGCAACGAACAACATGAATGGAAGCAGCGCACGAACGTCAGTCGGCAGGCAGGCACATGGAGCAAAAGCACAAGCGCAGGCCAACAAAACTGCGCGGACAACGTACGCCAGAACGTAGGCTCCGCCAGCGACAGTCTTGCGGCAGGACCGGCAGTCCCAGATGCCAGTGGAAGAGCGCTTCACGGTGTCCTTGCCGCAGAAAGCACAGTTGTACTTGGCGTGCTGCGTCACCTCCATCTTGCGGAGGCGCTTACGCAGGGACGCACCGTAACGGGTGCCGTACTTGCCAGTGATTCCAACCTGAACAACACAGTGTGAGTATGATGCACACACCAGTGGTGCCCCCCAACACTTCCGAGCCACGGACCTTCTTCGTGCGCTTGCCCTGATGACCATCCACAGTGCAGCAGGGGACAGAAAACACACGACCACACAACACGACATCCGGTCAGCCTGGCCATCCAACGACCCCACCACGTCTCGTAGCACATATGTTCACTCCTTCAAACCACGCACCATGGTCGAAGCGGGTGTGGATGCCGAGGTACTGCCCTACAACTCAACAGCTTGCCGATGGAGCGTGGACGCGGTTCTGGCGGACGCGATTGGCAAGACGGCTTTGTGTGGCGGATTTTCCTTGTGGAAGTATGCTACCTATCGATGAACATGTATTCGTTACATTATGTTGCATTACACATGCTGATGTTTGCTGCTATTGTGGAACATGACGTGACGAGCAGTCACGCGAATCCGTTGTTGTCATGTGTTGACACGGTCGCCGAGTGGAGACGGCTGTGCATGTGGTTGGGACCTGTGTACGCATGCGAATGCTGAAGAGGGTTTGAGTGGGTCCAGTTAGGTCCTATTCGCGTCTGAGCTCGACGTGCAGCCGCAATGCTGACGAGCCGATCCCAGCGTTCCCTTCGGGGTTCGCGCCGCAGCAGCTCCGATTCCAAGCAGCAGCCGCAGCTTAGCTCTTCCCAAGCGGGGCTGGTTGCAGTTGGTGACATGTCATTTTCATTCTCAAAAGTAGCCGCGGACTCGAGGAGGCCTGTTGACCTGGGTACGTCGCTGTGTGCGATGTCTAGATGCTTCTTCCAGCGCTCGTGCTTGTGCTGATTGGGCCGTGCGAGATTGCAGATCGTCGCGCGCCGCCGAAGCCTCGCCCCGTCAAACTGTACCGCACTCTCCCTACGGAGCGTGCGGATAAGTGGAGACTTGCGTTTGAGAAGGAAGGCACGACGCCGAAGCGGTTTGCGCGCACGTCGCAAGCCATGAAAGCGTCCGCTTCGTTGCCGGCGATCGGCCGCACCGGCGGCGCAAGCCCAGACGGAAAGAAGCAAAGCCGAGACCCGTCTGTCTCCCACTTTTCCATTAAGAACGATCAGCACCTATGGCAATACGTGGGTCGCGTGGAACCATCTGTGCAGCGACCCATGCCCCGCCGCAGCGTGCTGGACCTGCACGACACGTACCGGCGAACGATGGATGTGTGCATGGCCGCGGGGAAGGCAGCGGCGTCTGGAATGGAGCCGGACGGTGTTCGGGGTGACGTGAACCTCGCCCAAGACTTTATGAACATGCGCAACCAGGCAGATGAGACTGTTTGTGCAGTGTACGTTGTACTGCGTGCTGCGGTGCTGCGTGTTGTTGTGTGCTGTGCCTTCGTGGAGCGTAGTCGCTCACGCGGCTGTGCCTGGCATGCCTTGATGCACCAGACAAGAGGACACATCACCGGGTTTAAAGGCCGCTGGTGTGGCAAGTGGCTCTGTGTTTCGTGCTGGAAACCCCATTGTGTGGCAGCTGGCCACAGTCATGGTGATGCAAAAGTGGACGGACCTGACCACTTCCGAGGTGGAAGGCCAGGTGTCGCTGTCCTGTTTGGAGCACTCTGACCTGCTGCATTCCGTTCGACAAGGCACCGGCCGCATGTTCGATGCCACGCTCGACCTTGTGTCGTCTTTGCTGAAGCGTGTCGGGACGCTGGAGGCGACGGTGCTGGAGAAGCAGACCCACCTCGACGCCATGCGGGCAGAGATGGAGGTGCACGAGAGCAAGATGGAGACCCTGTTCCAGCAGAAGCTGGAAGAGTGCACAGCACGATTGTCGGCCGAGCGTGATGACGCCCGGTCATACGCGGACGACGCACGCGCCCAGGTGGTGCGGTTGCAGGACGCCCTCAAGACGCTGAACTCCATTTACAAGCAGCTGCGGGAGGACAACGACACGGTGCGTGTGGCAGACCTGCGGGACGCGTGCACACGGTTAGAGACGCGCCTGAAGGAACGTGACGCACAAGTGACGATGCTGAACAAAATCCGGTCCGAGCTGCGGCACTCCAACATGCTGGTGCGCACGTACAAGGGCGAAAGCGAGCGCCTGCAAGCGGAACTGGAGCAAACGCAGACGGAGCTGTCGGAGCGCAACCTGCTGGCGCAGGAGGTGATGCAACGCGAAAGCGAACGCCTCGCGGAGATTGAGCACCTGAGCAAGCAAGGGGGTGGCGGAGGTGGAAGTGGTCGCCCGGACACAGCCGCATCGGCGCTCCCGGGCTCAGAGCCCGCCAGCCGGCGCCCCAGCTACTCCCAAGAGCTGGTGGAGCACGAGCAGAAGCCGCACTGGCAGTACCCGATGCTGTGTGTGCGGTGCCAGGCCGCGCTGGACGACCTGCGGGACGTGGACGACGACGAGGACCAGAAGGAGGAGGGGCGCAAGCACCCGGCGTGCATGTACTTCCGCATGCTGCTGCCCATGGTGATCGGGCCGCGCCCCACGCGCTCCGCGGCGTGGACTTTCTGGTGCATGCGCGCCATCGTCCTCAGCAAGCTCACCGCGGACATGATCGCGGAACGGGAGGGCCGCCTGCGCCCGCGCATGCCGGAGTTTGTGTACGCCTGGTTTGCGGCGCCGCAGCTGGGCGAGCACGCGCTCACGGGCGCGCCGGAATCGCCGGACGCGCCGCCGCCACCCACTGCTGCGGAGCTGGCCAAGATCCAGCGCGCGCAGGAGGAGGACCGGTGGGGGTTTTACTACTGCGTCCGGGCGCTTGCGCGGACGTACCCGGAGGCGAAGCTGTTCTACAACTTCATTGATGAGAAGTACGGCGAAGACGAACTGACGTTCTACCTGTACTGGTGCGTGCGTGTGTGGCGTGTTCGGACTGGTGTGGGTGGGTGATGGTGGTGGTGGTGGTGGTGCTTCTGCAATTGGGGACTGCCGTGGGCTCGGTTTTGCGTGCAGTGGGGTGACTTCCCTTTTGTAGTTAGTTTGGCTTGCATCTCACCTCATGCGCTGTTTTCGTGTTTCGTTCGTGCCCCTGTGTTGTGTTGTGGTTCTCCTCGTGCCCCTGCCTTCTCCTGCAGCTTCCGTGTGCTCGACGGCCACCGTACCATTCCAGTGGAGTGGGGCCCCACCACGTACTCTGCGTCATCTTCCGCCATCCCGCCTGGCCTTCGCACACTCGAAGGCATGGATGTCAAGCCACGCAAGCGCGGCAGCGCCCCACGTGGAAAACCCGAGCTCCCGGCGGTGCCCTTCGTGCCAGACGTCGTGTGGGTGGGGCTCAACGACGCGGTGGCGGCGGCAGAGACGATCTTGGCTCGAGCCAAGGACGATGACCGCAAGTCAGCGATCTGGCGCCTGCAAGGCAAGGCACAGCCTGCAGTTGGGCGGTTGTACAAGATTGGCAACCCTGCAGCACGGGTACGTACCCGCGCGTTCTCAAAACGTGATGATGGAGAGTACTCGACTCACATATGCCACGCTTCCTGCTTGTTTTCCCTGTCTCTTGTTCTCTTTCCCTTTTTGTTGTTGTTGTTGTCTTCCTTCACCCACCTCCCACGTCTACCAACCATCTGCACCGCCTCTGCGTTGCGTATCCCTCAGGATGGTGCTCCTGGATCCGCCATGGCGATGCTGGAGGGGTTGGACGGCGAAGACATGGTGATGGGCAACCTGGTGGGTACCGGACACGGTAACTTGGTCGGCCTGGGTAGCGACGGCCCGCGCGAAACCAAGTGCGTCGACCTCGGCACCTTCTTGCGCGTCATGCTGATCGAGTACCGCGAAGAACAAGCGAACCGGCGCGCCGCCATTCGGCTGATGTTTGACACGGCCGTGGGTGCCATCGTGGCTGCGCGGGATGAGACGGACGGCGTGCGGCCTGGTGAAACGCTTCGGGACGAGGCCCAGGTGCGGCGGGCCAAGCGTGAAGCACGCCGCTGGGAGGGCGGGTTTGGTGAAGGCGCGTTCACCGGCATCAGTGTGGACTTCCCACAAGTGTTTGTGATCCTGCGCAACGTCAACGACATGATCAGCGTGGAGGACGCGGCGGCTTTGTACCGCGATGCGTACGAAATCGGGCGTGGCGGAGTCAACTACGACTCGTTCATGGCTGCGGCTGAAGCGCGGCAGTTGTTCAGCTCCTGCTTGAGACTCCCAGCTGCCCATGGCTCCAACAAGCTCAAAGCACTGTCCAAGTCGCAGGCTGCTCAGCTGGTACGTCGCGTGGCGCCGGTTGTTTGTGGTCTGCCATGCGCACCGCCTTGTCTTTTGGTGGTTGCACACATTCGTGTTTGTTTGTTTTTTTGTTTTTACTTTTGTTCTGCTGGCTGTGTCTGTGTTTCACATTCACTAACGTCTTATGCTCAATGTACTGTTGCTGTGCAGGCTGCGGTTGTCCAAAAGCACTACCGCACCCTGGACATTGATGTGTTGCCACTGTTGGGCTCGAACACCGCGCTGCCAACTTCGTGGTTGACGCGCATCCGCAGGGCGCTGTTCAAGGTTGAGATGGAGATCGCGGACTCGGGCCACGGCTTGAAGACGGACGGTCGTCGTTCCCTGGTGGCCTTCCGCCGCCTGTTGGACTTGCTGGGGTGGATCAGGCTGTGCAACCGAGAGATCCGCGGCGAGGACAATGACAACTTGTCGGTGGTGCGTGTGGACAAGGAGCTCACGTCCTTGGAAGGCGTCCTGCGGCGAGACGTGGCAGGCCTCAACGCGTCGTTCTCTGAAGCTGAGATCATCACGGTGGTTCGAGACGCCATTGCTGCCATGGGTATGTTCACGGATGTGATGTGGCGGTGGAATGCAAGGGTGCGACCGGGTGTCTCACCGTTGCCTTGTGCGGTTTGTGCTGTTTGTTTCTTTTGCTTTTTCTTTTTCTTTTTCTTTTGCTTTCTGCCTGCCTCAGCCGGCGGCAAGACGAGTGAGGAAACAGCCATGCTCGAGCGGCAAGGCAGCACCCGCGCCATTGCAGCCGTTGTGTCCAGCGCCAAGCCCCAGGCCGGATCCGCTTGGAGCTTCTTGCAGGAACTGTGCCAGGTCGTGTGCGTGGTCCGCATCCAGCGCACCTTCCGTGCCCGCTTCCGGTCCGACATGGGCGTGCCGTGGTCCATCCGGCGCCTGATGCGCCCCGGGTACCGCCCGCTGTCGGGACCCCGCACCTCCGACATGCTGGCGCCCTCCGTGGGGGGACCGCCCCGCGAGAAGACGCTGGACTCCGTCCTGTCCTCCATCAACCAGATGTACCTGGACAAGCTGCGCGCGGACGCCGTCGACATCATGCGCCAGAACCGCCGCCCGCCGCTGTCGGACTTTGTGTACGACTTTTACCTGCACAAGACGGGGCTGCGGGAAATGGCGGAGGTCCACCTGCACGACTTTTTCACCAACGTGCGCCGGTTCATCGCGGTGCACTCGCGCGTCCGCCTGTTCGCCAACTTCTGTGGCATCACCTCCGCGGTGGCCGACCCGCACCTGGCGGAGGAAAAAACGCTGGCCATGCCGGAGGCCTTCGAGTTCTACCTCAAGCTCCTCCACCGACTCCAGGCCAAGGGTGCCCGGGGCCGCCGCATGTCCACCAACTTCTTGTTCCCACGCCAGGCACCTGGCGCGCCGGCGGATGACCTGGTCATGTGGGTGGAGTCAGGGTTGGCTCGCCAAGTGGTGGAGCGTGCCATGAGCGCGTTGAACGACCCGAATGGTACGTGTGTGTATGTATGTGTGCGTGTGTGCTTGTGTGCGTGGATGTATGCATGTGTGGTGGCGTTGGGGGTGGGGTTGCGTTGGGAGTGGGGTTGCGTCGGGTGTTCGTAGTTGGCGTCGCGAGTGAGCTGTGTCTCACTTCGCTTGTGGGGGCTGTCGGCGTGCCACAGGCACCAAGGCGTTGTTGGATCGCATGTATGAAGCTGAAACCGCGGGCCGGCTGGACTTGGACGTGGTGTTGTCACTGTGCATGGCGGAGTGGGCGAAGAACACCCTGTCGCGCCAACACCTGCTGGAGAACCTGTTCAAGGTGTCCCAGTTCCACCAGAGCGAGTGCGTGCCGTGTAGCGAGCGTGTGGTGCTGCTTGCAGTTTTGCCACACACGTACACGTGCTTCCTTCCCACCCTCACGCTGCGTTTGCGTTTGTGATT
>Ga0213833_1002927_pt1 | contig 10733 bp, 9 predicted proteins | sample SWATP21_FD_160575 | JGI IMG/M metagenome (GOLD analysis project Ga0213833, IMG submission 160575) | Coastal seawater microbial communities from Marineland, Florida, United States - SWA TP2 #1 | ecosystem: Environmental > Aquatic > Marine > Coastal | place: USA: Florida | collected 2016-08-14
CTGGGGCCCCCCCCCCCCCCCCTCTCGACTCACATGTGCTGGCCCTGTTCAACGTGGTGTGCGCACCAGGCGGCTCCCCGGGCGTGGTTCAACTTGTCGACACGGCCATGGAGATTCCTATCGACAACAGCCAGAGGCTGAGCTTCCACACGTTCGAGCTTGAGCGCGTTGGAGGGTCCTCCGGTCCTGTGTCGGCGTCCGTGGCCTCCTACGACTGCATCGCGCTGCTGAGCCCGGACGACTTCGCGGACCCCCGGTGTGCGGTGATTCGGAACGGCATCAGCGTGCACCATCCAAGTGTCGGCCACATCGCCATCCCCTCCGAAGACTACATCTCGTTCCGCGAGGTAGTGAATGGCACCCACGCGGGTTTGCGAAGCGTTTGGTTTCTGTTTGCCTCACACATGTGTGGTGTTGGTGTGTTGTGACTGCTCCGCGGAACCCAGACGGTCAGTTGGGAAGATGGCGAAATGGGCAAGAAGATCGCGAGCGTGGTCATTCTGGGACACACCACCCACCGCCGCAACGGCCATGACAACCGCACGTTTAGTGTCCTTCTGAACGGGGCCTCCAACGCCCAGGTTGGGCCGCAGTGGGTGGGGAACATCACCATTGTCGGCCAGCACTCCCACGAACCCGACCCGCCGGCCCCGCCTGTGGTGATCACGCCGCAAGCCTTGTCCTATCACAACTCAGTGGAGGTGTCCTTGACGCTGGATTCGGCACAGCCTCCAGCGGGCACGCAGATGTTTTACCGCGTTACGCCCCAAATTACGATGACACACGAGGAAATGTGCGTGTGCCCGTGGTGTGGCGCGTGGTGTGGCGCATATGCATGGTTTCTCACGGTGTGCGGTTCGGTGCGGTACGGTGCGGTGCGTTGCGCCACGGCAGTCCCTTCTCCGTGTACACTGGACCGTTTTCGCTTCCAGTTGGCTTATGGATGGTGTATGGCTACTCCGCATCCCCTGGACACCAAAACAGCTCGAGTACCGGTCGTTCGTTCACGGTGCTGCCCAACGCATTTGATATATGGCCACGGCCCCTCCGCTCGAGCGAACACAACTCCGGTCTGAAGCAAGTGAATCGTGCAGTGGAGGTGTTCGGTCAACTTGGCTCTCCGTGGCATGTGCAATCGATGCCCGACTGGTGCTCCGCGTATCCGCACAATGGAACGGGCCGCGTGACTGTGCAATTGGAGTGTTTCCCGGACCCACTTGATCAGGGAACACACACAGCGACCATCACATGTGCGTTGCGTTGCGGTTGCGTGCGATATGTGTGCAGCGCATGCGCTCAAGTCATATGTGTGACTGACTCACGCTCTCTCGCGTTTGTGTGTGTTCTTGTGCTGGAGCAGTTGAAGACAGCGATGGTGCAACCTCCTCCACGAGTTTGGACGTGACGGTTATGGTGCCTGCCATCGCCGTTGGGCAACCCCACATCGTGCAGCTTGTGCAGCCTGGAAACCAAGCCACATCGGTCCTTGCGGTACAAAACGTTGGATTCGGCATGCTGGTACGTGCCTTTTGAGAGGCTGTGCTGTGCTGTGCTGTGCTGTGCTGTGCTGTGCTGTGCTGTGCTGTGCTGTGCTGTGCTGTGTTGTGGTGTTGTTCTTCTTGTTCACACTGGCGCCCTTGGCTTGGTTCAGGACATAGTGCTCATGTTCCGGGACGGCCAGCCGTCATGGGCCACTCCAGCTGCCTACACGTACCGCATTTCCGCGGGGAACACGCAACTGATTGACTTGTATGTGGATGCGCTGGGAGTCGAGGCGGGCATCTACACCACCACAATCGCAATTCTGAGCAACGATCCGCACCACAACTCGGTGGATGTGGTCTGGGAGTTGCAAGTCACGTCCGTGGTGTTGTTCCCGGACACAATCTCTCAAGCGCTTGCACCGAACGACAAGTACGAGTTTGCGGTGACTGTGGTGAACATGAAGCCCGACGACTTGCTGGTGTTCCTGAACACATCTTCGGCCGGCGATGGGTGGATGGACTTTTCTGTGACGCCCATGTGCATTCCATCTGGCTCCACCTCCACGTACCAGGTATGCGGCGGGTGTTGTTGCTTGTGATGACTCGCGGGTTGCGTTGAGGTTTTCGGGCTGCTTACTCATCGCGGTCGTCGCTGCTCTTGGTGTGTGTGCGTTGTGTGGGTGTGCACAGGGCTCGATTACCTACACTGCAGACGCGGCACCCACCCTTGGGGAGTACCCTGCCACACTGGGCGTGTTGGGGTTCTTGGTGGACAACCCGTACTCGGGCTTGCATGTGAACGGATACAAGGGAGGTGCTGCCTGCTCTGCTGCCGACACGTACTCCATTGCGCCGAGCGGCGTCAACGCCAGCGCTGCTGTGGACAAGCGAGAGTTTTTCGTCACCATGACCACTCTGCTCGGCTCCGTGTCGCCTGCCCGATCCTTCATGGAGCTGGTGGCCAACAACAACACCAACAAAGCCGTCGTGGAAGGGAAAACAATCATGTCGAGTGTTGTGGACAAGAGCGTCCACATCGGCGAGGACGTGTCCTTCCTCATCACCGCGAAGGACGTCTTTGATCACACCGTCACCACCCGTGCCCTGTTTGCCGTTGACACGACCCTGCGGGGCGTGTCTTCCTTGAAAGACAACCAGGACGGCACGTACACCGCTGTCGTGCGCGGCACAGAGTTGGGTCTCATGCCCGTCCACGTTCGAGTCGCCACCGACGCTGGCGAGGTCGACGTCACCGGGTCCCCCATGTATGTTGAAGTCATGCCGCCCGTCTGCCACGGCGTTCTGGGTCAAACCCTGACGCGGGACCAGAAAGCGTGTGAGTGCTTGCCGGGGTTTGAGTTCATCCCCGCGAGCGGGGCGTGTCAGCCATGTGGCCTCGGCACCGCCAAGTCCGTTGCTGGTGACACGGCGTGTGCTGCCTGCACCGGCGGTTTTGTGGCCGAAGTGACCGGGCTGTTGCGTTGCACGGTACGTCACGTCACACAGTGCCGTACCTGCTTGTTGTGTGACGACTTTCTGACCGTCTGTTGCCTCCTACGCGGTGTGGCTGTTTTTTTTCTGTTTGTTTTTGTTTGTGCTTTCTTCTTTTTCCCGCAGGCTTGTCCCGCCGGAACAACACCTGCCCCTGATGGCCGCAGTTGCATCGCGTGCCGCGCTGGGTTATATGCGCCGTCTGTTGGCATGTCCACGTGCCTGAAGTGCGCCACGGGTTCCTTCAGCTACGCTGGCGCCAAAGAGTGCATGCCGTGTCCGTCCAGCGGTGTGGTGTGCGAGGGCGGCCTGATCACGGAGCTGCTGCCAGGATTCTGGCGTGACGACCCGTCGGAGCCCATCACTTCCGAAACGGTGTTCTACCCCTGCCCTAATGAAGCGGCGTGCGACGTGGACACGGCGTGGTTCAGCGGGCTGACGCCTGCCGAGGTGGGTGAGTCGCCGCAGCTCGCCCAGCGCATTGCACAGGACTACGGCTTCAACGTCACGCTGTTTGGCCTGCCGTCCGCGAGCGGTAACGTGACTTGCTCCCCCGAGACAACCGGGCCCATGTGTGCGGTGTGCGTCGACGGCTACGCTGGGCTGGGCGGTGTGTGCTCCAAGTGTTGGGATCCCGAGTACAGCTGGGCTGCCACCGGCACCATCGCGTTGATGGTCATTGCCGTGGTGGTGTTCATGGTCCACAAGAACACGCGCGGCGCCAATGAGGCCGGTCGTCAGGCCATGCTGGCGGCATTGGCCGGACGTCGGCGCAAGGGGCGACGTGATGTGGAGGTGGACCACAGTGACACCTCGTCGGTGACCAGTGGTGGCCAAGTGAGCGTGACATTGAGCGTTCTGAGCGGCACCACCGGCGCCACTCGCGCCACTGGACGCCGCGCCATTCGTGACGCTGCCTCGAGCAGTGGTGCCACGGGCGCCATGCGCATTCTCATCAACTTCCTGCAAGCCTCCTCCATGCTGGGCAGCTTCCGCATCAAGGGCCCCGCGCTGGTGGCTGAAATCCTGGGATTCTCCAAGGTCGGCGACGGCGTCAGTTTGGACGCCTTCCCTGTCCAGTGTGCCATCGGCCTGACGTACTACCAGCAGTTCTACGCGTACCTGGCACTGCCGTTGCTTGTGATTGCCGTGGCGGCGCTGGTCGCCGTGTTTACCTTTGTGCGTGCCCGCCACAAGATCTCGAAGCTGAGCCCGCGTCGCGCACGTCGCGTGTTGAACGGCAGCCGGTTGCGCGGTGCCATTGTGTCGCGCTTCGTCACCACGGTGCTCATCGTCATGTTCCTCGTCCACAACCGCCTGACGAAGGAAATCGTGTCCGTGTTCTCCACCTTCCCGCAGGCGATTCGTGGGCACACGGTGCTGGCAGTGGACTACAGCATTGACACCGCCACCACCGAGTACGCCTTCGCAGCCATGCTCGGTACCATCGCCATGGGCGTGTACGTGCTTGGATTCCCCGTGTTCACGGCGTTGGTGCTGTGGAAGAACCGCCGCAAGCTGCACACGATGCTGCTCCGCACCAGGTACGGCTTCTTGTACCAGGGTCTGCGCCTGGATGCCGCGCGACCGACGTACATGTACGAAGTGTTGGTGATGCTGCGGAAGGTGGCCATCGTTGTGGTGGCGGTCGTGGTGACGGATCCGTTCCTTCAAATCTGGTGCGCGTCCCTCATCTTGGGCACCAGCCTCGTGACCCACCTGTCAATTCGGCCGTATGACTCCAAGATCATGAACGCCCTGGAGGGTGCTTCCCTTGGTACCATGCTGCTGACCCAAATGGGTTCGATCCTGTACTGGCGTGAGGAGGGCGAGCGCCTGGCTCGTGAAGGCAGCAACACGCTGTTTGACACCATCGTGACCGCGTCCCTGATTGGCCTCAACTTGCTCATGTTCCTCGTGTTCATCGGCACCATCATCTACATGGCCCGTCGACGCAGCAGCACCGCGGGCAAGGCCCAAGCGCCAAAGCAAGTCGATTCCGGCTCGGTGTTCAGCGACGAGAGCAGCACCGCCGAGTACAGTGTCCATGCTCCCGTGTTGCGGTCGAACGTGGAGATGACTGTGCCGCGCGCCAACCCTCTGTTCGGTAAATCCATGCGCCCTGCGTCGAGTGGCACGCGCAAGCCGCGATCTCACAGACGCGACTCCAATGCTGGGCGACGCTCCGGCAATAACAAGCGCAGTGGTGGTGGTAGTGGTGGGAACGGTGGTGGGAACGGTGGTGGCGCCAGCGGTGGCAGCAGCACCACGAGCCGAGGCCGCGATCGCACGGCGTCCCCGCGTTTGTCGTCATCGAGCAAGGGCAAGGGCGCGACTCGAACCCCACGTCGCACCGCCATGAGCGACCGACCAGAGACGCAGGATGCGCGACGACCGTCGTCGCTGCGGATCGCCAACAACCCCCGTACCAGTTTCGTGCAGCAGGCTGGCTCGACACCACCCGTCCGGGTGGGCAATGTTATCATGTCGCGCACAGACCGCGCTGCGTTTGAAAACGACGTCCCGGCGCTGCCAAGGCCTCGGAGTGCCTCACGCGAACGTTCGGCGAGTCGAGGCAGTCCAGGTGCCGGGCGCAGTCGTTCGACGTCGCGCAGCAGCGACAGTCCCACGCGCTCTGGGTCTCGGAACAGCCGCAACAGTCGAAACCGCACGCCACGGGCGTCGCCAACGTCGTCGTCGCCGTACCTGCAAGGTGGCGAACGTGGCCGCACGTCCTCGGTGGCGTCGTTACACGGCGAGTTTGTCGCGCTGCAAACCCCCGTGCATGTGGCACGCGATGGTTCTGTGTCGCGTGTCTCCCCCGGTGTGCGTCGTGCCAGTCGCACTGGGCGGCGGTAATGGGAGTCGTTCGCGTGGACCATTGACTGAAAGGAGAGAGAGAGAAGGAGAGAGAAGAGATGAGATAGAACGAGAGGAAAGAGGGGAGAGTGGACTACTGTTTGATGTTTTGTTTTACTTTTGTGTCTGGAACAGCGCTGTTTGGTTACGCTGTGGTGTTTTCCGCATGTGTGATAGTGTGCTGAGCATGTTTCTCTTTTGTCCGACAACGTAGTAGTGTTGTTGTCAGTGAGGCAATAACAACAACACGTTGTTGAATGATGTGCTACCTACCCCCACACGCACAACATCCCCACCCCTCCTCCATGTATCGCTTCACTGCTTCATGTCTCCCATCGTCGTCGTGTACTTGCCTTGACGCCTTGAACTTCCAGTGGAGGGAGGATTTTCGACGGCACCCACCGCTGTCGCAACGTGCATGCGAGGACGTGACGGCCGCGCCAAGGCAGACCGAGACCGCCGCTGTGGAGTTGGTCTGTGACGAGTGGCACCAGAGGTACGACTGGTGCGACTGGTGCGACTGGTGCGACTGGTGCGACTGGTGCGACTGGTGGCAGAGAACAGGCTGCCGTTGTCGGCCTGGCCTGCTGCGTCATCATCGTCTTCATCCACATCAAATCCAGCTGCAGGACGTGATCCCAACGCCGCACTGCGCCTTCTCCTGGTACGTCGTGTCGCTGTTGTCGCAGTGGTCGAGCGACTGCCCATCGTGCGAGAGGTGTGAGTCGTCGCAAACGACTCGTCGCTCGACAAACCTCGGGGCGACGGGTTGGCAGACCCTGGCGGTGTCAAGCGACGACCATGAGGCGCCGCAGTCCCAGAGGCACTGGCGGTGCTTCTGCTGGCGGCAGAGGTTGTGGCAGGCGTCTGGACAAGTTGGTGGTCACTGCTGATGGTCGCAAGGCGCTTCTTGAACGACACACCGTGCTTGCGGTGGCTGCCTCGCGAGTGTTGGGACGGGTGAGAATGGCCCAAGGATGGGGCTAGTCCGCCATGCCCACGTCGTCCATGATGAACCACCTTGCTGGCCATTTGCGTCAGCTTGTCATCCTCCGAGTCGGAGGAGTCGGATGACACGTTGACAAGATCCAAGCTGATCCACCAGCCCCAAGTTTGGTGTGAGGTCCACCCCAAAACGTGCTACCACACCACAACCAACAAACACGAAACCTACCTTTGGAACGAATGAACATTGTTGGACGCAAAAAAGTCCGGGGTCGTGTTGGACGTCTTTGGCGTCACCACCATGTGGTTGGCGTGGTTGACTGACCCCATGTACCGGAAAAACGAGTTGGTGGGGGTTACAGCCGTCCGCAGGTGCTCCTCACTCGTGGCGCTCGTTGGCTTTCGCTGTGTGGCACCAGGTGGGGGTGGGGGTTGGCCAGCTCTGGCGTCTCCGGCTGGGCGTGCCTGCGGCTGCGCCCGCGTTCGTTTCGCAGCGTCCTTGGAGGTACGACCGGTCCCACGCTTGCGCATGGAGTATCGCGAGGACGCAAGTGGGAGAACGGGCGGGCGCAGCAGTTTGGCGTGCTGCCATCTGAGCCCGCAGCCTCCGCAGCAGCATGCAGCAAAGGCGAGGTGGAACCACGCAGCCGTGGCCCAGTACACCGAGTTGCTGGTGATAAAGCAACCAACAAACGTGACACCATACGTGTCAGCAGTTTGCCAACGGGACCCATGATGCACTACATGACGCGACCCCTCATGTCACCGCATCATCACGTACAACACGCCACAGCAGGCAGCGTCCTTCATTTCGACGGCAGCTGCGTGCAATGCAGAGCAAGACAGCGCTTGTTGCACATCTTGATTGAAGGTGGTCACCTGCCCGTCGACAACCGAGCCAAAGGACTGCATGACAGACGCTAAGCCTGGCTGGAGCTGGGCAGTCTGGATGAGTTCAGTTGTGTCCGCCACACGAGCCGATATCACAGCGTCGGACAGGTGCTGAAGGACGCCGTGAACAGGATCTGTCGCATGTCCACCATACCACACACGGTACCCCATCAGCACCTCAAGCAAGCGTGTGTGCCTCCACATTCCCCGCTTGCGTACCGCTTGTACCAACACACCCCCCGAAGGTACGTGAATACATGTCTTCCAAGTCCACCGTGATGTTGGCAGAAGCGACAACCAGGCCGCAGGCTGTGGGCAGGTCGTCTGGGTTACCACCCAGCCTACCACACATGTTAGGGTATTGCGCCGTCTGAATGAACTTGAGCCCCATGTTCTCCATGCTCAGGCAGGTATCTCCCGCCAAAATGGCGTACCTGCGCACAAGCACGTCTCAGCGTGAGCACAAAAGGCCCGAGTCGCAGCTGGAACACCAACCATCCTGACGAACGGAAACGTGAGGCCGCCAATGGAAAACATCATTGGGGTGGCCACAACGACAATTACAGCCGCAATGCGAGTCATGAGCACTGCTGTCTTGGGTGGTGCCCTGCACGTGGTCACCAGAACTGCATGGGAGGCCGAATCACACACGGGCATAGTCGCACGCAGCGTGAGAAACGAGATGTCGCCGTGCATGTGCAACCCACACAGCAACCATCGATGCGTTCCCAAGCACGCACCTGCTACCACGACGAGTATGCACGCCGTTGGAATAGTCCACAGCCCCGATACGGTTGCAGATCGCCCCGAAGGAAGGTTGACAGGGCTGCCAGACAAGTCGCTAAGAGGAGTGGTGCCGAATTCGTCGATGGAGCGATCTACGCAGTCCTGTGTCATGCATACCTTTCCGTCCGCGTACCTGCGACACCAACCACGTTGAAGTTGAACTCTCACCCTTCCACATGTTGCAACACGCCCAGAGCAGCCCCACGTCAACACACAGTGAAGCGTGTGACGTACGTGGCTCCTTGTCGGTCGTGCCAGATGGATGCTTCGGACTGTCCTGGCAGCACCAACCGGCTCACATTGCGCAGCGCCGCAAAGAAGAACAGCGGCCCTTGATCCACGTAAAACTCCGACGTCAACACCGCCGCAACATCTGCGGCTCGACGAGCCTGCTGTGGCGGGCACACTTGCTCCACCGGCAAGAAGGAGCTCTGGTTGAGTGCCGCTGCGACGGCGTTGCCCACGGTGCAAAGTCCAAGCAGCTTGAGGGCCGTGATCGACTGCCCGCCAAGCGCAGACACAGGCGCGGTGCCAGCAGACAGTGCTGCCGGACCAATACCCTGCAAACTCTCCATGTGACTCGGAAGGTCTTGCATGAACACCTGTGCCAATGCTGTCACGAGGGTGGTGGTGTTCGAGATAGAAGCAAGTAGCGGCTGTAACACCGACGATGTGGCAGCTAGGGGAGCGGAAGAAAGCGAGGCGGCGGAGGCGAGCATGGCTGCTGTTGAGCCGACAGCACCCACCGCAGCTTTCGTGTCGCTCCATTGCATATCTGCGGAGCTTTGAACCAGAGAAAAGCAAGATCTGAAAGCACATTTTGGCCGACACCACACGAGCAAACACACAAGCGTCGGGCACACCATCGCATCCGCCGCTCGTAAATGACAAGCGTTGACGCTGACCCGAATCATACTCCCCCACACTTCGAGGGCAACGTACGCATTAGCAGTGACAACATCTGCAACCGATGGAAGAGTCACAGTGTCCAGCGCAGAGGACGTTGTGTCGATAGATGTGGCCGCCGCGGCAAAACTGGAGAACAGTGTCGTGAATGTCGAAGCGGGAGATATCGCAAGCGCGTCCAGAGACGCCGACAAAGCAGCAACACGCGTGGCGTCCACTAGACAAGCATCGTCAGCGTTGGTGCAGTCAGAGTCTGCACTGCAGGTCGTGGATGGTGTCTTGCGACACCTTCGTGTGCCGGTGCTCATGCAAGTGCCCCCAGATGGGCAGTCAGCGTCTGCGTCACAAAGGGTGTCGGTGGATGATGTGCAGAATCCCCGCGACAGCGCCCGAAGATCTTCTGAAAGTCGGTTCAAGCCAACTTGCGCGCTGGCACTTGACGCGTCAAAGCCAACCACCTTCGTCGTCGTTGCGCTTGGTACCATGGCCGCGGAGGCCGAGGCAGCGCCAGAGCCTAATGATGCGGCAACGTCACTCGAAAGCGACACTGCAGCGCTCGCTGTGGCAAGAGCAGGTATCGTTGTGCCCGCTGCAGCTGTGATGTGATGCCACGCACCAGCGTCAACGCACGCCCACCCTGTTGCACCACAGGCACGCCCCCACCTATCCACAGGATCGGACGTACCGTGACTGCTTGTGACTGCGGCATTCACCGTGTGTAGTCGACTGCTTGCGTGAACCAGTGAGGGGTTGGTCAGGTGGGAGTGCAGCTGAAGCACGAAACCATGCCACGTTGAGGCATTCGACAACACGTCACGTGTAGACGACACAACGTTGGTCGCCACGGCTGGTAACGTTAAAACATCCGATGGAAGACGAATCACGTTGGCATCTAGGGCTTGCAGGTGCTGAGATACAGAGGCGGCCAGTTGAAGGGACGCGTCCATACTTGCAAGTTGTTCACTCACTCGGGTGGCATTTGTCGCAGCGCTGGATGCTTCACTTGCCACCGCCAGGACGCTGTTCAAACCAGCTGACACAAGGGCTGTGTTCACGGGTGTTGGTTGTGCAGTGGCAGCCAGCAACGCTGTGGCGTTGGACTGCATCCAAGCCACAGTTGTGTGCAAGCCGTGAGTTACGGTGGCGTTGAACGTTGCAACCTGGACCGCTGATGAGTTCGCATGAGTTGTTGTTGCAGCAGCATGGGTGTTGAAGCTTTGCAGAGCAGTTCCCAGTTGCAGCATGGATGGTGTGGATGCAAGAGTCGCTGCCATTGACAAGAGTTTTCCGAGCAGTGCCGTGCCTGCAAACAAAACAACAAGACGATGAGATTCCCAGACCTGAGATTACCACTGCAGCACAGCACGGTGG
>Ga0213833_1002928_pt1 | contig 10728 bp, 5 predicted proteins | sample SWATP21_FD_160575 | JGI IMG/M metagenome (GOLD analysis project Ga0213833, IMG submission 160575) | Coastal seawater microbial communities from Marineland, Florida, United States - SWA TP2 #1 | ecosystem: Environmental > Aquatic > Marine > Coastal | place: USA: Florida | collected 2016-08-14
GGTGGGTGGGGGGTGGGGGGGGGGGGGGGGGGGGGGGTGGGGGGGGGGGGGGGGGGGGGGGGGGGGGGGGGGGGGGGGGGGGGGGGGGGGGGGGGCTTTCATGGATGCTCGTATTGGTAGCCTCACGGTGGGTTCTCGCTGGGGTTGGTCAGATTGGCATGATTCCACTCCCGAAAATTGTGCTCAGGCTGCAGCAGCCTGGCATCGATGAAGATGCGACCGTTGCACAGGTGCTTGCGTGGACCCCCAGTTCCGATGTCACAGGTATCGTGTGGGTGGCGGGCGACGGCCTGCTGTGCTCAGCCGCGGCCAGCAGGTGTGCGTGACAGACAACCAGGCTCACCCAACCTCCTTGCTGTGTGACATTTGTGCCGACGCATGAACTCGCCGCGCCGCACCTCTGCGTAGACCTGACCAAACTTAGACGCCTCGCTCGGTACACGCACCTCACCTCTGACGGCGCGCTTGTGTACGCCCTGGGTCGGAGGTCTGTGGACGTCATTGACCCGTTCGCGAGTCCCCCACAGCTCTTAGCTGTGCGGTGCCTGGATGGCCGCACCTTTTTCGAGAACCCGACACAAGCGCCCCGGTGGGTACACTTGACACAGGTTCCCCAAGGCCTGGTGATCGGCCCACAAGGGTTTGTGGAGCAAGTGGGGCCCGCCTCGTCTGCGAGTGACAACTCTCCTTGGCTCGGCGGAAGCGCCCCAGACAGTGGCGCCGTGCACGCCTCGACCACTGCTGGTGCCACCGGCTTGCGACGAGGGCAGCGCATCATTGCCGTGCAAGGCGTTGCGGTCACTAGCATCGGCGACGGCGCGGCGGTGTCGAGCTTCATCGCCGAGTGTTTGGACCATGGTTCGGCAGCAGCGCAGCAGGGTCGCCGACAGCTGCCGCAACGGCACCAGCACCAGCATCAGGACGACTCCAAGACGACCGAGATCGAGCAGGACGAGAAAACGGATCCAGGCCCGCACCAGCAGCCGGAAGATGCTGTAGCTGCTCCTCCTCCTCGCACCCCGCCGTCCGTGTCTTCGACCAGCCCTTCTCCGGCCGCGGCGGTCGCGACCCCTGTGGTGTCTCTGCAAGTGCTGCCTGCGCCGACACTGCTGGCGGGCGGCGCAGGAGGTGCCGGTGACGCCGGTGACAGTTGCGGTGACAGTTGGGGTGAGGGGTTCCCGCGTGACTTGGTGCCTGACAGGGACCGCAAGCCCGGCACATGTGTGGTGTACACCACCGGCCAACAGCTTGTGGTGTTGCGCGGCACCACGCACGCGCTGAAGGACAACCCCATCCTCCCCGTGCTTCCGCCGTCCATGGACGTGTACGATGACGTGCCACTCAGCGCGATCCCCGTCGGTGATCCCGCCATCATGCACCACCGCACGCTGCTGCCCCGACACGACTCGGGAACCTTGGCCCCGCGGTTCCTGCAGGCTGCGCAAGCGTCCTCTAAACGCCTCCTTGGCGAGCGCAAGCCTCGGTTCCTGCCCGCCACCTCCTCGACGGGCTACCGGCACTTGGGTGTGCAGTGCGACGTGTGTGGGGTGGTGCCGCTCGTCGACAACCGGTACAAGGACATGGACGCGTACGACTACGACCTGTGTGACAACTGCTACCGTTTGGACGCGGGCCCAACGGACCACCGGTTCGTCCTGTACCACGGCATCGCTGCAGAGCCGGTGGTGCTGCCGCCGCGCGCCGTGTCGTCGGTGACGATGGAGCAGTATGCTCGCGCCAGCCTCCCCACTGGAGCGTGTTATGACGCCCGCAACGACTGCGTCTGGTTCTACTTTGCCGGCACGGGTGAGGTGCAGCAGTGGCGCAACGGCGCCGCGCTCCACGGCGACTGCGCGGTGACGTTCAACGCACTGCAGGCCACGTCGACACAGCAGGCCAGTGGCATGGATGGTGGTAGCGGCGGTGGCGGCGGTGGCGGCGGTGGCGCTGGTGGTGGCGTTGCTGTGGCAGCGGACCTGTTTGCTCAGCGCACGACAGTGAGTGGCATGCGCTTGGCGCGCACGGTGTTGGCTTCGATGGGCCGCATGGCACGCGTTCTCCTGTCTGGCAACGCCTCGGCAACCAGAGCGGGGGGTCGCGGTCGGACTGGCACCGGGAAGGGCGGACACAGGGCTGAGGAAGCCTGTCCGTCTGATGTTGTGCCACTTCCACAAGGGTGGGTGCCTATGGAAGTGACGGGCCAGCCAACGCCGGTCTACGTCAAGGTATGATGTAGTGTTGTTGTCCTGTTGTGTGCTGTTGTGTTGCTCTGTGTGCCATGTTGGCATGTGGTGGTCGTCTTTCCTGGTTGCTCTCTTTGCGTGTTGCGCGTGGAGTGTGCTGTCTGTGATATGTGTTCTCTAGTGGATCTGGGTCGTGCGAGGGGTGCACGTGACTGTCTTGAATGCGCGTCGTTTCCTTTGTGTCTAAACGCACGGGCTGTGATCTCGTCTGCAGCCTAGTGGCGGTGTGGTCGCCCGGATTCCTGCCGCAGTGTCCACCAAGCTTGTTGCCCTTCTGCCGTTGCGCCTGTGCGAGCGACCCGTGCCGTCCTGGTCGTCTGAACTTTCTGCGTCACCAGGTGTGGAGCCCACCCTCCCCATGGTTAGCCCTGGTGACGTGTACGTATGGGGGTTGCATGTGTTTGCTGTTTGTGTGTTTTGTTTTGTTGGGGTTTTGGGGTCATTGCTGTTCGCCTTTGCGAGCGAGGCAAAGCAATGCTTGCTATGCTGCGGCAGTGACGTAACCCCTTCATTCCCATTGTGCTTGTTGTGTTGCATGTGCCGTGTTTCGCTTTCAGCCACGAGGTGCTGGAACGCGCTGGCGACTGGTACCGCATCAAGCCGTTTGAGTTGCCTCAGAAGCCGGCCGAGCCGACATCGACGGGCAACTTCCTTGAGATGTCGCTGCCGATGTTGCTGGAAGCATCTCGCCGGCACCGTTCCCAGCGTGGTGGTGGCGTTGGGAGTGGCGCTACACAAACCGCGGCTCCCTCAGAGTTTTGGCTACGATGCCCCCGTGGTTCCATCGCGCTTGCACATTCATCGTCGGGGAGCTCCCGGCACCGTAGCAAGGCTAACACTCAATCCGCGGCGTCAGATGAGACCAGCCCTGCCGCTGGCGCTGTCGCAGATACTGATGCTGCCGCAGATGCTGATGCTGCTGATGCTGATGCTGATGCTGATGCTGATGACATCATTGGCTGCAGTGGTAATCACACACGTACTCGCAGCACCAGGGGTGCAGGCTCCACTCGAGCACGAGCTCGAGCGAGTGGTGGCGGCGGACGTGTCGCTGCCGTGGGTGTAACATACCACGCAGGTGCATGGTGTGGGGACCCGTACTCCTTGGTTGGTGCGGTGGTATCGGTGTTGTGGGCCCGCAACAATTGGTTTGAAGGCGTGGTGCAGGAGTACAAAGCACCGAAGCACCTTGTCCTGTACAATGATGGCGACGTGCGGTGGTACGTTATGTCCACCAAGAACTTCAAAATACTGTCGCTGCCAGAGCGCCCCGGGCAGGCGTCGTCGTCAGACGACTCGGACGACGCGTTTGTGGGTGATGACGATGATGCTGCCGGCGCCTCTTCCAGTGACGACGAAGATGATGGCATTGGAGAGCCAGAACCCCCGGTTGCCATCCTCCGCAGTGATGCTGACGCGCGCCCGCCTCGGCGTGACCAAAGTGGTGGTGCCAGTGCCAGTGCCGCCGCTCGTGCTGGTGCCAGCGGCGATGTTGGTGTTGGTGTTGGCTCCCACACTCCGGCTGCCGTGCCAAGCGTGCCCCCCATCCCCGCGTTTGTTCCTTACCTTGTCAACATCGGCTCGCGCACCGCTCGACTTCGCACCTTCAACAGCTTGTTGGCGTGTATGCAGGCCGCTCATCGTCGCCTCGCCGCTGCTGTGCACACACGCCTGGCAACATCCCGTCGTGGTGACAACTCCATCTCCTCCAACACAAGCGCGGGGGCAGGTGCAGGTGGTGCAGGTGCAGGTGGCGGGGCTAGGACAGCGAGCGGTGTGGAACATGGGATGCTCGCCTTTGCGCGGTGCACCCAGTCGCCCTTGTTGCCCGTCAGTGAGGCCGCGAACACGCTGTTGGACGCGTTGAACGTGGTGCAAGTGAACCTTCGTGCGTGTGTGGATTGCGGCGTGCAAGGCACCGCCTCCGAGCCGTGTGGTGTGGGCGTCGGCGTGGACTCCAGCAGCCAGGTCGCCACGGACAAGGAACGTCAAGCGTTGCTGAAGAAAGCGTCGTTGGCGATGAAGGCGGATGATGTGCCCACCGCCGTGGCGGTACTGCGCACGTTCTCGCAGCGTTTTCCACGGGACAGCCGCTGCGCGTTCATGTTGGCGCAGTGCCACGCACGGTTGGGCAACAAGGAGACGGCACTGTACTGGCTGACGCAGCTGGCCAGCTACGACCTGCACGATCGCACCACGCCCCGATCGGACCGTGACGCGACGCGCTTCATCGAGGAGGATGTGCACCTGATGGTGCTGCAAAGTGACGTCCGCTTCTTTCAGATTCTGCAGGTCATGCAGGGCGACACAGGCGTGCGCTTGCCGCACTTCGCGTCCCTGCCTCCGCCCTCCGCCCCCACCTCCATCCCTTCGCTGGAGCGGCAGCGCTCGGGTGATGCCGGTGTCCCTGACTGGAAGGAGGACTTGTGCTCCTTCCTGGTGTCTCTCGCCAGTCTGCCCGACGGCGTGGTCGATGATGCTTCAGATGCACATGCACACGCACATGCACATGCACATGCAGAGGCGGGCAGTGGTGGTGAGGCACCACCATCGCGGTTGTTCTCCCCTGAGGCGTCGCTGCCAGCGTTGTCGGGCACCCACGTGTCTGTGTGGGAGTCGTCGAACGTCGCCCACCCAGCGCGCCTCCGCGCCACCATCGGCCGCATCCGTGACTCTGCCACCTCTGCGTTGGTCACGGCACTGCCACTGCTGTGCCGTTCCCCGGGCGTTCTGGAGCGCGTTCTCCTTGCTGCGCTGCCCTACCGCAGCTTTGTGGCACGCCTGGCCAAGACGCTGGCGACCCACTCGCATGCGCTGCAGGACAGCGTTCCCATCATGCTGGCGGGGACCCAGGGTGTCACGCTGCTGCAAGCCCTGTGTCGTGACGCGCGCGTCGGTGCGGCTACTGCTGCCGTTGTGACGGCGACTCCCTCGGACAGCAACAGCAACGCGGCTGCGTCCCTGCTGTTGCTGCTGCAAACCGAGTTGTTGCAGGCAGCGTCCACGTCCAGGTCCACGTCCTCGTACCGTGGCAGCAGTGGTGGTGCCGGTGGTGCCTCCATGGCGCCCCACACAACCCAACGCCGTCGCGCCACCGTGCAGACCGCCCTGCGCAACTACGCACAGGTGGTGCTCACCACCGCGTACAATGTGTGTGTGGAACACGCCGCCGCCTCCGCCTCCTCCTCCTCCTCCTCCGTCCAGCCGCGGTGCCTACCGCGCCAGCTCCAAGCCTCGTTCGTCGGTCGCATGGTGCCACCCCTCCTTGTGACGCTCTCCGGGCGTCCCACGGTGCCTGAATCGCTGTTGCCGCTCCTGCGTCGGCTGCTACTGGTGCTGGATGCCGCTGCGTGTGCCGGCGGCCACGGCGCCAGCCCTGGCACCGTGACCCCGGCGCCACCACCATCACCACCCGCCTCCGTCACCGCCACAACCACAACCACCAGCACAACAACAACAACAGCCGCGGCGATGGGCTGGTTGCGGCGCCTTGCTCGACTGACGGCGTGCGTGTTCAACCGCTGCCTGCGCGCCACCTTTGCCCGCCCCCAGTCAATCACGGCTGCTGAGGCCCAGGCCCAGCCGTGGTTGCTGTCGCCGTTGTTCATGGACGGTGTTGTCGACGCCGCGGAAGATGATTCCCAGCGCGGTGCGGGTTCCGCGCCTGACGCCGGCAGTGGCGGTGGCAGTGGCAGTGGCAGTGGCAGTGGCAGTGGCAGGTGCAACGACGGTGACAGTAAGATGCAGGGCGCCGATGCGGCCTTGGATGACGCGAGTGCCGGTGCTGGGTCCCGTGCTGCCTCGTTGCTGGACAACACAGCTCTGTTGGACGACGTGGTGTCGAGCCTGGCCCGGGATGTGGGTCCAGGCTTGGCCCTGGTCAAGCCCCGCATGACCCCTGCGTATCGCGCTGGCCTCAGGCTGGTCACGGCCACGCTGCTGCACGCGTTTGGCCTGCTTCACGCCGGCGTCACCGCCGACGCCCCTTCGGCCGCCGCGCTCCTGAAGCACACCCCACCCCGCGTGTTGCAGGTGGTGTGGTCGTGCGCACGGGCGGCGGGTGACAGGATCGTGGCCTTGTGCAAGGCAGCCAAGTGGCGCCGTGCCGTCCTTCGCCGCGCCCGCGCGCTGGATGTGCCGCAGCACATCCAAGCGGATGCATGGGGCATGGAGGGCAGCACCATGTGGTCTGCGCGTGAAGGCGCGGCTCGCAAGGCCGTGGCGGAGCAGCTGCAGCACACCAACGACGTGCTGCAGCGGGAGCTGTGCCACGCGCTGGGCATGGACCTGGACACGCTGACGCGACGCGCGGAGCACGACGTTGTGCGCTACCTAGCGGCAGGTGCCCGTGGTCTGGGGTCGGTGGAGACGGCGTTCAAGGGTGTGACGCGCCGCATCGCCGCCCGTGCCGGGTTACTGGTGGCCGTGTGTGGCGCGGGCGCCGCGCGTGGCGGCCGACCGCGACGAGTGTGCGCCGACGCCGTGAACTTTCTGTTGGGCCACGGCCCCTACCCCCACGCCTCCAACGTGGCCGTGAAGGTCGTGAAGGCCGCCGTGGTGGCACGACAGGCCCGGGCACGGCGCTTGACGGCCGCCCTGGATAGTGCCGCGGAGGTGTTGGAGGGTGTGCGCTCCGCCAGGCTGTTGCGGGAGGTGCTGACGGGCCTGGGTGTGGCTCTGAAGGCCCGCCTCGTGTCACCGGTGTCCGCTGCTGATGCTGCTACTGCAGCTGCTGCTGATACTGATGCTGATGCTTCTGTCGTGGCCGGGGCGCAGTTGTCGTCGCGGCAGCACGTCCTGTCCACCGCCGCCGGTTGTGGTCCCGCCGCCGCCCGTCGCCTTCGTGCGGCGTTGGCTCGTGTGTTGGGCGTGTGCTCGCATGTGTTGGCCGGCACGGTGCCGTGTCTGAAGCAGGCGGCCGCGGTCGCAGCCTCGGCGGCAGCGCGATACCAACAGTGTGCGAGTGCCAGTGCCAGTGCCAGTGCCAGTGTCAGTGCGTCACCGTTGCACAGTCGTGCGGCGCGTGTTCGATTGGCGTGGTCGTCATCGCCACGTGGTGCCGTGGACAACCCTGTGTCTCCGACTGTGGCCTCCACTGCCGCTCCTGCTGACTCTACCTCTCCTGTCGCTGCTGTCGCTGCTGCTGCTGCTGCTAGCAGCTCCATGGCAGCGGTCGCGGCCAAACCCACCTCACGTGGTGCCCACGGCTTGGTGCTGTGGCGACCCGATCCATCCGTGCCCGGTGATGAGGACGGCGTTGCGTTGCACGTTGGCCTGGCCATGGCCTGCCTGGACGTGTGCGTTCAAGAGTTTTCGGTGCATGACGCGCCGGTCCTGCTCCGCAGTCGCATTGTGCGCGCAGTCGCGTCACTGTGTGGCGTTACTTCCCTGGCAGCGTCAACGTCAACGTCACCGCCGGACGCCGCAAGTCGGCTGTGCGGACGTGGTGGTCTGCACCAGCACCTTTGGGAAGGTGTGTCCGGCCTGCCGCTGCTTCAAACAGCCGCCCAACGTGCCCTGGGTGCCCTGGCGTCGTCGGTGTTCCAGTGGTCTCGCGTGTGCGTGCACCCATCAGCGGGCCCTGGTAGCGGTGCCGACGACGTCACCACCACCACCCGTGCCTCCCCCACCACAACGGACACCACCATGCCACGCATCTCCGTCGACACCGCACTCCCACGCCTGCGCCACGAGGTGTGCGAGGTGGTCACGTCGCTGCTGTTGCCCGGTCGCCCCACACCGTTCCTGCACGCGTGCCGTGAAGACAGCAAGGAGCCGGACGTGGAGCTGGAGGAGAAAGACGCGGACCTCAACGATGGCGGCGAAGGGCGGTCCATGTCGTTGCGTCGTCGCATCAATCCCGCGTCCACCACCGCCACAGCCGAAGTCGCACCCGCATCCGCATCCGCATCCGCCGGTGGTGGTGGTGGTGCTGCTGCTGCTGCTGCTGCTGCTCCGGACATTGCCCTGCCCCACGGCATCGCACACACCTTGGCCGACGACAGCCTGTTTTACCGCATGGTGGCCTTCCTGTACCAACACCGCCACACGACGGCGCTGGGCGCGTGGCTGGCTCGGCGCACCGACACCCGCGTGCGCCTCACCGCGGCACTGCTGTCGTGCCTGGACGAAACGCCGGCGTGCACCCTCCGCGTGCAGCGCCTCGCCCTGCAGGTGGTGCGTGTGGCGCTGCCGGCCACACCGGGTGCGGGTGGGCACCGGCTGGGTCGCCTGCCAGAGGCGCTGTTGGAGAAGCTGGGTGCCTTGATGGCCCGAGCGGGCTCGTCCACTCCGCCACGCCTGGCACCGCTGCAGCCCGCGCCGTCGCCATTCCCTGGCTCGCCCCCGTTGGTGCGTGGTGGTTCGACTGACGCCGCCGGTACTGCTGGTGCGGGTGCCAGTGCCGGTGCGGGTGCCGGTATTGGTGGTGGTGGTGGTGGTGGTGGTGGTGCTGTGAGTGGCGCGCAGCCTCCCACCTCCCCCCTCCCTGGTTCGCCGGTTGGAACGGGTCCGACCTCACCCATTGTGATGCCTGGCACACGCGGGGTCGCAGCGTCTGGCGTCGATGCCGGTGCTAGCGCCGGTGCTGGTGCTGCCGGCGGTGGCGACGGGCGTGATGTCCATGCCGGCGTGATATCGACAAGGGGAGGCATCGTCGTTGCTTCAGCGTGCCGGGGGCCGCTGTCAGTGGTGGTCACCGAGGCCGCCGCATCAACAACGGCCGGCGTGTCAGCTGCCGCCGCAGCGTCGGGTGTGGGTCTGGAGCGCTCGCTGTTCTGGCGTGTGCACAACACCGGCTCCGTGGACTTGGTCGTGACGCTCGCGTTGCAGGCGGCCCGGTTCTCTCTGCGGGCTGCAGTGGGAGTGGGGCGCAGTCAGGACAGCAGCAGCAACAAGAACAACAACAGCTCCAACAGCAAGGCGTCTTCCTCGGGGAAAACCAAAAGCGTGGTTGACATCGTTGTGCCTGCTCGGAGGTACGTTTGTTGCGTTTTGGGGCACGAGAAGTTGTGATGTGATGTGATGTGTGTGTTTTGTGTCCATTGTTGTTATTGTTGCTATTGTTGTGCGACGCCATTCACCCGTGCGCGCGTTGCGTGGTGCCATGTCTACTGTGCTTGGCCGTTTGCAGCTCTGTCCGTCTTGCGGAGGTTCCATCGCACTCACTAACGACCGCCGCGACCACGTTCTCGCGCACACTGGACGACTGCCCCGAGTGGGGGCCGTTTGTGTTCTCATGGACAGCCAAGCCCTTTGTGGCGGCCACATCGGCACCCAGCGCCACATCGACGACGGCTCTCTCACAGGCGTCGTCAAGCACACCGGCCAATGCCAGTGTGGAAGATGTGAGTGCCAACCCGAACAACAGCTCCTCAGAACCCCTGGCAGCGTTGGCGCGTGTGAACGCGACTGTCGAGGATCCCGCGTCATCGTCATCACGCGACGACATGGCAGAGTCTGTGCGTGCCATGACCAACCTTGCTGCCCAGCTGCGACGCATGTCGAGCCGTGGTGGTGCGCGTGACTTCTCGAATGTGGCGCGCCTGGTGGAGCAAGGAGCTGCGTACGCCGCACGACGGACGAGTAGTAGCGCAACGCCGAGTGCCGCCCATGTCCATGATGCGGGTATTGATTCACCGCCACTGTCGATGATCGCCGATGCGATGTTCCGTTCCACTGGTGGATATGACGGACGTGGTAGTGGCCAAGGCCGAGGGTCAAGCAGTGGGTTCTTGCTTGCTCCAAGTGATGACGAGGAAGAGGACGAAGGTGACGGTGAGGGTGAGGGTGAGGATGGCAATGCCAACGACAATGGTGGTGGGGATGAGAATGAAGATGCGGATGAGAACGAAGATGAGGTTGGTGGTGGTGGTGGTGGTGCCGATGATGTTTGGTCCGCTAGTTGGAACGCTCGCGGCAACCCAAGTCGTGGTCCGGCGCACCCCCGTGGCTTGGGGGTCTCACAACCCGCGCCTTCCTCCGTGCTGGCCTCGGCACTGGCCACCAACGCGGCCCGATTGGCCAGAGCTGCCGCTTCTTCATCGCGCTCTGGTGCATCGAACCTCGCCAGCTCGCGTGCTGTCCGTGCTGCCTCTGCTGCTGCTGCTGTCTCTGCTGCTGCTGCCTCTGCTGCTGCTGCCTCTGCTGCTACTTCTACTGCGACGGCGGCGACGGCGGCGGCGGCGGCGGCGGCGCCTTCTCCTGCGGCAAACGATGTTGCCCTTGCACGTGCCGTGGAGTCACAAGCCCGCGCCACGAAGCAGTATGTGCTGATGCTGTTCCGTCCAAGAAACCAGGCTTCGACTGTGGCTGTCAGTGGGGCTGCCGGCACCAACGCCGGCACCAGTTCCAGCGCAGGTGGTGAACCAACCTTCGCCGTTGCTCCAGCTCCTGCTCCTGCTCCTGCTCCTGCTCCTGCTCCTGCTCCTGCTCCTGCTCCTGCTCCTGCTCCTGCTCCTGCTCCTGCTCCTGCTCCTGCTCCTGC
>Ga0213833_1002929_pt1 | contig 10724 bp, 7 predicted proteins | sample SWATP21_FD_160575 | JGI IMG/M metagenome (GOLD analysis project Ga0213833, IMG submission 160575) | Coastal seawater microbial communities from Marineland, Florida, United States - SWA TP2 #1 | ecosystem: Environmental > Aquatic > Marine > Coastal | place: USA: Florida | collected 2016-08-14
CCCCCATGACCGAAAACAGCCAGACTTCATACCAGCCTCTCACTATACTTCCCGACATCGGACAAAGGCTGCACCCAAAAAACAATTGAAAAAGCGGACAGATGCGCTCAGTTTCCTCAGAACCATCTATCCAAATAGCCTTTGCAGAACAATCATTATCGATTAATGAACAAAAAAGGAAGCAAAATGAAGAAATTACAAGACAAGGTAGCAATCATCACAGGTGCGAGTTCTGGAATTGGTTATGCAACAGCCAGGCTCTTTGCAAAAGAAGGCGCAAAACTCATCCTCACAGCAAGACGGGAAGCATTGCTACAAGAACTCACAGCAGGCATCATAAACGAGGGAGGTCAAGCAGTTTATCTTGCAGGAGATATCAGCAAAGATGATCATGTGGAGGCGCTTGTTCAACTTGCTCTGAAACGTTTCGGAAAACTGGATATCGCCTTCAACAATGCTGGGACTTTGGGCGCATCAGCCCCCACAGAATCCTTGACTGTAGAACAGTGGAGCGAAACCATAAATACAAATCTAACAAGCAGTTTTCTTTGCGCCAAGCACCAAATACCTGCATTACAAAAGAATGGGGGCGGAAACATCTTGTTTACATCGAGTTTTGTGGGCCATACCATTGGGTTTCCAGGTATGGCAGCGTATGCAGCAAGCAAAGCTGGTCAGATCGGCTTGGTCAAGGTTATGGCAGCAGAATTGGGACCACAAGGGATACGCGTCAACGCCATCTTACCGGGAGGGACAGATACACCAATGAATATTGCAAATGATCCATCTTCTGGACCAGAAGTTCGAGATTTTCTCAATGGTCTTCATGCATTAAAAAGATTGGCTTCGCCAGAAGAAATCGCAAAAGCAGCACTCTACCTGGTCTCTGAAGAAGCATCTTTCATCACAGGAACTGCGACTCTGGTAGACGGTGGTGCGTCCATTACCAAAACATGATTTTTAGCAAGAGAGAACTCAATTAGGCAGCTTTACAGGTATTTTTTGGTATTTCAAGACACAATTCTTGTAATTCTGAAAGACATCTGGCTCGTAAAGGGAGTATCCAAAGAATTTGAAGTTGGCGGCCATAGGTTTTCCACCTTTTTTACTGCCTGGTACAGTCTTTGTGATACTCTTGTCCACCCAAAATCCCAGACTAAAGTTGTTGTTATTCGAACCCTTAAACATATAGGACATCAACGAAGGGGTTTTGACTTTTGCTGTTGTCCAAAGGAGAGAGAGTTCTTTCTTCGAGGGACGATAGCCCCGAAACTTCACTCTGTACTTCTTGTACGCAGCCAACAAAACTTTCTTCAGGGTATCCACTGTAAATCCTTTCGCCTGTGAAGGTTTTACATAGGTTTTTTGGATGCTGTAGACCTCATCCCCATAAAATCGAAAAGTGATATGATACGCGGGTGTGACATAGGATGGACTGGAAAAAGTCCAGACTTCGTGACACCAGGTTTTTTTACGTGCAAACCACTCCCACTTTTGCACTCTTTTTCGAACCAGGACCTTATAGCGTCCACTGCTCAAAGAAATACCTTCCAGAGAAGAAGGCGCAGCAGCCCAACTCTTCCCATCTGCAGACCACAAACAAAAGCTCAGTACAACAACAAACCATCGAGACATCGCGTACTCCATTTAAGAAAAACAGTTTCGTGAAACAAGCGTTGATTGTATCCATCCAAACCAACGCGTCAACCAATGGAGAACTTAGTCCACTCAAGACAAGAAGCAATGGCAGAAAACAAGACAGCTTTTCAAAGTCTGCCACTGGTGAATGGCGGCAACTTCTGGTAAAATAGCAATTTTGGCTCTTATTGAGAAGGTTGAGAATCTTCTTAGAACAAAGCGAATTATGATGTTTTTTCGGTGTATCTTCCTTTTTCTTTTCTTCCTCTTATGGGGATTTCTCCCAAATGCAGCTCTTGCTCAAAGTCCATTAGAAGCTTTGTTGGGTGGTTCAGGAAAAAAGCTCCAACTACAAACCCAAGAAAGCAATACGCTCAAAAAACTCAAGAAGCAACTCGCCGAATTACAAAAAGAACTGAAACAAATCCCCAAAAAAGAGAGACTTCGTAAAGAAGGTTTTTCAAAAGAAATTCGACGTTGTAGAAAGAGACTGGAGTTGTTTCGAAAGCCGTTCAAGTCAGCTCTTTTTCGCAAGAGTTCTCAACTTAAGAAAAAACGAGAAGCCATCCGAGAGAAACTAAGCCAAAAAATCAATAGGATCAAAGACCTGCGCGCAGCACACGAGTTGCGCGATCAAAATATCACCCAATTGCGAGATCTTCTCCAATCCTATCTCAGTTTCCAAAAAAACTCTGTGAAGTGGCTGAAAAAGCAGTACATGTCCAAGGAGAAGCACACCCAACTCAAACAAGATTACGGACGACTTCTCAAACGTATTGCCAGTAGCAAAAAAGCGACTTCAGATGCAGAGTCAGCACTTAAAAATCTCTCAGAACAAATCGAGACCAACCACAAAAGCCTGGACAAAGCCAGAACCTCTCTCTTAGGGCGTTCACCTGTCCGCCCTTCTCTTTCCATCAAAAAGAAAAAGCCCCTTCTCAAACAATCAATTCCAAGTTCTAAGAGAAAAGCTTCCAATCGCAAAGGTCGCAAAAAAAAGCGCGTTCCCAAAAGACGAACGCCTCCAGTGAAGTCCAAAGCACAACTTCAAAAAGAACAAGATACCAAAAGGTTACAAAAGCGCGAAAAGTCACTGAACGATTCTCTTAGAGAACTCACCATCGAATTGTTACGTACAGAAGCCAAGCTGCTCAGTGTCAGAAGAGCCGATCAACAGCTGAACCTGAACATCGCTCAAATCCAGGTACGCTTCTATTCTCTCCTGGTTGAAAGGATGCAAGAGGGTCTAAAGACCTTAATGGCCAAAACAGAAGGTGGACTTCTTTACCTGGAGCCCACACAATTCGATCGGCCTTTATTGCGCACTGTCAGTCAAAAATCATTTGTGCTTCTCTTGGAGGCCCCAGGCCAAGTCCGAGGACTCTTTTCATATATCTACCAAGAAAGTAAAGACTTTTACAAACGTACCGGATTCCTGTTTACTTTCTTGATATTGCTCTTCTTTGTAGCACTGATTCGAATCACCAAAGCCGCAAAAAACAAATGCTCGACCTGGTTGGATAAAGCCAAATCCGATGATGCCATAGGTATTTTCAAGTATGTCAGACGCCGTCTTTCCATACTTCTATTGGAATGTACGGTTCGCTTGCTTCCTTTGACGGTTCCATTCCTTGTCTTGCTCTCGCTCCTGTGGGTCTTGCCTTTATATGAAGACATCCAGATCTTTATGCTCACAACTGCGGGCTCTTACCTGATGCTTGTGGTGTTGTTTGGACTCTTTGAGCTTTTCTTTTCGCCAGATGAAGAGCAACGATTTCTCCGGGCTTTAAGTGACACATACGCAAATCGATTCCGAAGGATTTTTAAGTTCTTTTCTGGATTTGCATTCTGCTACCTGGTCTTTTACCAATCTGCAGGCATTCTCGGCTATCCATTTGCCTTTATGCATATCCTGGAAGTCTTTTTCTTTGCCGTCATGTTGATCAGTGTCCTTCTTGTGTTCATGCACAAAGATCCATTTATCAATATTATTCCAAGAGATAAGCACTTTGGAAAGTTCTTTCTTTTCCTACTCAAACACTTCTATCCGCTCTTTTACGCCACCGCAGTAGCTGTTCTGGTCGTGTATGTCTGGGGCTATCGAAATCTCGCTCGTTATCTCGGCCGAAGTTTGGGCTTAACCCTTCTGATCTTGCTTGTGGCTTATATGATTTACCAATTCATCAGTACAGCAAGTAAACTCACGCTGGGACTCAATAAAAACAATTCGAGAAAAGTCCACCTGGACCCCAATTTGGCTTACAAGGTCCTACAGTTCATCAGAGTGACCATCAGTATCTTACTCCTGTTACTGTCTACCAGCCTGATCTTTAAAGTGTGGGGAGTGGTGGATGGTTTCGAAGCCAGTTTAAAGCTCTTAAACCATCCATTCCTGCACATAAAAAACACACAAATCACACTGATTTCACTTGGGAAGTTTGCTCTAGCCTGTGGATTGGCCTTGTGGTTGGCCAGTGCCATCAGGAAAAAGCTCACAGAAGTCGTTTACCCCTTCTTCCAATTGACCTCCCACACACAACACGCCATCAACACAGTCATCGGCTATTTGATAAGTTTTGTTGGGATCTTCTCGGGGCTACAATGGATGGGTGTAGGGCTGAGCGTTTTAGCGGTCTTTGCCGGTGTTGTGGGTATCGGTGTGGGTTTCGGAATCCAGAATATCGCCAATAATTTCATTTCGGGGCTGATCATCACATTTGGACAACCCATCAAAGTGGGTGATGTCATCGAAGTGGGTAGTGTCACAGGGAAAGTCAAAGAAATCAGTGCACGCTCGATCACCATTGAGACAGTGGATTCACGGGTCATCCTGATCCCAAATTCAGATATCCTCACCACAAAAGTGATCAATTGGACTTTGGGACCTCCATACGTATTGGCTGAGGTCGCAGTCGGTGTGGCTTATGGTAGTGATACCAATCTTGTGCGTCGCACCCTGATAGAAGTGGCCGAAAAACATCCAAATGTCTTGAATTTACCCAAGCCATTTGTTCGATTTGAAGATTTCGGTTCGAGTTCTCTGGATTTTACGCTCTTAGTTCCTATCGATCAGCCGCAAAAGCGCTTTGATATCCTCAGTGACCTGCGTTTTGAGGTAGACCAGGTCTTTCGCGAGAGAAATATCGAAATATCCTTTCCCCAAAGGGATCTCCACCTTAATCCAGATCTGGAAACAGCTGTTATTGATACACTCAAACAACAGAAACCCGAACGTGAAACCCTCAAAACCATCTTTCTTGAACCAGAACTAGAGAGAAAAGTTTCCAAAAATGAGCTGCCAAAGCTGTCCAAACCTCCCAAAGCCAAAGACACCATATCGCCTCGACGCTTTGTTCGAAAAACAGCTTCACAACTCCCTGATGGTGCAGCGGAAACACTGGATCATCCGATTGAAAGAGAAATCCCTCAAAAACAGGTCGTTCGTCCAAAACCTGGACCTCCAGGTATGCCCTTGGATATCCAAATTCCCAACACAGTCGATCTCGGGGAGCACTCGCTAGAAACGTCAGAACTACAGGAAAAATTATCCAAAGAACAACCAACAACCAAAGAAAAGTTGCCAGAACGAGCACCTGAAGAAACGCCAGTCCCTGCCATGGGCCTTTGGGGTGTCGTCAATCAAACAGGCTCAGGTGATATCACCCCTTCTGGCTCCAGTTAAATTTTTGGACCGATTGAGACATTCTGTGTTAAAAGAGAAAAAACTGTTGTCTGGAAAATGGTATGTCCGAACAAAATAACAATTCATTGATCTGCAATTTCTGCGGAAAAGACCAATATCAGGTCAAGAGGCTAATCGAAGGCACGGACAGCCATATCTGTAACAATTGTATCGAGCGTTGTTGCGACATCTTGGATCTCAAAATCCAAAAGATGTTCCCTCTCAAGGCAGTACAAAACAAGCCTTCCAAAGTGCTGCAACCCACAACCTCCTCCAAAGTCCAAGACCTTGGCGCCAAAAGAAGAGAAAGGGAAAAGGAAAACACACCCCAAGATATGATGCCCAAACCGCATCAAATCAAATCTTTTCTGGACGATTATGTCGTGGGTCAAAAGGCCGCCAAAAAGAAACTTTCTGTCGCGGTGTACAGTCATTACAGACGCTTGGAGTACCTCCGTCGCCCTTCTTTTCAAAACCAAGTAGAGCTTTCTAAATCCAATGTCCTGCTGATCGGCCCAACAGGTACGGGAAAAACCCTTCTGGCGCAAACTCTCGCAAGAAACCTGGAAGTTCCATTTGTGATTGTAGATGCCACCAGCCTGACAGAAGCAGGTTATGTGGGAGAAGATGTCGAAAACATGCTTTGGCGGCTGTATCAGGCCGCAGACGAAGACATCAGCAAAGCCGAGCGAGGCATCATCTACATCGACGAAATCGATAAAATCGCGCGCAAAGCCGAAAGTCGTTCTGTGGGCAGGGATGTCTCAGGAGAAGGCGTGCAACAAGCGCTCCTCAAAATCATTGAAGGGACAACAGCTTACGTCGCCCCCAAAGGTGGTGGCAAAACCCCACAATCAGACCTCATTCCCATCGACACCACAAACATCCTCTTTGTCTGCGGTGGTGCATTTGTAGGTATCGAAGAACACATCACCAAACGCATCTTTGCCAGCCCAAGACTGCGAAAGTCCACAAAGGAATCCAAAAGAGGCCAAAAAGAATTCCTGAATGTCCACCCGGACGACTTGATCCAATTTGGCTTAATCCCTGAGTTTGTAGGTAGAATTCCTGTCATCGCAATGCTACAAGCTTTGGATCTCGATGCATTTGTTCGCATCCTTACAGAGCCCAAAAACAGCCTGGTACGCCAATACCAAACGATGCTGTCTTTCGAAGGTGTCGAGCTGCAATTCACTCCAGGTGCTCTTGAATCCATTGCACAACAAGCCATGGAATACAACACAGGCGTTCGTGCCCTTCGGAGTATCATGGAAGAGTTGATGTTCGATGTTCTTTTCGAAGTCCCACAGCGCCCAGATCTCCAAAAAATCGTCATCACCAGGGAAATCGCAGAAGGCGAAGCCGAGATCTTCGAAGACGACGACTGAAACCACACATCCAATCCAGCAAAACCAATACGGTGTGTCTGCGGAGAAACAAAGAATCACTTCAGCTATTTGAAAATAGTCCAATCAGATCCTTACTTGCAATGCCAAGAGCAACAAGAAAAAAATCGAGAACCAACAGAAGTGCTTCATTCCGAGTTCCAGTGGGCATCGTTATGGATTCTCAAGGCTCTTTCTACATCGCAGATACAGGCAATAAACGCATACGCAAACTGGATCTACAAACAAAAATGGTCACCACCATCGCGGGCAATGGAGAACAAAGTTTCGTGATGGTCACCCACAGCAGGCCCAACTTGGCGGACCAGCCGGCCTTGTGGTCACTGCCAAAGGCCACATCTGGTCGATCACACCCACCACAATGTGAGCTTGCTCATGCCTTAAACTCTTTTGTTTATTGTGCGATTTGCTATCTATTTTTCAATGATAAATTGAACATTTTTAATCACGTAAATGTACCAAAAATTAGCCTGTTATTCTATATACACTCGAATGTGCTTCAGTGTATAAATCGGTACAAAAGGAAAAAGTACAGGAACACTTTTGATGTATTGTTGATAGCGTTCTAATTCTCCGTAACGCTCTCCTTGCTTCTCTTCCAATCGCTTGGTGGAGCCCATCATAATCAAGACAATGCACACAAGGCCCATCAACGAAATCGACCAGCGTGCTGGAGTGGTATAAAAGGGCAAACCTGCAAACCAATTCCCGGCCCAAAAGATCATTTCACCCAAGTAATTGGGACAACGGACCCAACGGTATAGACCCCTATCACAAAATGCACCAGGCTGTTCTTTCTTAAATTGACTCTTCTGTCGATCTGCCAGAGCTTCCAACACCAGGCCAAAAAGCGCAATGGCAAGACCTAAAACAAGGGTGAGCTGAGTCGCCCAGGAGACACTTTTCTGTGATGAAGTCAAATGAAACAAACAGGGAGAGAACATCATCACATACAGCAGAGAAACACCTATCCAAATCAAAAACTTGTACAGGATCTTTGTATCACCAGAGCGGACCTCTGTCTCTTTGAGTTCTCGGCTATAGGAAGGTTGCATCTCACGATACAACAAAAAAGACCCCAGCCTAAGCCCGTACAAACCCAAAAGAATACAGTGCAACACCTTAAGTCCACTCAGATTGGCATGAGACAAAAATAGACCTGCAAAAACCATCGCAACGATAGAAAAGGCATACCCGATACTCACAAAATATACCGTCCGGTAAAAGCCCGAAGCAGATACAAGTAAAGCAAGCAAAAGCATCCAAAGGCCTTCTACCGGGACAACAGAAACAAATCCTTGAAACCAACCTGTCCACGCAAAGATATCCATAAGTCAACCTCCTGTCATACTTTTATCAGTATTCCATGGTTCCTAAGGCTATCTTTTGATTTCGATCAAACCGAGACCTTATCTCTCCCAAGCCAACACCCTCCTCACCGAGCAAAGGTATTTTTCATCACAGGAAAGACACTTACAGCATTCACTATAGGCTGCTGCTCTCTAAAACAAATACAATTCTGACTTAGTTTCTGTCTTCAAGAACACAAGCTCGAAAAATCGCCACCAGTCAATACGTATTGATCTCCAGAAAGAGACCCATTAGACTGCATTCACATATGTTTCCATTTTCAATCTGGCAAGCAATGATTTTCACAACAACGATACATTTGGAAGAACAAATATGGATTTGATGGCAGAACTCAGACAAAAGCTAACCCTATCGCCCTCAGCACATCATTTTTTGCACATTCTCTATCTCTTCCTCATGACTTCAGAAATCAATGAAGAAGAGCAAGCCATGGCTTTGGATTACGCAGAACAGCACCTTGCTCATTGGCCAGATTCTGTGCGTATTTTGCACAACAAGAAGCAACAAAATCTTCGCAATCATCATGAATATTGTACCTACAATATACAGGGACCCGACTGGCCAGCTAACCTTCGTTATATCCTATCCGGAGACAATGGCCCTCATCCTTGTTTATCTCTTGTCCGTACCCTCAAGCTGGGAGAATACGATCTCAAAGAAGGTCTTTGGGAGGCCTTTGCAAGCTCACAACACCTCACAAATCTGACTACGCTCTCTTTATATGAACCAGGGTGTACTTTGGATGAATTGCGCACAGTTTTAAACAGTCCTCGACTTGCCAAACTCCGGGAGTTGAGTATCAAGATGTCGTATTCTGCTGAAAAATTCGGGAAAGTGAACACCATCGCTAATCTACTCTCGAACCAAAATGCCCTGGACAGTCTTCAAGTCCTTCGTCTCGTATACTGCAGTACCAGAGAAGAAGGTGTTGAAGCCATTTTCAAATCTCCCAACCTGACCTCACTCAAAGAGCTTCACGTCAATGCGACTGTTTCACAGCAGGCAGTAGATGCACTTGCGGACTCTCCGAATCCCCGGCGTTTTACAGCACTCACAAGCTACGTTCCCTACCAGGTTGAAACACCAGCAACAGTTTTGGCCAATGCAGAGGTTTTATCTTCACTCAAAAAGCTCAGCCTCTTTGATAGTCAGTCTGGGACAAGACCCCTTGGCATATTGCTCAAATCCGAACACTTCAATCAGCTCACTCACCTTGATCTCTCCTATACTGAGTTGAATGAAAGCGGAGCCAAAGTCATCTTTCCTGAAGCCAAAGCTCTTTCGAAGGTCAAATCACTCGTTCTCAAGGGAAACTTCATTGATGAAGAGGGTATGGAGGCCCTGGTCAACTCCCCTCATATCAAGAGCCTACAAGCACTTCATCTCGAAAGTAACCACATTCGAGATCGTGGTTTGATAGCACTTGCGAATTCCCCCAGTAGCCAGCACATTAAAAGGCTCAATTTGGAAAATTGCGGTATTACAGATAAGGGGTTGGATGCCCTCACACAATCCCCCCACCTCACCCAACTTGAAGAACTTATCCTGACCAACAACTACGTAACAGATGACGGTTGCCAACGTTTCATTAACAGTCCAAATGCGTCTAAGCTAAAAAAGCTGGTCCTTCGGGACACAGGGGCCGGTGTACAAACTGTCAAAGCCCTGGCCAATGCTTCGGATATGACTCACTTACAAGAGCTTATCTTCTTCCGCAATGCTATCGGTGATAAAGGTGTCATCGCGATGGCCAATGCACCCCATCTCGCCTCACTGATCCACTTGAACCTGGAGGAGTGCAAAGTCGGAGACAAAGGTGCTGTTGCCATCGCTCGCTCCCCTCACCTCTCAAACCTACAAACCCTCTCTCTAAAAGGAGGACTCGGAGATGGAAGTGCAGGAGTTGATGGTGTCAGTGCATTTGTACAATCTGAATGCTTGCCCAATCTCAGGGTCTTGATCATAGATGGGGTCGAATACGGAAGTGAAAACCACAAAGCACTCGAAGCCAAAGCTCTCAAGTGGCCTTCCGATTACAATGAGTGGATGGTCTTTTGAAGCAGGCGGTCAAACTTGCAATGATTTGCAAGCAAAAAGAGCACTTTGGATTCCATAGCCATAGAAATTGATAAAACAAAGCCAAGATAACCTACCTCTAATCCTTCAGCTTTCTGACCTGCTCAAAGAAGTGGGGGTACATGGACCTTCAGCTGTGTAAGCAGAGGAATTGGTGACGTTGATCCTGAATACCTAAAGTACTTTTTTTATGGAGTGACTCCTGGCATTCGTATGTGTACTCAGGATATCATGTTTGGTAGGTATTTTATAGGCTGGACTTTCTGGAACTGGTCAAATCCGCAAGCAATTCCGTCAGGTCGGAACTTGAACCAATGGAAAAAGAGAAGTGAAACTCCTCAACGGTATCTTTCAGACCGCACAGCTGTTTTTCAGGAGAAAGAGCTTCATTTTCTTCAGTTTGTGCACTTTGGATTGGATGGGGAGGAGTTTGAGGTCCAAAGCTTTCGGCCTTCTGAGGGTCCTTCACAAACCCATTTCTTCGAATATACTTTTCCACCTCTTTCAAAAGACAAAGAGGCACAGTAGATTTGTCCTCTGAAGGAGGTTGG
>Ga0213833_1002930_pt1 | contig 10720 bp, 2 predicted proteins | sample SWATP21_FD_160575 | JGI IMG/M metagenome (GOLD analysis project Ga0213833, IMG submission 160575) | Coastal seawater microbial communities from Marineland, Florida, United States - SWA TP2 #1 | ecosystem: Environmental > Aquatic > Marine > Coastal | place: USA: Florida | collected 2016-08-14
ATGTTGCCATCAGGCTCGCATACGTACAACGCGTCTGGCTCCATGATGCCATCCGGCTCGCACAAGTACAATGCGTCTGGCTCCATGATGCCATCCGGCTCGCATACGTACAACGCGTCTGGCTCCATGATGCCATCAGGCTCGCATACGTACAACGCGTCTGGCTCCATGGTTTGGTCTGGTTCGCACATGTACAACGCGTCTGGCTCCATGATTTGGTCTGGCTCCGGTTCCGCGGCACCCTCTGGCTCGGGGGGCTCTGTTTGCTCAAGCGCGGATGTCATTGTGGCTCCCTTGTTGACGTGCATGGCGGAGGTAGTTTCGCCCTGCGACTGCTTCCCTGTCGCCTTCACCTCCGTTGTGCCCACGCTTCGCGCATGCAACCTGGAGACCCCTCCCCACGTGAAGACGGAGCTCGAGTCACTGCGTCGAGCATGCAACGGGACTTGGACGTGCACCTCTGGGGAGCGTGTCGGCTTGTACAACCTGACTCGCACCGCGTCGCGATGCATGAGTGCCAACGCCGGACGTTTGTGTCCCTGCAAGCGGCCGTTGCTGCAAGCAGACTCTGTGGGGCGGAAGTGTGGCCAGCCAGTCTTGTCGCGTTCAGAGCGGTACATGCTGAACAACACCTGTGGTCATCCCCACTCCTTTGTTCCTTGCTCTGAGGCGCCACTCGTCGCACAACGCATTGGTCGCTGCATCAGCAACGCCACAGCCACGGCCAATTCGACGAAAATGAACGCCACCTCGTCGGCATCTCCACGCGCGTGCTCCACGTGTGCACCTCAAGTGCGCACCATTCTGCGGCCGCTGTTGCAGGAGTGCCGAATGCAGCTTCCTGAGCACCTGTGGACGCCTGTGAACAAGTTCATGAACCGGTGCACAAACGCGACGGAGGGTGTGTGCAACGGCACGTTGTGGACGGCGGCCAAGTCCGCGGTCAATAGTTTCGATATGTGTGTTGATGCCAAGGGTCTGTGTGCGTGTCGCACGCCGCTGAGTGCTGCCGCTCACCTCGCGGGCAAGTGTGGGCTGAAAATGATCAACGCGGAGGTGGAGCAGGCTCTTCAGATGTGCTCCGGCTCGGGTTCCGGCTGTGCGGGTGTGGCACCCGCAAGTGCCGCAGTGGAGGCGTGCATGAAGCACACAGGGAACAACACCTGTGCGTGTGTGGGCGCCTTCAGGCAACTGGGCCACGCGGTCTCGTCCTGCGACATGCCCGAGTTTGCCTCGGTCGCGCACTCGGTCAAGTCAGTGATGACGATGTGCGTGGCGTGCAACAGCACCCGCATCCAGCCTGCCATTCAAGCGGCGGCAAAGTGCGCTGCCGCGATGTGGGCGTCACCCTGCGACTGCGTGCCGTTCTACACGCAGGCACTGCATGCAGCCAGCAACTGCCCCTACTACGAGCTGACAAGCTGGCAGCACATGGTGCAAAAGTGCAAGGCGCAGCCGCCATCCAAGGCGGAGGTGTGCCAGAAGTGCGGCACCTGGCCGTGGAGCGGCAGCTGTGGTGACGTGGTGGGCACCTACTGCCGCGCTGTGGACAGCAGCAGCGACGGTGAGGATGACAAGGAGGAGAGCGATGACATGTCCTTCTGCGACACGTGCAAGGAGAACCCTGTGGTCACCACCCGCGACAGCCCCTGCTTCGCCGACCTGCACGACTTTTGCGAGGAGTGCAGCGATGCCGAGGTGGTCCACACCTCCACGGCACTCGCCACGTGCCTGGAGCTGCAGTCCAGCCCATGCAAGTGCACCGACGCCTTTGCCACGGCACGTGCGGTGGCGCAGCGATGCGACACGCACGTGCCCGCCAACATGACCGCGGCCGTCCAGCCGTGCTTCCTGGGGTGCAACATGACCAAGGTACACCGCTCCGCGTACCGCCTTCAGCGCTGTCTGGGCAGCAAGCCCACCTGCCAGTGCGCCGTGCCGTTTTACGACCTGCAAGCTAACATGGACGCGTGCGTCGGCAACCCGGTCCTCGACGGCTACCGACCACCCGTCGACATGCAGGGGCTGCAAACCATGCTGGGGCGCTGCACCGGCACCGACACCACCAACTCCACGTCCGGCACCGGCGACAACGGCACCGGTGGCAACAACAACAACAACAACAACAACAACAACAACACGCTGTCGTGCACCAAGACCTACGTCAACGCGCTGTCGTTGGATGTGCAAGAGTGCGTCCTGGCCAAGGACCTGTGCTCCTGCCGTCCGCTGGGAGATCGCCTCCAGGGTGTGTTGGACGCCTGCCTGATGCCCAACGAGGTGGCCGTGTGGGATTTTTCGGCCTGCGCCTCGCCGATGGCGGGTGGCAACGCCACCAACAACAACAACGGCACCACCACCGGCAACCACACGTCCGGGTCCGGACCTCGCCCCGGTGGCGGCTCCAACGTCACGGTGGCGCCGTTGTACACGGGTGTGTGCCATGCCTGCCGCAACTTCTCCCACCCCATGTGCGGCCAGGCCCGCCGTGCGTACTGCTCGGCACCGTTCGCCGAGAAGGAGCTGGACATGTGCACCGACTGCACCGGCGGCCAGAGCGACGCGTCCTCTGGCTCGTGCCGGGAGGCAGTGGAGGATGCGTGCGGCGAGCTGGGACCCGGCGGATCGTGCCCTGCGGCCGCATACAGCTCTGCCCGTGGCGTGTTGGAGCGCTGCTTGCAAACCAAGGCGCCGTGCCACTGCATGTTCGAGGCCCAGGGCTTCAAGGCCGTGTCCGACGAGTGCGACATGCCGCTGCCGGGGTGGCTGGAGAACCTGGTGGACAACTCCGCCAGCCTGTGCCCCGACACCTCCCGCTGCAACATGACCGTGCTGCGCCGCACCCAGCACCGCCTGACCAACTGCACCCGCACGCAGCCTCCGTGCTCCTGCATGGGCTACGTGGAAAGCTACAAGGGGTTGGCGGCGGCCTGTGCCTTCCAGGTGTCCACGCCGGAGGTGAAGACGCTGGAGGACCTGTGCACCGTGTCCGCTGGCTGTGACCTCATGGCGCCGCTCGTGGAGGACGTCAGCGGCTGCCTCCACGACAAGTCACCGTGCGAGTGCCGCGACGTCGTGGCCTCGGTGTTCCAGGGCGCGCGCAACTGCTCGCTGTGGAAGCCCGAGCCGGCACTGGTGGACCTCCGCGACTCGATCCGTGCCATGTGTGACGGCACCGTCAACATGTGCACGCTACCGCGCCTCAACGCGACGGTGCGCCGTCTGGATCGCTGCCTGCAACGCCCGGGTCGTGGCGGCGTGTGCAACTGCACCTCCCTCTTCCGCAACGCCTCCCGCGACCTTGCCAAGTGCCGGGAGTTCACGATGGGCCCCAACGGCGAAGACCCGACCGCGCCGTGGCGCCACCGCGTCAACGCCCTGGCGGAGCTGTTCCAGCAGGCGTGCGGCAACAGCGACACCTGCGCCCTCTCCGCCGCCGGTCGCGCCCACAACGCCGCACTGCGGTGCCTGCAGACCCAACCCCGGTGCAACTGCACGGCGCCGGTGATGAAGCTCGAGGCGGAGCTGGCGCGCTGTGGTGAGACGCTGCCCGTGGCGCTGGCGCGGGGCGTGAAAAATTTTTGCGGTCCCGACGGTCCCGGCGGGCCGGGTGGATCCACCACCGGCGGCGCCGCCACCTCCAACGCCACTGTGCTGGAGGTGTGCACGCAGTGTGCGACGCTGAACCCGCCGGCGGAGTGCGCCACGTTTGTCAAGCAGGTGTGCGCTGGCCCCCATCCGCCCACCGCGTGCCAGGCGTGCTCCCCCACCACGCTGAAGACCATGACGTGCATGCAGCAGATCCAGGGCCTGTGCTCCAGCTGCAACATGATCGACATCCTCACGAAGCGCTCCGCGTACGAGTCGTGCGCTGCCAAGACGTCGCCGTGCAAGTGCCGTGCGCAGTGGGGCGCGCTCAAGGCCGTCGTCTCGGGGTGCTCCTCGGTGGACATGCCGAGTGCGTTCTGGCATGCGCTGGACACGTGCAACGCCGCCTCTGCCGTCTGTGATGCCGCCCAGTTGTCGTCCATGTCCCACGCCCTGTACGGCTGCATGGACGGCCAGTCGCTGTGCGCGTGCGCGCCGCGGATGCTGTCGTACGAGCAGGCCCTGCAACGGTGCGGGCAGAGCATGCCGTCCGCCCTGGTGAAGGCCTTTGACACCTGCGGCATGAAGCAGTGCAACGCCACGCGCCTGGAGGCCACCAAGGCCGCCGTCACGTCGTGCATGGAGGACAAACCGGCGTGCGAGTGCCGGCCGGCGTTCAAGCAGCTCGTCGCCGCCGCGAACGACTGTGCCACCACCCCCGCGGCGTTCCTGTCGTCCGTGTTTGCCGCGTGTGACGGGGGCTCCGACCAGCACGGCGGCGGCGACGACGGCGAGTGCAACACCGCGGCCGTGGAGGAGACGTCGCAGGCGGCGTGGGGCTGCGTCATGGACCGCCCGGCGTGCGAGTGTAAGGCCAAGGTGGAGGCCGCCCGGGGTGCTGCCGAGAAGTGTGACGCGCAGTTGGAGGGCGGGTTGAAGAAGCTGGTGGAGCAGTCGTGTGGTGAGGAGGAGGAGGGCGTGACCGCCACGCGCGACTCGGTGTGTGAGGACTGCACGTCGCTCAGCGCCCTTGGCTCCGTGCCGGATTGCAAGGAGCAGGCGCAGTCGTTCTGTGGCGCCGGCAGCAACACCTCCACCCACGCCTTTTGCAAGGCGTGCTTCCCCATCCCCACGCTGTCGTGCTCCACCGCCTTCCGCGGCCTGTGCAGCAACTGCGACTGGGCCAAGTTCAAGAGCGCGTCGGAGGAGCTGGACGAGTGCCTGCACGACAACTCGCCGTGCGAGTGCGCGGAGCAGGTGGACGCGTTGAAGGGCCTGGGGTCGGACTGCCCGGCGCTGCCGTCGTACCTGGCCACGCAGATGTCGTCGTGCAAGCAGTTTGAGGCGTGCGACAACGCCGGGCTCAACGCCAGCTTCGTGGCGCTGCGTGCGTGCCAGGCCGATGCGCCGCTGTGCACGTGCACAGAGGAGTACGACGACTACGCGGGGCTGGCACACGAGTGCGGCGTCGCGGTGTCCCCCACCGTGGTGTCGCAGTTCAAGGCGTGCAGCGACGGCAACAGCTGTGTGGCGGGCGTGGAGGCCGCGTTTGTCGACCTGGACGGCTGCATGCGCAAGGCCCAGGACGTCTGCGTGTGCCAGGGCCGCATGAAGGAGTGGGAGGAGCTGGCGGAGGTGTGTGGCATGGCGGGCGACGAGGCCCTGGAGGACAAGTTCGAGGGCTGCGGCAAGACCGGCGGCGGCGGCGACAGCTCCAATGCCGCGTCGTTCGTGGAGTTTGTGTCGCAGAGCTACCTGGCAAAGGAGGAGGCGGGTGTCGCCACCGTCGCCGTGCGTCGCTTTGGTGGCGCAGGTGCCGCGGCCACCCGTGCCGCGCGCTTGCTGTTGGCCGTGTACCGCCGTGACGGCAGCTTCACCGGCTTGAACCGCGTGGTGCAGTGGGCCGCGGGTGACATGGCCACCAAGTCCGTGTCCATCCCGTTCCGAGCCTTCTTCACGTCCGGCTCCGTGGGCTTCACGGTGGAGATCTCCGAGGCGTCGGGCGTCGTGTTCGGCGAGCTGGATGAAACGGAGGTGGTGGTGCAGCCCAAGGCCGTGGAGCGGAAGGTGCAGGTGCACTACCCGTCCCGCCGTGTGGTGTGGCACGCCAACGCCACCCGCCATGTGGCATGGGGTGCCACCGGCTTTGACGCCGACAGCAACGCTGGTGACGACAGTGCCGCCGCGGCGTCTGCCTCCTCCTTCTACGTGGACCTGCTCAAGGCCGGCACCAAGGTGCTGCGCTTGGGGACGGGCGGGTTGGATGGCCGCCTGGGTGTGACGCTGCCGTCGTCGCTAGCGCCAGGGTCGGACTACACCGTGGAGGTGTCGTACGCGGACGCGCCCGTGGATGCGCCCGTGAAGGGCGTGTCGGGTGCCTTCACCATCGAGGCGCCCATCGCGTCGACGGTGACGCGTGCCTTCATCCGCGCGAAGCTCGTGCAGGGCGGTGCCAGCAGCGGCAACGCCTCCAGCCCCATCGTGGCGTGGCTGGGGTTGGAGATGCAGATCAAGCTGGACATGCACAGCAACAACCCGGAGGACGACGAGGTGGCGTTGGCAGTGGTGGATGGCGACGGCGCCATCGTCGACATCATCAACCGGTGGAGCGCGAAGCGTGTGCCGTCGTCCGTGAAGTGGCGCGTGCCTCTTTCCTTGGAGCGCCAGGTTGCGCCCACCTACCGCATCGCCGCGTACATGTTCGTCGACAACGACTTCCTGCTGCACGAAACCCAGGCGTTCGCGGCGCAGCCACCCGTGGAGCTGCGCACCTCTCCATGGGGTGCCTGCAGCGCGCCATGTGGACCGGGGCAGCAACGGCGCACCGTGTCGTGCGTGAAGGTGTTTGACGGCTCGGGTGACGCCACCAACGTCGGCAACTGCATGTTCTTTGACGACATGCCGGAGCGCACGCGCAGCTGCTTCGTGAAGCCCTGCACCACGTACGGCTTCACGGCGTCGGCATGGAGCGCCTGTTCGCGGTCGTGTGGCAGCGGCAAGCAGGAGCGCACCGTGGAGTGCCTGGATTCCACGGGGCAAACCGTGGCCGACGACAAGTGCCTGGCTGCCAACCAGACGCGCCTTGCCGCCACCCGACCGTGCCCCGGCCTCAAGCCGTGTGAGAAGTACGACTGGGTGTCCACGCGGTGGTTGGGGTGCTCGGCCAAGTGCGGCGGCGGGCACCAGGTGCGCATCGTGTTGTGTGCCGGCAACCGCGGCTCCATCTCGCAGGACGGCAGCCTGTGCCTCGCAGCCGACCGCCCCGTGTCGCGACGTGCCTGCAACGAGCAGCCATGCACCGAGTACGAGTGGTACGCCGGGCGGTGGTCTCGGTGCTCCGCCAAGTGTGGCGGCGGCACCCGCAACCGCACCACGGCGTGCATGAACACCGTGACGGAGCCGTGGACCGTCGCGGGTGAGGACAACTGCCCCGCAGAGGGCCGACCCGTGTCGGAACGCGACTGCAACACCGTGCCGTGCCCGGAGCAGCGTGTGGAGTGGTCGTACGGCGCGTGGGGTGCTTGCAACGCGCCATGTGGCGGCGGCAACCGCACCCGCAACGCCACGTGTCTGGACGGCGCGCGCAACCCTGTGCCCGACAGCCGCTGTGTGGAGGCGGGGCGCGAGGCCAAGACACGTGTACCGTGCAACTCACGGCCGTGCGACCCGTGCGCCAACGTGCGTTGCCAGAACAACGGCACGTGCGTGGCGGGGCAGTGCCAGTGCACGCCGCAGTGGTCGGGCCGCTTGTGCTTGGCGCCCGTCACCTGCCCGTCGGGAGTGGTGGACAAGAACCTGACATGCTGCCCGTCGGGCGTCGTCAGCCGTGGCACCGGCGCGTGTTGCACCAACACCACGGCTGCGCCGCCGGTGTTGGATCGGCGCGGCGCCTGTTGCAGTGTGGGTGTGGTGGATGCGTGCCGGGTGTGCAACGGCACGGGCATCGGGTTTGACCGCCGCGGGCGCTGTTGCTCGGGTGTCGACGTCGCGTTTGACGCCTCGCGCACGTGCTGCGCCAAGAGCGACATTGATGCGTGCGGCGTGTGTGGCGGTGATGGCTTGTCGTGCAAGCTGCGCGTGGACCTGCAACTGAAGGCGCCCGCGAACTTCACGGTGGAGGAGCTGTTGACGGAGGGTTCCTTTGCTCGGTGCGTGGCTGGTTTGTGGCTGGTTTGTGGCTGGTGGCGTGTGGGTTTGGTGCTTGTCGTCGTCGTCGTGTTTGTGTGTGCATTTGTTTGTTTGTGTTTGTTCGTTCGTTCGTTCGTGGCTGTGGCTGGCACAAGGAAGTGGCTGACGTGTCATGTATGTTGCATGTGGTGTGTGTGTGCTACATGGATAAATTTTGTTCTGCAGCTTGAAGTACCTGGAACAAGTCTACCCCGCGAAGATGGCACGCCTGTTGAAAATCCAAGCGTCCCGCGTCACTGGCAAGAACATCATCGCGGTGAACAACCGACGCCTGCTGACGGGTGACAACAGGGTGGTGCGGCTGCTGGCCGCGTCGGCGATCGAAGTCGAGACGGAAATCAAGAGCGCGAGCGAGTCAGGCGACGACAACACGCAGACGCCCGACGCGCTGGTGTCATCGTTGTACGACGCCGCGGCCGCAGACAACAGCTCGGACGTGGTGGGCGTGGGTGACTACTCCACCGTGGGTGTGTGCGGCAACGACGTGTGTGAGGAGGGCGAAACGTGTGCCAGCGAAACGGATCCTGACTGCTGTCTGCAGGACTGCCCGTTTGCGGTCCAAGAGTGCCCGACGGCGTCTGGGAGTGAGGCACCGTGCAGCGGACACGGCACGTGCCAAGAGGACGGCACGTGCGACTGCTACTCGGACCAGGGTTACACCGACGTGGATTGCTCCCAGTGCGAGTACCCGTTCATGAGTGACGGCAACGGGAACTGCTACAACTCGCAGCCGCTGGCGTTGTTGACCGCCACAAGCAACGACCCGGGAACAGGTTCCGGCAGCGGCTCCGGCAGTGGCTCTGGTAGCGGCTCCGGCTCCGGCTCAGGCAGTGGCTCTGGATCGGGAACCGGCACGCCTGTGATCAAGACTCAAGGTACCGACACCGATGGCTCAGAGCTGCCGTGGGGTCTCATTGGGGCCGGCGGTGGCGCGTTTGTGGTGCTTGTGCTGGGCACCGCCATTGTGGTGTACCTGCTGCTGCGTTCCAAGAAGAGCGGCTCCAGTGGTGCCCGGCGCACGTCTTCGCGCCACCACCCACTCAAGCAGGAGGAGGAGACGGGCACCTCGGGCGAGCTCGAGATGTTCAACCCCATGCGTGGCCGTGTCAACAGTGGCGCCGCGACGCCTCCCATGAACGCCTCGCCGCACGCCATGCTCATGAAGCAGGCGCAGCAGTTGCCGCCGCCCATGGCCGCTCCTCCGGCGCACTTGCCGGCAGGTTACAGCCGTGCACCGATGGACCCACGCCGTCATTCGAAGGTGGGCCAGACGTAGACACGTAGCAGTGGAGGGCGGATCACACGTGGCGTGGCGTGGCGTGTGCTGCGTGTGTGTCTGTGTATGTGTATGTGTATGTGTGTGCATGTGTGCGCATGCACGTCGTGTGGTTGTTTTGTGTCGAGGCGGGCGTTGGGCCGTGGTGTTGCTGTTCTCGTTCTTGTTTTTGTCGCTTGGCCTTTTGATTCGAAGGCAACACAGCAACAAGCCAAAACGCAACCGTTGTCATTCTCCTCATGGACAGCACAGTGAACAACTAGTGGGTGTGACGTTGCGCGCCCAACCTGTACATGCTCATGGGTGCAGCAGGCTGCGAACAGGTTCGCCCACCGTGCCGTTGCAGCCAGCACTCTTGAAACACGTGTGTGCGGCACCGCGTCGTGACAACCGCAAACACCGCCACTTTGCCGTGCGGCCTGGAGCACCGGCGAGCAACGAGGACTTCCGTGTTCCCATCATGTGTTTCAATGAGCAACAACCCGGACGGCAGTCCCTGACGCAGGCTGCCTGGGTAGCCAATGTCACGCCATGTAATTGTGCAGTTCAGGCAGCCTGCTGCACGTACGTCACGTCATAGTTCATGCATTAGCGCACAGCTGGGTCCGACCCGCACACCGGCGCAAGAAGGTATTTTTGAAATTACCCAAATGAATTCCGGGCAGTGTTGCAACACACACGGGCTGGCGTCGACAGCCTGTCGACAGCCTGTCAGTGGTTGTCCAGGGTGTGGCTCCAGTGTGGGCCATTGTTTGAGTGAACACACATCGCAGGGTTGAGCACGCACCATAATGGCCGATGATGGCAAGGCAACGCTTCAGGGAAGCCCGGGGCGCCCTGCGGGGAACAAAAGCGTTCTTCAAGCCGCAGTCACAGCTTTCATGGCCGGAGAAGCGGATCTGCGTGCGGTTCAAGTGGCGTTGGAGGCGAGTTGGCGTCCGAGCACCACCGTCCCGTCACAGCTGCTGTCTTGTGCTGTGATAAATGAGGAGACCTGGGAGCGATGTCAACAGCTACATGACGCGCCTTTTGCAGCTGCTTTGTTTCGCCAACTGCTCGTGGGTGCGTCTCCAACGAGTCATTGACGATGACTCATCATTGAAAGATACATCTACGTGATTGTGCCTGGCATACCATGTATGGTGCATCCATGGGTTGCCATGTGTGTAACTTGCCCTTGGTGGGTTGTGTTGCCGTTCATGCAGTGACAAACATCAACATGCCGCTTGGCAACCTGGTGAACACGCATGCCTTGAGCCTTGCTTGTACGCGTTGCGACGTATTGTGTTGGAGACTGTTGTTAGTGTTTGATGCCTTGTGTGTCACACAAAAATGTGTGCGTTGTTCGCCGGGTAGACAACCATATCCGGGCTGAAGGAGCTTTAGCCATGGGTTCATATTTGGGGAAACTGGTGAACTTGCATACGCTGAACCTTGAGCGTACGCGCTGCGGTGTATGGATTGTGCTGGTGGCTGTGATTGGTGTTGAAGTTTTCATATGGTTGTGGGATGCGTGCGTTGGGGGCAGGGAATTTCATCGGTGCCGAAGGAGCTGTGGCAATGGGTCCACATCTGGGGTTGCTGGTGAACATGCATACGCTCAACCTTGCTTGTACGCGATGCGATATGCTGCGTTGGGGGTGTTTGACGACTTGTTTGAATTTACCT
>Ga0213833_1002931_pt1 | contig 10719 bp, 14 predicted proteins | sample SWATP21_FD_160575 | JGI IMG/M metagenome (GOLD analysis project Ga0213833, IMG submission 160575) | Coastal seawater microbial communities from Marineland, Florida, United States - SWA TP2 #1 | ecosystem: Environmental > Aquatic > Marine > Coastal | place: USA: Florida | collected 2016-08-14
GGGGAAGGAGGAAGCAGTGATGCGCGCCTCTCCTGCCATGTTTCCGATCACCGCGGCCGACCACATCGTGCCTGTGTGTCATCAAGGCGAAGTTCGATCCCAAGTGCGTGCCATTCGTCGCCACCCACCACCCACCACCCACCACCCACGCGGCCAGGCTCGTACACAGTCACGCACACACTTGCACATCCACGTCTTTCAAGATGAACACATGGCAGCGCCCTTCTCTCACGCATTGCACTGTCCACCCTCTCGTGTGACGTTTGCTTTTGCAGGTTGCTTTCTTCGCAGCCCACGCCGCGCTCCTCACGGACGTCGTGCGGCGGGTTCCCCACGTGCTCCTAGCCCCCTCCACGGCCACGGTGTTGTCCAGCGGCCAAGTGTCCACCGCCGTTGGCGAAGGCGCCATGGGTGTCTCGCACATGGTGGTGGCACGCACCCAACCTGCCCCAGGCGAGGCGCACACGCCGCTGGAGGACACCTCCGAGAGTAAGGCCTGCAGAGGCGGCGGCGACGGGTGCGCCACGTGCTTCTACGGCCGTGTGCCGCACCGCACCTTGTCTGTGGGAAGTGTGTGGCTGCCGCACGGCGCGGAGGGAGGGTTTGATCCCCACACGGCGTACAAGGACCTGGACTGGGAGACGTATTTTGGGTACCTTCACGGAGGGCGCACCAACTTGACCGACGTGGTACGTTGCCTCGGTGACTTTGCTTTTGTGTGTTGCTTCCTGGCCTGCTGTTTGGTGTGCTTGCTTTCGTTTTCTTCTTTGCTATTTTGACTTGCTCGTTCGCTCCCCTTACTCCCCCTTCACCGTCTTATCCTGTCATGTTCTCTCTGTCCCTTTTCTGCCGTGTCATTGCATGTGCTCTGCCTTTGTGCTCAACTGCTTCACTCGTCGTCCTGTGCTATCGCTGTCACTTGTTTGGCTCATCGTTGGCGTTTGCAGCGTGCTGATGCCTTCGATGCGGCGTTTGGGGATCGGCCAGTGGTGCGTGCTCGCGCGAGAGTTTGGGTGCCATGCATCCCACTCACTTTGTTTGGTGTTCGTTCACATGTCACGTGCTGTGCTGCTGTGCTGCTGTGCTGTTGTGTCGTGCTGCGCATGTCACGGCACCACGCAGCCGAAGGCAGGGCAGCTCTTCGGCATGAGCACCGCGCTGAACCCCAGCGATCCAACCAGCCCCGACATGCGTGTGTGGCAGAACCTGTCGCGGGCTCGCCAGACCATGCGCCGGCACTTTGACAAATTCTACTACCAGGCCATCATCCGCCAAGCCCAGCGGTGTCACCAACGCCGCAGCGGCCGCGTTGTCGTCCTGGCGTTTGTGCGCGCCGCCGGCATCGTGGCGCAGCGCCTCATGGAGTGTGCCGCGTCGATGGTCGAGGCTGGCAACGACGCGCCCCTGCGCAACGTGTTCGTCCTGGCCATCCCCTGGGCCGACCCCACCAGCATGGCCTCTGACCGCAACGCGGTGACGGCTCGCCTCCAAGCCATGCAAGCCGCCGCCGGCGTGGCCACCACCACCACGGGCACGGGTACAGGCACAACGACAACAACTCCGGGAATGCGGCATGCCGCGGAGGTGCAGCTTCTGAGCGAGGCGTACCGGCGCCTGTACATGGCGGTTGCGGCACTCATTCGGCCGCTGCCTCCCGTCCCTGCTCCCGCACCTCCCGCTGCCTCTTCTTCTTCAAACGCCCGTGCAGGTGCCACCCCCGTCGGCAACGCTGGCGCCCGCGCCCCTGCTACTGCTGCTGGGACTTCTTCCTCGGCGCGCCCGACCGTTCGTCGTGCTGCCACCCGTAGTAGTAGTGAAGGGAAGGGCGAAGACCTTGCTGGGAACACGCCGGCGGTCATCGAGGTGCCTCGGAACACCGCAACGGGTCGCAGTGGAGGTGGAAGCACCGGTGCACGTGCGGGAGCCGGCGCGGGTGCGGGTGCGGGTGCAGGTGCGGGTGCTGGAAGTGGTGGGAGTGGACCTCGCCAGCAACTCATTCGGCAGGCAGGTGTGAGGTCAGATGATGCGGCGGAGTTGTCAGAAAAAGAGGCGACAGTGAAAAAAGTCGAGGATCAGTTGAACCTTCGGGCACGTCAACTTGATGAACGCGAGGTATGTACTGCGTTGCGTTGGGGGTGCGCTCGATGTTGTTGTTTTGTTGTTGTTGTGGGTGCGGGGTGTGTGGTTTTTGTGCGTGGTGCGCTGTGCATCGAAACACATGGTTGCGGGACATGTAACGTAGCCTGCCTCTCCACCGCATCGACGCACCGCCACACTTCTCAGGCCGCCATGGAGCAAGAGGCTTCCGCACGCTTGGTCAAGTTCCACAAGTTCCTCGTTCGCCGCGTGCGCACGGCGCAGAACAGTGCCGATCCGGTGATGGCCATGCGCAAGGCCGTGAAGCGCGGTCTGGCGGCCTTCCTTGCCACAGAGCAGGGCAACGATCGGGATGTTGCCGCCATGGATGCCCCGACTGGCTGCGACTACTGCGGCAACCCGGACCACGGTGCGCTGCAGGACGGCATTGTGGTGTGCCCTGTGCTGGCGTCCGTTCCCCGCGACCGCGTGCGGCCCCATGCGTTTGTGCACCTCGACGGCAGTCCGCTGCCGGAGTCGTACGTGCAGTGGTGGCACTCCAACGTGGACAAGGGCGTGGACTTGCACCGCCTTGCGTTGAAGTTGAAGAAGGAGGCCGGGTATGGCTTGCGACTGTAGTGGGGACGACACACACACACACCCGCACACACATACACACACACACACACACGTCTGCGCCACGCCACGCCACACCACGCTGTGCTTGCAAAGATCCGCCGCCCCGCCCTACGTTGCTTCAGTTTTTTTAAATTAAACACTTTTGTTTGGTTTCGTCTTTGCTGTCGGCTGTGACAATTGTCGCCCACAAAACCCGACGCACCAACACGCGACGCACCAACACGGGACGCACACTTGCGCCGAGCTGGCGGCCTCTACACTCTCACACGCGCTGCTCAGCTGCTTCTTGGGCACCCACCTAGTACGTCGCACGTCCACCAGTGGCATCAAAGCAAAACCCCGTGGTGAAACTGGCTGCGCGGGACGCGATAAAGGCGATCAGCGCCGCAATTTCACGCAGCTCTCCAGTGCGTTTCATGGGAATCTTGCTCGTCATGTACTCCACCTGGTGCGTCGGCAGCGCCGCCACCATGGCTGTGCGAATCACGGCTGGAGCCACCGCGTTGCACGTGATCCCGGTCTCGGCATACTCCTTTCCAATCACCTTTGTCAGGCCAATCACTGCGGCCTTGGAGGCCGAGTACGCCAGCATACCCGCGTTGCCCTCCTTGCCAGCAATGGAGGCGACGTTCACGATGCGACCGTAGTTCTGGCGTGCCATAATCGGCAGCACGGCTCGACAGCACAAGAAGATGCCTCTGAGGTTGACAGACATCACAAGGTCAAAGTTGTCTGGGTCGACGTCTGAGGTCTTGATGCCGGTGAGGCCTGTGTTGAAGCGGCGGCAAGTCACGATTCCAAAGGCAGCACATGCAACACAGCGGGGGGGGTGAAGTGAGGAGGCGCCAACAAACGCAAGGGCACAGCCAACACACCAGTGATTCCGGCGGCTTGCACCAGCACATCAACTTTTCCAAACTCCTCCTGCTGCAAACAAAAACGAAAAAAACAACAAACGTACGTGTTGGAACGTAGAGACATGCGCGCACCACACCCATGACGGTCACATACAACAAACTGGAAGGCGTGCTGCACTTGGCTCGCGTTGGTCACGTCGACCACATGCGTCTCAGCTCGAATGCCAGCTTCACGGAGTGCAGCCGCCGCTTTTGCCAGTGTCTCCTGTTGCACACCTCACGGAGGAACATGCAGCGCACGCGTCGCGCCGAAAGGCGTGAGAGAAGCTTCGAGGAGACGCATCGACCTTTCCGGCAACAACTTGCCTTGGAAACATCAAACAGGACAACAGCGGCGCCAAAGCTTCCCAAATGTCTGCGGAAACAGTTGACGGGCGGTGAGTGACGCGCAGTGACACTTTGATCGAGTGTACGCACTTGGCCACAGCAAACCCGATGCCGCGAGCACCGCCTGTCACAACAGCCACCTGGCCTGCTACCACAGCACCCATGAGAATGATTTACGACGCTGCATCTCTCCACAACACACGAAAGAACCGCGCCCGGCCGTGCCCACACCTTCAAATCCGTCACCTGGCATCATACGAGGTTGTGGACGGGTCGCAGTCACAAGATCCAAGGCGCGGAACTTTGTTACTATTTACAAAATAACGGAGGCATCAGGCAGCAACGCGCGTGCCGCAGCCCCACACACTCCGTTCCCCTGGTTTCCCCCCACAGTTCGTCGGACTACGCCGCACCATGTCCTCTGAGGAGTCGAAGGTCGCTGTTGCTGTGGAAGCGGACGGTGGGGCAGCATCCGCTGATCCACGCAAGGCGCCGGCTGTGCGGTCTGTGAGCTGGCATGCGACCAAGAAGGCCGTGCAGTTGATTGACCAACGGAAGCTGCCCACTACGTTCGAGCTGGTGCACGCGACGACAACGGAAGAGGTTGCCAAATGCATTCGCACAATGGTTGTGCGTGGTGCCCCTGCGATTGGTGCCACGGCTGCGTTCGGCATGGTGATTGCGGCGGGTGCCAGCGACGCGGAAAATGCGTGCGTTCGTGCGAACTGATGGCGGTCGTGTTTGTGTCTTGCCATGTTGCTGCTGTGTGACCAACGTCACCTCACGCCACACGTCTGGCATGTTTGTGCGTTGGGTCGCAGTGAAGGCATCATCTCGCATCTCACGCAAGCAAAGGAGCTGCTTGATGCCGCACGGCCCACCGCGGTGAACCTGTCATGGGTACGGGGTGTTAGTTGGCCTTGTCCTTGGCGTGCACATAACAACCACTGCCACATCCACTGCAGGCTACGAGCCGCATGGTGGACGCTGCCACGCGTCTGGTTGAAGCCGGGAGCACCAGGTACGTGTGAAAAGCTGATCCACCATCCCACGCTCAACCTCACCTTCTACGGACGCATCGCCAGCCCCTCGCAGCTCGCGCCCTTGCTGTTGGCAGAAGCCCAGGCTCTTGCTGAGCAGGTACGCACGCAACAGTGTGCGTGTGGCGCAACAGCATCCTTGTGTGGTGGGACTCGTGCTCTCCTCCATCCAGAGATTGACATGTTGTGAGTCACTTGTGGCCGTCTGCCCACGTGTCGAATGAATGGGCAGGACGTTGCCATCAACAAGCGCATGGCCGAGTTCGGCGCAACGGTTGTCCCCGACAATGCCAACATTCTGCACCATTGCAACACTGGCGCCTTGGCGACCGTTGACATTGGGACGGCGATTGGTGTAATCTACGGTATGTGCAGTGCATTCATTGTGCACGCGTCACCAGCTGCACAACCGTCCTTGTGGCAATGTCGAGTTTCCGGGACCTTTCTCCGCGTGTCCGCCTGCATGCCAACCTCACCGACTGTCGTGTCCATGTGTGTGTCTGGGCTGGGTTGGGTTGGGCTGGTGCGCACGTGTGTTGTCAATCCCATCCCCAGAGTGTCACGCTCAGGGCAAGAATGTGCATGTGTGGGTGGATGAGACTCGTCCTCGCTTGCAAGGTGCTCGGCTCAGCGCTTGGGAGCTCACCCGGGCAGGCGTGCCGATCCATCTCATTGCAGACAACGCGGCCGGCATGTTGATGCGTCGGGGAAAGGTGGATGTGGTGTTGTTTGGGGCTGATCGAGTCGCGGCGAATGGTGACGTGGCGAACAAGATCGGGACGTACAAGCTGGCTGTTGTGGGGCGCGAAAACGGCGTTCCAGTGTATGCGGTGGTGCCTACATCCACCATTGACTTGTCCATTACGACTGGTGATGACATCGAGATTGAGGAGCGGTCTGCGGAAGAGGTGAAGACTGCGCTGCACCGCTGCGCTGCATGTTGTGTCTGGTCTGCGGCTCACATCAGGGGTTGCATGTGTGTTTGCGTGTTTGTGCGTTCGTTTGCATTTGTTTGCGTGTGTGCGTGCATGGATGCTGTGCCTAGGTATCCACCGTGTTTGGTACGGTCATCGCGCCAGCAGGTGTCCCCGTGTACAACCCCGCTTTTGATGTGACACCGCACAAGTACTTGACTGGTATTATCACGGAGGAAGGCATCTGTTACCCACCTTTCCACATCTCTCTTCCTCGCGCAGTTGCCAAGGCAAAAGCCAGGCTCGCGTCGAAGGACGCAGGCGCAGAGGCGGAGGCATAGACACAGTGCAGGCTGCAATGATTGACGCCGCGGTGAGACGTAAAAGTATCATAGCGTGTTGTCACAATGTCGATTTTGTTTATCAATAATGGCATCATGACGTGACGTGCGAGTGCGTTCGTGTCCGTACGCGTCAATTTGTGCAAGCAGCCCGTCCTGTTGCGTTCTGCTGCGCTCTCGATCACAAGAGTCACCACAAACCATGCTAAAGGCTTCATTGGCCGCCGTGGCCGGGGTTGCTATCGGTGCTGCCGTCACTGCTGTCGTGTATAGGGCGAGCAAGCCCGCCACAGATGCCCCGTCGTCCACCAAGAAAGCTGCACGAGCCGTGGAACGGTACGAGGCAGCTCTGCTGACGTTGGAGTTGCCTGAATGCCCCTCCGCTGTCCGTCGAAACCGTGCGTTGATCGCTGCGGCGGTTCCACGCGTGACTGGGTGCATCTACATTGCCTTCGAAGGCGGGATGGATGGAAGTGAGGATGAGCTTGACAAGAATCCCGGCGGTGGTGCTGGGAAGCAAAGGGTTCGTGCGTGCTGGTCGGTGTCGGGTGTCGATTACCCCGCTGGACAAGGGGGAGTGGGCACTGCAGTCCAGTCCACAGTAGTGGTGGTGCCGAAGATGTGAATCACGTGTGTGCACGGCCGATGTGGTGTGGTGTGTGACGTTGCTGTCATCTTGCCTGGTGTGTTCTCGTGTGCTGTGACACCCCGTTGCGTTCAGGTTGACACATCAGTCCTGGTGAAGGCACTGCGACACTACGACGATGTGTGGGATGCGGCAGTTGGGTGTGGTAACCCTGGACTGGATTGCCGTGTTCTGCTACCATGCCCAGGGCTGGCGACAGAGTCCTCACTGTGGGGTCTCCCAGAGCTTGGTGCCATATTTGGGCAACCCAATGAGACGCTGCTTGACATAGTGGAGCAAGTGCGTTGGGGAGGCAACGGGGGAGGGGGACGGGGCTTGTTGTGTCCTTTTGGGGGCACGCTGTTGTTGTTGTTGTGCTGTTGCAAGTCGTGGGGCTGACCCTGATGTGTGCTGCAGCTAAACGAGGGCCGTGCCAGTGCCGGCATGCCTCGGGTCCAGTTCGTGAGTCTGGCTCGAGAAGCCCAGCGCGCTGACTTCGACCACCACATCTACTTTGATGACATTTGTGGACGCCTCCCTCGGTTCGAAACGGTGCGTTCCCCGGTGCTGATGTGCCCTCGCTGTCCGTAGTCGTGGGCCGGATCGTGACCGGCTGCGGCTGAACCTGTGTGTGTGTGACCGGCTGCGTGCACATGCAGGTGGTGTTGGGAGGCACATTTGACCACTTGCACGTCGGGCACCGAAAGTTGCTCACCACCGCCATTTTGGTCGCGCGGTCTCGCCTGGTCGTGGGTGTGACGCATGATCACATGCTGGTACACAAAGCCAACAAGCACCTCATCCAGTCGTTTCCCAAGCGCTGTCAGGCCGTGCGGGCGTTCGTGCACTCTGTGAACCCGGCGCTGAACCTTGACATCGTCCCCATTCGGGACATGTACGGACCCACCGTGAGCGACCCGAGCCTCATGGCCATTGTGGTGTCGTCGGAGACCGCAGCCAACGCAGAGAAGATCAACGCTGAGCGCGTCCGGCGGCGAATGGATCCGATGGCCGTTGTGTCGTTGGCCCGGGTGTCGGCAGTCAGCTCCTCCTTCCTTCGCACGGCCCAGTCGTAGCCGTCATTTGTTGCGCTGCGCAAGGACCAGCACCACGTGCGGTGGTCACGGCCTGTTGGTTCGGTTCGTCATGTGTGCGGGCGCAGCAGGTTGGCGCAGTGTGCGGCGGTCTATCGGGCGGGATGTTGCGCGGGGTGGGTGGGACGGAGACAACAACAAGAACGATTGCTTTTTCGCTTGCTTTTGTTTTTCTTTCTTCCATTTTATCCTCTCCCCAAACACATCGCACTGTGCAGATCCAGAAAGCTCACCCACCCACTGCAAAGCATGACACTTCAGCAGCCATGCACACAAACGCATCCAACAACAGAACCAAACAATACAAAACAAAACAAAAAGACGACACGTGAGACACAAACGGAACCGCTCAGTTTTCGTCTTGAGCACGCTGTGACTTGAGCATGTAGTCCTTGACAGCATGTGGGATGCTGCTGCCAATGCCATACATGAGCACTGCCGCAAGCACAAGACCAACTCCAATGTTACGCGCACGACGCAATCGTGCAACCGGGTCGGCAGCTTTCCAAGCTTCCTCTGCCGCCGACACAGCGGCTTTCTTCACGTGTGGCGCCGCCGCACGTGCAGCACGTGTGCCATGTTTCGTGGCCGACGACAGCACGCCACTCACAGAGTCAGACACCGCGCGTTTCGACTCAGCAGCCGCCCTTGCTGCAGCACGTTGCGATGCCTGCAAGGCGCGCTCGGCTTTCTCACGCGCCGCGGCTGTGGTGGCACTCCCAACCTGCGAGGCCCCCGACACTCCTTTTTCCACAACACGCATGCTCTCAGACGCCCCCTTCTCCACAACGCGTCGGCTCTCTGTTGTGACTTTGTCCACCGCGTCGCCAGCGATTTTCGCGAGATCATCGGGCAGCTTCGCTGGCCACTGCCTGCAGCACTTGTTAGCGATCTGGCATGCGCAGTTGAGTTGGCAACAAGACAAACTGACCTTTCGACCAGGCGTTTCGCAGCAGCCCAAGTGCCTTTCGTGTTGCCCTTCTTGGTGCCCTTCTTGGCGCCTTTCTCGCCGTTCTTTGATGCCTGGTGGCCGCAGTGGCGCAGCGTCAGCGCACGGGGGGGGGCAACGGTTTCCACCCCCGACTGCATTGCTTCCCCTCTACAGACCTTATGTGTGTCGGCGTTGTCCTTGCTGCCACTGAACGGATTCCAGAGAGGCATGGTGCATGCGGACGGGGAATGGAAAAGGAACCCTGACAACGCTCAGCGTGGAGAATGTCGCGAAACAACTCCACAAATATACCCTTCCGTCACTTGTGCCGCGTTTGCTGCTTTTTGTTTTTTTACCCGCCCGTGCAATTGGGCGCACGTCTGCCATGGCGGAGACAGGGGCACCGACGCCCGGCGGCAGAGACCAGGGCGAAGAATGCGGTGCGTTGTCGCAGAATCAATCAGAAGATGTGGGCGTGCGCGGACGCGTGCTGCGGGCGCCGTCACCTGCTGTCGGTGATCACCACCCCCCCCAGCGGAAAGTGTCACGCCGCCGGGCAGCCAAAGTGGGTGGCAGGAGGTCGAAGAAGCAGGGCAAGCATGGTACGGACGACTTGTTGTTGGACAGCTCTTTGTCTCTCTACCCCATGAATCGCAGCATGGAGTGGTACCAGCACGACAAGAAGGCACAGCGCAACCCAATCCTTGCGGGCATGCTCTGGCTGCGTCCGAAGCTGCCAGCCGGAAAGTGGTTGCCATCGTACTCCAGCAAGGACGCCACCGGGGACATCATGGCCGGCGTCACGGTCGGATTGATGGTTGTGCCCCAGGCGCTTGCCTACGCCACCATTGCCAATCTGCCGTACGAGTATGGCTTGTTCTCCAGTTTCATGGGCGTGTTTGTCTACTGCTTGTTGGGGACCAGCAGAGACGTCAGCGTTGGCCCCACGGCCATTGTCAGCTTGCTTGTTGCTGTGGAAGCCCAGGTAGGACACTGACCGGCGTCGTTGTTGGCGCCGCGACGACTGTGGGGGGTGGGACGCATCATGATGGTCGTGTGTTTCTCCGTTGTTGTTGTGTTTCTTGCGTTTCAGGGAAGTGCCACCCGGGCCATGTCCCTCGCACTGATGTCTGGCCTCGTGCAGATGGTGGTGGGCATGCTCAAACTTGGAGCCGTGTTTGACTTGGTGTCGCCGCCCGTGTTGACTGGCTTTGTGTCGGCGTCCGCCATCACGATCGCCACAGGCCAGCTCAAGGACCTGCTGGGACTTCGGGGTATCGGGCGTGAGTTCACGGAGGCTGTGCACGGGGTTGTGGAGAACATTGGCGACACCAATGGGTATGACGCCACACTTGGCGTGTGCAGCATGGTTCTTGTTTTCATGTTCAAGAGTGCTGGGGTGAGGAAGATCAGGGGGTGTGGCACATTATCGTGTTGTGTTGGGTTGTGTTGTGTTGTGTTGGGTTGTGTTGTGTTGTGTTGTGTTGTGTTGGGTTGTGTTCATGTCTGCATGGGGGTTGGGTTGGGTTGGGTTGGGTTGGGTTGTGTTCATGTCTGCATGGGTGTGCACACAGCCTCACGCATCAGTTTTCGTGTGATGTGTTGGGTGTGTGTAGGCTCGTTGGGGTAAACGCAGCAGTGTCGTCAAGGCCCTTGGAACAGCACGCAACGCAGTTGTGGTGGTGTTGGCCACCCTGGCGACCGTGTTTGTCAGCCTGTCCATGGGCGAAGATTTTGGAACAAGCCACCCGTTCACACTCATTGGTGACATGCCTGCGGGCCTTCCTGAGCCCACTGTGCCCGCAGTGTCGGGAA
>Ga0213833_1002932_pt1 | contig 10717 bp, 7 predicted proteins | sample SWATP21_FD_160575 | JGI IMG/M metagenome (GOLD analysis project Ga0213833, IMG submission 160575) | Coastal seawater microbial communities from Marineland, Florida, United States - SWA TP2 #1 | ecosystem: Environmental > Aquatic > Marine > Coastal | place: USA: Florida | collected 2016-08-14
CCAGCAGAACGAACTCCCTTCCAAAGTCCGTCAAGAAGCAGCTCGTAGTCATCTGCAGTCATACCAGTGAAGCGAGCGGAGTGTTCGTTCGCAATACCATGGAATCCCACCAATCCATATTGTAAACCATAGTACGAGGTAAAAGTACCTTGGGTCTTGCCTTCATCGCTCGCAAAAACAGAGGTTCCAAAAATCTCAATTTCAGAAGCGGGATGAAGAATTTCGCCATGATTAAACTGGACTGGCCCAGTGAGTGTTTTTGGGCTTGGCTTTGGATCCCATCCTTTCTTGCCACCTTCTTTTTTAAAAGCTAAAGAGCTGCCAAACCATCTGGCATCCACAAAAGCCCCCAAAATTGCCTTCACGAGTTCCTCTCCACTCGGCCTTGTAACACCCTTACCATCCAAATAATCGGCGACTCGACCGGTCAGGTGGGTAGCTTGCCCACCGACACGATCCACCAAGATATCATGGCCTTTTTGTTTAACATAATCACGGACAAATCGCTTAAGACGAACATCAGTGACATAATAGGTACCATCAGGAAAAACACGTGGTCGATTTTCATCTGGATCACCATTCGGATTGCCTTTACGGATATCATACAAAAAGAGTAGCTCGCGTCGTGATTTCATCATGGAATTGCTCCTTATAATGTTCTGGAAAGTTATTTTTAAGTCAATAAAAATATTGATACATTCTTATTCGTTAGCATAAATTTTACGATTCTTCGGAAGTTGTCTTTGAAGGCAGAATACGCGTACTCAAAGATTGACCAAGCAGCAGAAAATAACAGGTATCTTGAACGCTCAACTCAATGTTAGAACCAAGCTCAACCCCAAGCATCGCAACTTCTTCAGACACAGCTCGAAGGGCTTGACTGCCCTCGGTTCCATAAACAAGAAACCGAGAGCGAATTTTGTTGTATAGCTCGGGAAGATCGCTCCCCTTGAGTCGAAAACGTTTCAGCCAAGTAAGTGCATTTGAGGATAGATTGACACCTCGGCCGGCCTGGACTTGAAGCAACTTTCCGAACAACACACCTGTGAGAAAAGCAAAAGCTTTGGGTTTACTATCTATGCCACTTTCGAGCCCGAAATATGGCTTCAATTCATCAAATTCAGGTTGAAAAAGAGAATGTTGATTCATTGGAAATACTCCAGCAGTTCTTAAATAGTGAAGAAAGAGCGCCAAAAATTGCACCCAAGTAGCCAAAGATATGGGTGTAGTAATCTTTGTCTTAGAGGTTACGGAAGTTTCATAAATGAGATAGGATATTTTTCTGGAAGCGCCCTGCAGCTTTTCATTATGAAAAACTTCTAAGAACCGACCAACAGCAAGATCGTAGCACTCATTCCAAAAGCGTCGGATGAGATGCTGACCGCTGTGCCCCTTGTACAGAGCAGCTAATAAATCTCGTTTTAGTGATTTGACGCGGGGGCTTTTGTTTTTGTTTTTTGCTTGTGGTCCTCGCCTACGCAAAAGAAGCCCCAGAGCAGGAAGAGCTAAAGAAAATCTCAGCGCGGGATGCCTTTGTGACGGAAAAATCGGACTCTGCCATGAATCGACCAACAGATTTAGCTCAGACAACTCTCGTAAGCGAGAAGGGAGAATATCTGTAAGCATTCCCTCAACATCTTTAAGTTCCTGACCAAAAGTTGCCCAAATAATTTGTAAACTCAAGATGTTTTCCTGAGAAGAGAGGAATCTCATGAGACGTTTTTCTCTATCGGCAACCCCCATCTCCTCACCCTTTGTTCCCTCTAACCACCCAGAAAATCGCTTTAGAAAACGACCCCGCTCTTCAAAATTCTTTAACAAGACGGGAACAACTAATGACTTATCTCCACAAATAAATGTGAAAAAGCTTGGCAGTACACGTTGATAATATATGTACAAGAGATCTGCACAAGGCAAACACAAAGCAAAACGTTTATAGGCATTTCCAAGCAACACACCTGGGAACGCACCATCTCTGTCCACACTAAAAAGATTTAATCCGGTTCCTTTTAATCCATTGGGATATACAGAGGTCACCTCTCCACAACATGAACACTGCCCACTTTCAAACATTGGGGCTTCTTTGGTTTGATATTTTTTAAGAGAAAGTATGTGTTGTAGGTACAGAGAGTACTCGGGAACCTCTCCAGGAAGACGCCCTTCCTCATCGGAGATTGCAAGAAAAACACCAGCTTTCGCCTCATCATCCATTAAGCGTATAGCCAATTCGATAAGCGACTCTCTGTCTTCAGGCGAATACCTTTCTCCTCTAAACAAAAGCTCTTGCGATTGTAAAACACTGAGCACGCTTGCAAAATAAAAAGCCCAAGGTGCATCTTTTGTATCAGCCTGTAATTCCATGACAGCAATCGTACGAAGGATAATGCTGCTCTTTGGGCTTATTCCTTTTTTACTCTTATTTGGCTTAAAGAGTGGTCCGATTTGAGGAACATTTCCTGTTTGAGCTACAAAGGGACAGTGAACCTTTCTCTCTTTTGTGAGTTCCTCTGAATCGAGAATAGCTAAACCGGTTTCTTCAGGTGAAGGACGAACAACAAAAACCTTCTCCATATTATCCGAAGATTCGGTCAAAAAAGGTATTAGCTTTTCTGGAAATCTTTTATGAAGCTTTTTGTACCAAGATTCGCGATTACCATCAATTTGTTCAACAGATAACTGTTCTTGTAGATAATCCAATCCAAGCTCTTTCATATCTTGAAGCATATCATCAACCTTTTGTTTATAAATAGCCTGACCAAAAGTAAAATGTGCCAATCATTAATTATGTTTCTCGCGTAAAATGTATAATTAGATTGATAAATTCCAATAAAGTTAACCAAAAACCACTTTTATTCTGTATATTGAGCTTCATATAGGAACGTTTGTGCTCTACCCCTTCTCTAGTGAATTCCAAGTCAACTTTTATGATTTGTAGTATACAAGCACACCCGGACAAGGTTGGTCCGGACAAATCTGGTCCGGACAGATCAGGTCCGGGCAAACTTATGTAGAATCGCCAAGCTTTTCAACTAACACATTCATTTTCTTAATCATTTTGGCATGAGCATTTTTTAAACTAATTGGAGCAATCACTTCACAATCTGCACCAAACATCAAAATTCTTCGCAAAATCGCCTTCTCACCGCACGCCTCAAACTGAATGGAAACGCTTCCATCATCCAATTCTTCTATCTTCTGTGTGGCATGATAATGTCGATGGCCGGCCCAAGTTGCGCACTCGCCCCGAACAATAAAATGGATCCTTTTGACCTCTCCTTCTCTATATCCATCGAAACTATCGTAAAGGTAGTGTTCCAGCTCAGAACGGTGCATGCCAGGTTCAAAGGTTTCATCTAGTAGCTGTAATTTTTTAATCGAACGTACCGCAAAAACCAAAACCTTTCTGCGCAATCTACAAAACGCTATGAACTGTAAGCCTCTTACAGAAAGGTGAAGTATCAAGGGCTCTACAACACGCTCTACTTCTTCCATACGAGAGCGCGTCATATAGGTGATCTTCACTGCTCTTCGCTCCACAGCTGCTTGCTCTAAACTTCGCTGAAAAGATGTTTCTTCTTCGGGTATGGCAAAATCGCTATGATAGATCTGGGGCAATTCCTCTTTTTGTCGTCTGTGCTGTTCGATTTGAGTACGAACGATTCTGTTCATCGCTGACTGGAATGCTGGTGCAAAAGGCAAACCTTTCAAAGCGTCCTCTAGAAGCTCTCGGCCCATAACAAGGGCTTCTCTTTCTTCCAAGCTAAAGGCAGGAACGGGAAGGTCCGGCTGTCTGATGTAGTGATAGAAAACAATATTTGTGTCCTTCTCTACTCGAATAGGAAAGAGGTGAATCAAAACTTCTTCAACATCTCTCAAGATCGTTTTGGGATTGACTCCGAAATCTCTGGCGATTTCAGCTCGACTTTTGGGACCAGCTTGGAGGAGTTGTAAAATTTTCCACTGGCGAATAAGTTGATCACCCCTGGCCATTAGTTCTCCTAAAAATGAACATTTTTTTATTTTTTCTGAAGGAATCCATAGAATGTTCGATAAATGATTTCAAAAAATGCTCAATTGTGAGCTCTACAACATTCAGAAAAAAGCCATTTAAGCAACCATATCAAGCTTTGATAACATAATTAGTTCTTAGAAGTCTAGCAGTTATTTTTTATTTTCCCCACATGCTCTTCAAGACCCCCAAAACGTTTTAAGTTCAAACAAATAAAACAAATGAGATAATAAACAGTATTTGAGAAAGCTTATTAATTTCGTTACAAAATCTTCTTAAATTTGCAAATTGCACAAGAGCCTGTCCTCTCGAACATCTTCAAAAAAAAATGCTGCTTCTTTACTTGAAACTTTTGGCTGACAGGGTACACTTGCCCTTGAAACGAGATAATATTAGAGGAATCGCTACAAGCATTTGTTTTGCACCTTGGGAGCTATTTATGAAGAATCAAGTATTGTTTTTGGGTCTGCTGGTCGGCATGGTCATCTGTCTACAACCTGTGGCAGGTTGGGCTTGTTCATTTACACTCACCCCTTCACGATCGAGCGCCATTCCAGATGAGAAGATACAGAACTTTCCCACGAATGGCTTGTTTACGACAACGACCAAGTGGGTCTCACCAGGCGGCAAACGACTCGAACTTGTCGAAGATAAAGATCTCACGGCCCTTTTGGGTATACCAGCGAAACGTCCGAAGTCCGGCTCACTACCAGCAAATACCCTATTTAGCGTTGACAACTGCAGCCGGTGTGCAACAAAACTTCAAACAGCTTCACAACCAGATAAGACCCCTCCTCCCCAGGCTGTAATAAGCGATATCAAGGTGCGTTTGGTACGTTCACCTTTGGCGTCTCATCCAGTTAATTGTCCAGATCTGGACTTCTTGGAATTCGCGATCAAAGGTAAGGATGATACGACGCCTGAAAAATATGTGAACTTGCTCGCTTATATCGGTCCAAAAGAGGCGGATGTACAGAACAAGACCAAGCCAGATGTCATCTTCAGCTACAACCGAAGCCCAGAAAAAGCAGGAACCGCTATGATCATCTTGGGGGTTGCAGCAGGACAAAAGCGCAATGGCAAAGGATTTGGCCAAAAGGGTCCCTTTTGTTTCTCTATTGCGATGATGGATTGGGCAGGTAATATCGGCAAGCGCTCAAAAGCCCACTGTTTGGATACGACAGATGTCAATGGTCCACACGTAGAGTGGCGAAGTGGCCAGGCAGGTTGTGGTTGTGAGGGGACACCAGGAGGTCTTTCGAACCCCCTTTGGTTCGGATTAGCCTTCGTCTTGCTTTTGTACTGGGTGCGTAGAAGAACGCGAAGCTCTATCCATGAAATGAACTAAAAACCATTTTTGTTAAACACTTGGCCTCTCGATGTTGGAATGAACGCTCGCCTGGGCATTGTGATGCACATGGAGAACATCCTCATCTTCTTCGAGGAGAGACAACCAACGCTCAAGCGTTTCCAACCTGGGCTCTGTCATGTAACAGCTCTCCAAATTCATCCATTTGAGTTCGGCGTATTGGGGCACAATAGCCTTTTCATCTAAGGCCTGGGTCAATCCGTGGAAGTGCTCTGGCGGGCATTGGCAATGAAACACATCTGCTTCCTCCGAAAATTCTTCTATTTCGTACACCATCATCCATTCTAAAAGGGTATCTTCATCGAGTCCCTCTTTGGAAAAGCCCAATATACCTCTCTGGACGAAGACGTGTTGGAGAGAACCCACCTTTGCCATTCTTGCATTGTGCTTGTTGAAATGTGAACGCACTTTGGCAACAGTACGGTTGATGTTATCGGTAAGACAGTGGACCTGAATGGCCACACCGCCCGCTCCATAGCCTTCAAATTGCAATGAAGTGTAGTTCTGTGTGCCCCCTTCGCCCTTTTGCAATGCACGAGTGATATTCCCTTTGGGCATATTGACCTTTTTGGCTTCTTGAAGCGCGAGACGAAGCTGCGCATTCTGACTTGGATCATTGCTCCCACCTTGTAGAATGGCTGCATGAATCGCACGGCTGGCCTTGGAAAACATCTTCGAGCGCTTGGCGTCCTGAGCTTCTTTTCTTCTTTTGATATTTTTGGATTTACTTGAACCTGACATCTTATAACCTCTTAAGACGCACCACGGCCTTTCCCTTCCGACGGGACTTTCGATATAAAATGATGCACTTGTGCCTTACCAAAGACAGCTTGTATCAGAACGAGCATCCATCATGCGCACGTCTCCTCTATCTGCTTTCTTAAGCTCTTCAAAGTGCCTGGCTTTTGGTAAACCAATCACTTGAAATCGCTGACAGCAAGGGAGGAATATCATCGTGAAGAGAACGAACCAGTACATCTGGACTCGACTTGACTCACACAATGGTAGTACAGACCTGATGAACGCTCGGATATACGTGTAGATACACATGCATCATAGAGCACATGGTGCTGTAATGTATTTGAATGAAATGTAAGAAATTAAAATGCAGGCGGAGATAGCCAGTCGTCTCTGGGCAAGAGCCAGATCCGCTGTAGCCGAGCACGGCATAGTCGGTAAATGAGGGAAAAACGGTGTCCGTTCATATCTTTGTTTGTATCTCGTTTTCAACGAAAAATAGGGTCCATACCCCACGACGATCGACAGTGGTCTGAGGTTCATTTTTATTCGATTCTTTTATCGAAGTTTTTCTCAACCCGCCTGAACCCTTCTCGGCAAGTACACATTCAGCCTTTGGAACAGACTTTAATTGACTGAACTTGCCTTCAGGAGTAAGAATAGCATCCACACTTTGTAAACATCACAAAAAAGGCCACTCCATGACCTCTTATTATTCGAAGATAAGAAAGTTTATTAGCGAAATCGAAGAGCATCCCAAGTGCTCGGTGGAATACCTTGACTTCGTGCCAATCAGACAGAGGAACATGAACAACGCACGCTTATCAGAACTGGAAAAACGATTAGGTGAATCTTTTCCAATCGGAATCTACGAGTTTTACAAAGAGGTCGAATCATTCGAGTTCAAGTGGCGAGTCATAGATGAAGAAGTTCTAAAAATCGATAGCCATATCACATGCGGAGCAATCAGTATCCGCCCTGCTTATTCAATTTTTAGCAAACCTCTTCGGCCCTATTATAAGCAAACCCCCAATTTTATCCCTGTGGACTATTTCACCAGTGAGTGCGCAGTCGGATACAACCTTAACGAAGATAAAACCTTTCCTTCGACTTTGTCTGTAGCCTTCCACAATGAGATTCACCCCCTATATTGTACATTCATGGAATATTTCGAAAAGCTATTGAATGCTAGAGGCTATGTGTATTGGGTGTACGGGCTTGTGGACACAAGAGACCAACGAAAAAAAGGATGGTATGCACCTGGATATGAGGAATCTCAAATGTGTGGAAAAGTACTTCCGTTACTCTTTCCTGACATCGATTTGGAAATGCTACTGCCTTTCGAAGAAAAAAAGCTGGATAAAGCATTTGTGGCCCAACTGGAAGAACCTCTATTCCGCTAGACTCATCGACAAGAAGAACTCATACAAAGAATATTCGAATCCTAGCACTTACCACCCCACTCACCTGTTGATTTTCATCTCCGTCGTCTTCGCCTTCTTCGACGTTTACGCCGCCTTCGCTTCTTTCGCTTTCGGACTCTTTTTTTCCGTACAGTGATATTGAGCACCACAATACTCGTTCTCTTTGCCCCCGGTTGCGTCTGCAAAACCACACCATCGGTCCCAAAGAAAGGCCTTTTTGGCACGTAAAAGAATACCCCTTTTTTCAGAACCACTCTGCCTTTTGATGGGTGGTGTAGGACACGGTAAGCTGTCCTGGCAGCCACAGAAGGGAAGCGCAATCTCTTTGCTTGGCGCATGTTTCTTTGGACAACAGTGACCTTTCCTCGGGAAAACCTCCGGGTGATTCGCCAACCTTTCCGCTCTTTTCTCGCAAAGAGAGATGAAGTGGGATTCCCCAATACCCGAGGCCAACGCCACCATGGGAAAAATCGCCTTGGCTTCCAGTAAAAGCGATCCACAAAAATCGAATCCCCTTTGTTCCGCATGAGCATTGCAAATGCCGCTAACAAAAACTTTTCGTACAAAAGCGCTCTCAGCTTCTTGCTTTGCACTGGAAGCAACAGGACCAACTTCTTCTGCTTTAACCATCTTTTGCAGACTGCGATAAATCTCTTCGTGCGCTTCAAAGAGGGACGCGCATATCTTTGGTGGAGAGGTAATTCAAAGGCCATACCATCAACACCTCTTGCGAGCATATCTGCATGCCGAAAATTTCGACGAGACAAAACCCACGGAGACACCGAGACATTCGCAATCAACTTGGTGCCTCTACGATTCAAGCCACGGCGGATCTTGTATAAAAATCGCGTTGTGTCTCTCCAACTGAATCTCTTGCCAGCAACAAGCCCCGAACTGGGATGTCGGATATTGTCCAAGAACAGAAAGGGTCGCTTTCGACCGCCAACTTCTCTCACGATCTGTCGGGCAAATGCAGATGCATACCTTCTGTTGGAAAGATCCACAAGGAAGCGCTTTCGATCTTTGTAAGTATTTCCAAGCCTCGCTCTCTTGGGCAATCGATAACAAGACACCATCGCTCTGGGAAAGGTCCTTCTGGAGCCCAGAACACAATCGCCTCCTGATATATAGGTTCCAAATCGAGTGGTATAATTTTTGTGCCGAGAGTAACGCAAAAGCTTTCGGTAATGCAGGGTTGGTTTGTATAGGACTCGATGACGCAAACGTGGGTTGTATTTGAGAACAAAGCGTTTTTGGCGAAGGGACAAACGTCTTTTCCACTTGGAAGGAACAGCAAGAACACCAACAAGAGGTACACCGCTAAGACGTCGGAAATACGAGCGATTAAGCGAGGCATAGATATCCAAAGACTGAACATAATCCAACCGTCGATCCGAGGAAGGCCAACCCCCAGCAGCCCAGGTATCACCCATACCAAAACAAAAAGCCCACACGCACACCAAGAAAAAAAACGTCCTCATCAACGGCAACCTCTCGCATTTGAAAAGTGTAAAAGCCCTCTCTCTGGGAAAAAGAGCCTGTCTTACTTGAGAGCCACATTCGAACCAAAGGGTGTCAAGCCAACTCGATCACCTTAGATAAAACACAGCCCCGTATAAACAAGACGCCACAAACTCACACAGCATTCACTCCCAGAATAGCCCAGCAGCACTTTAGAAGTCAGTGACCAAATCTTCGTTCGCTCTTCCTCCTTGCTTCACACATTCCCAACCCTTCTTTCCCAGCATGTAAAACCCGGTAAGACTGAGTAAGTTGCTAAAAAATGGAGCCTGAACCAACATATCCAAAGCATCCGCTCCCAAATCATTGTCTTGAACCAGGCAGAGTTCCTGAAGCTCCATCAGCGGAGCTTTCACAAATTCTTTAACACCTTTTAAACCAAAATTGTTTTCCCGCAAGTTGAGATACTGCAATTTCGAGGTTTGCAGTTGTCCAAAGCAAGCCATCGCGTCGTCTGTTAAAGAACAATTTTCCATATAAAGTCGCTTTAAGTTGGGCATAGTAGACAGCAGCAAAAACATGCTCTCAGAGGTCACTTCGACCTCAAGGATTTCCACAGATTCTACTTTTGAAGCCACATTCTTTTCGCTCATGGACTCAAGCAACAAGCGAAGATGGGAATCTGTAAGCTCAGGTCCCTCGAGCTCAATGTGCACGAGTTCTTCAAAAGCTTGCGACAAGACCAAAAGTCTCTTCTCAAAATCTTCGCACTCCAGCTCCCAAAGAAGAGCCGAATCCACCAAACGAAAGGACCTCGGCACAGGAAATTCTGGAAAGTGAGGCCATACCTTGGGAAGCGCTTCCCAATGAATACCCATTCTAGAATACTCTTGAAAATGGTCAGATTGTACACTTCTCACCCACTCTTGCTTTGCACGTACCTTTTCAGTGATGTAAGAAAACAGCTCATCTTGCTGCTCTACAGGCTGTTTTTGTACCAATCGCTCAATTCTTTCCAAAAGGTGGATTTTGGCATTGCTATCCACAAATACAGTGGAAAATTGCTGCTCAATGATCTCATCAGCTTCTTTTTTCGCTTGCATGAAAAGCTCCGGTGTTTCGTCATTGTTCTCTGAGTGGGATCATCTGCTCCACCTGTCCAAAAAACACAAGGAGGCAGGATAACATCACTCATCTTTTGCTTCATCCTCAATGAAAGGTTTGAGCTTTTTCGCTCTTGAAGGATGGCGTAGTTTTCTTAAGGTCTTTGCATCGATGGGACGGATGCGTTCACGCGTCACAACAAAATCTTCTCCCACCTCTTCGAGTGTGTGCTCCGATGTTTCTCCAATTCCAAAACGTAAGCGGAGAACTTTTTTCTCTCTATCTGTCAGGGTATCCAGAACTCTTCGAGAGGCAGCAGACAAAACCTCTTTGCCAGGAAAACTTTCGTTAAGGAAATCTTCCATGGTTTCTTCGCTGGCCTGGGGCACTTTTGTGTAAGGGGATTGGGTGAGCTTAAGCAAGACAAGCGCCTGATGAAGAGACATAGACAGCTCTTCAGCGACTTCTGTTGCCGTAGGAGGCCGCTTTTCACTCAACAAAAAGCGATGACCAAATTGCCTTAAGTGCTTCACCAGCTCGTAACGAAACAAAGAGATACCTCTCTCGGATCTCCTCCCAAGCTCTGACGGCAGTAAATTCGCTAAAGTAGAG
>Ga0213833_1002933_pt1 | contig 10717 bp, 10 predicted proteins | sample SWATP21_FD_160575 | JGI IMG/M metagenome (GOLD analysis project Ga0213833, IMG submission 160575) | Coastal seawater microbial communities from Marineland, Florida, United States - SWA TP2 #1 | ecosystem: Environmental > Aquatic > Marine > Coastal | place: USA: Florida | collected 2016-08-14
TTGGCAACCACGGCGTCGGGCTGAAAGGACAGGGCCCTTGCAAACAGCCGTTGGCGTGTCGGGTTGGGCAAGTAGGCGTTGAAAAAGCCGTAGTTGTAGAGGGTATCCGGCCCGCCGGCACAGGTGTAGGTGAGCAGCCGAAATGATTGAGCGCTGTGTTCGGGCGCAGGAAAGGTTTTAAGGGGCCAGCTATCACATAATGCATTGCCGTCAGCGTGCTTGAGTTGAAGGGCGTATTCAGTACCCGGCTGCAAGCCATCGACATCAAAGCGATAAAACAAACCGTCGCTGTCGGTCTGCTGTCCGGGGAAGGTGCGGTTGTTCACGTGCAGTACCGGCGTGGCTGCGGGCTTTGATCTGAACGATGATTTGATCAGGAAGCGGTGATGGTCGACGGTAGGTAACAGGTGGGCCAGTTCTCCGGCCCACCAACCGTCGTCGGGAGGCGCCTGTGGCTTGCGCTTCCCCCACACCTGCCAGCCGGCGCCACCGGCAACGGCGGTGCCGGCAGACAAGCCGAGAAAGCGGCGACGACTGACACGGGGGTGACCAACACGGCGGTGACCAACACGGCGGTGACTCATATCGGCTGGCTTCAACCTCGGTTAGTGAATATCACGCGCTAATAAGCTGACGGCCCACAGTTTCCAGGTAGTGTACTACTGCAGAATTGTCGGGGTTGTTGCCAAGGCCCGGCACAAACACCCAGGTGATTCCCATCGCTGAAAGTTCGCTTAGGGTGTCGCGGTATTGCGTGGCGTTGGCGCTCAGGTCAGCGCTGTCTGCTTTGATGGCCTCAGGAAAGGGAATCAGAATATCCGGCTTGCCGCTGCGGTTGTTTTCCTGCCAGAGCGTCATCAGCCGCGTGATTTTTTCGCGAAGTTCGGTGAGGCCTGAAATAACCGGAGTGCGCACCACGCCAGACAGGTCTTTGGGTCCGATCAGGGGAATCCAGCCGCAGCCGCTTTCGGCAACCCGGCGTAAGCTCCGGGTGGAATTGCCGCCAATCCACACCGGAATTGGCTGTTGGACGGGAGCGGGCAGGGCCTGCAATTCACGGGCGCTAAAATGCATGCCTTCATAACTGAATGGCTTGCCGCTCCAGTGCAAGGGCAGCACATCTAGCAGCTCGTCCATCAAGGCGTTGCGTTCATCGAAACTCACGCCTAAGGCATTAAACTCCTTTCGCAGATACCCGGCGCCTAGCCCCAGAATCATGCGGCCGTTCGACAACTTGTCGACAGTGGCGGCAGACTTGGCCAACAGCAGAGGGTTGCGGTAAGGGCCAACCGCAAGGTGGGTATGCAGCTTTAGTTGCGAGGTGACGGCGGCAGCGTTGCCCAGCGCAATGAAAGGGTCGAGGGATTGATGGCCGCCCTGCGCCAGCCACTTGGCACCCGGCGCCGGGTGATCGGTAAAAGCCATGCCGTGCCAGCCACTTGCCTCTGCCGTTTTTGCCAGTTCGGACACCGCACCGGCTGCGAGCATATCGCCTTCGCTACCGTATTGTGGGTAGGCAAACATAAAGCGCATGAAATATCTCCGGGAATAATCGCCGCGTCTTCGGGGCTCAGGCCGCGTCCGGTCCGAGCTGTTTGCGCAGGCCAGCCTCAAAGTCTTTTATGGCGGGACCTGCATGCTGCTCACGCAGGGCGTTTAAGGTGGGCATGCCCTGCTCGCACTCCGCATCCCATTCGTCGGCAAATTTGCCCTTGGCGATGTAGTCAGTCATTGATCGCATGGAGGGTTTGAAGTCGAGATCGTCGAAGTGCCCCCGTCGTGACAATTGACCATACTGGCTGGCAGGAGAGTGCAAATCGAGTTGGCCGACAAAACCGATTTCCCGCAGCAATCGATAATTGCGCTCTACCTCGCCGGACAGGGTTAGCTCGGTCAGAATGGCTTCCAGCGGAATATTCTGTTCCAGCATGGCGCCAATAAAGGCCTGATTGACATGAGCGAGGGCAGGCGAGAGCACCTGTTCTACGGCCAGATCGAGAACGGCTTCCTGATGGGGCGTCATTTCGATGGCGCCTTGCTGCAAGCCACCAAGCGCTTTGGCTACGGCCAGCAGTCGCTGCCTGGCGGTTCCGGTTGTATCCTGTTGCACACCCACGGCGGTGATAAAGCCTACACCTTCTTCGTAACAGCGCCGCACTTCCGGGCCCAGCATGCGCGGGGCGATCATGCCGGTATCGCAGGCCAGCTTGAGCCGATCAAAAGCGAGGGCATAGCCACTGGCGACGATTACCAGAGCGTCGTCGCGGGGGCTTACGGGCAATTTGGGAATGACGTCGTCCGGCACGACCATGCAGATTATGTCGGCAGAGGAGGCCGCCTCTATATCGGCAGCCTCAAAGCCGTCGTCGCGGGCCATCTGCCGGCTGCTGTCTGCCCGTACGTGAACCGACACCCGGCAGCCGGAATCGCGAAAATTCAGCGCCCAGCATCGGCCCTGGTTGCCGTAGCCGATTACGGCAATGTGCTGGCCTGCGATGGCTTCGGGGTTGGCGTCGGCATTGTGGTAAATCGTGGTCATGCGGGCTTCCTTGGTACCGGATTATTGTTATCTTTTTGGGTGTCAGTAATCTCGCGCGGCGGGCGGTTGCCGGCTGAGCGCTTGCATGCTATAAACAGTACACTATTTAAAATAATAAGCAAATATCCCCTCACAGGAGCAATTTCATGGCTGCAAGCATTCAGGCTGAGCGCGTTACCCTCCCCGAAACCTGGTTGGATGACAGCAAAGACTTTGACCCCTACGCAGCCTTTGATGAAGCCAGTGGCGCCGGTAAAGTTGACCCATACCCGATCTATAAAGCGCTGCGCGACAAAGGCGGTGTAATTCGCCACGTGCCGGTAGACCAGGTTGCTGCGGCATTGGCGGGCGATGACGACGAGAAGCCGTCATCGTTTGCCGAGTGGCAGAGTGGTGATCCTGAAACGCCGGTGTCGTTTGGTTTGTACAGCTACAAAGCCGTTACGGAATCTTTGCGCAACGGCGATGTGTTTTCATCAAAGGGTTACGAAAATCTTATGGGTCTGATTTTCGGCCATTCGATTCTGGAAATGGATCACCCGGAGCACACGCAGCATCGCTCATTAGTGGCGCAGGCTTTTCGGCCCAAAGTGCTGGAGTTGTGGGAAAAGGGCCTGGTGAGGCGCGTTATCCAGGAACAGATTGACAGTTTTAAACACAAGGGCGAGGCGGACCTGACCAAGGAGTTTACCCTCGACTATCCCGTGCAGGTGATTGCTGGCATGCTGGGGGTGCCGCTGGAACACTCGGACTGGTTTCGGCGCCGCGCTATTGAAGAAATTTCCATACAAGTTGATATCGAACGCGGCGTAGAGGCCGCTCGCGTATTGAAGGAGTATTTCTCGCAGATTATTGCCATTCGCCGGGAAGAGCCGGGTGATGACCTGATTTCCGAACTGGTGCGCGCCGAGCTTGACGGGCACAGCCTTTCCGACGAAGAAATTTTGCCCTTTCTGATGTTACTGTCGCCCGCCGGCGCCGAAACGACTTACCGCTCTACCGGCAACTTGCTGTTCGGCTTGCTAAAGCACCCGGAACAATTGGCGGCGGTGAAAGCAGATCGCGAACTGGTGCCTGCTGCAGTTGAAGAAGCCATTCGCTGGGAAACGCCGCTCACGGCCATTCAGCGCTGGACGACGCGGGACATCGAGGTTGAGGGGGTGATGATCCCGGAAGGTGCCGACATTACCATGTGCGTTGCGTCGGCCAACCGCGACCAGAAGGTATGGGGCGACGACGCCGACGAATTCAATGTATTCCGGCCCCGGCACCAGCACGTTGCTTTCGCCACCGGACGCCACACCTGTTTGGGCATTCACCTGGCGCGGCTGGAGATGAAAGTCGCGCTAAACATGCTGCTCGACCAACTGCCGGACATCCACCTTGATCCGGCCTGCGCCGACAACTGCTTTATTGACGGGCAGCGCTTTCGCTCGCCCAATCAGCTGCGGGTGAAGTTTACGCCGGTTAAATAGAATCAGGAGTGGCGGTATGAGTGAATTGATATTTGTTTTCAGCAATGCGGTAGCGGGGCGCGAAGAAGAGTGCAACGAGTGGTACAACACCGTTCACTTGCAGGAAGTAGCCGCAGTAAAAGGCATCCGTTGCGCCCAGCGTTTTACCTTGTCAGATACCCAGATAAACGAAGACCAACCGTATCGCTACGTTGCGGTATATGAAGTCGACGACGACATTGGCGCCGTCGACGCGGTAAAAAATATGCTCGCGGGCGCCGAGGGTATGAACATGTCGGATTCTCTGGACACCGACAATGCCTACGTCACAGTGATGCAGTCTGTTACCGGGAAAGTGTCTGCCTGAAGGCCTGTACATTTGGCTCTAGCCTAGGCGAGCCAAAACGTCAAGGCTTGACTCCTCATTCTCACTGCATAACACTAGACTTTAGCAACGCTGATAATAACAACAAACATTAGGCGAAGAATTTACAAAGGGAATTTAAGTGGTTTCCACCGGAGAAAAGTGGGTTTGTCTGGTCTCGCCAGGCTTGGTTGTCTGAGTTTTGCTGCATGCACGCCTTTGCGTTGAAAGGGCAGTAAGCATCCCGACTGGTGTTTAACGGCTCGCCTTTGAAGAGCGGGCTTTTTCTTCGCGTGTGTAACCCCTCCCCCTCATGTAAGGCCGTTAGTTTCGACGTTGCATATAAACCTTTTGTGACTTTGTTGTGGGACATGAACATGAAAAATCTGGGCTTGGTGTCTGTTGCTCTGGGGATTGCGGTTTTGGTAAGCGGGTGCGCGAGCATTCTGAGTGACAATCAATATTCTGTGAGTTTAGTCTCTTCGCCACCGGGGGCAGCCTACACGCTCAAAAATGGTGAAGGCTACGTAATACAGAAAGGGCACACCCCTGATATCGTCAGCCTTCGCAGTTCGGCGGGCTACTTCAAGCGTGCTAAATATACTTTAAACATGAGCAAAGACGGATACGCTGACAATGAAACCGTACTGAAGGGCGGCATTGATGGTTGGTATTTCGGCAACCTGCTACTAGGCGGCGCGCTGGGCATGTTGTTTGTCGATCCGGTTACCGGTTCAATGTGGAGCCTGCCGGAAGTACAGGAAGTTGCTATGAGCGCTTCGCCCGGAGCTTCTGTTGCATCGGCCGCCGCCGAACCCGAAGCTTCGACCCCGACTCCCGCCCCGGCCAGCGCATCAACTCCGTCGGCACCTGTTGCTCAGGCTGAAGATTCGTATCAACAACCTGTTGTCGCCCCTGTCGACAACCGGCCCGTCCAGGCGGCCAGAATATCGTCAGCCCCTCCTGTCGAAACCACAACGCGCAGCGTCGATGAAGCGATCGGTTACGGTGAGGCGACCCGCTTGGCGTCAGTTCATCGTTGCGACTCTGACATTCAACTCGACTATCAAGTAGAAAGCGGCGCTATGTATCGAGCCTACTGTGAGTGGGGAGGGGTGAAGAAAATCATGTGCCAGCAAAGCGGCTGTCGTGTGATGGAGTGAACTTGACTTCGGTACCCCGGTAAAACGAATTAAGCCAGTACGGCTGGAGCACAGAGCACATGAGAACCAAAAGCAAAACAATCACCCTTACGCTGGCTGCGATATTTCTTGCCGGGTGCGCCGGGTTTCGCGGAGGCAATCTTCCCAATCTTATGGATGCAGATTTGGCGCTGACAGAACAAACAAAAACCCGAATTTTTTACGAGAACCAGTTCGATACCAGTATGAATATATCGGACAAGTCTCATAAAAAGGCGCTGGAGAAGCAGAAGCAACAGTTTTTTGAGCAGCTCAGCCGGTCTGGGTGCTGCGAGCTCGTAGAGACTCGGGATGAGGCTGATCTGATTGTAAATGCCAAGCTTGCCTTGCATTCAAGTAATGCGGCCATGATTGGCGCGTTTATCACCGGTTACTCGCTATATACGATTCCGTCCTGGGTGACACCCAAGATGACTTACGAAGTGGATGTTGTTTCGTCGGCAGGGGTTGCGCATAGCTACCGCTACCAGGACCAGTACACGTTGGTCCAATGGCTACCCATGCTATTTGTGTTTCCCTTCGCAAACCCCTTGCCAATGGAAAAAGAGCTGCAGTTCAATGCGTACCGGAATTTGCTGGTCGACCTGAAAAAGAGCGGACTGCTGAAAGCGGAAGACAGTACGCGTTTGAGTAGAGACCGTCACGATGAGGTCGTGCCAGCCAAAGAAGCGCCTCCCCGAAGCTATCGGCCGCAAGAACCTCGCACAAGTATGCAGCCAGCGCGATCGGAACCTTCCCGGGTGCCTGTACAACGATCTGCCGTTGCCCCTGATACAACAACTGAGGCGAAAAGAGTTGCCTCAGCACACAATTGCAGTACTCAGATTGAACTCGATTACCAGGGCGCCGGCGGCTCGATCTATATGACGCCTTGTGGAGCCAGGGGTATAAAAAAGATCATGTGTGATCAGACTGAATGCCGGCTAATGGACTAGCGGGTTAATTTAGCGGGGCTTCAGGCATCTGCTGCAGCGGTAGCAAGCATGTCATAAAAGCCCTGCCAAAGGACGCCCTTCTCCCCCCTCCAGCCTTTTTGCCTCAGTAGCATTTCTGCCGCGGTCTGAACTTTGATCAGTACGATGACCGGGCAGGTTTCCATGCAGTGCGCGCGCAATGCCGAACCCGCGACTTTGGGGGGCACTTGAGCATATTCGGCAACTTCATTGATATCAATATCGAACGCTTGCAGCAGCTCCATCGTCGCCGACTTTCTAGCAGGACTTTCCATGTCAGTTCCATTCCGTTGGTTTGACGTTACGAGTTGGTTAGGCTTGCTAACTCAGCTGTGTAATTTATTCTTTCCTTTCCTGCTGCGTCAAGTGTTTCTAAACTCCCGCCATGAGTATTGGTTCACGAATTAAGCAAGCCAGACAGGCGGCGGGACTCTCCCAGGCGGATTTGGCGGAGGCGATGGGTATTACCCGCAGCGCCTGCAGTCAGTGGGAGTCTGATCAAGGCACCGGCCCGCGCCGCGAACGGCTTGAAATGCTCGCGGCTGAACTGGGTGTCACCTATGAGTGGCTGGCAACAGGCCGCGATAGCGCGGGCGTGGGTGAAGCGTTGCCGGCCTATTTGAGCGGGGAACAAACCGAATTACTCGGCCTGTTCAAATCGCTTGGCTCGGCTCAACGCAAGGCCTTGCTGGCTTTTTTGCGTGCCACAAAAAACACCCGGAAAGACAAAAGCGCAGATTCTGCGTAATCGGGTTTCGCTCCGCGCAATCCATTCCGCTGCCCGTTTGGGTTCAGCTTTTGCAGAGTTCTTCCTGCACCATCATGTCGCTGAAACGCCCGAGGTGGAAATCGGCGTCACCCAGGGTGGTGTTGATGAGCGTTAATCGCTTGAAGTAGTGACCAATAATCAATTCTTCGGTGACACCGATGCCGCCATGCAATTGCACGGACTGCTGGCCGACGAAGCGGGCAGACTGCCCTGTGAGTGTTTTGGCAGCAGCCATGGTGCGTGCGCGTGTAGCGCTATCGGCATCAAGTTTGCCGGCTGCGAGGTAAGCCATTGAGCGCGCCTGTTCGGTGTGAAGCAGCATGTCAGCCATACGATGTTGCAGCGCCTGAAAAATGCCGAGGGGCACGCCAAACTGCTTGCGGGTTTTCAGATACTCGCCGGTTTCGCTAATCAATGCATCCATTATTCCGACTGCTTCAGCGCAGAGCGCTGCGATGGCGGTGTCGCGATAAAGCTCCAGCAGCGACAGACCCTTGTTGAGATCACCAATCAGGGCGTCTTTGCTGAGCTCAACATTTGAAAACCCGATATCTGCTGCGCTTTGGCCATCGTGATTGCGATAGGGAATCTGCGTTATCCCCGCCTGCTTTGAGTCGACCAAAAACAGCGAAATACCGTCGGCGTCCGACGGCTTGCCCGTTGTGCGGGCTGAGACGATGAAATAATCAGCGTGTTGGCCCGCCAGTACCACAGATTTATTGCCGTTGAGTTTGTAGCCTGCCGCACTTTCTTCGGCGTGGCTGCTCACGTGCTGGAGTTGATAGCGGCTATGCGGCTCGCTGTGAGCCAGCGTCAGCAGACATTCTCCTGCCGCGACTTTAGGTAGTAGCGAACTGCGTTGTGCGTCGCTGCCAGCTTGGGCTATCAGGCCTGCGCCCAGTACTGTGGGCAAATACGGCTCAAGCACCAGCCCGCGCCCCAATGATTGCATGACCAGCAAGGTGTCCAGCGCACTGCCACCAAAACCGTCGTATTCTTCGGGCAGTGTCAGCGCGAGCAATCCGAGTTCAGCAAATTGCTGCCAGATGGAGCGACTGAAACCGTCGGCTGATTCAAGAATGCGTTGACGAACTTCAAAGCTGTAGTCGTTGCGAATAAAGCGCTGCAGCATGTCGTCGAGCTGGGTTTGTTCTTCGCTAAAATCAAAATTCATACGTTTTTCTCTCTTGTGTTCTTTGCGATTTGCCCTAGAGGCCGAGGATCATTCGGCTGACAATATTTTTCTGAATTTCGTTTGAGCCACCGTAAATCGACACCTTGCGGGTGTTGAAATAGTGGCCGCTGACGGGCAGGTAGTTGTCGGGGCCGGCAACTGATCCTGTGAAGTCGGCATGGAGCGCATCGGGCTGATAGGGCAAGCCGTAGCAGCCCGCAGTTTCCATCATCAGTTCCGACAGCGTTTGCTGAAGCTCCGAGCCTTTGATTTTAAGCAGGGAGGCTTCCGGTCCCGGTGCTGCGTTTTTCTCTGCCATGGCCATTACCCGCAAATTGGTAATTTCCAATGCCATCAAATCAATTTCCGCCTGGGCGATTTTGTCGGCGAAGCGCGGGTTTGCCAGCAGATTGCTGTCGCCGTCGCGGGCATTGGCCGCCAGTTCTTTTACTTGTCGCAATGCCTGCTTACAGCCGCCGACTTCGGCGATGTTTGTACGCTCGTGACCGAGAAGGTATTTGGCATAGGTCCAGCCGGCATTTTCTTCGCCGACCCGGTTGGCGACGGGCACTTTAACATTGTCGAAAAATACTTCATTCACCTCATGTCCGCCGTCGAGCATGATGATGGGGCGCACGGTTACGCCGGGTGACTTCATATCAATGAGCAAAAACGAAATGCCCTTTTGCGGCTTTACGTCCGGGTCTGTGCGCACCAGCGCAAATATCCAGTCGGCGTGTTGGGCCAGAGTAGTCCAGGTTTTTTGGCCATTTACCGTGTAGTTTTCGCCATCGCGCACGGCGCGGGTGCTTACTGAGGCGAGATCGGAACCGGAGCCGGGCTCGGAGTAGCCCTGACACCACCAGTCTTCGCCGGACAATATGCGCGGCAGAAAATAGTCTTGCTGGGTTTTATCACCGAAGGCCATCAATACCGGTGCCACCATTTTCATGGAGAACGGCAAGATGATTGGCGCACCGGCAGCGGCGCGTTCTTCGTCAAATATATATTGAAAAGCGGGGCTCCAATCGGTGCCGCCGTATTCCTTTGGCCAGTTGCCGGCTACCCAGCCTTTTTTGTAAAGAATTTTGTGCCAGCGCAGGTAGTCTTCTTTGCTTAGGTGTTTGCCACTTTGCACTTTGTCGCGAATATCTGCGGGCAGCTCTTTATCCAGAAACGCGCGAACGTCCAGGCGAAAACGTTCTTCTTCAGGGGAAAAATTCAGGTCCATCGGGATCTCCTTATGCAGATTTTTGTAATGTGCGATTAGCTGGTTGAATAAAGTTCAGGTTGCCGTCGTTGATGTTCCCGCGCAGCAGGGATCTGCGGTCGCGTTTGTAGTCCATTACAACTTTCCATGGGCCCTGGCTGCCCTGGCGGGGTGTGAGCGCAGAGGAGCGCTTTACATACCCTGAACTGAGGCTATCCATAATGCCGCTGTCGAGTTTGCAGCCATGCGGGTCTACGGGAATGGCGACGGACACGCCGGTCTTGTCCATGTACTTGAAGAGGCGGCTGAGGTAGCGGACAGCAACTTCAACCTTCAGTGTCCACGACAGGTTGGTGTAGCCCATCATCATGGCGAAATTGGGCAGGTCTTCAATCAACACCCCTTTGTAGGCCATTTTTTCATTCAGTTTGACGCTTTCGCCATCCAGACTGATTGACGCGCCGCCCAGCATTTGCAGTTGTAGTCCGGTTGCCGCAACGATGATGTCGGCCTCCAGGGTCCGGCCGGATTCCAGCTGTATGCCCTTGTCGACAAAGCGTTCAATAGTGTCGGTGACGACAGAGGCTTGCCCGTTGCGCAGCTCCTTAAACAGTGCGCCGTCGGGAACGGCGCAGATGCGTTCGTCCCAGGGGTTGTAGCGGGGGGTGAAGTGGGGAAGGTAGTCGTCAGAAGGCAATTGTTGACGAACCTTCTCGAGCAGAAAGCGCTTTACCCGTTCAGGGTGGCGTTTGCTGCTGCGAAATAGCCAGCGTTGCAGCGTAATATTGCGCCAGCGGGTTAAACGAAAAACCCAGCTGGCAGGCAAGAAGTGCAGCAACTTTTTTGACATTGAATCTTCGGCAGGACGCGAAAAGATATACGAAGGCGAACGCTGCAGCATGGTGACGTGTCTGGCCTTGGCGGCCATTGTAGGAACCAGTGTCACTGCGGTAGCCCCGCTACCGATAACAATTACCCGCTTGTCGCTGTAGTCCAGTGATTCGGGCCATTGTTGGGCGTGGAAAAATGTCCCGCTAAAATCCCCTGCGCCG
>Ga0213833_1002936_pt1 | contig 10711 bp, 17 predicted proteins | sample SWATP21_FD_160575 | JGI IMG/M metagenome (GOLD analysis project Ga0213833, IMG submission 160575) | Coastal seawater microbial communities from Marineland, Florida, United States - SWA TP2 #1 | ecosystem: Environmental > Aquatic > Marine > Coastal | place: USA: Florida | collected 2016-08-14
CCCCCTTCCACCCCCCCCCCCCCCCCCCCGACATGGGTGCCACGCACTCTTCCTGTGCTGCCTTGAGCTTGCGCTGTGACTCCGCCTTGCTGCGTTCGAGATTTTTGTTGGCCTTCTCTTCCTCATCCTCCAACGCCTCACGGAGCTCCGCACGCCGGCGCTGCATGTCGGCCTTGTGCGCGCTGCGCTGCTCCTCCAAGTCGTCGCGTTTCTGCTGCTCAAACTCCTGGGCTTCGCGCGAGATGCGGTTGCGGGCGTCACTCGCCTCGCGCTGCGCCTCTGCAAGCGCGGCAGTGGCGGACTTGGTCTCTGACGCTTGCTTGCGCTGTGCTTCCTTCGCCTGGTTGTGTGGCGTGGCAGGCACGACGGTGGGTCAACACCGTGTTTGTTTCGCACAGGTCGGTCCCCCCAAGCCCAGTTGTGACACACGGCACACCAGCTAGAGCCCTGACATACCTCGACATGTTCCTGCTCCATCTCGGCAATATCGTCTTGGTGCTGCGACCGGAGCTTGTCCAACTCCTTCTTGTTCTCGCGGCGCAGCTGGCGCAGCTCGTCACTGCCCACGCCGGGTCGATTCACACGTGCACCCCACAACCCATCAACCATCAACCATCGAACCATCCACCATCAACCATGGAAAACACGGTATCAGTCCCCATGCCAAATACAAAGCGCGTCGACGCGCTCTGCAACGCAACCAACAAGGCAGCGTACGAGTGGTTGGACTCGAGTTCCTCTTTTTCCTCCTGCCACGCGTCTTCCAGCTTCTTCATGGCCCTCTTGTGTTTGCGCCGTGCCTCTTCCTCTTCTTCATCCCTGCCGTGGGTGCACGTCCAACAAAAAACCAAACCACCACACCACCATTAACCATGATGGGGTGAGCACAAAGACGTGTGCAGCCGCCCGCAGACTCCCAACATCGGACACCAACACCAACACTTTGCTGCGAGCACGCACCATTGCTCCTTGAGGCTCGCCAACTTCTCTGATGCGCGAGTTTTTGCTCGTTCCAGCTTCCGTGCGAGCCGATCCTCCTCCTCTGCCACAGCCTCCTCGGTTACGCCGCTTTTGCCGCGACTGGAGCGCCTGTCGACAGGCGGAACACACCCACACCCACACACGCGCGCATGCCACCGATGATGCGTCACGCAAACCACAGCCATGAGCAGCCGTGCGTGCGTGCCGTCGTCGGCACCATGACGCCACGGCAAGCACAGCACAACAGGACAGACGCACCGACGAGACGCGGGTTTATCATCTTCAGTGACAACACCACGCTTGCTTTCACTCCGGTCCGTCAGCGTGCCGTCTTCGCTTTCTGAGAGAGACTTGGCTTGGTCCAAGTTCTTGCGCAGCCGGCTGCGTTTGCTGCGCTTCTTCTTTGAGCTCTGGGCCACCGGCGGCAACCACATCAAACCAACCGCATCGATAAGTTGCACACCCTCCACACATGCCAACACGGAACACAACTCCACGTGCACATGCACATGCACATGCGCATGCGCGCGTACCGACGAAGCTCCCACAGGGGGCAGGTCCTCGTCGTCGGTGCTGTTGGCCGCCAAAGGCCGGCCGCCCAGGGGTTGGGAGCTCAGAGGGTTCTTACGTCCCAAAGGCGGTGCCGAGCCCTGAAGATACCACCCACAACAACACACCCAGCGCACCAGAAAGACAACCAAGCAAAATTGTGAGCGGGGACGGGTAGCAAAGGAAGTCGAGGTGCCAGCAGCGTACCCTTGGGCCCTTGGAAGATGACTTGTCAGAACCAAACTTCAAGTTAGGCAGTGGTTTCTTGCGCAGGCTCTGGGCGGCAGAGAGAGGGTTGGTGCATGTCACGGGAAAGCGCGAAAGAATCAAACAACCAACAACATCACTGCACCCACACAGAACAGGAATGCTATCCCCACTCGCAGTGCAGACTGTGGCACTCACCCCACTGGCATTGATGGGCTTGAGCCCGCCAAGATCTGCTTGCTTGGGTTTGTTTTGGTTCATGATGCGCCGCACATCCTCCACCTCCTTCTTTTTCTTTTTCTTGTCAGCTTTGGACTGTGTAGACGGCAGACAATGCGCGGACACCAGACACCACCGTGAAGAGACCCACATGAGCACCACTGCTCAATCCACAGCCACAGCAACCAATGGTCGCCAACCATGGGGCGTTGCATCATACCTGTTGCTTGGATATCTTCTTTTTCTTCTCTTCCTCGTAGGTTTTACGATAGAACTGTGGAGATGCAACCGCAGGGCGTGGCAACGTGTCGATGATCAGAACGAGAACAGATGGGTGTAGAAGCATCAATAAGGGGTAACGCAGTTGCATGACATGAGATGGCATACGCACCTCATCACAGGGATGGTCCCAGGTGCTTTCACCACTCTTGAAGTTGAAATAGTAGATTTCCTCGGTGTCCGTCGTCTTGCAAGGCTTCCAGTTGTCTGGAAGCGGAGCCTGGGTGTGACACAATAGGAGGGTGAGAGAACAGGAGCAGGGATATGACGCATGGGGTTTGGTGGCGTTGTGCAAGGAGAAACACGCCACAGACGCCTCAGCGCCACCCAACACCTGCGCACACACACCTTCAGACCCTCTCGGGCGATCCAAATCAGATCGCGGTCGACGTCTAAATCCATTCCCAACCAGCGCGCATACTCCTCTGTCTCTTCCTGGGTTGGCTCATAGTTGGGATCAATCTCTTCCTCCAGGATGATGCTGTCTCCTGGAGCCTGAGCATCGCTGGAGGCCGACATGGCTGCGGTGGATGTGGGTTCCGCACTGCAACCGTGACGGAGTTGTCGCCACTCCTGGGCCCCACGAACAACGAAGGTTCAAGGGACGCACAACGCGGCTGGAGTCTACGGATCCAGTGGTCTGGATGCAGTGCACCCGGGTCGCGTCGTCACTGTGGCGACCAGCTTCCCCGAGCCTCACCAACCTGCGGACCAAAGCGTACGGAGGTGCCACACAAGTTTTGAAAGAGGGAAAGAAACAGCAGTTGGGGGAGGTTGGTGTGACTTGGGTAATTTCGGTGATAAATTTCTCCTGCGCTGAGCACTTTGATTTGCTGTCGTCGCAGTCCCCACCGGTACGCTTGATCACCGTTCGACATCATGGCAGACGTACGTTATTGCGCACGGCATAGTCCAGTCTGGAGGGGAACACGGTGTGTTGACGTGTTGGGGTGCCATGCAGATCGTTCAAGAGGTGCTTCCGAAGGCGGGTTTGGTGTACTCAGAAAAAGGCAACTTGTCAGAAGTGCTGTGCAAGCCCAAGATCATGCCCATCAAAAGTCTCACCCTTGAGCGACTTGAGCAGTTGGAAAAGGAGGCTGCCTTGACTGCCAATGCTGAGGGGGAAGAGGAGAGAAAACAATAGTTGCGGTCCTGATGTTTGTCTGTGGTTCCTTTTTGGTTACGTTCCCATGCTGGCCGTGTTGTTGGTGTTGGCACCTGCGTGCTTGTGCAGCGTGCATCGAGAGTCAAACACAAGGCTGTGATGAAACAGTTGCACGCAGACTTTACGATGGGTGTCCAGCTCCTAGCAGCTGGTCCCATCCACCTCGCTCACAACGCCGTACGCTGTCGGCGATTTGGGGCTAGCTTTCGTCACGCTCCGTGCTTCCTGTTGTCGACACAAAGCAGTGTATCGACATCATCATGAAGCGTGCCAAGGCCTGCACGTGCTTCATACTGGTCCGATGTGCTATGGGTGACAAGGGGTGCTCTGGGTGACAAGGGGTTGAACAAATGGTATTCCGAGTTGCTCTGGGTGACAAGGGGTTGAACAGATGGTATTGTGTCTTGGATCTACGGGGCGACACACAACAGCACGTGAATCGCATGAAGCTCAACTAGGAGCATGCAACACGTGGTGAAAGGAAAGGGACTACAAGCCGCAGTGGCGGCTAGCAACAGAGATACATACGAGAGACCAGCCCCGCCAGAAACACTGGGCTGGTCGTAACGGGATACATAGGCACACTTCATGGAAGAATCGATGCAAGCCAAAGTCATGGAGGCGTGGGTATCGTGATCACAGCGTCGCCATCACCAGAAGCGTCGTGAGAAGCACCAGGCTGGGATGCAGGAACACCCACCGACGACGGCACAACTTCAGCAGGAACAGGTGCGCCCGTGCCGGACGTTTCGTCGACCGATGCGGGCGTCGCTGCTGTGACTGTGACGTTGCCATCGCCATCGCCGCTGGCGCCCTCCTCCTCCGCACCGGTTGCCGCAGCTGGCCTGTTTGACGCCTGGCCTTCCGTTGGCACGTCCATGCTCGTGGAAGAGCCGGTCACAGGCACCGGGGAGCACACGGCCGTCGTGGGTGGCAGCAGCGACGGAGATCGGCGAGTGGGGCCAGCGGAGGAGGCGGTTGGCATGGCCACAAGCGGCTTGGGGGGCAAGGCGGACGCCACCGCGACGGTTGTGGCATTGTGGGGCGGTGGCAGCTTGGCGGCGTTAATGAAGTGTGACGAGCCGCGGTAGCTTTGGGAGAAGGCGGCGAAGGAGCCGACGGAGGCGGACAGGCCGGTCTGGGCCTTGCGCAGGCACTGCGTGTGGAGGAGGACGCCGCAGAGCTTGCACTTCAAGCACCGGCCGAGCATCCCAGAGATGGGCTTGTTGCACACGGCACACATGCGCACGCTGAGGGCCTTCATGCGCCTGTGGCTTTGGAGCACGTGGTTGCAAGCGCCGACACCGGCCTTGGGCACGAACGTGTTGGCGCGGCCGCAGGTGGCGCACCGCACCGCGGACGCCTCATTCAGCTTTGTGCAAAGGCTGCACTTCCACTGCTCTGCCAGTCCCACTCCTGCGGGCAACGTGCCAGACTCCACGTCGTGCGACCCACGTCCTGCAGCAGCCGCAGCCGTCGGGGACAGGCCGAGGTTGTGGAAGGTGTCGGTGTCGACACTGACAACCTGGTCCGAGGCAATCGACACCCCTGCCAGCTTCGTCCTCGCCGCGGCTTTCTTGATGGCAGAGAACCACGCTTGGACGTGTTGCTGCTCACACCGACACTCCAGGACAGAAGCATCGGACAACTCCACCTGCAAACCAGTCACGCACATGTAATGAACAACGTGTGCTCCAACGCCCAGCCGCAATGCGCGCGTGGATGCGTGTGCACCGTACCGAAAACGCGCCAAGGCCATCCTGTGAGTCCAGGACGCGAACTCGGGCTGCATGCAAGGGCACAGAGTCCTCGGGCAGTGGCCGCTTCTCCGTGACATACAAACACAACCGACTAGACGGTTCCAAGCGTGCAAAGCGCTTCACCCAGTGCGGTGTGCCCATGACAGCTCTACTCACATTGCACAAAAGCGAACACAGAAGGGTTAGGGTTGACATAGTGGAGAGGAAGCGGGCATGAGAAGGGGGCTGTGCAAGCACCCACCCACCCACCCACCTGTTTCGTTTCACATGCACCACACCCTCGAACGCGGCAGGGCGCCGCAACGGAGCTTGGCTGGAGGGATGCGGCACGCCAACGGCTGTCGGCGGCGTCGAGGACACAAGGCTGAAACTGGCGAACAAGTTCCGGATCGACGCCATGACGCCGGTGCTTTCGCCCGCCGTGGTGTCACCCATGTGGCCGGCACCGACGACACTGTCCGGCGTGCGCGGCTTGGTGGAGAGCACGGCACTTCCACCAACACCACGCCCGCCCGCGCCACGCCCGTATCGGTCCAGGCTTGGTGAACGAGAAACGCTTTGGCCTGCAGTGCTTGATGCAGGACCGCGAGATCCGGCCGTGTCAAGGCGCTGCGACGTCGACGCGGCGGCGGCAACGGGAGCAGCAGCGGCACTTGGGTCGGTCACTGGTGCGGGCGGCGCCGGCGTTGCCGAATGGACAGCACCAGGTATGCTTGCAGGGGCGAGCGCCTGAGAAGCAGGTGTGTCCATGGCCACTGTGGGAAGTGGTTTCTCTGCAGAGAAGCGGCGGGGCGGATCGAGAGAGGCCATACAACGAGCAGCCCAAACAGGCGTTTTCACAACGCCACTCTACATGTGGCACACTGTGGTCCAGGTTTTTCCTGCGGCGCAGAAGTATGTGGTGTTACAATGGTGTGGTGCCAATCTATGATGACGGGGCAAGCCCCAAGCCGGTTGTGGTTGCTGCTGCGACACTGCACCAGCACAGTGCTGCACATGGGAGTGAGCCCGCGGTCCAAAAACTGCCGGTGGATTGGAATGCTATTTTTGACTGCTGCATTTTCCAGTTCCATGTTTCTTTTTGTTTTTGCTTGTTTGATGTTTCAGTTTCGGGGCTGGATGTTGGCCCAGTACCCGAGCATACGCACTTTGTCGGCACAGGAATGCAGCTGGACGCACAGGATGGACACGAGCAAGTGATTGACGCCGTGCCAGGGCAAGGTGTGGTGCGTACAAAGGCGTAAACTGACGCACAGGTGCACCACTGCCACACGACACCATTCATCGAGGAACAGGCTCGGCGTTTCGTCATGCAGGGGCTTCGCTCCTCTCCGGATACGCCGTGGACGGCTCGTTCTGACACGCCAGCTTCACCGCCCCACGCACACGATTTGTGTGATGCACGACATGCAGGACCCATGCTTAGGGCAAGCCCACGGGCGGGGGCAACGACGGGCACAAGCGCAACATCGGCCATGGCCGGAGTTGGCAGCTCGTTTTGGTGGAGGCCGCTGCCCGTTGCCCGCGGGCGCGAGTTCTTCCAGGCCGGGCATGTGGGGCAGCAAGAACCTGAGGCCGAGCTGTCGCACCACCACATGCGGCGGGGTCGCCCCCTGCTGCACCCGCGCCGGAACGCTGCCGGGGTGTCCACAGCACCCTCCCAGTTGGCACGCCCCCTGCCGCCGGCCGCCCGTGCCAGGGTGGTGCCAACTGGGAGGGTGCTGCGGATGCCCAAAGTGTCCCGGACACAACAAGGAGGGGCAACAACACCACCTGTGGGGTTCAAGCGAAGCGTGTGGCCCCCTCGGCAGCGGCGCCCGGGGCACTGGTTCACCCGCGGGGGAGTGGAAGTGGAGGTGCCGAAGCGCAGCCCCCGCACCCCTATTGGGCCACGCGTTTCGCCCCAAGCACCCCGTAGGCGTAGAGCAGCGCCGCGACAGGCGAGGTCAGGCAACGATGCCAATGATGCACCAACTGCAGCAGCAGCAGCAGCAGCAGCGGCAATGCTGTGTTCCAGGTGTCGCACATCCGGGCATCAGCAGTGTCAATGCGCGTCGCACGGCTTGGCAAACGCGCCACCACGGGTCCCCCACCCACCCGCCAACACCACAACGCCCACACCACACGCAACGTCGCCGCGAGCACGCCGGCTGCAGTGGCGGAGTCGACGGGGCACCAAGCAGGATCAACAGCACCAGCAGGGCCAACGTGGGCTGGAGGCTTCGTCCTCGCAGTCGCCACCGCAAGACCCGACGCCAACGTCAGCAGCCCGTGTCCCAGAGCCAAGTGCCGCCGCCGCTGCCATCGACACTGCCCATAACCCAATGGTGCCTCTTGATGACATCCGAAGTGCCGTGGCCGCATTCTGTGCGCGCCAAGTCAAGCCTCACTGCGCCGTGTCGCGTGGGAGACACAGCGGGTGGAGGCCCATTCTGCCCGCCATTCCTCGCCAGCCCACCCTACGGGCGTTCCATGTTCCTGCGGAGCCTCTCAGCACGTCCGATGCGACACCGGGTGGGGCAGACGACAAGAGTCAAGACCCGACGGGTGGTGTCGCGCCGTCTCCAGTGCTGGAGCTCGGGCAGCCGCAGAAGCAAGATGCTGCGCGCTCCGCAGACGTCTCAACACCAGCAGCTGCTGCTGCTGCTGCAAACATAAACGCAGTCACCGCAAACCATGGTCACAGGACGCTGCCGGTGTTCCGCAGCAACACGCCATGGACGCAGCGAGTGGCGAAACAGCATGCACACTTGAGCCACCACGACGCGGGCTGGTGGCGTGTCATGTACGCGCGCCATGGCTTCAACCGTCGAGAAATCATGCGCCTGTTGTCACGCTTCAAGGCGTTGGTCTGCCTCGGAGATGACCCCCGTGGCATCGGTACGTTGCCACGACTAGATGCCCCATTGCTTGTGTCACAACAATTGTGTGTGTGATGTTGTTGCACACAAAGTGTTGCCTTACGTGTGTTGTTTTTTCGTGCTGCCGCAGTTCGCTCCGTGTTTTGTTCGGCCATGCCGATTCTTGCGGCGGAGGACGCACGTTTCACTGATCGAGTGTTTCGAGTGCTAGACACCAACAACTCCGGCATCATCGAGTGGCCGGAGTTCGTGTATGCGGTGTCCTGCCTCGAGAAAGGGACACTGGAGCAACGAGCAGACTTCCTATTTCAGGTACGCCCCCCGCCCCCAAACCCGTGCATACACACAGCCGCCACCGTCATGTGACTGGCACCAACTGGCGCTGCCTCCCCGCCTGCACAGGTATTCGACGAGGACAGCAGCGGCGACATCTGCATGGGCGAAGTGGACCGCTACTTTTTTGTGGACGGGTCGGCCGGGGTGGACGCTGCGAATTCTAACAGAAGGGGCATCGGGTACAGAATAACGGAGTTCGTCGTGCGCAAGATGTTTGCCTCGCTGGGGCTGAGCAACCCGCGGGACTCCGTGACTCGGGATGAGTTTGTTCAGCGCATCGTAGAATCTGGGCAGGTGAGTGACGTGATGTGGCGTGGTCTCCTGTCGGTGCCTTGTGTGTGGCGGTTGGGCACCGGTACTCACTGAGACCGACCATGCACGCCTTGTTCTTGTTCGCTGTCAGACCCCGGAGCAGTACGGGCTGTTTGGGAAAACTGTTGGCCCGCAGATTCCTGTGCACCATGCCACCGGAGGTGGGTCGTCCCTCAACGCCATGCGCAACATTCCCCATCGGGTGTTTTGGACGCGCCGGTTGGCTCGAAGGCGGCTGGAGGGCAAGCAGAGCGAGCTGCTGGCTGAAATCGACAGCATAGCCACTCGGGCGCTGAGTGCGGAGCTGCGCCACATGCTGGAGCAGCAAGCCGCGAAGGACACACAGATTGTTGCTCCTCGATTTGGCGCCGGTGAGAGTGTGGTAGAGTCGTGGAAGCGCGCAGGTGACGTCGCGTCTACGGACAAGTGAACCTCAACATGAACATTTCTATGTGAAAAAGGTCGCTTGCCGTGTACGTGTGGTCGGCACATTGGTCTTCGCCGTGCTCTGCTCAATGTGCTGACACCTGTGTCGCTTCAAGCCGCAGTGCTGAAGTCCCAACAGAATCATCATCCTGTGGAGTCTCCAAAGAAAGACATCGCCGCCGTAATTGGTCCGAAGAGTCTGTCTGCATGCACTGTCCAGTTGTGTTTTGTCGATAGGCACGTGTCTCTTGCGCCTCGCACGCCGAAACGAAGAAGGCCCACAGGCCAGGCAAAACACTCTCACATACAAGCTAGTGTACGCACTTACGGACTCATACATGCACGCACAACATGCACATCAGCACTGAAGGAAGCTGCAACAGAGCCTTCCTTGTTCACTTTCGGCTCCCCACCACTTGTCCCAGCCCAACCTTCAGTCTAGTGCGCTCGGCTTTGTTGTTGATGAACACCCATTCCTCAAGCGTATTCCCAGGGATGCTGGCATCGTACAAGTACGGGACGATGAGCGTCACAACTGGCTTATTCTTCTTGGAGCCATCTCCGGGAACAGACTTGGGTGACTTGGGCTGTTGTGGCACGAGGATCACGTTGACGTAGCTGAAGCCACGCTTCAGAGGGCACGGGACGTGTGGCGACACCAAGATTTGTCCGATCTTGGAGAAATCAAAGCGAGTGGCACACTCCACTCTGTTCACAACGCACACGTCGCCCTTTTTCGGGCCGCTTCGTTCGTGCATCAGCGCGGTGTTGTTCACCGGCACAGATATGGCGTGCTGCCCCGGGAACTCCAGCACTCGGGCTAGTTCCTTCTTCGCCTGTTTCCGCACCCACTCCGCGACATCTCGGCCGGGGAGCTCGCTGGCATCAATGCCCCCGAGTCCCACCTCCTCCTCACTCTTGCTGGACGCAGCCATATTGACCGCTGCTTGCAGATGCGACGGTGCGCGCCGTGACGTCGATAAAATCGAAATTACCCACAAACACGGCCGTCGACGCGAGTGTGACAGACAACAAGAGCCAGTTCTCCGCCTCGACAGTGCGACATCGCGCGGCATCCAGTATGGAGTTTGGTGCGTGTTGGACCTCTTTCAGGACCCCTAGCAGTAGGGGTGCTTGTGTGCTGGCAGCGTAATGAATGACGGAGGGGCGGTGTTGTGTGCGTGCGTGCGTGCAGGTGACGATGAGTGTGCCAAGCGCAACGAGGATGTGCTGGTCGGGGGTGGCGAGCCGGGGATAAGGAACATGTCGTACCGACGCCACCTGAAAGTTGTTGTTGTGGGTAGCGCCGGGTGAGTGGGGTGAGGCAGCGGCGATGCGTACGTGAGTTTGAGGAGGTGTGACGGGTCTGTGTGCGTGCAGGGTGGGAAAGACTTCACTGCTGGAGCAGTTCGTAAACAATCGCTTCATGTTCGTGCGCGTGCCGTACCGTGTGGCAGTCTAGTCCCACTCGTGCCGTGCTGAACCACGTTGGTTTCGTGGGTGCCTTTCGTTGCGTTGCGTGTCGCAGTGGCAAGTACAAGGCCACCGTCGGCCTTGACTTTCTGACAACTGAGGTCATGGTCGGCGAGTCACTGGTCGTGTTGCAGGTAGGGGGG
>Ga0213833_1002938_pt1 | contig 10705 bp, 9 predicted proteins | sample SWATP21_FD_160575 | JGI IMG/M metagenome (GOLD analysis project Ga0213833, IMG submission 160575) | Coastal seawater microbial communities from Marineland, Florida, United States - SWA TP2 #1 | ecosystem: Environmental > Aquatic > Marine > Coastal | place: USA: Florida | collected 2016-08-14
TTCCTCGTTCCCCCCCCCCCCCCCCCCCTCTGTTATATTTGTCTTTGTCGCCCCTTCTTGCACCCCTTGTCCACGCACGCAGCTTCACCGACGACGAGAACCCGCCGGCAGGTGCCCGCTTCGGCAGCAGCATCGAGGTGAACGGCACCCACGCGATCAGCGGCGCGCCCAGCGAGGAAGTGGCCGGCGTCCGCAACGCCGGTGCGGTGTACACCCTCAACCGCGCCTTCGGGATGTGGGACGTCGAGGCGCGGCTCGTAGCGCCGTCGCCCTCTGCCAACGATTTTTTCGGCTCGGGCGTGGACATTTCCGAGAACTGGATCGTGGTGGGCGCCGTGGGCGGCGCCTACGTGTCGTTCTTCAACCGCACCGGCTTTGACAACGTCACGGATACCAGCAACTGGGAGCATGTCACGACGCTTGTGCCGGCGTTGGCCGCCGGGGAAGGCACCGTGCACGCCTCGCATCGCTTCGGGGCGCTGCACGCCGTCGCCATCGAGGGCGACGTGGCCGCCGTGGGCGCACGCAACCTGGAGACGGTGTTCCTGTTTCGCTACGCCGCCGACAGCCAGTGGTACCAGGCCGCGCGACTGCGTGCGTCCGACTACCGACAGGTGTCGTGGCTGACCGCCTCCAAGCAGTTCCGCCAGCACTATGGCGCCTCTGTGTCCCTGTCGCGCAACACGCTGGTGGTGGGGTCGCCGCGGGCCAACTTTGGCAACTACAGCGGCCCCCGCACGTACGCCGAGTTTGAGGACATCGAGCGGCACCTGGCGTACTACGGCACGGGCGCGGTGTACGTCTACTACCTCAACCGGACGGTGGACATGGAGGAGGCCCTGTCGCCGGTGCGCAACCAGAGCCTGGACCACCTCCTGTACTGGCCGGAGGGCGACGACATGGTGGCCCACAACCAGTCCGTGCACCTGACGCAGGACGCGTTTGGCGGCATCTGGACGGAGAGCAACATCCTGTTGGCGCCCGGCGGCCGGCCCACCGACCGGTTTGGCGAAGACGTGGCGCTGGACGGGCACCACCTCATCGTGGGCGCGTACGGCTCGCCGGCCCAGCCGGAGACGACGTGGGACTTTGAGACCGGCGACCTGCGGGGCTGGATCATGACCGGGTCGGCGTTCCTGGACCAGCCGACGTACCTGGACAACACCGCGCACCGGGCGGTGTACTCCAGCGCCTTTGGCCCCAACCCCGGGCAGCCGTCGGGGTACCGTGGCCGGTACTGGGTGGGCACCTTCGAGTGGCGCCCCGCCAACGCCAGCTTCGAAGACCCCACCGTCGCGCCGTGGCACTACGCCGGGTTCCACAAGGGCGACGAGGCGCAAGGCACGCTGTCGTCGGAGCCGTTCATCATCGCGGGCAGCACCATTAGCTTCCTCGTCGGCGGCGGCTGCAACATCCGGCTGGAGTACGTCGAGCTGCTGGTGGACAACGTGCCGACGCTGCGCGCCACGGGGGAGTGCCGGGAAACCATGCGCCGCGTGTACTGGGACGTGTCGGCGTTCCGCCACCGCGCGGGCCAGATCCGCATCGTGGACGCCTCCTCGGCGGGGTGGGCGCACATCAACGTCGACGACTTCCGCTTTGACTGGGCCATGCAGGCGTACTCCGAAACGCCGCTGTCTGGCGCGGCGTACATGTTCCGTCGCAAGGCGGTGGGCAGCGAGGAGCCGTGCGAGTTCATGTACAACCCGCTGCGGTGTGAGTGGGAGGCCCAGGGCAGGTTGGTGGCGGGCGACAAGCGGCCGGGCGTGAAGTTTGGCTACTCGGTGGACCTGGACGACACCTCCGGCACCGCCATTGTGGGCGCCTTCCTCCACACGGACGTCTACGACGACTGGTACAACCCGGGCAGCTCCGTCGGGGTGCGCGTCGGGTTGGACGGCCTGGGCACCAGCTTCCGTGCCGACGGCGGCGTCAACAACGGCGACATCGGCGGCCTGCAGCGCACGCTGTACGACGCAGCGGGGTCTCCGTTCCTGCGCAACGTCGGCGCGTCGGCTGGCGGCGTCACGAATTCGGGCGCAGGGGGCTGGGACGGCCGTGGCGGCGGCAACGTGCTGGGTGGCAGCGGGCGCACCACGTCGGGTCGCAGCGGCTCCAGCGGCAGGATGTTTGCCACGCGCGGGACCTGGGACGGCAAGCCCGACAACCGGGCGTTTGACCAGGGCAACCCCTTCCACCCGCTGTCGTTTGTGGACCGCCCGCAAACGGGGCTGGTGTCCCACCCCCACACCCGCGCCGGGGGTGGCAGCCACCCCAACATCCGCACCGGCGCCGTGCCGCCGCCCACCGGCATCGTGTACGTGTACCGGCGGCGACCGGAGGAACGCGCCGGGTTGGAGGTGTTGCTGAAGGAGCCGCTGTGGCACGTGGAGCAGCACTCGCAGTTGCTGGTGGAGGCGGTGAAGCCCGGGGACCACTTTGGCATGGACGTGGCGATCAACCAGTTCACTGCGTTTGTGGGCGCGCCGGGCGACTCGACCATTGAGGACGCTGCGGGCAGTGTCACCGCGTTGGATGTGGAGTACCAGCGCATCCGGTTTGAGGTGAAGGAGTACTCGGTGACGGAGAACTTTCACCTGGGCAGGGTGGCGATTCGAGTGCGTGGCCGTGGTCGGTGTCGATTTCGCTGGTGTTGTCTGTGTGTATTGTCTGTTGTGCGGTTGCGGAGTGGTGGTGCACACGAGCCTGTGGCTGCCTGTGGCTGCCTGTGGCTTCTTGTATTGTTGGTCTCGGCCTGACAGTGTGCTGTGTGCGATTGGTGGCGCCCCTTCCTTCCACAGGTGGTCCGGGAAGGCGATTTGTCAGGGTACTTGGACGTGGAGTACTCGACGCGTGATCTGACGGCCGTCGGAATGAACCGCACCAAGTTCTACGAGTGCTTCAAACTCGCACGCCACCAACGCAACACCGCGAATTGTGGCGACTACGAACAGACAAGTGGCTTGGTACGTGGGCGCCGCCGTGTGTTTGTCACCGTGGGTGTGGGTGTGCATCGTTGGTGTGCATCGTGTGACCTCCTCACCATACGTGGCACGGTGTCGATCGCGTGTGTGATGGATGACCCGACCCACACAGCTCCATTTCTTGCCCACGGAAGTGTACCAAGACTTCACCGTGAACATCACGGACGACACGTGCAAAGAAGAGCAAGAGGAGCGCTTCATTGTGCAACTCAGTCTCCCTGGTGGCGTCCCCATTCGAGGAGAAGGTTACTCGGCTACCGTGCGCATTGACGACAACGACTTCAACGAGGAGAAGTGTGTCTGGCCCATCCAGCCTGTGCAGCACCCACTGACATGCATCCACACCACGTACCAGACCACAGCGATTTGTGATGTGCACACGGGGAAGAGTCCGTGAAGGTGGTGAAATGAAAGCATGAAAGTGGAGCGTGCACGCATGAGCGTGTATGCATGAGCGTGTCGTGTCGTGCAGTGCAGCACAACACAGGATGCAAAAGAAAAAGCAGGCAGCACACACACCAAAACAAAAACGACACGTTGTACGTTTTCATTTTCGCATCGATGCACCGCACACATACATGGGTGACACGACGACGTATGAACAAGAGAAGGGCAGCATGCTACCGACTGCGCAGCTCAGTGGCCGACAGGGTCTTCCATGTGGGGGTGCTGCACATCTCAAACAGCTCTGCGAGAATGTTGCCCAATACTCTGAATTCCTCGGTGGCATGGCGCCACACAGAAGCCGCGCGAGTCATGGGCAGTGTGGCTACCTTGGCGAAGCGGCGTGACACCAGCCAATTGGCCACACAGTGCGGAAGGAACACCGCCTGACCCACAACACACACGTCCTTGGCCAGCCAAAATCGAGAGCGCAGCTCGATGCCGTCTCCATCCGCAGCATCCCGAGCAATGTGCACCACATAGCCGGTGCGAAGGTGGCCGAGTCCGGGCTCACGCAGCACATGCACCCGCATGCAAAACACGGCGCGGACGCCGGCTTCTTGGCAAGCAGCCGGTGTGAAACCCCACTCTGCTGGGTCGACAAAATCGATGTGGAGGTCTTCCGCCGGGTTGTTCGCGAACTTGCCCATGTGCTCCACAACCACGTGGGAGTTGCCTCGCTCGTGCCCAGCCACACGCAAGTTGGAGGCGGTGTGGAGGTACTCTGGGTTCCAGGTGCACCACACGTGGTCCTCTGGGTGCCACAGGCGGTACAGACTGCCTCGGTCACAAAACGTGAACCACCACTGTAGCATCACGCCGGTGCATCCACGCAACACAGAGGATGTTGCCACATACACGGAGCCATCCGCGCAGCGGGCGAGGCCGCTCTCCAGCGCCAGCTGACCCCCCCGAAGGAGCTGCGTCGCGTCGCCAAACGGCAAGGCAAGGCTTGGGGAGCACGGACGGGGAAGCTGGATGCCGGCACGAACAACCGCCAACGTGGCGCGGGATTTGGCAAGGAAGCTCGCGTAGTGCGGCACGCGCGAGTCCATAATGGTGTCCGAGGGGTTGAAAGGATTACCGGCGATCCGCAGTGTTTTGTAGGGTGCCTCCATGTTGGACAGTCTCCATCGCACTATGCACACAGCCACGCCCAAGATCCCGGCACAACCGGCTGCTCCCCATGCCCACATACTGGCAGTACGTACTCTCACCCACACCCCTGCTGACGATGCCTGGATTGCTCTTTTTGACATTTTGATTGGCTTCTCGACACATCGCAACGATACTTTGGCGGGCTACCCGATCGCGCGAGCCGGACCGTCCGTTTCACGGTGAGATTCACCTCCAGCAGTCTGTTTGGTTGTTCATGGCGAGGATGAGGTCACGCACCGTGCAGATGATGCTGATGCTCCCCCCAGAGTACGTGCAAGGCTCGCGTGAATAGCCAGCGGCTGCTGGGCTCTGAAAGCGACCGCGGCTGGCCGCGAACAGTGGGATCCGGACCAGATCACCTGGTCTTGCTCATGTACGGAACAACGTGCACAACGATAGGTCGAGGGGAATGCGTGAGGTTTTGCGAGTCACGCATCGTGGCGCATCGCTGTGTAGTATTCATGGGAAGTTGAGTTCAAGCCTTCGAGCTTCAATGCTGCAACAATAGCGGTGCTACGCAATAGCACACGGACCGTTCCATACAGCGTACCGTATGAGTGAGTCGGACTGTACGATCGTCATTACAGGTGTATCTCAAAAGGCAAAACATAATTATTCACCGTGATTTACGCACGTCAACGTGTAACGTGCTGCTCAGCAATCCCACATGCAACAAGGCACGAGCATGCGTCACCAAGCGGGCTGTTCCAGCACGCTTTGCCTTCACATTGCAGCAATCAAAGCACCGGTGTGCACGAGGCGCCACGCTGCGACCAAAAATGCACCCGGAGGATCTCCGAGCAAGAGAGGGACACAATGGAGGGCAAGTACCACGGCGGCACTATGGACGTTGGCTGCTGTATGGATTGCACGGAGCATTCTGATGACCTGGTGGCGACTTGACCGGGTGGCTGGTCGTTTAGCAACAGGCGAAACATGCCGTTTACAGTGCTTTGATTTGGCTTTGACATAATGTGCACGACAGCGGCTAGACCTTTGGCTGGTGCGCGTGTGAGGTTGTTCAATGGATGTGCATGTTCACCGATGAGTGCCTGGCGGTGATAGCTGCCTCTCGTTCGGCGCGAAGCGAGGTGCTGCGGGTCACATCCTAGAGCAAGAAGCGGGCAAAGTGGTGTCTTATGGGACGCCAGACGCATCATTTACAGTCGTGGAGCAAACGAAAACACACAACACAAAGCAACGGGTCACACTCGTGACACCCAACATCGGCACACCGTCACGAGCTTTCTTTTGGTCGTGCCAGTGGCACGGCGACTACCTGAACACCACAGGCATTCATCTGTGAGCGTACCACCCGTGGCTCCACACGGGGGTTGTTGCGGGGGTCCAACGTACAAGTGGGTGGGAGTCCATGAACTCTCTATTGGCTGCAGAAACGGCATCAACAGTTGCACCAGCGCCCGCGGCCGGACCAGCGCCAGCGGCTGTACCAGCGCTTCGTGATGTGGCAAATGCTGCGGCACCACCGCCCGCCCCGACTGCTGTGCCAGCCGTGTTGTGTTGACGTACAGCAGCATGTGCGGCTGCGTACGCAGTGGCAGCTTGGTACGCGTACGCTTGTTGAAGCCTGCCGCCACAACCAACCACAGTCGGCGCGTGAGTGCACACACGCACAAAAAGAGTGGAGGCACCTCATTCATGCACTCACAACCGCACACACGTGCACGTACGCAGAGCCAGCAACCGGTGGTGTTGGCTGCGTCGGCATTGTTGCGGCGGCCAGCGGTGCCTTGGTGCGAGTGGAAGCGGGCTGGGAGCGACCCCATGAAATGCGCATGCGACAGTTGGCGATGGTCTCGCCATTCAACGTGGCGAGTGCAGCTTCCGCACTCGCACGGTTATCATACTGTACAAATCCACATTTTCGGCCTGGTGCGACTCGACAGTACGTGATCTGGAGGCCACAGTCACAGTACGAGAAGTCGGCAGCCAACGAGAGTCAGAAACGAGTGCGTGGTGCGAACATCAGCAGCGAGTCGGAAAACACACAGCGGGCAACACGCACCACCCCATACGGCTGGAACACCGCTTGCAAGGCCTGTGCAGTCACAATTGCATCATCAATGCCCCCGATGAACAGCATGGTATTCGTGGGATCATCGGAACCGCCCGAGGCTGAAGTGCCGGGCCCTCGTCCAGCTGACTCTGCACGTGGTCACGCGCCATGGCACAAGCGCACGCATGGCATGGTGAAGCGCATTAGTGAACTACACACGGATGGACACACTTGGACAGGGTGACATATCCCACTCGCTGGCAACACAACACAACACAACACCACAGTTACGCACCGCCCCGCCCAGCTGTTGACTCTTGCACTCGCATGCGACTGCTTCCACAAAGCTGTCCATGCATCGCCAGGGCTTGCTTTGCAAGCTCTTGACTTGCAAATCGTACGAAGCCATACCCCTTCGACAAGCCAGTCGCTGGGTCGGTGATGATCTTGGCTACTTGGGCAGCAGGAAACTGCGCCTGGAATGTCGCCAGCAGCACTTGGTCGGTTACCTCTGGGCCAAGGTTGGAGACATGCAGGGACACCAGCCCTACAGACAACGCAGGTTGCGACGGTGCTACTGGGCGCCAGCTAACGGCGGCATGTCCGGCCGTCCCACGCCAGTCCATTGGTGGTCGAGAGGAGCAGTGGCGACGATGACACGGTGCTGCACGCGTGGTCAATTGTAGGCTACATATTATTAACCTATATTTGATCCGACAGCTGGCACGCGCGCGCATCTACCACAGCACGGTGCGCTTGCCAAGAGGCGAAGTGGAGCGCTCCTCACGGAAGTACTCGATTGTTTTCTTCAGCCCTTCGTCCACAGTGACCTTGGGTTCCCAACCAAGCACATCCTTCGCGCGGCGAATGTCTGGCTGGCGCTTCTTCGGGTCGTCGCGAGAGGCTTCCTTGTGGACCACCTGCGACGTCGACTCTGGGATCTGCGCACGAAAACAAAAAGAATTATACACCATGGTGAGGGGTGAGCGGGGGCTTCACCTCCACGTGCTGTGCTGCACGCACCAAATCCTTGATCTTGATGGCAAAGTCGTTGATCGTGTACTCATCCGGGTTCCCGAGGTTGACCTGAGCAAAGCAAAGTAAGCAAAGCCAGAAGCAAGGGGAATCAGGTCTGAAGCATGCGGTGCTGGGTGCGGGTTCGTACCGGCTCCACATGGTCAGAATTCATCAAACGGATCAACCCTTCAACCAAGTCTGAAACATACTGGAAGGAACGAGTTTGCTTGCCGTGTCCGTAAATCGTGATGTCTTCGTTGGCCAGAGCTTGCATGATGAAGTTGCTCACCACACGCCCATCGTTCGGATGCATTCGAGGGCCGAACGTGTTGAAAATGCGCGCAATGCGGACCTCCACTTTTTCCTCCAGGCGATACGAGTAGCACATGGTCTCGGCGACACGCTTACCTACAGCAAGGCCAATGCGTGAAACGACACGGCAGCGCACCGAGACACAAAGAGACGCGCACGTACCTTCATCGTAGCATGAGCGTGGGCCAAGCGTGTTGACGTGGCCCCAATAGCTCTCTGGTTGAGGATGAACCTCAGGATCGCCATACACCTGAACGAATCAACTCGCATGAGGAACGGGCGGGGGAAAGCCTGCCATGAGGCGCACCACGCGTACCTCAGAGGTGGACGTGAACAGCATGCGAGCCTTCACACGCTTGGAGAGACCCAACATGTTGAGCGTGCCATGGGTGCTGGTTTTGATTGTTTTGATTGGGTTGTACTGGTACTGGGGAGGACTTGCGGGGCACGCGAGGTGGTAGATCTGGTCGACCTCCAAGAAAAATGGCTCAATGACATCACGCTGGAAGAACTCGAAATGAGGGTGACCAATCCAGTGCTGGATGTTCTGCTTCCGTCCCGTGAACAAGTTGTCGAGCACATACACCATGTGTCCTGACAGTACCGCCAGTACAACAACACCCACTCGTCAATAACTCCATTGTGCTGCAGGTTTTGCAGCCCGTGCATGCACGATGTGTGTACCTTGCATCATCAGGCGGTCCACAAGATGTGATCCCACGAAACCAGCCCCACCCGTAATCAGAATTCGGAGCCGCTTGTGAACTGGGACCGTCGCCACTGTTGGAAAAGTTTTCCCAGCGTGTGCATCACCTGCCGCAAGCAGGTCTTTCTGTTGCTCCACAGCCGCTGAGACCATGGCTTGAATGCGATCATGCTGTTCAACCTCATCGAAAGAGTTTGCTGGACGGACAGTGGGCGTTGAAGGGGAGCGCGAGGACATAAACATCAGGGCAACCATGCCCGTGGCAAGCAGCGCTCCAATCATCACCGGCTTCGACATACGTCCGCTGGAACTGCCACCACGAAAGCTCATGGTGTCAGATGGACGATGGTTGGGCATTTGGCACCCCCGTCGCTCGCAACCACTGTCTCTCACATATGCATGTATGTATATTCATCAGAAGCGGCACACGCTAAGATGCAACTAAGAAGGCCATGTTGGCTGCACTAGCAGGTTGTTGTTTGTGTTGTCCCAACCAAAATTCAACGTCCGGACGCACAACAACCTCGTCGCGTGCACGGGGGTGGGGAGTAGTAATGGCTTCCACCGCGCAGCCTGGTGAGGTATCGTCATCATCAAGCACACAATCGCTGAATGGGTCCGCTCAGCTGGCTGACAAAGTTCCTGTTGCACCATTTCTGGAGGACGACACTGGCTTGGACGTCACCAATTCGTGCGTATTTTCTGTCTGCCCGTGATGGAGCCCCGTATGGCATGCCAAGTTCTTGCCTCTTTTGCCCCATTGTGGCATGTTAAATCACAAACCTCACACGATTGGGAGGTGTCTGCTTGCCATGTGGCTGCGCTGTGGACGCCCATGCCTGCAACGGGGGTACGCATCGTTTTTGTGACACAGGTCGCATCTGAGCATGAAGCAGCTTGCGGATGGGGCAGAGGAAGCAACAGCTGCTGAGCTTCGAGCACAAATCGCCACTGCATACGCACACCACCGCCCTGGTCTCGAGTCGCCGACAAGTTTTGGGTTGGACGACGGCCACGCTGGCAGTGGAATGCGTGATCTTGAAGGGGGTGATGACTTCGCCGCACGTGGTGGTGCTGCGCCGCAGACACCTTCCCCACGGTCCCCCCAATTCTTTCATGGCCTTCGAGGCTACACCGTTGAGCGACGTCGCTCGCCCCGGTCGCGGTTAGACCGAGTCCTTCCCATTCCCGACCACAAACCGACCGAGGGCGTGTCTGTCTTCGTGAGGCTGCGCCCCGAACAAGCCATCGATCACGAGTGTGGACGTGTCAGCGTCACACCTGCCTCTCGGTGTGTGTACATTCAGGTGCGTGTGAGTGTTGGCCGTATGGGCCCGCGTCAAGTCGTGTACATGTGCGCATTGCGTGGGTGTGACTGTGAGTGACCGACCCTGTGCAAATGTGGCGTTTGTGCCTGTCTGCCACCAGCCTTCACGACGCCGCCGTGCCGAGAAGCGCTTCTTCTTCACGTCTGCTTTCGGTGCAGAGTGCGTGCGTGTTGTGGCGTCGTATGCGTGTTGTGGCGGCGCATGTTGTGCGGCCGTGCTCTTCACGTGTGTGTTCACGTGTGTGTGTGTGGTGTGTCGTGGGTCCGTGGCAGTGCCACACAAGCGGACGTGTTTCGCGGCACGGCAGCACACGCTGTTGAAGATGTTCTTCGTGGCATCAACTCGTGTGTGATGTGCTATGGCCAAACCGGTGCCGGAAAGACCTACACAACCTTTGGGCCGGATATTGATTGGTACGCAGACCTACCCTCGCAGGCTTGTTTGTCCACACAGTGTGTGAACGTTCACCCTCCTTGTTCCAGTGCCCGTATCACAGCCACAGCCGCAAGTTTGCTCGGTTTGATCCCCCGCTCGATGCATCAGTTGTTTGAAAGGTGCGTGGCGCGTGTGGTCCTTCAACGTGTGCGATTGCTCATTTCGCCTTGGGTTGCAGCATTGAAGATCGGTCACGTGACTTCCGGTTCGAAGTGGAGATTAGCTACATGCAGGTGTGTGTGTGTGTGTGTGTGTGTGTGTGTGTGTGTGTGTGTGTGTGTGTGTGTGCGTGTTTTGCGCTGCG
>Ga0213833_1002939_pt1 | contig 10705 bp, 14 predicted proteins | sample SWATP21_FD_160575 | JGI IMG/M metagenome (GOLD analysis project Ga0213833, IMG submission 160575) | Coastal seawater microbial communities from Marineland, Florida, United States - SWA TP2 #1 | ecosystem: Environmental > Aquatic > Marine > Coastal | place: USA: Florida | collected 2016-08-14
CGCTTGCACGTGCCCCATGGGACGGCACCACCATGGGGGACGGGCTGCGGCCCGGGTTCCGAGGCGGGCGCTGCCGATGACGAGACGTGGTAGGTGCCGCCGATCGTGGCCGGGCCCGGCTGTGACTACGTCTTCCTGTCGCGGACGTCGCGGACGTCGCTGCCCTGTGGTGGTGGCCCACGGTGGTGGACGCAGACTTGCGGCGGTCTGGACCGCGCATCCTGTGGCGGTGCTGGCTTTGGCTTTGGCTTTGGCTTTGGCTTTGGCTTCGGTGCTCGTGTCGCTGGCGACGAGGCGGCACACCCGTGGCTGAAGCGGGGCGCGACCGCCTTGATAGCGAGACACGCGAGCGAGACGGCGTGGTGCGGGTGCCGACGCTGCCGGGATGCTGCAGTTGCCGGGGCACCATGCCCTCCTCTTCCGCGTCCTTGTTGTCCAGGGTGTCATACCAGGCCATGAAGTCGTTGTGGAGCCGGGCGACGTTACTCGGCTGCCTGGGATGCCCCCGGAGTTCATCTCGCCGTCTCTGCCGCTCTTGGGCATCTCGACGTATTGCCATGTCGCGCAGCGCTCGCGCTGCAACACTGGGGTCTGCTAGCAGCGTTGTACTCGACGCTCCTCGGTGCCGCTGCTGCAGGGCCTCACGTGCTGCGCCAGCCAACAGGCCATCCACATTCGCCGGCACTTTGGCAGTGGAACGGTACCTGTGCCAACAAACAAGGTCACGGTCGCTGTTTGTGCTTGGGTGGAGATGTTGTGCTGTGGGGGTGTGCACGTACGTGGCAGCGGCACTTGAGGGTCGCACGATGCGCTGCCGTGCTTGCGTGGACATGGCCCCCACTGACTCGCGGTGACGTGATCGTTGTGTCATGAATGTAGCTCGCCGCAGTGGCGTTGCATGTTGGGAAGGGGGGTTTGAAAGTGGAGAGTCCGAGTACGGAAACGGGATGGATGCTGGGATGGCAGACCCTCCAACCCGTTCCACAAGCTCCAGACCGTCTTGCTGCACAGTGTGCCCTGTCTCCGTACAAAGCCCGAACGTCAAACAAAAACCACAGCCGCTCACTCACCACACCAACAACGCACACAAGCCGGCCTGCGCCACCTTCTCCTCGAGGTCAGCGGCAACGTCGGGGTTTACTGGGTCACACGCTTCGCGGTGCCACTTGTCAGACTTAAGACGAAGTTCGGCCCTGTCCAGGCAGTACACCAACCGAGTTAACCCACCCGCAGTAGGTATTGCCTTGCAACACGACCAAGCACACAAGCACAGTAACAACAGAAGAAGCCACATTACTTGTAGAGGCGAGAGCGGTTGGTTCCCAGGCGTGACAGGTTCTTGATGATCCGAGCGGCGAAGCCACTTACATCTGGCTGGTCTTCCAAAGTCACAAGCCACGAAATGAAGCCAGTTCCAGCCTTTCCCACGATTTCTTGGTTCTTTTCGAAAGTTGTCATGTTGAGAATGGCATGAAGCAGAGCCAAAGTGGTAAGGCGCGACCCAGGTTTGTTGTGGTACTTCTTGAGTAACTGCACAAGCAGCTTTGTGCCACCAAGTTTGGCAACCGCTGACTTTGCAAGTGGTGTGTCCACCTCACGCGCAATACAAGAGGCTCCGTAGCTGCTCCACCGCGACAAACACGATCCTTGTGAGCAGTCCATAGACGCCGCTGGCAGCAGTATCGCGCCGTACCGGTGGTGAAGTTCGTGGTCCGAACGCAAAAAATCCACAAGCAGTGCCTCTTGAAAGTCTGCCCCCTTGGAGCTGATGATGCTTCCACGGAAATCATCGTCCTTGCCCAACTCCTGCACGGCTTCCATGATTAGATTCTCGGGGACGCTGTGTCAACGCAAGTAGCATCCACACGACTCACCATCACTAGACCCGCAGCACGTGCTCGAAGATCTTGTCCAATTGCACTGCGCTGGGCAAGCTCCAAACAAACCTCAGCCACTCTCAAGGGAATCATTCGACTTCGCACCGACGCGTACTGTAGTCAGTCAGGGGACACATGTGTGATGAGACCCCTGTGCACCCACGTAAGCACCTGTAACGTACTGTGGACAGGTGCCACAGAATGTTGACGGCCATGGCTTGAATCGGTTGAATGATTGGGTGCTTGCACGACACGACGCGAAGAAGCACAGACACGCCCTCTTGATCAAAGAAAGCCACTCCAGAGCGAGGGAACGTGAGTTGCAACCACATCGCCCCCATGACCGCTTCTAACATGCGCACAGCAAACGAAGGGTTTTGTTTGCATGCGCGCATCAGCGTGGTAGCATACCTGGAAAGCCGCACAGCCAGCGTGTCAACCGCTGGCCCCGTGCACGTGCATCAAGAGAACTGACCCATGCACGTAGCCATACGCACCCAGAAGAATCTAATACCACGGCCACCTCGGTGGTGATCTGTGCACTGACGGCAGCTTCTGACGCCGTGCTGGCGAGACTGCTTCTGCGGCATCTGCTGCTGCGCTTGGCAGTGCTTCCACGCCGCTGTCGGGTGCGCGATGCACGTGTGCTGGGCACACCAAAGACGGGACGTGGGCCATGGATTAAGACCGAGCCGTCCTCCGACTCGGAGCTAGAAACCTCTGCATCTTGCAGATCGTCGATGCTGATGGTGCTGAGGGTGGTTTGGTTGTCCAAGGGGGTGTCCTGCACACCACCCGGGACACCCATGGCCTGGGCCGTCATCATGTCTTCAAAGGCGGACATGGAGATATCCAGTATTCTGCACGGCACATAAGCACACTCACACACCCACATGGTGAAAGGAACCGGCTCAAAGATGCATTACGCGTGCGCAACAAAACCGCACCGCTGCATAACGAGGCCAGCTTTGCGGTGAAACGCCGCTTTGCGCAAGTGTTCGTGATGCAAGCAACTCCACAGTGCCAGTGAGGCAAATCGAAGCACGTCTGCAAAACGGTAACCGCGGTGATGAGGATAAGAGTGTTAGACACCGCATGTGATCCACGCACGAAGTTCGGGGAACCCCATCATTGCGATGACGTCGTTCAGGACACCTTTGGCCCGTGGCTGGCAGTCGCTCAGCAGCCACATCAACGCGGCGGCAGACACCTGAACCACCACTGTCTGTTTGGAAAGGAGGGACGCTTCCAGAACATCTCCATCGCCTGCGGACATGGAACCTGAGCCACAACAAAGCTACCAGGACTCGCCCCCTGCACGGGCGGATGTGGCTGTGAACACGTACGAGTAAAGCAGGTGTGCAGGTGCCGGCGCAATACAATAGAAATGACACCAGCAGCATCATTCGCCCACAATTGCCCTGTGAGTGTGGGGTGACCCATGGCAGCCATCACGCCGATGGCTCCGACGCCAGACATCTGATGGTCTCACGAGTGAAAGTGTCAGCAGACCCCACATGTTCTATTCCGCCACCTCTTTGCTCACCTGCATGAAGTCTGTAACGCCTGGTTCTCGCAGCAAGTCAACGAGTACCTCGGGGATGGAGGCGTCAAGAAGCAGAACCGCCAACTCTGTGGAGTGGGTGGGAAACGAGAACAGCATGCCAAGACCACACTGGCGTGCATCTCTGAGCGGCGTATCCAGCATGTCCAACACGTACGCCACCAACTCTGGCGGCTGGACACCATCTGGGTCGTCGACTGTCGGCATGATGGAGCGTGACGCCTCTGTGAGCTCTGCCATTGCACCCCACATGGTGGAGGCCGCATGCAGCGCCCCACGCCACATGAGGTTCTTCTGGCGCTGCAACGGATCATTTGCAGCTGCCTTTCGTAGAACCCCGTTGCGAAGGTCCTTTTGTCCGAGTCTGTCACCAAGGCGGACGTGTGTTTGGTGGTGTCGTTCATCCTGGGTCGTCGAACGGGTTTGCGCGTGGTGGGAGGTGCCACGTCCACGACCATGTTTGTGGGATGGACTCGGGCTTGAGTGGTGCACGACCGCGTCTGTTCCCTCGTCATCGGACATGGCAACCACGTCATCGTCGGTTAATCGCACAATTTCTTGGCGCAGCTCTTGCCACAGTGCGTTGAGCATCACCGCCGCTTTGCCTGACCGCAACAGGCGTTTGCGAACCACCGAGTCCTGGAACATGGACAGCACAGCGCGCCACAGCAAGCGTAAGGGAAAGCACACGACTCCAAGACCTTGCGGTGGGCGTCAGGAACACGATACCTACCGCGAGAAACCGGGAACAGCATGCGGCTACCAGAAACAATTCGCCCCCCGTGACTGTTGTCCTCGGTGCTTGGAGAAGACGGGTAAACACTGAAATGATTCGTGCGTTGTGCAACGATTCAACACAGTCTTTCACAGTGAGGTGCAGGGTGTAGCACAAAACCACCAGTGCACGCCTGGTTGACCACACAATGAAACTCGAGTATGAGACCAGCAGCGCAATTGCGGACCCACAGCTGTGTCAAGCCCGCTGGACACGCGCACCTCAGCAAATCCATGGATTGACACGACACCGCTGTGCTGATTGCCGCCACAAGCAAAGAAGCGCCACGTTCACCAGACACAAGGTGGAGTCCCGGTTTGTGTTGCACGAGCTGTGCCACGCAGTTCACTGCCGCATGCGCCACGCGCGGCTTGGAAGCTGGGGGCGCTGACCCGAGCGCTGCAGCCAGCGCCGACACCACACGCGCCTCTTTGATCGTTACAGAGAACTTGGGATTGCGGGCCAGGCGGGAAACCATGCTGGCTGCGGCGGCATGCGAAGCAAACGCTCGCGACTTTCGCAACACCCGGCACAGCGGAACGACAAACCCCAGCAGTTGCGCGTGGAGCTCCGACCGGCAGCTGAATTCCCACAGCTGGTGCACCACCGTTGCGAGAGGCGCAGTTGCCACCTTCAGGATCACAGGATCCACTCGGTTCGACTTGGGCGCACCAACCTTTGACTCCGCTTTTTCTCTGGCCTTCGTAGCGGCGAACCACGCCCGCAACCCGGTTGCGAACGCGCTCAACATTTCCCTCACCTCGCTGAGTTCCACGTCCTTGAACTGGTTCCAGCGCTGGAAGACGAGTTCCGCAAGCACAGCGTCTACCTGCACTTCCTGGCCTTTGTCATCCAGCATTTTGACCACGGTGCGTTCCAGCTTCTCTTGCAGTGCTGCTCGGAGCTCTGCCACAGATCGAGGAATGGCCTCAACCATCACGGTGCGTGGCTCGGCGTCGGGCTCCTCTCGGAATGAGAAGGTGCCCGCCAGCCGAGGCCAGCTCGCCTCAAGGTGCCTCGCACGAGCTCTCTTTCGCAGCTTGTGGCGTGCCCGCATCGTCCCCAGCATGGCTCGTACTTTCAATGCGTTCATGGCGTCGAACGGATTCTCACACGTCCGTGTGTGTGAAGTGAAAAACGTTTGCGTCGCCTTGCGGACTTGCTTTCCTTTCACTGGCCCCCAAGCGCGGTCACCTCACCCTACCTGTGCTGTAGCACGTGCTCCTCCCATCGACCACGTGTGCACGTGATGACCACTCAAGCCACTCGCCTCGGACGCCGGCAGCATGCGCGGAGTGCTTCAGTTGAACAAGCACTTCGCATTTCTTGGTTTCGTGACAGAACTTTTTCACGTTTCGGCGAGCGGCACTGAGTCTCACCAATTGCACAGGCAACAACAGAGCATGTAGCCGACCTCACTCCCAAAGATGGAAGCAGCCACCCCTTTCAACTGACAGCATGCCTCTGCGCACGCTGAAGTCGAGCTGGGCGTGCCGCATGGTTGTCGTTGCTGCGCTCCTCTGTCTCGCAACAGCACACACAAGTTCAGACCCTCCTGCGCGAAGAACCGCTGTGGACGGTAGTCTTCCGTTTTGCTCCGACTTCTGCAGGAAGCTGGAGACTCGAGAGTTACGCTTGATGCTATTCTGTGGCGATTTTATCACGTACGTGTGTGTGTAGCGCCTCCACCTTGCTGGGTGACATCTGATGGCTTTGACAGGTACGTCGCATGCCCTCAAGGCACGGCCAGCGCCTCACGGACTTCTATCAAGGATGCCGAGAAGAAAGCCCAACAAATGTACATTGAGAACACCCCTTTTCTTCCTGACGAGGGCGACTGTCGATCGTCGTACGCGGCGTACGTGTGCTACCTGCACTTCCCGCAGTGTACAGAGGACAATCGCATCCTTCCCATGTGCAAGTCCACCTGCGAGAACCTGCTGTCAACATGTGATGCGGACCCCGTCACAGCGTGCGGCCCCTTTCTCTATTCGGGACCCAGCGACAAGTGTACTGGCTCGTCTTCCAGCCTTCGACCTCGTACCATGGGCGTGGTGGCGCTCACCACACTACTTGTTGTGGCAGCCGCGTTACCTGCGTGAAGCATGGTGGACGACACTGCTGGGACAAGGCGTCCGCGGGGTGCGGGGCGACTGGTGGGGGTGTGTGGTATGGAAACAAAATGAAGTGTGTTCTGAAAGAAGCAGTGCACCACCCGCACGTCCTTCTTCCCTCCCCGCACCAATGCAACAACGCACACAATACAACAACAAAGCACACCTGGCGCTGCCGATCCCACAAACCCCTCCGCCTTCAAGTCAAGCAGGGCAGGACTGCAAGCTACGTCGGGGACACAGCACAGCACAGCACAGCACAGCACAGCACAGCACAGCACAGCACAGGACACGACCCCCCACACCAGCAACTATTTTGCTATGCTGGCATGCATGATGCGCGTGCGCAGGTGTCGCAAACCAAGTGTGTGCCAGTGTGCGAGCGACGACGTGCAGCGCAGGGTGTGGCCGTGTCGTGCCCACAAGCCGTACGTACTCAACCACGCGAACGCCCCCCACCACCACGCCCCCGCCCCCGCCCCCGCCCTCGGCCACGCCCACGCCCGAACGCTGCCCCCGTCCGACTGCGTCTGGAGGACCGTGGCGTGCGCCGGGGCGAGGACCGAACGTGCGGCGGAACACCGGCACCCGGAAGTCCTGACCCCGCCCGATGGATGGGTGGCTCGCCGCCACCGCCACCGCCGCCGGTGCCGTCGTCGCCATCCGCGTCCACCACAGCCACCGCCACAGCCGCCACGTCTGCGGCGGCGCCGGCCTCACCGTCACTGCCGCCGTCGTATCGATCGTCAGCCCCCGCGCGGCGACCCCGCCCTGCTTCGACATCGTCGATCGAGGCGCCATCCACATCCACATCCGAACCGGCCTCGTCGCGGTCGTCGCGGTCGTCGCGGTCGTCGCGCGCGCGGCGATCTCCCCGCTTCCTGCGGCTGCCACGGTCCCCACGCCCACGGCGATCCCCTCGCCGTGCCGGGTTGTCCCGGCGGACGGTGCTTTCGTCGCCAGCCCCGCGACGACTGCGACTGCTACTTCCCGCGCCGCGTCCACGCGGCTCGTCGTCATCGTCACCCACATACGGGCGCTGGGGACTGGCGGCCACCAACTCGGCGAGCTTGGACAGCTCGCCGTCCTTGGCGAGGTAGTTGTCGCGCGTCTGCAGCAGCAGCATGCCGCTGGCGAGGAAGTCCGCGGCAACGATGGTGGCCAGCAAGAAATCCACGAGGAAGCCCGTGCCAAAGGCGAGTACGAAGTCCACGCCCGGAGTGGCTGGCAGGAGGTTCGGCACTGCGCCGTTGGCGTCTTCGAGGTCACTGGACGTGACCAGGAGGTAGACCAGTAGGAGGATCGCGCCGACGAAGAAGCCGCCGTGGTACACAACTCTGAACACGCCGGACTTGGCGGCGATGGACCTTGACGTTTTGCTGTCTTGCAACGGAAACGACAAGAACGAGACGAGCAGCTCCGAACCTGTGCACGCACGTGTCAAAGTCAGCCGTCACACGTGCAGACGCACAAACCACGCCACACACACGCAGGGCTGCGCAACACTTGTTGGACCACAACCACACGCACCAATGAAAAGCAACAATGCAAACATCAGAAGCACGTTGCCGAGGAGCTGGTACATGATCGTGGCAGCCACCCAAGCTGTCGCGACATGCAGGGCTGGCACGAGACGCATGAACAGCACCGGGAGTGCTGCACGTGGTACGACCGTGTTCATTGCACGTGTGGCCCGAGCGATGCCTGGCGCCAGAGACAAGGTCACCGACAGCATCGGGATGGCTATCAGGGCGGCACCGTACGCCCGAAACTGAGGGCAGTTGATGTCCAGCATGCTAAACCACGGGAACTGGGTGTGGCCAAGGGCGACAAACATCAGGGCACGGTATTCGTGAGGTACACACCAATGGTGGAGTGTGCTGTGGTGGAGGGATGCGTACCAAGCTGAAAACATACGGAACCAGGATGCGCATGACAATGCTACCGAGGGCACACTTGGACGACGTTACATGGTCGTGCCAGTTGCAGGCGCCTGCCAGCGTAAGAAGCACTGACAAGCAAAACGACACCACGTGAACAACATCCACATGCTTGCGGAGGGTGTCGATGTCATTTGAGGCAGCCACAAAGTCAGTGCAGGCTTCGGGAAAGCCGGCCACAGTTGTGGCGACGGCACCGTTCACCTGCTCTGCGGCGAGAGTGGCGGCGTCCGAGCAAGCAGCGTCACAAGACGTTTCGTTCGTGGCCGCACACGAGGCTGCTGTGCATGCTTCTGTAAATGCGGTGGTGTTGAGGGAGGCAACTGTGGCGGACGGACGGGTCGCCAAGTCACCTACGGCGGACGCATCCATGATTGCGAAAATGATGCTGAGCACTTGCACGAGCGCCGCCACGAAAAGCACTGAGCGCCGCCACACTGCCGAACGCGACCGCAATGAAGAGAACAAAACAACGCACGTGAGTCATGAGGCCCCAGCTGAGGAGCGACATCTGCACAAGCGACACGCAACTCACCGACGAAGTTGAGACCACCAGATTGTCGGTGACGAATCTCGCCACTGAACTTCAGGGTCACATCCTTCCCCAAGTAAGTCGCAAACGAGCGGATAACATGCCGCACCGGTAGGACAAAGGGTAATAGGTACGGTGAAGACAGACACGCGCCCATGGCTGGCGGGCTCGGCCAGTACGGCTGGAGGAACGGGCTGCAGGGCACTGCAACACACTGCGCATCAAACCCGCCTGCAACGGCCGATCAACATGTTGAAATAACAGGGGCTCTAATGTCGTGGACCCGCAAGATCAGAATGATATATGAGTGTGTATCATTCAAAATACAAACATTATGCTCAAGGTAATGTTCCCTGTCATGCTCCCTCGGCTGCGTCATCACTTTGGTGCGCACTGCGGTCTGCAACATTCGTGTCGTGTGCTGGGTCAGTTCTTACTCTCCCCCCCCTGCTTGATACCATGCTCGCTGCCTCCCGATTCATGCGTCGCAGCGCTTCGGTGCTGTCGCGACCCTGGAGCCGCCCTGTGGCAGGTAGGTGTTGCTTGTGGGGCTACGACATGTGGTGCTTGCCTGACTCCCGCATGTAATGTGTTGCGTTTTCTGGTCAACAGCCCCTCGCTCGTTCTGTGCCGCTGCAGCGAAACAGGATGTTGCCATCACGGAAGTCACTGACGATGGTATCGCAGTTGTGACGATTGACTGCCAAGGCGAGAAGATGAACACGCTCAACACGCGCCTGAACAAGGACTTCGAGGAGGTGCTGGGCCGGTTGCAGAACGACTCCGCCATCCGCGCTGCCGTTCTCATTTCTGGCAAGCCTGGCGTGTTTGTTGCTGGCGCGGATATCACCATGCTGGTACGTTGCAAGGCGATGAGGTGCATGCGCGTGTGTGTTGTGTGCGTGATGCATCACTGGCTGCTCCGCGCGACGACCGTTCATCATCCAGGACAAGTGCAAGACCGCCGCAGAGCTGACGGAGCTGTCCAAGGGCGGCCAGGACATGCTGGCGCGCTTGGAGAACCTGAAGGTTCCCGTTGTCGCCGCCATTGACGGCGCCTGCTTGGGTGGTGGTCTTGAGCTCGCCATGGCTTGGTGCGTTTGCGCGCGGGTGCGTGCGTTGTTCGCGGTCGTCGTTCTCATGTGCGTGTGTTGTTACTCTGGGTCCACAGCACATACCGCATTGCTGCCTCTAGCAAGAAGACTGTGTTGGGTGTTCCGGAGGTCAAGTTGGGTCTGCTGCCCGGCGCTGGGGGTACCCAGCGCTTGCCGAAGTTGGTCGGCATCCAGCAGGCTTGCACGTTGGCTCTCACTGGCAAGAACCTGAAGGCTGACCGGTACGACATAGCGCTGCATAGTGGTGCATGGGTCTCTCTGTGCTTTCGTTGTTGTTGTTGTTGGTGGTGGTGGTGTTGTGTGTGGGTGTGTTGCCGCCCACTCTAGGTCTGACGGAGTGGGGATAATTGTGTCGTCGACAGCGCCAAGCGTATTGGTCTGGTGCACCAGGTTGCCGATCCATTCGCGCTTCGCGATGCTGCCCTTCAGGCCGCGCGCGGTCTTGCAGATGGCTCTGTGAAAGCCACGGTGCGTGGTGTGAGCGTTGCTGCGAGGCCACGCAGTGCATGCGCGTGTCGTGGCAGGCGCCTTCGAATGGCGTCGCATATGCGTTGACTGCGCTGTCGCGGTGTTGGTCTGTGTGCACCATGGCATGGCAGACGAAGAAGAAGAACCTTGTGTCCAAGTTGTTGGAAGACAACCCCTTGGGTCGCCAAGTGCTGTTCAAGAAGGCCACGGAGACGGTGATGAAGCAGTCTGGCGGACACTACCCGGCACCCCTGGCTATCTTGGACTGCATCCGCACCGTGCGTATCGTTTTGTAGTCTTTGCACAAGTGCCCCCCCCCC
>Ga0213833_1002940_pt1 | contig 10700 bp, 11 predicted proteins | sample SWATP21_FD_160575 | JGI IMG/M metagenome (GOLD analysis project Ga0213833, IMG submission 160575) | Coastal seawater microbial communities from Marineland, Florida, United States - SWA TP2 #1 | ecosystem: Environmental > Aquatic > Marine > Coastal | place: USA: Florida | collected 2016-08-14
CCCCCCCCTACCAAGGGCCGCAGCCCTCGCCGTTCACCCCCGGCGCTCCAGGTTGGTGCGTGCCGACAAGAGGGGCGTCGAAACAGAGTGCCGCAACGTCCCCGTTTCGATCAACCGCTGGAACCCGCCAGCGCGCACACTGGTGGAGGGCCGTGCCCTCAACCCCGACGGCACCGACGCAGACCCAGACCCAGATGCACCCCCACGACCGCCCGCAGCCGCCCCAAACGAAGACGGCGCATCATTGGTGCCTCCCGCTGCCACCCCGAACCCAAACCCGAACCCTTCCCCTGCTCCGCGTCTGCCGTCGCCGCCGCCGCCGCCACCACCATCCAGCACGCCGTGCCCATCCGGCGCAAACGCGAAGTCGTGGCTCGTGCGCCCGCCCAGCCCGCTACCGGGTGTTGACGCCGCCGCGCCCTGCTGCTGCTGGTGGTGCTGCTGCCGTCGCCGGGGCTGTGCGCCGCCAGCAGGGGTGCCATACCGCGGCACGCCGCCGAACACGGGCTGGGACGCGGAGCCGCCAAACCCGGGGCGTCCCGAGGCGGGGCGGTGACTGCCCATGGCCGCCGCGGCGGTGGCGGCGCGGTGTTGCTCCTCGTGCGCTAGCAGGGCCGGGCGGCCGAAGGTGTAGTCGAGGCGGGAGCGCTCGGATCGCGAGCGCCGCATGGTGGTGCCGGCGGTGCTGGCGGCACGGCGTGCGGTGGAGGCGCGACCGTCAAACACGCCGGTGCGTGTGAAGCTGCTGAACATGGGTTCCAGCTCTGCGGGGTCCAACGGGGCTTTGCCGGTGGCGTCCAGGTGCATCGTCGCCTGGCTGGCGTCGCTTTGAAACTCAATCACGAAGTCGGTCCAGCGCTTCTTCCGGACCGCCGGACCGCCGCCACTGCCGCCCGTCTCGGGCCGCACCAGGGTGCCGGGGACCTTGGGCCGAATCTGTGTGGGTTTCTTGCTGAGTTCACGGCGGCGGCGCGTGCGTGCCGCAATTTCGCTTGGCTGGTGGGTGTGGGAACCGACAAGGCGAAACGAACCACAACAAACACCACACACGTGGGCGCCCCACCATGGAATCACACACACACACACACACATCGCGCAATACACAAATCAATGCAACTGGTGAGAATGGGCGGCGGACAGGCGGTGGCGGTTCCCCAGCGCAAGCCACACACCCACAACAACAGCAACGCATGCGGGGCACATCACGCCGTACCGTAATCGTTCTCTGCTTGAAAGGGTCGGACGCGATGGAGTCGTCCTGCAACAAGCCCGTGCACGACAGCAGCTTGCCCGTGTGCTTGCCGCGCGTCTCTCTGCGACTGCTGACCATGCGCGCGGGGCGCCCCTCTTCTTGCCACGGCAGCTTGGGGGCCTTGTCCAAGTACGCCGTGTCACTCCACCACATCGGCGGCGCTTCGCCTGCCTCCAGGGCGGCCAGGGCCTTTTTCGCATGGGACGGAAGCACCACGGTGTGCACGCCTGGCGGCTTTGTGGGTGCCATGCGCGCGGCTTCCAGCTTGAACTGCTTGGTACGCGTGCCGAGGAGCTCTTTGCGGGACGCCGACTTGCGCATGTCGGTGCGGGACAGGCGCTCGTTGATGAACTCTTGGAAAGGTCTGGCCCACGATGGCGAAACCAGACACCCAGCGGGGGGGAGCAAACAAGCAGGTCGGCAAAGTGGTGATTTGGGTGAGATGGTCGGAAGAGTGCAAGTGGTGCGAGCACGGTACGACGCATGCTCACCTCCCAGTGACGTCAGAGATGGGCAAGTTCTGTTTGGCAAGCGCCTCAAGGGTGGCTTCCTGGCGCCGGTTTTTCAGCAGCCTGGACCGCCGGTTCGTGGTTGAGACCTTTGGTCGCTGTGCCCATCCACAAACAAACCGGGGTGGTGTGTGAGCGTGAACGAATGCGTGTGGGCGCGCGTGGGCGGGCTGCAACAGTAGTCACACACCTGTGCCAACGGGCTTGGGGCATCCGGTGGTGCTTGTGGCTCCCCAGCAAGGTCTCGCAGCTCTGCCACCTGCTCCAAGCAACGCCGCGTGAGCTGTACTGTGCACCCACCACGCAGAAACCACCACGCGTAGCGATGAACGGCGTACATTTCTCTTGTGGCGCTCTTTGCGCAGCTGGCTCCATGTTGTTGCCATGGGCGTGCGGGTACGATACCGCGGGTCTGCATCTTTCGCCCCGCCCTCTGATGAGCGAGCGAACGGGGCCTTGTGTGACGCAGCGCGCAAGTCTTGAGGCGAAAAAGTGGTGTGCTGCGCCCGCGACGACGCACAACCGTGGAGGGGACGGTGATGGACGACAACGACGAAAACGGTGCCAATGAGGCACACAGGACGTACCAGCTCACTCCACCCTTCTTTTTCCTCCATGAGGACATGTCCTCGCTTTTGCAGAACACGATGCGCCATCACAGTGGCCGGCCCACCCTGCGCAAGTGCAAACAAACGGCGTCACGCCACCCGCCCCAAGCTGAGCCACGGTGCAGGCCTTGCAGGCCGCAACGGGGCAAACGTACTGTAACAACATGGAATTTGTTTGCGTAGCCCTCTTTCAAAGCCTTTTGGGCAGCAGCCCACTCCTGTAGCATCACCATCACCATTACCATCGCGTCAAACGGAGGTCCCGGGCAAACAGCAGCATGCACCGCCACTCATCGCACCGCGCACACACGCACACACACACGCACACACGCACACACACACACACCCTAGCGTTCAGTTTCCCATCTTTGTCCTTGTCAAACCGCTTGGCGAAGAAGTAGTCCCGCTGGTTCACAACACCATCTCCATCGAGGTCGAAGGAAGGGTGCGCAAGGAACTCCTTGCGGCGTGCTGCCCGAACTTGACCCGGGGTGGTGTGAACCGGCGTACCGGTCCAAGACTTGGGGATGTGTGCAGCGCCTGAGCTCGTGTGAAAGACGTCAGCCTTTGGGTGCCCCAGGCCAGACCCTTTCCCCTTCCGCAGCTGCTGGCCATAGATATCGTACTTCGGCGGTGCGTGGCCAGGCACTTGGTGCTGGCTCCGCCCACCTGGGGCGCTTTTGCGTGCCTTGCGCCGCCCAGATCGTGGTGGATCCGTGCTGTGAGATGGCTGTGGGTGCTGTGTGCCGCCAGACATCCCTTCTGTCGTGGCAAACGGGGTTCGCACTCGCGCCGAAACCGGCTGGCGTGCCGAGGAACCGCCACGCGCACTCATGGCGTTGCCAGTGGGGCTAGGTGGCTGCGGCCGGCAAGGTGACCGGGTGAGATCAATACGATGCAAGTTGAAACCCGCGTACAGGCGCCAAACGGAGACCACCCACCCAGGTTGTGTCGAGCACACCTGCAGAACGAGTCCGGACAAAACCAGAGATCGGTTGGCAGCACGAGTTGCAATGCGAGCCACCCTCGCGGTGAAGTGGCACTAACAGCTGGGAAATGAAAATGTCATTCCAATTTGACACAAATTGAAGCTAGAACCTCAGGGGGCAAGGACGACGCAGACTGCAGAGGGCGTCGGTTGGCCGTCCGTTGACCAAGAAGGGCATACAGTCACGACACGTGCAACGTAATCACATTGATAACAAAGACACAACACCTCGTTCGACTACTGTAAGTATGTGACGCCTTGCCACCCGTGCAGCCACTTGCGGACATCCTGGAGCAAAGCACACGCGCCGCACGGTCACACCCGAGACACGAAGAGGTCCACGACACGCGCACCGTACCGGAACGTCGTGAATAGATTCCAAAAAATCCGTCATGACATGCAGTGTTCGATCTGTCATGTCCTCGATGAAACTGCACACATCACCAAACCATTTAGCCACTGCACACACACCGCACGGAACAACACGCCGGCACGCACCTTTCGCAGCCAATTGCATTCTCCGGGTGGAAGAGGTAGGAACACGGCGAGTTGTCCACAATGATTGTTCTTCTCAAGTCTCTCCCCATCAATGCCAAATCTTTCACATACTTTCCTTGGTACAGCACACACGCTTCACGGAACAACCGGCTCGAAATAACTCCGTGGATATCCAACTCGTCCAACAACGGGTTTGCATACTGCAGCACCAACAACAACGTGAGGTCCATGGTACCCACAAAAGCACATACACGCGTTTCCCACCTTGGCCAGCGACGCGGTGAATACCACAACCTCGTACAACTTGCTGACACGGAACAGAAACTCATCACACCCTGGGCGCTTTGCGACGTAGACACGATGCACGGTCCCCTCAATCTCCACAGGGATGATGAAGTCGGGGTTGGGAACAGGCTGGTGGCCAAAATGTCTCGGTGAAACAAAACCGCAAAGAGGGAGAGAGAGAGACACGAAACGTGGGCACACAAGTGTACACACCTTGAAAGAACTGTGCACCAGCGTTTCATCTAAGTCCAGAATCAGGCATATCTTGCCGTTGTGATCCGGGTGCGGGTCTGCCAGGAGCGGCCTCGGACGGGCACTACGAAGAACCTCCACTTCGTCATAGTCGATATCAATGGAGTCAAACTCCTGCAAAAGGCCAACATGCCCACCCACACACACGTGGATCAAGACTAGCCCCGCAACAGGAAACGGGCCACAGCGATGGCCGACACACCGCTGACAGGAACGCAGCCCGTGCATCGTCTTCTCGACTGGAGCTTCCGCATGAGAAGCAACAAAACCGTCGCCAACCAGTCACGCGAGGCGGCTCTCCTGAATCGGGTTCCGGTGTCTTGCCGTCCCCGTATGCCTGGATTCGAAACAAAAACACAAAAAAGAGCACCCAGCAACAAAGTGAGTGCCAAACTCGAGCCAACACGACATTGGAACCCATCACCAACGCATTGGCACACGTATGAACACGGACTTGTGCAGTCATTGGCTTTCCGGATGCATCTGTCTGTGTGATGACGCTTGACAAGCCTGTGCGGATACAAAAGGGACGCGTGCAGGCGACAGTCACTCGAGTGTGTTCACGACGCACGCTTGAGCCACGTACCGGCACCACCTCTAGCTGGCGTGGTCGCCGCACTGCTGTAGTTGGGCACATAACCCACGTTCACCTTCGAGTCTGGTGAAACGCATGTCTGATGAGTGCAAAGCCACTGGTGAGGCAGCGCGTGCGCCTACCTTCTCGGTCGCGTGTGTAGTCAGCACACATGACGGCCGCCGGTGAGAACAACGCCAAACACGAGAAAGAATTCAGTCACACGGTAGCGAGCTCAACAATCAATGTATCATAATGACGAGCAGCCAACACCACGGGCGATGTGGGTGCCTGCCTCGTGGGCTGCTGCAACTTGAGCACGGCACAACAGATCCGCAACGATCCCAATCCACGCCTAGGCAGCCACACACACACACCCCGCTTCGCACAGCAGCGATGCAGTGACGTGTGCGTGCGGAAGCGTGTACGATACACGAGTGGGGGTGGGGGTAACGGGGACGCAGCAAAGGCACCAACCACGTCTACGGACACGGATACTGCTGCCCGATCGGCAACGATGCGACAAACAAAATTTCGAGGTTACACAAACCACGAGCAGCTGCATCAGCGCTGTCCGAGAGTGAATTTTATGCCGCATTGTGTGTCACGGGTTGAATTTTTCTGGCAATTCGGAGCTTCTCTTGGATTCACAAGATCGCATCCGCGACGAGTATCTGGCACATCATCGTCGGCAGGCACCTCGACAGTGGTCGTACCGAGCAACTGTGCTGCTTTGTGTCCTGGGCTAGTTTCATTACACCCCACGTCAGCTCGCTGTGCCCGTCTTGCTCCTTGGCTGTCCCCGGTTGGTGTATCGTGGCCCAGCAGTGCACACGGACCAGCAAATTGGTGTGGCGGCACAGACCCGTGTACTGGTGTGCAGTCGTCTCCTTGTCACCACTCAGCCACCTGACGCTGCCGCGCACCTTGTGTATCGCAGTAGGGTGCTGGGTAAGGTCAGTGCCGGAGACAACGCCACATGTGGGGCTGAGGCGCAGTGTGTCTTGAACGTGCCGCAAGATGCAGAACGGGGCAACGTTGGAGTGCCCGAAGTGCCATAGCCTGTTGACCTGCTACATTGGATCGCCCACACGATGTGCTTGTGGACAAGTAATTCAATTGCAGTTGCAGATGGCGCAGAATGAACGCGTACGTCGTCCCGCGCTGTTGCTTCCAACTGTGGCGCAAGCGTGTTGTGTTCGGCAGCCAGCGCGCCTCATGCTGTACTCCTTTGCATGAACGAACGCACGCCAGAAGGGTGCTCAGGTGTACAAGCCGTCACAAGCCCCGAAACCCGTCCCAGCAGGTGCCCAGGCTCCTGTGCAAGAGCGTGTGATGAATACTGGTACGATCGTGTTGATCGCGCTTGCGTCTTCAACCGTGTGACGCGCTAACACGCGGCATGTGCAGGGCGTTGGACGAGGGAAGAACACGAAGCATTTGTTCAAGGATTGGATCTGTACGGCCGAGAATGGAAGAAAGTGGCAAATCTGGTGCGTTGGGTCAAATGAAAGGGTTCGCTTGTCACAGCAGCATGATGTTGACGTCCCGTGATGGGTGGTGGCTGCAGATCCCCACGCGCACCGTCGTGCAAATTCGCACGCACGCACAGAAGTACTTCCAAAAGCTCGCGAAAGGCAACGCGGCTGCGAATAAGGAGGAAGCCCCGCGACGTGGTCGCCCACGCAAGAAGACTGCACGCCCGTCGTCGCTTGCCGTCCCCTCTGCAGGCGGGCGAGCCGTCAAGAAACCCCGCGGGTTCAATGACTCGACGCAGCCACACCTTTTGATCCGCCACCGCAGCTACGTGGGTCGCTCCGAGAACCCAATTGCGTCATCTGTACCTGCATCGGTAGGACGTGTTTGCAGCAGCATGTGCCGTGCATATGGCCAGGCTAACGTTGACGTCTGCGCGTCTCCTGTCGTCTTTGTGCACACACACAGGCTCGTCAAGCGGTTGCTGCCGCTGGCTCTCAACCGCCCACGCCTCGTACCATGCGCGCTGCCGTGACCCTTGTTGACCAGCGCACCACGGCGCGGCTACAGGCAGGCAAAGACACCCCTCGCACACGCGCCGCAGCCGAGTGGCTGGCGGGTCTTCATGCCGAGGGGCGGTACAGCTGGTCAGCCGCGGCGAACAACGGACCCGGGGCCGCCATCGCGGCCGCCTCTGCCGGCCGCAAAGGTGTGCCTGCGGCGTCGTTCCCTGTGCACCCCCCTCACCCGGCCCACCCTGCGCCGTACCACCCACAGTACCAGCCACGAGCTGGCATCCCCACCACCTCCACCAAGCCCAAGTCCCGGGGCCCGCGCATGGGGCTCATAGCCAGCGCCGACGACAACCCGTCGCCGGAACGCGCAACCGCTCCCGCTCCGACAGCCGCGCCCACACCCGTGCCCGTGCCCGCACCCGCACCCGCGCCCTCTCCCGCCCCCGCACGCGTGGAGCCTGCTACCACTGCGACGCGAGACACCAACCCGGGCACAGCTGTCCCACTCGCCGCGTCGCATGCCGCCACCCCCGATTCCTCAGCAGCAGCGCCAGCAGCAGTAGCAGCAACAGTAGCAGCAACAGCAGCAGTACCCGCCCCTGTGGCAACCCCGGCGGTGGCATCCGCGGTGCCGGCTTCCCAAAGCGTGTCCACCCACAGTGTTGGCGGCACACCTGTTGCCGTGCACTCGCAGCGACCCGCCCCCACGACCAGCACTGCCACGCCCCCCGCTGTCCCCGCGTCCACGACACCGGCACTGCCACTGCCACGCGCAGCGGCCACGGCCCCGACCGCACCGACTTCTGCCCCAGCGGTGCCCCCTCAAGCGCCCACGTCAAACCCAGCAGCAGCTGCCCAGCAGGCCGGTGTGCCTGTGCCACTGGCGGACGGACACGCGCAAGCGCCCTCGTAACAATCCCTTGCAAAGAAAGCTGTTGTGGTATGCGTTGCCAGTCTCAGCGTGGTTTCGTTTTTTCTGTTTGCTTTTGCATGTGCGGCAGCCAAGTGTCACCAAAGCAAGGGTGCTGATGTGATCGTGCGAGGTGCTAGTGTGTACCGGGCCACGTCCGAGAAACTGTCACTATTTTCTGCTTTTTTCATGCTTTCGATCGACGATGCCAAACGTTGCCACGTGCAGCACCTGCGGCAGCAGTGGTCGTCACAGCCCACCGCTTCATTTGGGCGCCACCTGTCTTGGGACTGTGGCCACCGGTTGGCACCCACACCATGCTCTTTCCATAGAACCGGGGTGATCCAGCCCCAGCTGCCCTGATGTCGCTGTTGTCAAGCCGCATGTGACGGTTTGCTCGCGTGTCAACACGTCTTTCCCACACGCCCTCCGCTTCGTGTTTCGAGCCATGGATCGTCTCCATGCGGCTCTGCCGACGTTGGTCGGTGCGCGTAGTGCCATGGTCATGAGCACTACGGCCGTTGCGGCAGTTCTCGTCGCCCTCAGCCGCCGCAACCCGCAGTTGCTGTTGACGCTGTTGCGAAGTGGTGCCAAGCGGCCGCTGACGTCTGCGTCTGTGCCGGCAGCTTTGGCGGTGTTGCTCGCAGCACAACGCTTGTACGTGCGCAACCAAGCCAGTCCAGAGGAACTGCTTGCTCACCAGGCTGCGTTGGCCGAGAGTGTGGAGAACGAGGCTGAGGAGGCACGACTCTTGGCTACCACGGACGCGATCGAGCGATATCCAGTTCTGTCGCGCATGTTTGTGCCGCGCCTCCTGAGCAGTCCGCTCGACAGTGTGAAAGAGTTTGCCTATGCTCAAGCTGCAGCAGCAACAAGAGGGTGGGGACAGGTGCAGACGTTCTGGAACGTGCGGACGTCGCGACTGGGGGGGGTCGTGCAAGCCGGAATCGAGGACACGTTGACACGCTCCACAGATGCACTCGCAGCCCGCATTGTGGCGGCAGTGAAAGACCCGGACATGCCAGGCCCCGTTACGGTGCGTGTGTGTGTGTGATGCACAACCATAGAGCCAGGATGCAGCACCGAGGACCAGGTTGCTCACGCGCGTCGTTCGGATGTTTGTTACGACGTGCCATGTCGCTTGTTGCGTTGCAGGACCTGATCGATGGAGCCTTTGCTGAGATCATGCCAACGGTCAAGCAGCGCGTTCTTCGCAAGGCAGATGAGTACCTGTTCACTCCTGTTCGGCAGCGCCTGCGCCGACGCCGACCCAAGCCCATCCATCTGTCAGAGCAGGAGGTCAGCCAGCGGTTGTCCACCATGCCTTGGTACCGCCGAGCCCGGGCCCGAGTCTTATACATCATGGACCCCCATGATCAAACGATATGGAGGTACGTTGGTGTTTTCTCCCCCGGGCCCGTGCTTGGCATTGCAATGCTATGCTGCACCCGCCGGGTGAATGATGTGTCTCTGTCTGTGTCTGTGTCTGCGTCTGTGTCTGTGTCTGTGTCTGTGTGGATCCTTGTAGATGCATGCGGCGCAAGTCGTGGTGGGCGATTCAGTTCGTCGGTGTCATTCCGTGGGTGGGGCCACTGTGGTGGCTCCTCATTTTCATCATGAAGGACAAGACTGACGAATTCCAGTTGGTGAGTGTGCTGTTCTGGGTCTGTCGGCTGTGGGCGTGGGTGGCAGATGCACATGCTGACGGCTGCGTCCGTGCCTCCACTGTGCGGCACACGCACTCACACACAGGTCGACCTCATCGTTAGTAACGAAGCATCCAAGTTCGTGTCCTGGGGTTTCTTCCAGCTCGTGCTCGGCACGACACGCTACTACCTGTGCGCCTCTGCACAGCTTATGGACTGCAGCTCCATTGGCCCGCGACTGGGTGTGTTTGATTTTCTGTTTTTCGTCATGCAAGTGTCCCTCGTCTGGGCCGCCTTCTGGATGTTGCCGTACTCCCACCGCCGCACCCGTCGCCACGCACCTTCCCAACCAACACTTGTCGGGCTTGCGCCTGCCACCCCACCCCCTAACTTCGTGGACAGTCCACTGCAGGGTGGCGTGGGCGGGGTCGAGACCACGGGCGCTGGCCATGGTGCCGTGACCCCCGGTCGAAACTTGCGCGCTCGGACAGTGTCGACGTCCAGTGCGGCGAGCCACGCCTCTGCCACACCCGACGTCGGCACGCCTCAGTTGGAAGCCCATGCAACCGGCGCAACGGGGGCAGCCGCGCATGCCGCTGCCACAGCGGTGCATTTGGGTCAGGAGGCGCGCGCCATACTGGCCCGAACGGGTGAACGTGCACGAGTGGCCATCGAGCGTTACTTTAACCCCAAGCAGGGTGGCGTCGTTCGCCGCATGTACGCCTACCTCACGGTCATCATTGTCATGACTGTGGCGCTGGGAGGTGTCGCCTGGCTGCTGTGTCCCACGCAGTGGCAGCTGTTGGCGACGCTGTACTGGATCCGTGTTATCTTCGGGCTCCTGTCGGCCCCTTTTGTTGTGTTCAAGATCCCACTGGTGTCCAAGTTGCTGGTGCCGGCGCGCAAGACGAGCTACAACCAAGTGGGTGACACCGTGCTGTACCAACCTGTGGTGCGCGCCCTGCCGCCCAAGCTGTCCAAGAAGATCCCGACACGATCAAATGTCGCAACACCCGCAGAAGCAGCAGCGCCGACAGCCACGACACCCACTGCGCACACGCCTCAGCCAGCTGCGGCAACGTCGACACCCGGAACCCAGTCCCCGGCCAGCGCTGTTCCACCAGCCACCGCTGGTGGTAGCGGGAACCGGTCCGACGCGGGCGGGCTTCGGCGAAGCTCATGGAGCC
>Ga0213833_1002942_pt1 | contig 10695 bp, 14 predicted proteins | sample SWATP21_FD_160575 | JGI IMG/M metagenome (GOLD analysis project Ga0213833, IMG submission 160575) | Coastal seawater microbial communities from Marineland, Florida, United States - SWA TP2 #1 | ecosystem: Environmental > Aquatic > Marine > Coastal | place: USA: Florida | collected 2016-08-14
GTACGTGGGAAACCAAACATCTCATGGCGGTCTTTCAACAGGTCGATGGTGTGCACTCGATCGTCAATGACCTCACCCAGGAACGGCATGGCTTTCTTCAGCTCTTCCCAGTCAGCACTGAGCCCGAACCCCACCTTGGCAATCGATGGCGACAACAACAGAGACCTGGATGCCCAAGTCACACAAAGCCACCACACAAATGTCACTGCCGCCAAGCACATCCGGTCTCGTCTCTGCACGCAAAACGCACGAGAAGAAGTCTGATATGGCCTCTTTCGACACGTCACTCGTCAAGACAGGCACATCCAACATCCACACGGTGTCACGTGTGCCCAGCTGGATGAGTGCCATTTGGTTGCGCGGCGTGACACGCAACGGAAACGACATGAACTCTGTATCCAATCCCACGCAGCTGTCCTCAGAACAAATCACGACACAGCACCAGGCACAGAATCACACAGGTTCGGTCACACCAACGGCGCAGAGAGAGAGACAGAGCTGCACCACAAGGGCAAGCCAGACTCACTCTGCGTCCGACAGTTGCTGCATGCATGCCCGAAGATCCGCGTCAGAGGAGACATCCACAAGGCGGACGCTGTCAGGCAACTCAAGCACAGGGGGCTGTGAGGTGGCCTTTGCTGCGTCACTGCGCAGCGAAAAGCGCTGCAGCCGATCCGCGGCGGCATCAAACATCGCATCCGTCAAGGGTTGGATGCGCATGTTCGTGACGTTGGTGACGAGCCCCGACAGGCTGCCGCGTTCCAAGCGCCCGAGCGGAAAGGGCAGTTTGTCGGGCGACACACGAACGCCCGGACGGTTTCGCTGCATGTTCCAGATTACACGTTGGGCACTGCAGCAAGCAAGCACACGGACATGGCGCGCGCAGCCACGAAAACGGGGCACAGGGTGAGCGCCTGTCTGCCTTGCGACAACGGCAGCAACTGACGCAAGAGGCAAGCGAGCAAGCGAGCAAGCAGGAGCGGGGCTGGTGGGCGAACGAAATACAGCACCCCGCAGATGGAAGCAACGCACAGTGTGTAGAACCACCGAACACGCTCGTGGGATCGCCCATGCTTTGTCCGAAGCATGTTCACTGCCACCGGCAAGACATCGGGCGCGGACAGTAGTTGTCGCACCACATACTCGTGTGTCACCTTGCGGTTGTTGATGAGCCACTGCAACGCACCCAACAACAAGGAAAGAGCCCACGTAAGACCACATGCATGGCGCGAGGTGCGTCGGAAAGAAGGGCCACAATAGCAAACCAGCACCACACCGACGAAGCAAACTGAACACAACTGTGCCCACGTGACGTGGAGCACGTTACGCACACGCAGAACCTGCTTGATGCGCTTGGCTTGGTGCGCCAGCTCCACATCGGGGTACCGATGGGCTGGAAGCCGTGCCGCCTTCAACACCGTGTGGGCGTGCTGCGGTTGGTGGTGCTCCATCAACGAGCGCACCACGCGATCGGCGAGGCTGCGCCGAAACATGCGACCCATGCCAGACACCTCTGGGGCGCCTTCCACACCCGAAATAGGCGCCGTCATCACCAGTCGGAGCAGCGGGCCTTCCAGGTGCGGCACCCCGACCATCAACTCCACCAAGGGAATGATGTTGATGAACGGGTGCAGGCGTGCCAAGCCGACGAACCACGCCGCGTCCTCGATGCCGGAGATGAGGGCCGCCTCCACCCCAGCCAACTTGTGGCTTCGCGTCTTGCGCCACTGCACCGGCTGGCCTTGCACACCGTCACGGGGATCCACTGGGGCAATGGACGTGTCCAGACGCCGCTTGACCCTGCTGTGCTTGTGCTTTCCCTTGCTGTGACGAAGGTACCGCGGGTGGCCGCGACCCGTGTGCAGCAAGCCCACCTCGGCGGCGAGCTGCACCAGGCGCGACAACTCGCGTTCTACCACCGGCACGGCGTCAAGCGTGGCGCGAAAGTTGCGCGCGCGGAACACGCCCGTCGGCACACGCATGGCAATCGCCACCTGCCGCCACACGGCCAGGTCCAGCAGCGGCAACAGAGCGATGGCATCCTGCCACACAAGGTCCCAGTGTCGATGGGGTTGGCTTGCGGCAGCAGACACGCCGACATGGCCATCACCCTCGACACCGCCGCTGGCTGTGGTCGTGGTGTCGACGACGTCGGCGTCCGTGCCACCACTTTGTGCGATCAACGCGCGTTCCTTGGACATCCCGCGGATGGCCATGGCAAAGGCAAGCGTGGCCGGCATGCGACAGAAAGGGCCACGGGGAACGGTGTGTGGTGCCGCCGCCGCCGGCGGCGCCTCCTTCTGCACGCCGCCTGCCTCGGCGATCTCAGCCCGCGCCACCGCTTTGATGATGCGCAGAAGCTGGCGGTAATCCACCCCAACACGCGCGTCCTCGCGAATGAGTGCCTTGTGAAGAGCCTGGGCACGGGGCGGTGCAAAACTCTCGTTGAAGATGTGGTGGTGGTGCTGGTGGTGGTGCGAGAACAGCTCCGGTACATCCACACCACGGAGCAACGCCAACACCACCTCTGCGGCCGCCTCCACGTCAACGTTGGGGCCAGACACGGCACGGGCCACCGCCGCCTGACGATGCACACAACAACAACACAGTGGCAGGTGCAGCAAACGAAACGGCAGCAGGAGCGGCGTCATGGCGTGGATAGAAACGCAACGCCCTCGCAGCATGCATGCATGGCGTGCGTGGAAGAAAGCAACCACACGAGCACGCAAGCAGAGCAACAACTCACCGCTTCGACCTCCATGGGAACTGCGGTCTCGGGCCCCCCTTCTGCCACAGCAGGCTCTGCTGGGCAAGACAGAGCGATGGACGGAACAGAAACAATGCTGCGGGCCACAGAGGGGGGCGGGAACGAAAAGGAAGCCCCGCGTTCCATTGGCAGCTGGGCACCAACCAACGCCTGTCGCGCACCCCGATAACCTTCCGCTGGGAGCCGTGCTGCGGTTGACAAGCAACACTGCCAACTTGGCCGCGACGAACGCCTTGCGTTCACGCGTATGAGGTGGTGCGCACCTCTGGAGAAAGGACGCATGATGCTAGCTTGTTATCGTGGCTGCGCGCCACCACAGCCGCCGACAACAACATAACAATAAAAACAATCAAAACTACAAAAACAATTCGCCCCATTCTAGTGCCGCGGTGGATGCTTCCCACACACACTGGGCATGCCAGTGCACCAGTCACTGGCGCACTGACCGGAGTGGCGGCACGGACACCCGAGAGGGCGGTCAGAGGTGTCTGTGCAGTCCGTGGGGGGGTTGTCGTCGTCGTCATCGTTGCTGGGTGGCGGTGGCGCATCATCATCGTCATCGGTCCCCACTATCGCAGGCGGGATGGACAGCTCCGTGAAGTCATGGCACTTGTCTGAGCGGTGGCACCGACATGCACAAAGAACACCAGCAGGCGGTACCCCATGCGCGTGAGAAACTTCGCCTACATTTTTGGCGTCCCTAACACGTACACCGGCCGAGCGGGATGTGGCAGCCAGACGGTTGGTCATCAAGCGCCATGTACATAATGTCATTGGGCTCGTTGAAGGGGGTGATCTTCACACTGGATACATAAGCAGTCTGTGTGTACGACTTGCCGTCACCAGGTTTTCCGCCACCCCAGTTGTTCGGCCAGCCATTCCACCTGCGTGCAGTGTCACCTGGCGCCGTCAGCAACGAACCCACAAGCACCAATGCACCTGACGAACGACTGCACACACAACCACCACGGTAGACGCACCCAGCACCCCAAAGGGAGAGGCTGAGCCGAGATCCACGAGACGGCACGAAAGCGTTGTTCGTGCCCATGTAGATGTCATCGATATAAAAGTCCACGTATGAAGACGTTGCATTGCCAAACTCTCCCGAGTGCCAGTCAAAGCGATAGGTGTGGTAGGTGCTGTTGTCAATCAGAACCATGGGTTGTCCATCCTTCGTCACCTTGACGCACATGTTCGTGTCTGCGAATCGAGAAGCAGCAGCCCCAGCTCCCCCATGAGTCAACCACGCCCGCGCCATTTATGTGCCAATACATCAGAGGTGCACGTACACGCCGGTCCCACACCCCCGTTGTTGGTGTATATGTAGTTGTTGAAGTTCGCCGTGCTGTAAACCAAACAAAGGGCGAAGTCAGGTTGAACCTGCTCTGCCAGGCAGAGCCAGCGCAGGAGAGACCGTACCTGTAGTCGTAGTCACAGCTCGGATTGCACACGTTCGTGGTTTTCTCGCAGTTGGCAGGAATCTGGAACAGTTGCACAGATCACGACAGTATTGCACATGCTTATCGCCGGCAACGAGCGGTGTGCACAAGCGCAGGTACCTCGATGTCAATTTCGTGGTTCACTTGGGTAGTGTAGCCATCAAAGGTGGCACTGCCCATAAACTGAGGATCCGCCCCAACATCCAGGTGCTCGCGGCCACACATGCCGTACGGACTTGTATCCCACCCCTGTGCGCACGTCCGCATGAGCAGGAAGTTGTACCCACACTGATGCCCCTCCCTCACACACAACACAACCACGAACAGGATCACATATGGTCGTGTTGCCACACGGCACACCAGCGCCATGCATCGGGCATGCATCTGCCATGTACTGGGATGCAGGCATGCACTCTCCATACGGACACCCCGCCTTGCCCCCGTCGCCACAATAGCACGTGTACAAGTCGCACTGTGCCGGGGTGTGTTCCTCGTAGTGAAACGTCCACATCGCCCACACGACCCCCTGTCGAGAGTGGTGCAGCACAAACGATACCACACACGCGCATACACACGGGCACGCACACACACACACATGCATGCACATGCACAAGCACATGTACAAGGACATGCACATCATGGGAGATCATCAATCAAATGCAACACGGTGCTGACGCGGGCCCATGCGGTGGTGCACACCTCGGCCTGAGGTACACGGGCAGTGACTTCGTAGCGCGCAGAGGCAAAGTGGGCGGTGGTCTGCACCATGCCTGCATGCTTGATTTGTTTGTGGCACGAGGGGCTCTCCGTGTCTTCACAATCGACGTCATAGTTCACAGCCGTGAGCATGAGGACGTTCTTGCGCTTGCCGTTGACCTCGTCCACGCCGATGTTAACGTTGTCCGTCAAGTTCTGAGAGCAGCACTGCTTGGAGCCCGTGGACACAACGAAGTTGGATGGATCCAGCCCGTGAGAGAAGTCGTCGTGAAACGGCGTCGTTTGTCTCTGCCACTGTTGGCTGGGTGCGGCTTGGGCTGGGGTTAAATCCTGAAGTATGAGACACGCCGTGAGTCACACGCGTGAGCCAGGGCGTGCAGCGTAGCGTGGTGGTGGCGCCGAGCGACCCAGGAACGTACGGGCCACCCACAAGTATCGATGGTGCCCGTCAAGGTGCTGCTTGCTGGGCCATTTTGTTGGCGAATGGCATCATCGAACTTGTGCAAGAACCTTGGGTCCGCATACAAGTGAATGGCCTGTCAGGGGAACCACGATGCCGCAAATGCAGACGCGTCAGCTCGGTACCATCAAGAGCATCGACCATGGGACGCGCATGGAGACACATAATCAAGGGTATGACAAAGAACTACCTTGTGATCATCCCAATTGACTTCCACAGACACGCCATCGGACGACTTGAAGCTCGTTCCGTTGCGGACCGAAATGAGGTCCCACCAGTGCGGGTGCGTTTTCTGCGGCCAAACCGGTGAGCCCCCCACCCAGACGGTACACAGCCAACACAGCACGCCATTACGAACATTGAACTCGCTGCTTCCAGGGTAGTCTGACCAGAAGAGGAAACGCTGCTGGGCGCTGGAAGCAACAGCCAACAGCACAAAGCACAAAGCTGCAACCGTGGTCGAGCGCAAGCACGCCATGGCTGAACCGCCGCGGTACAGAGGCGATCAACACCACACGTCAATCAATTCCACGTGCTTGACACGTGGTGAGTGTGCAACACCAGTGTCAGGTGTTGGGGGGGGCCAAACAACGAGGATCGCACGGACGGAACAGCCACACGGAACGTCACACGCGTGACAGCACAGCCATCTCAAACTGCCACGCATCTTACATACGTTTGTGTTTGCTTTTCAAGATTCCGCTGCGTGCCGCAGCTCCAGCTGCCCCACCTGCTCTGCTCTGCGGACACCTCCCTCCAGCATGGACCAATACGCTCACCATGCGGCGACAATCAACTCTGCTTCCACTGCTGCGGAGCTGGCCGCAGCTTTGTCCTGTAAGTTCGCTGTTTGTCGACACTCGTGCCCGTACCTTTGACACAGCTTTGCCCGGTACAGCGCTGCACATGGACCTTCTTGCGCGGCCAGAAATGAGAGTTGCCCACCCTAAGAGCGAAGTCATTGCTCTTGCTTTGGCAAAGCGTCGTACAAATAAGTGAGGGCTTGTGTGCTGGGGTAGCGTACTGCGTCGGGACAGCCGTTTCACTCTGATTGGTGTGGTGACGACAGCTCCTTGTGGACGCCTGCCGTGGCTGCCAAGTTTGGAGACCTCCTCGGCGTGTACGTTGTGGTTGCAAGGATGATGGACCCCATGGTCATGTCCAAGACGGAGGTGCCTCACCACAAGTCGCGAGCGAGTGGTGTGTGTGTGTGTATGTGTGCCTCAGATACGCGCAGGCGGTGTTCCCCACGCCAGCATACCCTGGCCAGGAGCTGCCCCCAGACTACTTGTACAAGCGCCCACCCCCAGCTGTGTACGACGAGAAGACGGTGTTCGCAGCGGCTGCGGATGGGTACCCCATCGGTCCAGCTGCGACTCCTTCTGCTCCCGCCCCGTCCGCGCCGGCTGCACCTGCTGCGGGGAAGCCTGGCAGTGGAGGTGGCGCTGGCGCTGGCGCTGGTGCTGGTGCTGGTGCTGGTGCCAGTGCTGCTGCTTCTGGTGCCCCAGCACCGTCTGCGCCTCCAGCCGCGGCCGGATACGAGTTTTACTATCAGCCACCACCACAAACCAAGCCCGCCGATGATGTACGTTGGCGTGTGTGCGTGGGGCAGGAGGGTGTGTCTTGCGCAAACCTGACTTCTGCGTCTTTGGATGGACGACGTTGCTCAGACAAAGACCGAGTGGAAGGTGCCGGTTCAGACGGAGGCCCCTTCGGGGGAGTATGCACTTGTGTTCACGGATGGTGGGGAAGTGACAACAGGCGAGCTCCCGTGCAAGCCTGAGAACCTGGGCCGTGTCACGCACATCAATCTGTGGAACAATGACATCACACGCATCGAGGGCTTGGAGAAGTACCCGAATCTACTGCGTCTCACGCTGAAGAGCAACGACCTCCGTTCTGTGCGTGGTATCGAAGCAGCCAGGTGCGACTGGCAACCCTTAACTGGCCGTTGCTGGGCACCTTCAAGTGGCTCACTGGTCCATGCGGTGGTTGTGGGCAGGAACTTGCGATGGGTTGACGTGAGTGACAACGACATCAAGGACATGTCGGGCATGGCAAGCATGCCCCACCTCGAGTGGCTCGTCATGAGCAACAATGATGTGTCATCGCTGAAAGGTAGGGTGAATTGTGCAGCAGAGGGCTTCACTGGCGCTCAACGTGTGTGGTGGTGATTGTCAGGCTTGTCCTGCTGCCCGAACCTCACGTTCGTGAACCTGCACCACAACGACCTGTCCAATCTGGCTGGCATCGAGAAGTTCCCGAGCCTCATGAAGGTGGACTTATCATCGAACGATCTCACAAGTGCTCGTGGTTTAGAGGGTTGCTCCAATCTCCGCGAGGTGGACTTGAGTTGCAACGACCTCACGGATGCAGACAGCATCATTGCCCTGGCTACGCGCTGTCCTCGATTGACGCGGCTGAAGCTGGATGACAACGACCTCACCGCTTCCCAAGTGCAAGCCATCCAGGCAGCTTTCGCAGGCAAGTGCACTGTGATATGTGATGTGAAAGGTAGTGGTGGAGGCGGCGGGTGCTGTGTGCAGTAATGTCGAAAACAAAGCGCATGTGTGACATAGCACAGGTTGCATGGCTGCTATTGCAACGTCTTGTGCCCCAAAGTCTGCGCTGACAGACCCACGGGGTGCCTACCACAAGGAATGGAACTACCTTCCGCTCACCTGGTCTTGCAAAGCCAGCAACGTGGTAATCTGTCCCAACACCGGTTCCATTGCTTCGTCCGCTGCATCCATGTCAAACTCGGATACTTCCCGAGGGGACATCACTGCATTGAATGCGAGCACCTGCATTGCCAATGCGCATGAGCAACCAATCGGCTCCGAAACAGTGGGCCAACTGCAGTGCGTACATTGTTTTGCCCGACATTGTAGCAAGAAAACAGACTCGTATGCCCAGAAACGTGAATGACAGGACACTTGGTCCTGCCAAAGCACTGGACTGCGGCGCGAAGAAAATTTAGCAACCACGTTAGTTCTCTCACACGTAACGCGCCACACAAGCAATGTACCAACCGAAATGAAGTGCGGCCAGTTTCAAAGCAGAGATCGCTTCAATCGTTTGCTCTGGTGATCCTTCGGTGCTTGCATACGACCTGCAACAATCGCCGCAAAGTTACTACGGAGGCTGTGGGCGCGAATACATCGAGCACACGCACCGAACTCGGCCAGCTGGCGTCAAAATGATGGCAAAGTGCGTGCCAGGGAAAATGTTAACAACAGAACGGAGCTGTTCCTCGAGCTGTTCAGCGACCTGCTGTGCACGGTTGGAACAGCAGCATCCCATCGCCACTGGCCGCACTGCCCTCGCTTAGTCAAGCATGGTACGTCCGCCACTCGTCCTGCCGAACCGGACCACACACTACTGGTCGCAGCCTCAAATGCGCATTGCTGGCCACACTCGACTTGGTGCTGATGGGCGGGCACGATTTGCATGCGACACGCAGCCGAAAGCAAGTTCAGAACTTCGGATCGGACACCTAACGAAACTAGCATCGATGGTGTCGATCTTTTTGTATCTTGGCATTTTCTGTCTTTTACAGCCAGCCAGTTTTGGCGCCAAGAATGCGGCTCCCGCCAAGAACAGCCGCATCTTGAGAGCCAAGAACGGCGTCGATCAACGCCAACACACCTCACCACGAGCCCTGCTCCCGCTCCCACCTCTTCCGCCGTGTCCCACCAGCAACCTTGGCTGCTTGGGACCAGATAGCACTGTTCGGACCTGTTTCTTGGTCACGTGCCGGCGTTGAACTTGCGCTGTGAGAAACGACTGGTGGTGGTTGAGAGCTCTCAAGGCACCACACCCACATCATGGCTGATCAAGATCTTGTTCGCTTGTACCATGCTTTCCTTGACCCCGACGTACGTAGGCCACGTTGGCATGCACTGCCGCCGCCATCATATGTGGCAACAGCTTGCGTCCGCCTGTGGCGCTGTACGACGGTCGGGGGTGGGTGCTGACGGGGTGGTGTCGTGTGGATGTGCACGCAGCACGGGGAAGGTCAGTACATGAAGAAGATTGGCGCCCTGACGCGCGATGGCGAGAAACGCATGCTTGTCAACTTGAACCACATCCGTGCCTATAACGCCGAGCTTGCCAAGGGGTGAGTGGGCTCACAGCAATCAGCTACTGTGCCGTGCGCTTTGCGTCTGGGTGTTGTTAATTAACCGTGTGCACTCCCGCCTCGTCCACTCAGCGTTGTGGAAGAGCCCAAGGACCATGTGCCTGCGTTTGAGAAGGCCCTGAATGACGTACGTGCGCACGCAATGTCTGTTGAGGTTGTGCGGCGACAGCGGAGCGGGGCCACTCACCTCTGCGCGCATGGGTGTGGCGTGGCACAGCTGGTGTTGGAAACCGACCCGGATCGCACGGACGATGAGCCTGTGCACTTGGGTTTCACGGGCCAATTCGGCACCCACATTGTCTCCCCGCGCTCCCTTACGGCACGGTACCTCACCCACATGGTGTGCTTGGAGGGCATCGTCACCAAGTGCTCCTTGGTGCGCCCCAAGATGGTGCGGTCTGTGCACTACTGCCCTGCAACCAACAAGTTCACCAGCCGCGACTATCGCGATGCCACGGACTGGGGCACCAACGGCCCCACAGGCACCCGCTACCCCACGAAGGACGAGGAGGGCAACCCCTTGCAGATGGAGTTTGGCCGCAGCACGTACAAGGCGAACCAGATGGTGACCATCCAGGAGATGCCGGAGCGCGCGCCACTTGGCCAGCTTCCACGCTCGGTGGATGTTCTGTTGAACCATGACCTTGTGGACGCCTGCAAGCCGGGCGATCGCGTCCAGATCGTTGGCGTGTACCGCGCACTGGCGGGTCAGTCCGGCTCCACGAGCGGCATGTTCCGCACCCTGGTGATGGCCAACAGCGTGCGGCTGCTGAGCAAGGACATCCAGGGCATGAAGCTCACGCGTGAGGACATCACAAACATCCGTTCCATCGCGTCACAAAAGACGGGTTCTGAGTCTGCCTTCGGTGCGTAGCCTGTGCCACAACGTTGTGTGGAGTGGTGTGGAGTGGTGTGGAGTGGTGTGGAGTGGTGTGGAGTGGTGTGGAGTGGTGTGGAGTGGTGTGGTGTGGTGTGGTGTGGTGTGGTGTGACACGAGCGTGGCTTGGCTTGGGTTGGGTTGGGTTGGGTTGGTTTGGGTGGCGTTGTGACCTGTGTCGAGTGTGTCTTGTCCATCCACAGAGCTCATGGCTCGGTCGCTTGCACCGTCCATTTACGGCCACGAGTACCTCAAGAAGGCCATTCTGCTCATGCTCCTTGGTGGCCGCGAGGT
>Ga0213833_1002943_pt1 | contig 10695 bp, 13 predicted proteins | sample SWATP21_FD_160575 | JGI IMG/M metagenome (GOLD analysis project Ga0213833, IMG submission 160575) | Coastal seawater microbial communities from Marineland, Florida, United States - SWA TP2 #1 | ecosystem: Environmental > Aquatic > Marine > Coastal | place: USA: Florida | collected 2016-08-14
CATGTTGACACACAAACAAGCGGCCATGGTTGCACACAACAATCTCTGCCTGCTGCATTCAACCCTTGAGTTGTGAGGTACCTCCACAGTTCTTCCCACCACAGTATGTCTCACGAGCAAGTTCAGGCTGTACGTGGCTTGTGGCGGGTTGCGGGTGGGATGGTGGTCCCAGGACGGTCCGGTGTGCTGTTGTGTTGTGTTCGGCTGCGAACGGCAGCTTGGTGCTGGTGCTGTTCTTCCCCACGTTCCACACTCACGTGGATGGTGTGATGCATGTGTGTCGATGTGCGCCGCCGCCATCCCTTGTTTCACAGGCTTTGCAGCAAGTCCAGGCGCAGTTTGCCATGGCTGCCGGCCAGGTGTGTGCTGTGTGTGTGTGTGCGTGTGCGCGCATTGTGCCGTGCTGCCGAACGTTGCGGCGCTCACCCTTTCCTTTGTTCGTCGCCACACCCTCCCGTTGCATGTGCCAGGTTATGACCAACACCTGCTTTGAGCGGTGCATCACTCGCCCCGGTTCGTCTTTGACGGGTTCCGAGAAGAGCTGCCTGATGGGGTGCAAAGAGGCGTTCTCGGGCTGTCTGCAAATCACACAAGAGCGAGTTGCCAAGCGCGTTGTACGTGGCGTCGTTCGTGGGCGCGGCTCGGAAACCGCGTTTCCCAGACAGCTGTGCTGTGCGTTTTCGCTTTTCATGTTTGTGTTGCTTGTGATCTGACATATGAGTGACTGTGTGCGTATGCCTGATGGTGTCTGCGGGCTGCACAGCAAGATGACATGAAGAAGATGGGACAGCAACACTAGAATAGCTCAGTGGTGCAACCTCAACAACACACTAGTCTTCCAAGCACATTACACTGCATTGGGTTTGCGGGATTCGAGCCACACTATGCCACTCGTGGGGCCAATTTGTTGGCGCCCTGCCACTCGTGTGGTCACACGGAGTGCAGCTTGTTGGAGAGATCTCTCCACCAGCAAGCGAGCACAACACCCAACGAGTCCAGCAGAGTGTTGGAGGTCAAGTGCTGCTCTGTGAATAGCCACCATGCATGAAAACAGAGTCTTGCCTGCCGGTCACACAACGAGGTCGTGTGACCCCGGGTGTCCGTACAGCTTACATGTGTCGATCCCACCAGTGCTTGTCACGAGTGGCTGCGGTGGGGTGGAACTCCCTCAGCCAGCCATTCGTGTGCGCGAACATCAGCGAGAGCAGCATCTCCCTGTCGCATGACGGTGATAGGAGGGAAGGGTCGCCAACTAGCTACGCAGCAGTGAACCGAATCCGGGGATGGGGTCATGCACACCTGCCAGGCGCAGAAGGTGCCACAGCTGCGCTTGCTGCGAGGAAACAACGGGCACTCGAGTTTCGGCTTCCAAAGCATCCAAAAATCCGGGCTCGCACGTGCGAAGCGCACTGCAACATACCAGCACTCCATCCAGATCAACCTCCGCTGTGCGTGCAAAGTGCATGAGACGCTGCACACAAGCCGTGATGGCCGAAGGTGACACTGCCGACATGTCCACGTCTCGCACCAGATCCAGTCGCATGTGGACCGGCGTAGAGATGCCGTTGTTGTGCAACAAGGACAGTGTACTTTCATGCAGGCCTTGCTCATAAGGTGTCAACACCGCACACCGCTTCACGTTGCGGAACTCAAGCGCACGCACCACTGACTCAGCCATGGTGGTGCTGGCTGCATCAGGGTGCTCCGCGCAGAGGGACCCCTTCACCACGTCGTCGCCAATCGTCATGGACATGCTCGTGCAGCTCAAGCTCAGGGCCGTTACCACCCCGGTGGGGCGCAGGTGTGCTGCAGCGGCGTTGATGTGGTGCGCTGCGGTCGCGAACGTGGACGCGTCCACCGCGTCACCTCCCGGCACCGACAGCCGCTGGATGCGGAGTCCAACCCGTCCCCGTCCGTGTCCCCGTCCCGCCGGCAGTGCAGCCAGCATGGCGGGCACCTCTTCTTCGACCAGCTGATCAGTGGGAAGGCACACTAGTCCCAACACGGCGCGGTCGGTGGGGCATGTGGTTAGCTCTGCAGGAGGCGCGACACGACTCGCACTGCAGTTGTGCCGTCGCCACAGCTGCCCCACGCCACGCCTCGCACCAGGCACAACCTGCAGCCCCCAATACAGCATGCTCTGTCCCGTGCCGCCAACACGAAGGGAAAAGAAGTGCACAACCACCCTCTTGCAGCCGTGATCCTCAATGCCTCCGGGGATGTGCAGACCGCTCACGGTGATCTTAGTAGACAAACAAATACGTTCTTAACATCCGCGGGAACCTGCTTGCCGGAACGTGTGGCGGCCTTGGTGCTGGAGGCGTCATCGGTGCCACAGTTGTGTAGAATGGCCTCGGACGTGGGGCGTCTTCTTGGTGACGACTGCTCGGGGCAGGATGAGAGCTCGAGCCATGACAGCGACCCTGCCCTGCTGCGTGTTGGCAAGACCAACCTTGGACGGTGCGTGTGGTGTTGTTTCATGCCTGCCCTAGCCGGTTGTGTGACATCTGATAGCCACGCGTCTCACCCCGCATGGAGGTGGCTGCCCCCTTCCCCTCGTGCATTCACCCCAGGTCTCGCAGTGTCGATGCAGCGTACCTTCCTGCCACACCCTCGCCTGTGCTCCAGGACGCCCGTGTTCCCATGACGCTCGACTTGTCACAGTTGCCGCCTCCACCACGTCGCGTCAGGTTCGTTGGTGCCCTGTCTCACATGCACCACGCACGCCACGTGGGCCTCATTGTTGCACCCACTGCACCAAACACAATGACCACAGTAACGACTCTTTCACCGCCCTGACTATGATGCTGTTGCCTCCTTTTTGTTCGAGTTTCAAGCAGAGCGTCCAGTACAGGCCTTGTCACGCCCCATGACGCAGCCCAGTTTGCACATTCCCACGAGACAGTGCTGCGCGACGACCATCATGCTGCCGGCCCACGGCGCTTTGTTCGCACTCCACGGTCGCACGACAACGCACCAAGCGAGTTACGCAGTGCCGACGCAGGTTCCAGTGCCGCTGGTGCTGGTGCTGGTGCTGGTGCTGGTGCAGCCTCACCTTGTGCCACCACGCCACCATCGCCATGTGATGAAGCGGCTGTTCTGCCCCCAGTGCCCAAGCGCCTTGCCCGACCAGATGACTTCCAGCTCCTGTCCGTCATTGGCCAAGGGGCATTCGGCAAGGTGTTTCAGGTCCGCCACAAGGTGACCCAGCACATTTTTGCCATGAAGGTGCTGAAGAAGAAGCATGTGTTGGCCAAGAATCAAGTGGACTGCGCCCGTGTGGAGCGCAATGTCATGGTCAAGGTGCACCACCCGTTTTTGGTTGGGCTGAAGTGTGCGTTCCAATCGAAAGACAAGGTGGGGTTTTGCTTGGCGCCTGCAATCGCGCCCTCAACCACTCTTTCTAGTCCAAAGGTCATTGGCGGGTGACGCTGGCTGTGTGATGTGCTACCACAGTTGTACTTTGTGATGGACTATTTGGTAGGAGGGGAGCTGTTCATGCATCTCCAAAAGAACGGACTGCTGCTCGAGGTTCGTGGGCTACTGCATGTTTGCCTTCTTGGGGTGACTGGTTGGTTGGGCCGTTGCTTTTTTTTTTTTTCTTGCACCACGCGTGGTGTGTGTGTGTGTGTCTGAGCAGGAGCAAGTACGCATCTACGCCGCAGAGATGGTGCTTGCCATTGAACACCTGCACCGCCTGAACGTCATCCATCGTGACCTGAAGCCAGAGAATGTGTTGCTAGATCGTGAAGGGCATTTGCGACTGACAGACTACGGGCTTGCGAAAGATGAAGCCGAGGTGCGTGTTTGTGTTCCTACCATGTGTGGCGATGCCCTTTGCTGTGTGTCAACAGCCATGCACCGCACATGTGGACATGTTGAACGTGTCTACTCAGGATGATGATGACAGTGTGAAGACGCTGTGTGGTACAAACGAATACATGGCACCGGAGATGTTGGCACGCAAAGGATATGGCAAGGCAGTGGATTGGTGGAGCCTTGGCGCCGTGTTGTTCGAGATGCTCACTTCGCAGCCCCCATTCAAGGGTCGCAACCGAAAGAAGTTGTACGAACGCATCATGCACGAGAGGGTGCGTCTTGGGGGACTCTTGTGGTAGCTGTTGTGGCACCTCTTGCACGACGACGACGACTCTTGATCACGCGTTGCCCTCCTTGGTTTGCTGCATGTCCCATTGCTGCCTGTGGTGTGTATGGGTCCTCGCAGGTGAAGTTCCCCAACTACTTGAGCCCAGACTGTGTGTCCTTCTTGAAGGGTTTGCTGGAACGCAACGTCGAGCGCAGGTTGGGTGCCACCAAGTCCACCATGTTCAAGATCGGGGGTGTTCGGGCTATCAAGAATCACCGTTGGTTCAAGGTGTGTGTCTGTCTGTGTGTCTGCGTGTCTGTTGTCAGGGTCGGTGGCCTGGCCATCTCCGCATGATGCCCCCCCCCCATGCGGCTGACCTGTCCTTTGTCATCGTGCATCGTGCCCTTGCAGCGTTTGGATTGGAACAAAGTGGAGAGGCGTGAGGTCAAGCCACCCATTGTTCCTGCCGTGTCGAGCATGTTGGACACCTCAAACTTCCACGAAGAGTTCACCAGCCTCCCGGCCACGTTCAACGACTCGCCAGTCACACCTGGTGCGTCTGACGCCTTTCCACCGCTGCCCGGCGCAGCACCGGGGGTTCCAGCCAGTCGTGCTGCGGCTACCGGCGCAGGTGGTGGTGGTGGTGCTGCTGCTGCTGCTGCTCGCGACGCTGTCGGAGCAGCGCAAGGCACCGCGCGGAGTGACGCACAGGACCACGCCTCCGCGGGCGCTGTAGCGTCTGCAGGCACTCCGACGGCGTCAACGCCGACCGGGGACGTGTTCGCCGGGTTCAGCTACGTGGCGCCCGACTTGTACACGCCCCCGAGCCAAGAGGAGCTGGCCGAAGAAGACGCGGTTGCTCCCGCCAACGAAGGAGCAAGCGGCAGTGCCGGACCGGGTGGTGCGGGTGGTAGTGGTGCTGGTGCTGGTGCTGGTGCTGGTGCTGGACAGCAAAGCAGGCCTGCAGGTCAGAGCGCGACCGCGACTCCACTGGGTGGGAGCTCCGCTGCCACACCCGGCAAGAAAAAGAAGAAAAAGAAGCGCAAGAAGAAGAAGGCAGCTTCACAAGCCCAGCAGGCGCTTGTGTCAAAGGCCAAGGCCAAGGCAGCGGCCAATGCCAACGGTCCCGCCACGGCAACAGAAGCAGCAGCACCCACCCCAACGTCTGCCACGACCGACCCCGCTCCTGCTCCTTCTCCTGCTCCTGCTCCTGCTGCTCGTGCCGCCGCGGCAGCAGTGAAACCACCGGCCGTGTCGTCGCCCGCTGGTGCCCCAAAGAAACGGTCGTCGATGACGCACGCCCAACGAGCCATGTTGGCCGCGAAAACACGCACCACGGTGCAGCCTCGTCAGCAGGTGGCACACGCTCCCTCAGCTGCTCCCTCAGCTGCTGCCGCTGCGCCTCACGCCCCGGCTGTTCCTCGTGCGAAGCCCTCCACCCCTGCGCAGGCATGGCCTGCCCTCCATGCATCCGCCGCCCCCGCCACGGCACCCCAAGCATCGCCGTGGGGTGGCTCAGCCCCGGGCGCCTGGGGTGGTCGTGCCCACCGTCACGGCACCACGTCGTCGAAGCCGCGTGCACCAGCAGCGACGCCGTCCCGGGGTGGTGGTGGTGGTGGTGGTGGTGATGGGCTGTGGAGTGGGAGCGGCTGGGGCCAGCAGGCACGTGGTCCAAGGTCCATGCCATCCCATCAAAACGCCGCCATCGCCGCTCCGTCATCTCGGGTGCCACGGACGTCCACGACAGCCTCACCCACACGTGCGCTCGCACCAGCACCCGCACCTGCACCAGCGGTAGCACCTGCGCCTGCACCAACGCCCGCGGCACCGTCGCCCTGGAAGGCTGCCCTTGCCCGGGGTGGGGGTGGCAGTAGTGGTCGGGGTGCGTCGGCCCGCTCCAGTGGTGCCGTCCAGCGCACCAACCAGGGTGCGGGACAGACGAGGTCTACCACACGTGCTGCCCCGTCATCTGGCGAGGCCTTGTGGGGCAGGTCTGGGTGGGGCACTCGCGACACACCAGCCGCATCACATGCCCCCACACGGTCATCAGCACCGGCGCCATCCTCACGGCCATCCACCACGTCAGCGCCGATGTCAGCGTGGAGCAGGTCAGGGTGGGGTCAGTCTCGGAGTGCCGCTGCACCTGCACCTGCACCTGCACCTGCACCAACGCCCGCGGCGAGTGGGGTGTGGAGTCGGGGACAACACCAGGGTCACTCCCGGGGTCATCAGCCTCAGGCTCAGCAGCCTCGTCGTGTGTGGGGTCAAGGTCAAGGTCGGGGCCAGGGTCGGGGTCGTGGTCGTGGTCGTGGTCGACAGGCGCGAGCCGGTGGAAGTGTGGGACGTGCGGCATCCATGCTCAACCCCAACGCCAGTGTCTGGGGAGGCGGTGGTGTCACACGTGACGCAGCATGGTCTTCGACCCGGTGACGACGGTGTAATGGTGATTGATGGCGATGGTGGTGGTGATGGTGATGGTGATGGTAATGATGGGTGACAGGTTGAGCGGGTGTTTGCCAGCGACAGGCGCGTCACAAGTGCCTGCGTAGGGCTTACTTGGTGGTGTGACCGACGCTCGCCTGTGTGCATGTGTGCGGATGGATGGATGGATAGAGGCGAGCGCAGAGTGTGAACATTGTTAAATTGCGTTGATTTTGCGCATGAGGCGTGCACGAGTGTGTGGTGTGTGCTGTATGTGTGCGTTTGCCTGCGCAAAATGGTGTGCGAGGTGGTGTGTGTGGTGCAAGAGTTTTAGCTTGTGTTTATGATTGTCAGAGCGGCCACAACGTGTTTGTGGGTACACTGTACCCACTGGCGGTGGTTTCCACCGCCAGGAGTTTGTAGCTCTGGCATCGAGCCCAACTCCGCCCAGCCCAACTCAAACACACGACCAGTACGTGTCCACTGCGCACGCAACAGCGTTCCTATCCGCACACCAGGACTAGTGCTACCACTACCACTTCGGCTCGACGCCGTCACGCATCGTGAGCGAGGCGCGTAGTGCCCCAACCACAGCGTCGACCGTCTCCTCGACACACACTTCCACGGGCGTGTGGAAAGAGTTCGGCGGTATGCAACGCAAGGGGTGGTACTGCACACCCAAGGCATTCGCCGCGTGTTCGTACCTGGCGCCAGGAGGGAGAAACAAACACAACGCAACCCACCGTGTGTGTGATGTTGCAACCAGCTGCAGGAAGACGGGCGCACACAACACACACACCCCATCCCCCTCTCTGGCCATGTCCAAGCGCGCAGCCCAACTAACACGTACATGTTGTACAAGGGCTCTGCCATGGCAACCTCAATCAAAGTCGCCCCAGGAGCGAGGAACACGATGTTTGCGAGGCCTCCGCCGTGAACGCCGACAACGACCCTGGCCTTCGCGAACAAGGCCCGGACGTCGTGCAAGCTGCCAGAACGTTCTGCTTGAAACACCACGAGCTCAAACCCAAGGGACACCACCGCCTGTTGCCAGGGTTCAGTGCGCCGAAAAGTAAAAGTGGGTGAGAAGGAGAGGGAAAGACTTTGTCAAGGACGCAGCACACACAGACACACGGTGTGGGGCAAACAACAGCGCCAGATCCAATCCATACCTGCGTCAATGTCGAGAGGAGCACCGCTTCATTGGACGCGCCTCGAGGACCATCCACTGGCCGTGACACAAGCACCACCGCTTGGCGTTGTGCGGGTGGTACCCTGTCGTACCGACTGATGGCGTCACGAAGGCGGCGAAGACCGTCTGGGGGTGGGAGGAAGCGCGATGCATCTTCGGGTGTGAGGTGCGTCTGGGACTGTAGCGGTGGGTGAGACTGGGCTCGGACTGCCATTATGTTCCCCGGTCATGCCACGTTTGCGCCATGTTGTCCACGCAACACACGCAACAACATACACCCGCAAGGACAAGCGACCGCACAAGAGAGGGAAACAAACGGAGTCGGGCGGGGCGGAACGGTATCAGCACATTTGCGTCCGGAAGAGCGGCAGGTCACACAAACAAGATGCGCACGTCCATCAGACAAACAAGGCATAAACACACCAGCCAACGACAACATACGTGTTGTCGCACCACGTGAATGGCGCCAAGCTGGGGTCCAATCGGCGGTGTGCAGTGTGCGTGCGTGGACGGCAACTGCTGGCGATACCCACTGCACTGCGACGCGCATGGGCGCAGCGTGCCCAGGTTTCCACCGACGCTGCACCGCGGGTGGCATGGCTCGTAGTGACGCAGCTGCCGAAGCTGGAACTGGTGTCAGGTGAAGCATCGAGAGAGACTCTGCAACAAATGCTTCCTTGCTTTCTGGCACCTGGAACGTGCGCCGGGTTTGGTGGCGGATCACCACGCACAAGCACGGAAGTCTGAGACGCTTCTTCACGATTCGCGGCAGGACTAACAACACAGAGTGTAACGCCCAGTCGCAGCATCCGAGTGCCCACGCACCAGCAACACGGCGCTGCGGTGCTGTTGCAGAATTGGAATGAGGTACAGCAAGCGAGGCAGACACTCCAACATCCTGTCGGAGGGAGAGGTGGGAACGTGTGCACACGCACACGCGCACATCCGCGAAGGCAAGGAACATGAGGCAGGGGAGGCGCCCGTTCCAGGTGTGAATGTAGTGCTGGAGCACGACGTACCAGTGGTAGTAGCTCAAGTACCGCATCTGAAGGAACGACACAGCTTCATCCAAATGCACGTGCCGCATGGGCCGCCCATCGAGGCTGGAGGTGTTTTGAAACCCATGCTCGCCTAAAATCAGACTGATGAAGGGCCCATGCACAGGAAGGTACACGTGGCATGGACCCCAAACGACCGGCTCCCAACCACTGACCGTCACGTTATGCAACCGCACAAGGAACGCATGCTGACCAGTGGCGATATCGTGTTCGGGCGGGCTGTGATGCGTGCTTGTGGACGCCTCTGCGGGCATAGGAGTGACGCTGTGGACATCAGGACCAGAGATCCAGTCCGTTATTGGCTGCATGACATCACACGGAGCACCCTGCAGGGGCGGGGTTACTGTAAGAAGAGCAACGTGCTGCGCCCGTGTGAGTGCCTGCCCTGCCGTCAAGTCCTCCGCCTGCCAAGAAGAAAACCCCGACACGCAATAATGTATGATGCTGTCGCGCCAACAACAAGTGGTATCACGTGCAACACGCACCGGCGTCTGCCAAACGAGCCGCTGCTCCCGGTTCCACAGCGACAAGTCAGACAAAACCACAGCGTCAAGCAGCTGACGGAATTGTGACTCTGCCCAGTCCCTGTGCGCACCTACATGTGCGTTCACACCGGCGACACTGCGCGTGGCGTATCTCCCTGCCGCCGACCCACGTGGTGTCAGCGTCACGCTTGACAGCAGCGTCCCGAGGTCACGATTTGCTTGGGAGTGCAGGGGCCACAAGCGAAGGGTTTCGTGCAGTGCGTGCACTGCTTGGTCGAAACGCGCCTCACGCCCGTGGCTTTTGGACTCCTCGTACCATCGCTGAGCCAGCTGAAAGGAAGTAACCTGCCCGATTGAGGAAGGGGCAAGGCCTTCGGCGCTGTTGCTGCCTGTGGCACGTTGCAGACACAAACAAACACATTACATGGGGCCGGCGCGAGTCCAACCCCTGTTTGCAGCTGCACTGACCTCGGCACACCACTCCGCAAACGATCACGCCGATAACCAGCCAACGTGCCGTGGATGCGCTCCACAAGGTTGCCGCAGTGCGTGGCATCACATGCCGAGGACACTGCTCACATCCATCACACGACTCATGTAACACGAGACTGCGCGTCGTGAGTTGACAGCGTGATTGATTGATGTGTTTGATCGGATCCAGACGAGATTGAATCTGCCGTCACTGAATCAAGACATATTGCGTGTGCTTGGCCTCGTTGCGTTGGTTGAACGAATACACACACTGGTATTCGACACCCGCAGCTGCAGCCGCTGGCGCTGGTGTCCCATCATCTGGGTATCCAACGCGCGAGCCGCCCAGTTTTCTGCGGTTGTGCGGCACTATGGCTGCATCAAGGCAGTTTTTGATCATATGTCTATTGTTTGCCGCCACTTCGGCGGTTGTGGCGGCGTCGAATTCCAGCGAAACCTCGTCAGCCAGTGCTCTGTCGTCGGAGAGCGCCAGCGGTACGATGCTTGTGTCGTGTTTCGTTCTCCTCTGCCGCAGGCTCAGGTGTGTGCCGCCTTTGTCCATCACAGATTCGACCTCCATCCACACGTCTGCTTCTGACTCGGTGGTGTCCTCGGACTCCGCCCTGCACAATGCGTCTGCTTCCGTGTTGTCCTCGGACTCAGGCCTGCACAATGCATCTGCTTCTGTGTTGTCCTCTGACTCAGGCTCCACGACGCCGTCTGGTTCCATGACGTACAATGCGTCTGGCTCCCTTACATACAACGCGTCTGGTTCCATGATGCCGTCAGGCTCGCATACGTACAACGCGTCTGGCTCCATGATGCCATCAGGCTCGCACACGTACAACGCGTCTGGCTCCATGATGCCATCCGGCTCGCATACGTACAACGCGTCTGGCTCCATGATGCCATCAGGCTCGCATACGTACAACGCGTCTGGCTCCATGATGCCATCCGGCTCGCACACGTACAATGCGTCTG
>Ga0213833_1002945_pt1 | contig 10689 bp, 8 predicted proteins | sample SWATP21_FD_160575 | JGI IMG/M metagenome (GOLD analysis project Ga0213833, IMG submission 160575) | Coastal seawater microbial communities from Marineland, Florida, United States - SWA TP2 #1 | ecosystem: Environmental > Aquatic > Marine > Coastal | place: USA: Florida | collected 2016-08-14
ACCGTCGCCCCCCCGCCCCGCGGCAAGTCCAAGCTCCCGCGCGCCGTGAAGACCAAAGTCCGCCGCGACGACACCCCACCCGAACCCCCCGCGCCCGGCACCGTGTCCGTGCTCGTCGACGGCGCCTGGGCCTGGATCAGCATCGACGGCGAACGGGTCGGAAAGACCGGCCAGGTGGGCCGCATCGAGCTCGCACCCGGACGCCACACCCTGCGCGTCGAGAACGACTACTCCCTCCCCTGGGAGCGCACCTTCGAGGTCTCCCCCAGCGAGCACCGGCCCTTCGAGATCACGCTCACCCCCCGGCCCGCCACCCTCGTGTTCCCCGCCGACCGCGAAGGCGCCTGCGATGTGCGTCTCGACGGCGCCACCCGCGGCACCCTCGGAGAGCTGTCCCACCGCCTGCGCATCACCGACCCCCGCCGCAAGCACCGCGTAGAAGTCTCCTGCCCCGACGGCTCCAATGGCTCCACCGAGCTGTCCCCGCTCACCCCGGGCGACACCGTTCAGGTGGCCTTGCCATGACTGCACGCCCCACCACGACCCCGATGTCACACTTCCGGGGCCCCAGCCCCCCTCGCCCGCACACCAGGCCCGCACCAGCACGCCGTCTTGGCACCTGGCTCGCGGCTTGCATCACCCTCCTCTCGACCGGTTGCTTCTACTTCCTCCCCCTGATTCCGGTGGAGAAGAACGTGCCTCCCGAGATTGTGCGCGCCTCGCCCACCCCCAACACCCCGGTGGTCATCGACGACCGCGGTGCCGTCGTCTACCTCGTGGTGGCCGACCAAGACGACGCCGAAGCCCTCTCCTTCATCTGGGAGCTCACGGGCGAGGGCATCCTCTCGGGCGCCCAGACCATCCCCGACGGCGCCACCCGGCGGGCCAGCCAGATTCGTCTCCCCACCGAAGCCCGCTTCGACGGCGCCACCCTCACCGTCACCGCCACCGACGGCGGCGACTCCCAGGTCACGGCCAGCTGGCCCGTCATCGTCGAAGAAGGAGCCACCCAATGAAGCGTGTGCTCCCCCTCATCGCACTCCTGACCAGCTGCAGCCTGGGCAAGACCGACACCGGCTACGACGTCCCCGCCGCCGCCGAGCTCGTCGAGTCCGCCCGCGCCCTGCGCCTCGACGTCTACCCCCCGGGCAACCTCGAGCTGCTGCCCCAGTCCTTCACCGTCCTCCCCGACAACATCGAAGACGTCTACCTCGCGCTCGCCCCCACGGTCACCATCAACGGCACCGTCGAAGGCACGCTGCCCAGCCCGGTCGACATCACCATCCCCAGCGCCGACACCGCCCCGGTCTCCGCCCGCCTCACCGTCGAAGTCCCCGACACCGTGATGCACACCACCACCACCGCCGGCCCCGACGGACGCTTCACCATCCAGGTCCCCTCCGGCGTGGGCTACCGGGTCGTCGCCGTCGCCACCGACCCCATCGAGCTTCCCCTCTTCGTCGACGAATACGTCGCCTTCACGGTCGACGGCACCTTCGACATCACCATGGGTCTGGGCGTCCCCGTCAGCGGCGAAGCCCTCCAGACCGACGGCTCCACGCTCCCCGCCGGCGCCCGCGTGCACCTCATCGACGAAAACACCGGTGAGGCCGGCCCCATCGCCCCACTCACCGATGCCGGCGCCTACCTCCTGCGCGCCCTCCCCGGCGACTACACCCTCGTGCTCGACGGCTCCACCGGCAGCTCCATGCCCGCCGTGCCATTCCCCCTCACCGTCACCGAAGACGACGTCTTCATCCGCGAAGACCTCACCCCCGGCACCGTGCCCCTCGGCAGCGTGTCCGGCTCGGTGGTCGACGAGTCCGGCCGCCCCATCGACGACGCCGAGGTCCGCTTCACCGCCGTCAGCTTCACCGACCTCCCCGCCGACACCTCCGCCACCGTCTCCACCGACACCGACCGCAACGGCCTGTTCAACCGCCAGCTCGCCCAAGGCACCTGGCTGATGGAAGTCATCCCCGACTACAGCCGCAACGCCGTCTACTCGCCGGCCACCCTCACCGTCCCCGTCGAGTCCAGCACGGTCGACATCGGCGCCGTCACCCTCGGCCCCCGCGCCAACCTCGATGCCCGCGTGATGATCGGCAACAAGCCCGCCCGCAACATCGTGGTCACCGCCGAAGAACAGGGCTTCAACCACTACACCTTCACCGACACCTCCGACGACGACGGCTGGGTGCACCTCGAGGTCTCGAACGTCCCCCTCGACCTCACCCTCCAGTCGCCCGACGCCGACCAACCCATCACCCGCCTCGAAGTCGCCGCACCCGCCGATGTCTCCCGCATCGACCTCGACGACGAAGGCTCCCTGGTCGAAGGCATCCTGCTCGACCCCGACGGCGTCCCCCTCCCCTACGCCCTCGTCGAGATTCGTGATGCAGAAGGCGCCCTGCTGGGCACCACCCTCACCGATGCCAACGGCGACTTCCGTGTCACCGTCGCGCTCATCGAAGAATTCGAGCTCGACACCGGAGACTGACGCACCTCCGTCGCGCCGGTTGCTCCCCCAGATCCCCGGCGGTACGCTCGGCCAATGCGCTCTGCGGCCGGCCTTTTTGTGGGAACCCTGCTGATGTCCGCCCTCCTCGGGGCGACCGTCAGCCGTGATGCCATTGCGCAAGACGACCTCACCGAGGCCACTTCCGCCGACGACACCATGTCCGACGAAGCCCGCCTCGATCAAGCCGTGCGCTACTACCAGCTCGGCGAACGCGACGAAGCCCGCCGCATCCTGGCCGCCTTGGTCGTCGCCCCCACCCTCTCGGCCGACCTGCGTCAGGATGCGCGCGTCTACCTCGCAGAAATCCTCCTGGTCGACGGCGACAAAGAAGGTGCCCGCGGCTTCCTCAAGCAGGTGCTCCGCGAAGACCCCGCCTACACCATCGACCTCTTCCGCCACACGCCCGAAGTCGCCGGCGAATTCGACTACGTGAAGGCCTTGCTGGCCCCGGTCGGTCCCCCCGAAGAACCGCCTCCCCCCACCGACCCCGTCATCATCACGATGCCCACGTCGGTGTGGAGCCCCTTCGGTCGGTACCACTTCGCACACCGCCGACCCGTCCGTGGGCTCATCTACTTCACGGGCGTCACCACCACCGCCGTCGCCAGCGGCTTCATGTGGGGCATGGTCCACGGCGAGCGCCGCTACTTCGTCGACGACACCGTCGCCCAGACCCTCGACGAGCTCAACCTTCGCCAGCTCCGATGGGTCCAGTGGTCCGCCACCGGCGCCTTCTACGCCTTCTGGGGCGCCAGCGTCATCGACGCCCAGATCCACTGGCGCAAGGTCGGCATGAAGGCAGCTGTGAAGCCCACCGTAGGCGCCATGCGCGGTGGTCCCCCCACCGGCGGACTCCGGCTCACGGGCACATTCTGACCGCCCCACCTCCCGGAGTCGCCCGCGGGCGCCCACCGGAATAGCGGTCCGTTCCGTCGCGTGTCGGCCACCCCGACCATCGCCTCCCTGCCATCGGAGGTCGCCGCACACGACCCCTCGGAGGGCGGATGGCCTACCTGACCTGTGTGGACTCTGTGAGCGGCACCACCTCTGAGCTGCCCCTCAAGAAGCCCCTGCTGTCGATCGGTCGAAAGCCCGGCAACGACATCGTCCTCAACGACGCCACCGTCGCCGGCATCCACGCCAACCTCATCCGTCAGGGCCGCAACTACGCTCTGAACGTCGTGGGCCGTGGCAACGAGGTCTACGTCAACGGCCGCGCCTCCCGCCAGGCCACCATCCGCGCCGGCGACAAAGTGCTCATCGGCCGCTTCGAGCTCACGCTCATGGATGGCCTGCCCAAGCCCAAAGAGAAGCCCAAGCACGACTCCAACCACGTCGACGCCATGTCTCGGCTGGTGGAATTCTCGGCCACCCTCATGCGCGAAGAGCGGCCCGAGCGCCTCTTCCGCAAGCTCCTCGAAGCCGTCGTCGAGCTCACCAAGGCCGAGAAGGGCTTCGTCATCGTCCTCAAAGACGGCGGCCGCCACCTCGCCGCCTCGCACAATGTGGGCGAGGAAAAGCTCGACATCTCCCGCGTCAGCGACACCATCATCGATCAGGTCATCCGCGACCGCCGCGCCGTCATCGTCTCCGATGCCATGGCCGACCGCCGCTACGGCCGCGCCCAGTCCGTGGTCGACCTCAAGCTCAGCAGCGTCATGTGTGTGCCCCTGCTGTACCGCAACGACCTCCTCGGTGTGCTGTACCTCGGCAACGACGCCATCACGGGCCTCTTCACCGAACGCGACCTCGCCCTGCTCCGCGTGTGGGCCAGCCAGGCCAGCCTCGCCGTGCACGCCGCCCTGCTGCTCAACGAGCTCAAGATCAGCAACCGCAACCTCCGCGAGCGGCTGCGCAGCAAGAGCCAGGGCGCCATCGTGGGCAGCTCCCGCCCCATGAAGGCCGTGTTCCGGATGATTCGGAAGGTCGCCCCCACCGACCTCTCCGTGCTGGTCCTCGGCGAGACCGGCACCGGCAAGGAACTGGTGGCCCGCGAAATCCACCGCCTGTCCGACCGCACCAAGAAGCCCTTCATCAGCATCAACTGTGGCGCCATCCCCGAGAACCTCCTCGAGAGCGAGCTCTTCGGCCACAAAAAGGGCAGCTTCACCGGCGCGGTCTCCGACAAGGTGGGTCGCTTCGAAGCCGCGAACGGCGGCACCCTCTTCCTCGACGAAATCGGCGAGATGCCCATGCCCCTGCAGGTCAAGCTCCTGCGGGTGCTCCAGGAACGGGTCATCGAGCGCGTGGGCGAGCTGTCCCCCCGGCCGGTCGACATCCGCGTGGTCAGCGCCACCAACAAAGACCTCGAAGCCGAGATTCGCGAAGGCCGCTTCCGCGAAGACCTCTACTACCGCCTCAACGAAATCGCGATTCAGCTGCCGCCCCTCCGCGAACGTGGCGAAGACATCCACGAGCTGGCCCGCTTCTTCCTCCAGCGCTTCGCCGACCAATACGACAGCAAGGCCCGCGGCTTCACCAACGAATGCGTGCGCGCCATGCTGCACTACTACTGGCCCGGCAACGTCCGTCAGCTCGAGAACCGCATGAAGAAGGCGGTCATCATGAGCGACCGCGCCCTCATCAACTCCGACGACATGGGCATCACCGCCGGCACCAAGCGCGAAATCCGCACGCTCGACGTCGCCACCGAACAGTACAAGATCAACTACATCCGCGAAGCCCTCGAGCTCAACAACTGGAACAAGGCCGAGACCGCCCGCGACCTCGGCGTCGACCCCCGCACCATCTTCCGGTACATCGAGAAGTTCGAGGACTGAGCCATGGGCCCCCTCCTCGCATCGCTGCTCGCCTTGAGCTCCGCCCAGAGCGTCAAGGCTCCGGTCTCCGACCCCTACCCCGGCTCCCTCGAAGAGCTGGCCCGCGACCTCCGCGGCAACGACGCCAGCCGCCGTCGCTTCGCCATCCGCGAGATGAACCGCACGGCCCGCGTGGCGCGCAAGCACGAGTTCGGCCCGCTCGACTCCGACCGCACCATGGACGCCATCCAGAAGCTCGAGTTCCTCGACGACCACGCCGCCCCCACCTGCCTCAAGCACCTCCAGATCGACCTCGAGGTCCGCGGGTGTGCACGGCTGCTGGGCCACCTCGAGACCTCCGGCGCCCGCCGCATCCTGTCCGAGGCCCGCTCGCGCACCACCAAGAAAGCCGACATCCGGGCGATTGACCGCACCCTCCGCATCCTCGAAGCCGCCGCACACGAGAGCGCCCCATGAAGACCGTCGGCCTCACTGGAGGCATCGCCACCGGCAAGTCCACCGTCGCCCAGATGCTTCGCGACCGCGGCATTCCCGTCGTCGACGCCGACCAGCTCGCGCGCGATGTCGTCGCACCGGGCACCCCTGGCCTCCAGGCCGTCGTCGACCGCTTCGGCAGCGGCATCCTCGCCCCCGACGGCACCCTCGACCGTCCCGCTCTGCGCGCCATCGTGCTCGCCGACCCCAGCGCCCGCAAAGACCTCGAAGCCATCACGCACCCCCGCATCCGCGAAGCCACCGTCGCGTGGATGGTCCAGCAGGCCGAAGCAGGCGAAGCCGTGGCAGCCGTCGAAGCCGCCTTGTTGGTCGAAGCCGGCAGCTACAAATTCTACGACCACCTGGTCGTGGTCACGTGCGACGCCGCCCTCCAGAAGGCCCGGCTCATGTCTCGAAACAACATCGACAGTGCGGAAGCAGACCGTTGGCTCGCCGCCCAGCTGCCGCTCTCCGAGAAGGAAAAGGTCGCCTCACACATCGTTTTCAATGATGGCGACCGGGTGGCGCTTCGGGCACAGGTCGATGCCCTCACGTTCTGATTGACCGTCGCAACACGCGTCATTGGCGCGTTCTCCACGATCCGACTAATGGACCCGGCTCGCTGGGCGCGTTGTGGCGTGCGCTCGGCCATCCGGAGACCAGATGTTCATTCCCTCGTCGGCCCGTCGGGCCCTTCTCGTGTTGCTTGCCGGCGCCGCTTCGTGCGCCCAGCCCCACACCCAGACTGGTCGCACGCTGCTGGTCATCCCGCCGGCCGACGGTGAATGGGACGACCCCGACCGCATGCCCGTCTCCGGTGTGCTCACCTTCACCACGATTCAAGACGCCATCGACGCCGCCACCTCCGGCGACACCGTGGCCGTCCCGTCGGGCACGTACGTCGAAGACATCCTGATGGCCGAAGGCGTCACCGTCGAAGGCGCGGGCAGCGACGAAACCCTCATCGTGGGCTCGGTCACCTTCGACACACTCTCCACCGGCACGCTGTCCGATGTCGGCCTCTACGACTACACGTACGTGGCCAGCGGCACGGCCTACACCGAGACCGGCATCTACGTCACGGGTGGCAACGCCACCATCAAGAACGTCGAGGCCTACTACTTCAACTACGCCATCCTCGCCTCGTCGGCCGGGTCGGTCTACGTCGACTCCGCCACCCTCGGCGGCAACTGGTACGGCCTCGTCGCCGACGCCGTCTCCAACCTCACCCTCACCAACAGCTTCGTGTACTCCAACCCGGCTGGTGGGGTGGCCACCGACAACGGCACTGCGGGCGGCATCCTCCACAACACCTTCGTGGGCAATGGCTTCGGGGGCACGTCCGCGTACCTCACCGGCGCCGTCTCGCTCGGCTCGTCCGGCTCCGAGTACGTCGTCAACAACATCATGGTGAGCAACTACTACGGGATGAACTGCTACAGCTGCAGCGGCTCGTGGTCGTCCAACCTCATCTGGGGCAACACCACCGACTACATCAACGACGCCAGCGCCGCGTCCACCGACCTCTCCGTCGACCCCCAGTTCAACGACCCCGGTGAAGGCGACTACAGCCTGTCCATCACCTCTCCCGCGGTCGACGCCGGCAGCTCCACCTTCGGCATCCCCACCGACGCCGACGGCGAGGCCCGTCCCCAGGGTGCCGGCTACGACATCGGCATGGATGAGGTCGCGTCCACCTCGTACGACCTCATCATCACCGAGGTCATGGCCAACGCGTCCACCGAGACCACCGGCGAATTCGTCGAGATCTACAACGCCGGCTCCACCGACGTCGAGCTGGCCGGCCTCGTCCTCACCGACGGCGACGACATCGACACCCTGCAGGCGTACGGCAGCTCGTCCACCACGCTCGCAGCCGGCGAGTACGCCGTGGTTCTCGACCCCGACTACAGCTCCGACTACACCATCGACAGCTCCGTGGTCCTGCTCACCACCGGCGACACCACCGTCGGCAACGGCCTCACCACCTCCGACGACATCACGCTGTACGAGTCCGACGGCAGCACCATCATCGCCACCTTCTCGTACCCGACCGACCCCGGCGATGGCGTGTCGATGGAGATGTACAACCTCGACAACGGCGACGCCTCGGGCAACTGGCGCGCCAGCCAGTGCACCGACGGCTCCTCGCCCGGCGCCGCCCACTGCTTCCCCGAGAGCGGCGACCCCGCCGACCTCATCATCACCGAGGTCATGGCCAACGCCTCCGATGAGAGCAGCGGCGAGTACATCGAGCTCTACAACACGGGCACCTCGGAAATCGACCTCTCCGGCCTGGTCATCACCGACGGCGACTCCACCGACACCATCGAGGCCTTCTCCGGCGGCTCCACGCTCCTGCCCGCCGGCCAGCACGCCCTCATCCTCGACTCCGGCTACAACTACGACTACGTCCTGCCGGCCGACGTCGTGCTCATGACCGCCGGGGCCTCCATCGGCAACGGCCTGTCCACATCCGACCCCATCACGCTGTACGACACCGATGGCACCACCACCATCGACACCTTCAGCTCGCCCTCCGACCCCGGCGATGGCTACAGCATCGAACGCGTCGACTACACCGTGGGCGACACCTCCACCAACTGGGACGACGCCGCCTCGTACTGCACGCGCGGCCGCAGCCCGGCCCGCCTCAACGGTGCCTACGGCGGCATCTGCGACCCCATCCTCATCACTGAAGTGATGGCCAACGCCGACGACGAAGACTCCGGCGAGTTCATCGAGCTCTACAACGCCGGCTACGACACCATCGACCTCGCCGGCCTGGTCTTCACCGACGGCGACGACACCGACACCCTCCAGGCCTACGACAGCGGCAGCACCTCGCTGGCCCCCGGTGGGTACGCCGTCATCGTCGATGCTGAGTTCGACAACGACTTCACCATCGACAGCAGCGCCATCGTGGTCACCACCGGCGACACCACGCTCGGCAACTCGCTGTCCGTGAGCGACGAAGTCGTGCTCTACGAAGCCGACGGCGTCACCCTCATCGACAGCTTCCTGTACCCGTCCAACCCCGGCAACGCCGTGAGCGTCGAGCGGGTGTCCTACTGGGGTCAGCTCGACTCCACCGACAACTGGGAAGCCAGCACCTGCGCCTCGGGCTCGTCGCCGGGCCTCGTCAACTGCGTGAGCGGCTCGTCTTCCGCCGCGGCCGAGTCGTCCTACGACCTCATCATCACCGAGATCATGGCCAACGCCGACAGCGAGTCCACCGGCGAGTTCGTCGAGATCTACAACGCCGGCTCCACCGACGTCGACCTCCTCTACTGGGTCATCTGGGACGGCGACGCCGTCGACACCATCCTCGGCTTCTCCGACCCCTTCGACACCGTCCTGGGTGCCGGTGAGTACGCCATCATCCTCGATAGCGACTACGCCTCCGACTACAGCTCTATCCCGTCGGATGCCCTCATCCTCACCACCGACGACAGCACCATCGGCTCCGGCCTGGCCACGTCCGACCCCATCTACATCTTCGAAGACAACGCGGTCTCGCTGGTGGACTCCTTCACCTTCCCCGACAACCCCGGCAACGCCGTCAGCATCGAGCGCCAGGACTACGCCAAGGGCGACGTGGAGAACAACTGGGACGCCTCCGCCTGCTCCACCGGCTCGTCCCCCGGCCAGGGCACCTGCCCCTGAGCGTCCGCCACCACTTCATCGGGAACACACATCATGACTCCTTTCATGCGCACTCTGCTCATCCTGCCCGCGCTCTCCTTCGCCGTCGCCTGCTCCGACAAAGACGACGGCAAGGGCGGAGGCACCGACGGCACCACCGGTAGCGAAGAGGCCGACGCCGACACGGATGCCGACACCGACGCCGACACAGATGCCGACACCGACGCCGACACAGATGCCGACACCGACGCCGACACAGATGCCGACACCGATGCCGACACCGACGCCGACATCGTGGGCCTCACCGTCAGCGCCGCCGTCACCGAGCTCACCTCCCGCGACCGCGGCGAGTTCACCGTCACCGCCGACCTCTCCGACGGCACTTCGATGGACGTCACGGCAGACGCCGACGTCACCACCAACGACGACACCCTCGCCAAGGTGTACGAGACCGGCTTCCTCCAGCCCCTCGACGCCGGCGACGTGGTCCTCACCGCCACCTACGAGACCGAATCGGCCGACGCCACGTTCACCATCACCGTGGATGCCGCCACCGCCGGCGACCTCGTCATCAACGAGGTGCTCTCCGACGGCACGGTGGAAGGCGACCCCAACGGCGACGGCACCCTCAACAGCACCGAAGACGAATTCATCGAGCTGGCCAACATCGCCGACGCCACGGTCGACCTCTCCGGCGTCGTCATCCAAGAAGACGACTTCCCGTTCGTGCCCCGGCACACCTTCGCGGCCGGCACGCACCTCAAGGCCGGTGAAGCCATCGTCATCTACGGTGGCGGCGATGCCAGCAGCATGAGCGCCGACAACGCCCGCTTCGTCGTGGCCGACAACGACGACCCCGGCCTGCAGTACGGCCTGTCGCTCGCCAACTCCGGCGAACACATCGTCATCATCGCCGCAGACGGCACCACCACCATCACCGAGCTTGCCTACGGCGACGCCGACGAGACCGGCCCCGACGCCATCCTCGACGCCTCGCTCACGCTCGACCCCGATGTGTGGGGCACCGACTACACCCACCACACGTACGCCACCGACAGCGACGGCGACTTCAGCCCCGGCATGTACGTCGACGGCTCGTCGTACCCGGGCCCCGACGGCCGGTACACGGTCGAGTAGAGCCCCCCAAAAGTCCTCCCCCTCCCAGGGGGAGGCGACCCAAATGTCCTCCCCCTCCCAGGGGGAGGTGACCCAAAAGTCCTCCCCCTCCCAGGGGGAGGTGGCCGCGAAGCGGTCGGAGGGGGCCCCCAG